>Ga0207976_100222_pt1 | contig 33180 bp, 33 predicted proteins | sample LakWasMe94_HOW11_2_FD_183916 | JGI IMG/M metagenome (GOLD analysis project Ga0207976, IMG submission 183916) | Freshwater sediment methanotrophic microbial communities from Lake Washington under simulated oxygen tension - Sediment Metagenome... | ecosystem: Environmental > Aquatic > Freshwater >... | reverse complement strand
CGCAAGCAGTTCACCCTGCGCGGCGAGCCCCTGGCCCTGTCCCCGCGCGAACATGCCGTGCTGCGCGTGCTGGTGCAGCGCAGCGGCGAGCCGTTTTCCAAGCAGCAGATCCTGGACCGCGTGTTCACCGACGATGACGATGTGCACCCCGAAGCCGTCGAGGTGTTTGTGCACCGCCTGCGCAAGCGGCTGGATGGCAGTGGTGTGCGCATCACCACGTTGCGTGGCCTGGGCTATGCGCTGGAGGCAGACTGACCGATGGGACTGACCGCACGCCTGCGCCGCGCCAGCCTGTGGCGGCTGCTGGCCATGCTGCTGCTGCCGCTGCTGGCCCTAGTGACGGGCGTGGAGCTGTGGATGACCCGGCACGATGCGCTGGAGGCCGCCAACGCGGCCTACGACCGCTCGCTGCTGGGCGCGCTCAAGTCCATCGACGTCAACATCTCCACCGCCTCGGGCGGCCTGTCGGCCGAGTTGCCGTACAGCATGCTGGAATTCTTTGAACTCACGGCCAGCGGCAATGTGTACTTTCGCGTGGCGTCGTCCGACGGGCTGGTGGAGCTGGGCAATGCCGACCTGCCCCTTCCTGCAGGCGCACTTGAGCCCGGCGTGCCGCGCTTTTATGACGCCACCTACTTTGGAGAGTCCGTGCGGTTGGCCGCCTACCGCCGCGCGCTGGACCGTGCGGAGCCGGCATCCACCGTGCTGGTGCAGGTGGCCGAAAGCACGCGGTCGCGCCAGGACTTCACAGCCCGCTTTGTGCGCCGCGCGGTGCAGCGCGATGCGCTGGTGCTGGCCCTGATGGTGCTGGGCACCGCAGCGCTTCTAGCCGTGGCGCTGCGCCCGCTGGCGCGGCTGGCGCGCGAGGTGCAGGCCCGCAGTGGCGACGACATGACCCCGCTGGCATCCAACGACCTGCCCGCAGACATCCGCCCGCTGGTGGACGCGGTCAACCAGCAGATGGCGCGCACGCAAGATCTGGTGGCACAGCAACGGCAGTTTTTGGACGATGCCTCGCACCAGCTGCGCACCCACCTCACCACGCTGCAGATGCAGATCGACTACGCACGCCGCGAGGGCGACACCACGCAGGTGCAGCACACGCTGGCAGCCATCGGAGGCGAGATCGCCCGCGCCACGCGCAGCACCCAGCAGCTGCTGGCACTGGGCCGCAGCGACACAGCGGCGGTGGAGCTGACGCCCTTTGACCTGGCCGCGCTGCTGCGCACGGTGGCGCTGGAGCTGCTGCCCCAGGCGCGCGCCAAGCAGATCGACTTTGGCATCCATACGCCCTCCGCTGGCATCGAGGCCGTGGGCGACAGTGGCCTGCTGCGCGAGGCCCTGACCAATCTGGCAGCCAATGCCATCGCCTACACCCCCGCGCAGGGCACCGTCACCGTGTCGGCCGCGGGTGACAGCCTGGGCTGGAGCATCTGCGTGGAGGACAACGGCCCCGGTCTGCCCGCCGAGGAGCGCGACGCACTGGGCCAGCGCTACCGGCGCGGCTCGCAGGCCACGGCGGGCGGCTCCGGCCTGGGGCTGGCCATTGCGCGGTCGATTGCCGAGCGGCACCGGGGCAGCCTGCGGCTGCAGGCGCGCGCTGAAGGGCCAGGGCTCCTGGCAATACTCTGGTGGCCCCGCGCCTGACACAGTCTGCTGAACAAGTGAACGCTCCACACCCCATGCCGCAGCCCTTGCCCACCACAGACCGCCCGCTGACAGCGCCTTGCAGCCGCCGCCAGCTGCTGCAGACGATCGCGGCCGCCGCCAGCGCTGGCGCGGGCCTGGCTCCCTTCCCGGCGGTGGCCGACGCATCCCGTGAGCCGGCGGAATGCATTGCGCCTTCCCGCCCCGGCGGCGGATTTGACCTGACCTGTGGTCTGGCCTCGCAGGCACTGCAGGCCGTGCGCCCTGGCCGCACGCCGCTGCGCACCCGCTACCTGCCCGGCGGCATTGGCGCGTTGGCATTTGACCAGGTGGCCACCGGCCGCCTGGGAGGGCCCGGCACGCTGGTGGCGTTCTCCAGCGGCTCGCTGCTCAACATGGCGCAGGGCCGCTTCGGCCCACACCCGGTGAGCGCCGTGCGCTGGATAGCGACGCTGGGAAACGACTACGGCGTGGTGGCTGTGCACCGCGACGCCCCCTACCAGCGCTTGCAGGACGTGGTCACCGCCTTGCAAAAAGATTCGGGCCGCGTGGTGTTTGGCGCCGGCGGCACGCTGGGCAGCCAGGACTGGGTCAAGGCCGCGCTGCTGGTGCGCGCAGCGGGGCAAGACCACAAGCGCATGCGTTTTGTATCGTTTGAAGGCGGCGGCGAAGCGCTCAAGGCGCTGGGCGGCCGGCACATCGACATCTTCACCGGCGACGCGGCCGAGGCCACTCGGGCCGCTGCAGAAGGCCTGCCGGTGCGCATCCTGGCGGTGCTGGCCCCCACGCGGCTGCCCGGCACACTGGCCACCCTGCCCACGGCACGCGAGCAGGGCATTGACCTGCAATGGACCACCGTGCGCGGCCTCTACATGGCTGCCAGCGTGCCGGACGCGGCTGCCCACGCCTGGACAACCTCCCTGCAGGAAGCCCAGGCGGCGCCCGGGTATGCCGCGTTGTGCGCCCGCCATGGGCTGTACCCCTTTGCGCTGAGTGGCACGGCCCTGGACGACTATGTGCAACGCAGCCTGGCCGACTATCGCCGCCTGGCGCAGGATCTGGGGCTGCGGTCCTGGCCGCGTTGATCTGCGCTGCGCACCACCTCCTGAGCGATTGGTCCGCTGACCGTCCCTACGCGGCCAGGGCACCCACTCCTTGTAGTCCGGGCAATCCAGCAGGCCGGTCATCGGCAGGTAGCACTGCTGTGCGGCGCTCGGCCTCGGCGTCTCCCGCTGCGGGCAAGGAAGACTGCGCCACATAGACCGTCAGCGTGTTGCGCCACTCTTCGTTCGATGCGTCCATGGCGTGTCGCATGCGCGCCAGCAGCCAGCCTGCTGCCCCAACCGTCAAGGCCAGCATAGCCAGAAGCCCATACACCAAGGACGCCGGGAAATGCCCTGCATTCAGATGTTCCACACGGGCCAGCAATGCGAGCGTGGCCTGATGGTCTTGCTCGGCCTGCGCGCGCATGCGATCCACTTCCACCTGCAAGGCCTGAATGCGCGCGCCGGGGGATCCCGCGCCGTCCGGCGCGTTGACCTCCGCAGCCGAAGCCGCCACCGGCATCAGTGTTGCGCCGTCGGACGGAGCCCCTTCGCCCGAGGCGGGCGGCGTGACCAGCGCCGTCAACGGCTCCATCACCAGCCGGGGCTTGGAAGGTCCAGGCGCAACAGGTGCCGCTGCTGGAGCCAACGAGGCGGTGGACGATGCCGACGCCTGTGCGGGGGGTGCTGCTGCGGCCTCGGGCGCCATGCTGGGCGCGGTGCTGGGTGGCTCCTGAGGCGCCGTCTGCGCAGCGCTGGTCGCGGAAGCCACTGCCGCTGTGTCAGCGGACCGGCTGCGCACAACGGGAGCCCCGGCTGACTTTGCGGCCAGTTTCGTGCCCTTGCGGGCTACCCGGCTGGCGGCCAACGCCTTGCGCGGCCGCGAGGGGCCCATTGCGGTTGCAGAAGACGCTTCTCCGGCAACCACCCCAGCCGCCCGTGAGGGGGAGGCATCTGCCAACGGCACCTCCCAGGGAATCGCCACTGGCTTCAGCCCGGCCGCAACGGTGGCGGGCAGATCGGCCAGAAAGGTGTATTCGCGCGTCACCCGGCCCGTGCAATGCACGGAGACCTGGGCCGTCAGCACCGGCTCGTCGGCCAGATGGGAGGACTGCACCCGCAGCACCGGGTTGCGCTCCGATTCGCTCGGCCGCACGCTCACCTGGACACGGCCTGCCGGCACGGCCACATCGCCGGACACCAGCCGCGCTTGCGGGCACAAGGCATCCACCGACATGCCGGGGTCCAGCTGGACTTCAAAGCCCAGGTCGATGGGCTGTCCCAGCCACACCTTGCCTTGCGGCGCGCCCAGGGACAGGGCTTCCGCCGCCTCGGCCAGCAGCGCCAGGACGACGACGATCAGGGAGTTACGAAGCATCACAACCACCTCCAGCCATTGCAATTAGTTTCTACAGGAAACAAAACACAACGGAAAGAAATGAATGCGCAGGCCTCAGTGCCAGACCCCGGACAGATCGCGGTTGGGTGCGCCTGGCGTTGAGCAACGGGCCGTGTGGCCCGCTACCGTTCCAGCCACCACTGGATCACCACCTTGGCCAAGAACCCCAGAAAACCCACGCCCAGGCCCAGGAAGAGCACGAAGGTGCCAAAGCGTCCGGCCTTCGATTCCCACGCGAGCTGCCCGATGATGAACAGCATGTAGGCGATGAACGCCCCCACCCCGTAGGTGAGGAAGAAGCCCGAGATCTGCGCCTCGGTAAATCCAAAAATCACGATGTCCCTCCAGGCCGGCGCACAGGGGCAGCTGGCACTGCGGAGGCCACCAGGTCACGCTCGGGCAGGCTGGATGCATCCACCAGGTCGCGGTATGCGTGCCAGCTGGCATGCCCCAGCATGGGCATCACAGCGATCAGGCCCAGCAGCAGGGAACCCAGGCCCAGCAAGGTAAAGCCCAGGATGATCGCTGCCCAGAACGCCATCGGCAGCGGGTTGGTGATGACCGCCTGCCAGCCGGTGAGCACCGCCTGCAGCAGCGTGGCGCGGCGGTCCAGCAGCAGCGGCATGGCCACCACGCTGGACGCAAAAATGGGCGCGGCCATCAGGCTGCCCAGCGCCAGCCAGATTTCAAACAACCAGCCGTCGCGCGCCATGACTACATGGCGCAGAAAGTCGAGCGGCGTCTCGATGGGCACGGGCGCCAGCAAGGTGATAAGCGCCGCCGAGGTCATGACCCAGCCCGAGGCGGCCAGCGCCAGCAGGGCCCCGAACTGCAGCATGCACCAGTAGTCGCTGCCCCACTTGTTTACATGGCTGTTCTGCCAGTTGAGCCAGGTCTTGAGCACCACGCCCAGGTTGGCGGCTTCGCCACGCTCCAGCGCGCGGCTCAGCGCATACAGGCTGGTGGCCAGCACCGGCGCCACCACCAGAAAGCCCGACAGAGCCCCCGCCAGCAGCCAGAAGCGGTGGTGTGCCACTGCAAAGATGGCGGCCCCAAACAGTGTGAGCGCCAGGCCATGCGCAAAACTGATCCAGCCCGCCCGTGCCATGTCGCGCCAGGCCAGCACCAGCCAGGTCATGGGCTGCATCATGCCGATGGTGCGGATGGCGGGCAACGGGGGGGGAGTACGGGGCATGGTGGGAGGGGTCGCTGAGCGAACATGGAGTGTGACCTGATCAGGCAGCGGCTTCAACCGCCGCGCGCCCAAACCTTGACCTGAGGCAAGAAACCGAACCCAGCGAAACCGGTCAGGCCAACAGCCGGCACAGCGCGGTAAGGCTGTCCACCGTGGCATGGGGCGGCGTGTCGTCGTGCGGCCAGGGGTGGTTGGCACTATTGATCCACACCGCCTGCATGCCTGCGTTCAGCGCGCCCTGCGCATCCAGCGTGGCGTCGTCGCCCACGTGCAGCACCTCGTGGGGCAGCACATCAACGGCCGTTGCGGCCGCATGGAAGATGCGCACATCGGGCTTGGCGATGCCAAACTCCGACGCGCTGATGCTGTGGCGAAAGTAGTGGCCGATGCCGATGCGGTGAATATCGGCATTGCCGTTGGACACCGCCACCACCGGGTAGCGCGCTGACAAGAAAGCCAGCGCGTCGTGTGCATCGTCAAACAGCTCCACCCGCTGGCGCTCGGCAAAGAACAAATCAAACGCCGGTTCGGCCAGCGCGGGCTCGTCACCGGCCTGCGTCAGCGCCAGCCGGATGGACTCGCGCCGCAACGCGCTCAAGTCGCCCTTCAGGTCAGGGCGCAGGGTCACCATCTGGTTGCGGATGGCGCGCAGCGCCTCGGTGTCCGAAAAGAGCGCCGCCGTGGCGGGTGCGTGGTGGGTCAGCCAGTCCAGCAGCACACTTTCGGCCCGCGTGATGGTGGGCCAGATGGGCCAGAGCGTGTCGTCCAGATCGATGGAGATGGCGCGGATGCGGGAGGTGTCCAGAGAGGGATTTGGCACAGGGCGCACCTGAAGGATGAAGGCGAAAAAAGAGGCCCCGGCGATGCACCGGGGCGAGGGCCGCAAAGCATACCGCAGGCCTTTGCGGAATGCAGACCGTTCAACCCGGGTCTGGCGCGCCCGCAGGCCCCAATGAAGATCCGCGCACCACCAGCAAGCCCGGCAGCAGGCTCTCGCGTGCAGGGCCTTCCAAGCCGTTGATGCGCTCCAGCAGGCACTGCGCGGCACGTTGCCCGATGGCATCGGTGGGCTGGGCCACCGCGCTCAGGCCGGGCCGGATCAGCGACGCCCACTCAGGGTCGTCAAAGCCCACAAAACCCAGCTGCTGCCCAAACGTCCACCCCATGCGCGAGACGGCCGCAGCCACGCGCAGCGTGACCACCGAATTGCCCGCCACCACCGCGCAGCGCTCGCCGGGCCGGGCCTGCCGCAGCAGATCGGTGAGTGCCTGGTCCAGCACCTCGTCACCCTGCTCCGCCGCTAGCTCCAGCACCTCGCCGCGCACCGACGATCCCTTGGACGACTCCAGCGCACGGAAGGCCTCCGTGCGCTCGATGCGGGAACTCACGCCCAGCAAGGGTTGGGTGATGTAGAGCAGACGCTGCCAGCCTTGCTGCTGCAGGTGGGCACAGGCTTCGCGCATGGCGCCGTGGTTGTCCAGCGAGACGAAGTCTGCCGCCAGCCCGGCGTGGCGCCGGTCCACCAGCACGGCGGGCTTGCCGTGCAAGGTGTTCACATCCGCCTGCCCCTCGCCCTGCCCCAGCGTGTTGAGGATGAAACCATCCACCTGGTAGCTGGCCAGCGCGTCGATGGCCGCGCGCTCGCGCTCGCGGTCATTGCCCAGGTTGAACAGCATGACCAGGTAGCCAGCGTCCTGGCAGGCTTTCTCGGCCCCCCGCAGCACAGCCACCGAATAGGGGTTGGTGATGTCGGCCACCACCAGGCCAATGAGCCGCGAGCGGCCATGGCTCAGCGCCTGGGCCATGGGGCTGGGCACATAGGCCAGCTTGGCGATGGCCGCCTCGACCCGCGCTGCAATGTCGGGGCTGAGCAGGCGCTCGCGGTGGTTGAAGTAGCGCGACACCGTGGCCTTGGACACACCGGCCTCGGCCGCCACATCGGCGATGGTGGGGCGGGCGCGCAGCGTGGCGGAGGGTGCAGGTGTCGGCGGGCTCATGCGGGTCCGGGGTTGTACACGGCGGCGGGTCGCTCGCCCGCCAGCGCCTGCAGCAGGTTGGTGGTGGCCAGCGCCGCCATGGCATGGCGCGTGTCGTGCGTGGCCGAGCCGATGTGCGGCAGCGGGGTCACGCGCGGGTGGGTGCGCAGGGGCGACGCCAGCGGCAGCGGCTCGGCGGCAAACACATCCAGCCCCGCTGCGCGCAGCGGGCCATGGTCCAGCGCGTGCAGCAGGTCTTGCTCCACCACGGTGGCGCCCCGGCCGCCGTTGATGAAGATGGCGCCGGGCTTCATGGTCGCAAACATTTCAGCATTGACCATGCCCCGTGTGCTGTCCGACAAGGGCAGCATGGCCACCACAAAGTCCGACTGCGCCAGCAACGCGGGCAGCGGCGTGTGGATGGCCTTGCCCTGCAACTCAGGGGCCTGGGTCGCCAGGTCCACCGGGCGGCGAGCGTGGTACATCACGGGCATGCCAAACCCCAGTGCGGCGCGGCGCGCCACGGCCTGGCCAATGCGGCCAAATCCGAGCAGGCCCAGCGTCTTGCCATGCACATCGCTGCCAAACAGGTCTTCTCCAATGTTCTTCGTCCACCGGCCCTCGCGCACCAGCTGCGACAACTCCACCAGCCTGCGGCTGGTCGCCATGAGGAGGGCAAACACCGAGTCTGCCACCGTTTCGTCGAGCACTCCGGGGGTGTGGCACAGCATGATGCCGCGCGCCTGCAGCACGTCCAGCGCGTAGTTGTCCACGCCCACCGAAATGCTGGACACCACCTGAAGCCAGGGCGCACGCGCCAGCACGGCGGCATCGATGGGGAAGCTGGAGCCAATGAGCCCGTGCGCCTGCGCCAGCGCCGCGTCAAACCGCGCGCGCTCGTCGGGCTTGCGCGGGTCGGCCACTGTCACGTCGTGCACGGCGGTCAACCGCGCGAGCTGGTCGGGCGGCAGCTCGCGAAACACCAGCACCTGTTTGCGCGCAGGGCCTGTGCTGCCGTTTGCTGAAGGTAGCGCCAGGCTCACAGGCCCGCCTCCTGCAGCTGGGCGCGGGTGGGCAGCCCCTCGGTGTCGCCCAGCACCTGCACGGCGCGGGCACCAATCCAGGCGCCACGGCGCACAGCGGCGGGCACCGGGAGGCCTTCCAGCAAGGCACTGATCACGCCCACCGCAAAGCCGTCGCCCGCGCCCACGGTGTCCACCACCTGGGCCACGGGCACGCCAGGCACGCGGCCGGTGCCGGCCACGTCGCTGTCGTAGTACGCGCCCTCGGGCCCGAGCTTGACCACCACCAGCTTGGCGCCGCGCTCACGGTAAAAGCGTGCCACGCCCTCTGGAGTGGTTTCACCGGTCAAAAACACGCCCTCTTCCATGCCCGGCAGCACCCAGTCGGCATAGGTCGCCAGGGTGTTGATCCAGTGGCGCATGGTCTCGGGCGACGACCACAGCGTGGGGCGCAGGTTGGGGTCGAAGGAGATGGTGCGGCCTGCAGCACGCATCACCTCCAGCGTGCGGATGGCGGCCTGCAGGCTGGTGTCGGAGATGGCGGCAAACACGCCTGTGGCATGCAGGTGGCGCGCGGACTGCAGCCAGGGCTCGTCCACATCGGCGGGCCCCATCTGGCTGGCGGCGGAGCCCTTGCGGTGGTATTCCACCTGCGGGTCGCGGCCATCGGTCACGCGCTCCTTGAACTGAAAGCCCGTGCGCTGCGTGGCATCACACACCACGTGCGAGCAATCGATGCCTTCGCCCTGCATGGCGGCCAACAGCGCGCGGCCCATGGAGTCGATGCCCAGGCGGCTGGCCCAGCCCACCTTCAGGCCCAGGCGCGCCAGGCCAATGGCCACATTGGTCTCGGCCCCGGCCGTGCGCTTGTGAAAGCCGGTGGCGTTCTCCAGCGGACCGGGCTCGTTGGCCACCAGCAGCAGCATGGCCTCGCCAAACAGTGCCACGTCGAAGGCTGAATCGCTCATGCAGCCTCCCGTGCAGCGCGGATAAAGGCCACCTGCTCGCGCGTGACCGCCACCAGGTCGTCACCCACCAGCGGGTATTCAATGGCATGCGGCACATCGGCTGGCAAGGCACGCAGCACGGCGCGCCAGGGCGCCACCGAATCGGCCAGCGGCACCGCCACCCACTTGGCGGGCAGCCGCTGCACGCCCTTGCAGTGCACATAGCGCACATAGGGTGCCAGGGCCTGCGCGGCCTGCAGCGGGCATTCGCCCTGCCAGTGCCAGTTGCCCATGTCAAAGGTCATGCCCAGGCCGAGCCCCGCCTGTGCCTGGGCTGCAAAAAATGCCTGCATGGCGGCCAGCGTGCCGGCGGTGGCGGTCTGGTCGTTCTCGATCACCAGCTCCACCTGCGGGGCGGCCTGCAGCAGGGCTTTAAGGCGTTGCAGCGAGGCATGCGATGTCGGCAGGGTTGCGCCAAAGCCGCCAATCGACATCTTCAGGCGCGGTGCACGCAGCACCTGGGCGGCCTGCACGCCGCGTGCAAGGGCTGCTTCATCCAGCTCGCCATGCGCGGTCCACAGGCCTTCGGGGCTGGAGTACACCGCCGCCCGGCCCGCCAGCGCGGGCAGCTCGGTGGCCGCATCGCGCAGCAGCTCGCCACGCACCTCCACGCCGTCCGCGCCCGCTTGCTGGGCCAGGTCGGTGCACCACAGCTGGCCGTGGCGTCCTGTTTCGGCCGCGCCGAAGGAGGACAAGGAAATCAATACCTTCATGTGTTTCTTTCAGGCCGCGCCCCCACGGGGCGAAGGCCATCAACCGCACGACCTGTCAGGTCTCAATGTGCGTGGGTCTGTGCGTGGGTCTCAATGTGCGTGGTGGGAACTCAGGATCTGGCCCAGGAACTGCCGCGTCTTGTCGTGCTGCGGCTGGCCGAAGAACTGCTGCGGCGGCGCCTGCTCCAGGATCTTGCCGTCGGCCATGAAGATCACGCGGTCGGCCACGCTGCGGGCAAAGCCCATCTCATGCGTCACGCACAGCATGGTCATGCCGTCTTCGGCCAGGCTGATCATGGTGTCCAACACTTCCTTGACCATCTCGGGGTCGAGCGCCGAAGTGGGCTCGTCAAACAGCATCACCTTGGGTGCCATGCACAGCGCCCGCGCAATGGCCACGCGCTGCTGCTGCCCACCCGACAACTGGCTAGGGTGCTTATGCGCCTGCTCGGGGATGCGCACGCGGGTCAGGTACTTCATGGCCACTTCTTCAGCCTGGGCCTTGCTCATGCCGCGCGAACGCATAGGAGCCAGCGTGCAGTTTTCCAGAATGGTGAGGTGCGGGAACAGGTTGAACTGCTGAAACACCATGCCCACTTCGGCGCGCACGGCATCCACGTTCTTGCCGCCAGCGGTCAGGTCAATGCCATCGACCTCGATGCGGCCCTTTTGCACCGTCTCCAGCCGGTTGATGCAGCGAATCAGCGTGGACTTGCCCGAGCCCGATGGCCCGCAGATCACGATGCGCTCGCCGGGCCGCACCGACAGGTTGATGTCGGTGAGCACCTGGAAGCTGTCGTACCACTTGTTGACCCCTTCCATGCGGATGATCGGCGGTGTGCCGGGGGCGGTCGTGACTGCGTCGCTCATCAATGGCTCCTTATCGTTCAGGCAGGCTTACTGCAGTTTGGGCAGGTCAGCGCCCAGCCACTTCTGGTACAGCTTGTTCAGCTCGCCATTGGCAGTGTTGCGTGCCACAAAGTCGTTCACGGCCTTGGTCAGCTCGTCCTGGCCGGGGCGCAGGGCGATGCCCATGGCCTGCTGCAGCAGGTTGAACTTGTTCTCAAACGTGTTGGCGGGCACGCGCTTGGCGATCTGCGCGGCCACGGTGACCGAGCAGCCAATGGCATCCACCTGGCCCGAGATCAGTGCCTGCATGGCCGATGCATCGTCGTCAAAGCGGCGGATTTCGGTGCCCTCGGGCGCGGCCTTGGTCACGGCCACGTCTTGGGTGCTGGCACGGGCCACGCCCACGCGCACGGTTTTCAGGTCTGCCGCGCTCTTGATATTGGCGCCGGTCTTGCCGTACAGCACGATGGTCGCGGCCGCATAGGGCTGCGAGAACTGCACCTGCTTGGAGCGCTCGGGCGTGATGGCCAGCGAGGCCACCAGCACATCGACCTTGTTGGTCAGCAAAAACGGGATGCGGTTGGGGCCGGTGACGGGCACGATGTTGGCCTTCACGCCCAGGTCCTTGGCCAGCAGCTTGGCCACGTCGGCGTCGTAGCCGTCGGGCTGGTTTTGCGCGTTGGTGGTGCCGTAGGGCGGAAAGTCCACCAGCATGCCGATGGTGATCTCACCCTTCTTCTTGATGTCCGCCACGGACTGGGCCGAGGCCAGCGGCGCAAAGGCCGTGAGGGCTGCGCCCAGGCCCAAGGCGGCCAAAGCGGCGGTAGCGGTGCGGCGTTGCAAAGAAAAAGTCATCGCATGTCTCCTGGTGGTTGGTGTGAACGAGAAACAAAAAAGGAAGGTTGCTGCGCGTGGGTCAGCGCGCCAGAGCACGGGCGCGCTTGCGCTCCATGCGTGCGGCCATCAGCGACAGCGGCCAGCAGATCACGAAGTACAGCGCGGCCACGGTGGTGAAGACATGCAGCGGCTGAAAGGTGGCGTTGTTGATGATCTGCCCCGCCCGCGTGATCTCGGTAAAGCCGATGATGGCGGCCAGCGATGTGCCCTTGATGATCTGCACCATGTAGCCCACCGTGGGCGGCAGCGCGATCTTGAAAGCCTGGGGCAGCACCACAAACCGCATGCGGGCCACGTACTTGAGGTTCAGGGCCTGGGCGGCCTCCCACTGACCGCGTGGCACGGCCTCGATACACCCGCGCCAGATCTCGGCCAGAAAGGCCGCGCTGTTCAGCACCAGCGCCACGCCCGCCGCCACCCAGGGGTTGATGTCAAACCCCAGCACCGGCGCACCAAAGAAGATGAGGAACAGCTGCAGCAACAGCGGCGTGCCCTGGAACACCTGGATGAACACGCGCGCCGCATTGCGCGCCGCAGCGTTCTCTGAGGTGCGCGACAACGCCACCACCAGCCCCAGCAGCGCACCGCCGACAAAGGCAATGGCCGACAGCGCCAGCGTCCACTGCGCGGCCTGCACGATGAATAAAAACTCGGAGAGTCCGAAGGTACGCATGGCAGGCTTTCCTCAGCGACGGTCTGGGTAATTCAGCATGCGCTGATAGATCAGCTTGAAAAGCGCCGAGAAACTCAGCGCCAGCGCCAGGTAGATGGCCGTCACCACGATGTAGATCTCAAAACTGCGGAAGGTCTGCGACTGCAGGTTGGCCGCCACCGAGGTCAGGTCGTCCGCCGAGATCACCGACACCACGGCCGAGCTGAGCATCAGCAAGATGAACTGGCTGGTGAGCGCCGGGTAGATGGCCTTGAGCGCGGGCTTGAGGATCACAAACCGGAAGATCTCCCACGGCTTGAGGTTGAGCGCCTTGCCCGCCTCGATCTGCCCCTTGGGGATGGACTCGATACCCGCCCGCACGATCTCGGCCGCATACGCCCCCAGGTTGACCACCATGGCTGTCAGCGCCGCCGTGTAGGGCGACCAGCGCAGGCCGATGGATGGCAGCGCAAAGAAGAAGAAAAACAGCTGCACCAGAAACGGCGTGTTGCGGATGACCTCGATGTACGCATTGATCAAAAACCGCAGCCAGCCCGGCCCGCCGGTCTTGCCCCAGGCGCAAAAGATGGCCACCACCAGCCCCAGCAAGGTGGCGGTGAGCGACAGCTGCACGGTGATCCAGGTGCCCTTGAGCAACAAGGGCCACGCGGCGAACACGGCATCGAACTGGAACTGGTAATTCACGGTGGACAGTCGTTATTCCAAAGTGGCGCCAGTTTATGAAACCGGTTTCATAACCACATCAGGGAATACCCGATGCGCCCAAAAACAAGGCCGCAAACACCTGAAGACGCCATGCCCGGCGCTGATCTCGCAGGCAGTGGTGCGCCGGGCGGCAAATAGGCTCCCAGCCCGCACTGGCCCGGCGCGTGGGTGAAAATGCCGCATGCCTTCCTTCCACCCCGAACCCCCTTTCACCCACGGCCAGGCCGACCGCACCGCTGTGCTGCTGTGCAACCTGGGCACGCCCGACGAACCCACGGCCCCGGCCGTGCGCCGCTATCTGGCGCAGTTTCTGGGTGACCACCGCGTGGTGGAGATTCCCAAACTGCTGTGGATGCCCATCCTGCACGGCATCATCCTGCGCACGCGCCCGGCCAAGTCGGCCGCCAAATACGCCAGCATCTGGACGCCCGAGGGCTCGCCCCTGGCGCACTGGACCGCCAAGCAGGCCACGCTGCTGCGCGGCTGGCTGGGCGAGGCAGGCCACGCGGTGCTGGTGCGCCACGCCATGCGCTACGGCAACCCGTCCATCACCAGCCAGCTCGATGCGCTGAAGGCCGGGGGCGCCACGCGCATCCTCATCTTGCCGCTGTACCCGCAGTACTCCGCCACCACCACGGCCAGCGTGTTTGACGCCGTCTACACCTGGGCTGCCGCCACCCGCAACGTGCCCGAACTGCGCTTCGTCAACCACTACCACGACGCCCCCGGCTACATCGACGCCCTGGCCCGTACCATCGAAACGCACTGGAAGCACCACGGCCAGCCCGACCAGCTGGTAATGAGCTTTCACGGCGTGCCCGAGCGCACCCTGCACCTGGGGGACCCCTACCACTGCGAAGCCCGCAAAACAGGCCGCCTGCTGGCCGAGCGCCTGGGCCTGCGCGAGGAGCGCTACCGCATCACCTTCCAGTCGCGCTTTGGCAAGGCCAAATGGCTGGAGCCCTACACCCAGCCCACCATCGAGGCGCTGGGCAAGGCGGGCACGCGGCGGGTGGACGTGGTGTGCCCCGGCTTCACCAGCGACTGCCTGGAGACGCTGGAAGAGATCAACATGGAAGTGCGCGAGGCGTTTTTGCACGCAGGGGGCAAAGAGTTTCACTACATCCCCTGCCTGAATGACAACAGCCACTGGATCACCGCGCTGAGCCGCGTGGCCCAGCAGCACCTGGCGGGCTGGCCCACCGAGGCCCCCACCGCAGCCGCACTGGCCGATGCGCGCAGCCACGCGCTGGCCGGTGGTGCGCCTGCCGGGGTTTGCCCGGTGGCGCACTGATACGCATGCCCATGCCATTACGCATGCGAACGCAAAAGCGAATGGCACCGGGCGGCCTGCGCGCCCATGGTCATTCACTACACTATTGATAGCACCCAGGGCATATTGCACTAGCGCATCTGCCCGTTTTGGCTCATATTTTGGTTGCCAGGTGCTGCACGGCTGCCTGCCACGCACTCCGCACCGCCCCTTCCCACACCCACATCAATGCCCGCTTTTGCCCTTGCCCCCCACCAGTTGCGTCTGACCATTGACCCCGCCACGCTGGGCTTTGCCAGCACCGCCGAGCTGCAAGACCTACCCCTGCCCTGGATCGGGCAGGAGCGTGCCCAGGCCGCTGCGCAATTTGGTCTGGCGATGCAGCAGCCGGACTACCACCTGTTTGTGCTCGGCGAAGTGGGCAGCGGGCGGGCGTCATTGCTGCGCCAGGCCATGCAGGCCGAGGCCGCAAAACGCGCGGTGCCGCCCGACCTGTGCTACCTCCACCACTTTGACCAGCCCGACCGCCCCCGCGCGCTGCGCCTGCCCGCAGGCGAGGGCCGCTTGCTGCGCCAGGGCCTTGCCGACATGGCGCGCAGCCTGCAGGCCGACATCCCCAAACGCCTGACCAGCCCCGACTTCAAGGCCGAGGCCGAGCGCATCGAGAAGACCTGGCAAACGCAAGAGAGCGAAGCCTTTGCAACGCTGGACGCTTTTGCCGAGGCGCGCCAGTTCCGCCTGAGCCGCGAGGCCGGGCACATGGTGTTCACCCTCACCGGCCCCAAGGGCCAGCCGCTGACCGAAGGCGAGGCGCGCGCCCTGCCCCGCGAGCGCCGCGCCGAGATCGACGCCGCGGAGCAGGAGCTGCGCGCCGAGATCGCCAAGTTTCTCGAAACCACCCGCCCGCAGGAGCGCGCGCGCGACGACGCCCTGGCCGCCCTGCGCCGCCAGACCATCAAGCCCCTGGTGGAGCACGCGCTGCACGGCATCCGCCAGGGCCTGCGCAAGCAGATCAAGGACGCCGTCAAGCTCACGCAGTGGCTGGACCAGGTGGAGCGCGCCGTGCTGGACCACATCGACCTGTTCGAGCCCGGCGACGCTGACCAAGGCCAGGACGCCGAAGACGACCGCAAGGACGCGCTGGACGACCTGCTGGCCCGCTGCCAGGTGAACGTGGTGGTGGACAACCACGGCCGCACCAGCGCCCCGGTGGTGGTGGAAGACAACCCCACGGCCCGCACCCTGTTCGGCAGCATCGAACACGGCGCAGACGCCGACACCGTGCAGGCCGACCACGCCAGCATTCACGCGGGCAGCCTGCTCAAGGCGCATGGCGGCTTCATCCTGCTGCACCTGCACGACCTGGCCGCCGAAGAAGGCCTGTGGCCGCGCCTGCGCCGCTTTCTGCGCTGCGGGCGTTTGCAGATCGAGGACGGCGGCGGTGGCGGCCCCGCCCATGCGCCAGGCGGCGCCGTGGCACTGCAGCCCGAGCCGGTGGACGTGGATGTGAAGATCGTGCTGATCGGATCGGTGGAGGAGTACTACGCCCTGCAAGAGGCCGACCCCGACGCCGCGCGGCGCTTTCGCGTCAAGGTGGACTTTTCAGACCGCTTCATCGCCACCCCCGGCACCCACCAGTCCTCGGCCATCCTGGTCGCGCATTGCTGCAAAAAGCGCGGCCTGCCCCACTTTGCCGCCGACGCCGTGGCCCTGCTGCTGGAGCAATCGCACCGCGAGGCCGACGACCAAGGCCGCCAAAGCGCGCGTTTTGCCCACACCGAAGCACTCGCCATCGAGAGCGCCGCCCTGTGCCAGGCCCGCGCAGGCACCCTGGTGCAAGCCGTCGACGTACAAGCCGCCCTGGCCGCCCGCACCCTGCGCCACAACCAGCCCGAAGAAGAACTGCACGAGTCCATCACCGAAGGTGAGCGCCTGATCACCCTGCAGGGCTCCATCACCGGCCAGATCAACGCCATGACGCAGATTGACCTGGGCGACTACCGGTTTGGCTTTCCGGTGCGCATCACCGCGCGCACCTTTGCCGGGCAAGAGGGCCTGCTCAACATCGAGCGCGAGGTCGATATGTCCGGCCCCATCCACGACAAAGGCGTGCTGATCCTGCACAGCTACCTCACCGCGCTGTTCAGCCATGTAGCGCCCTTGGCGCTCAACGCGTCCATCGTGTTCGAGCAGGAATACAGCGGCGTGGAAGGCGACTCGGCCTCGTGCGCCGAGCTGTATGCGCTGCTGTCCAGCCTGTCAGGCCTGCCCCTGCGCCAGGGCATCGCCGTCACCGGCGCACTGAACCAGCACGGCGAGGTGCTGCCCGTCGGCGGCATCAATGAAAAGATCGAAGGCTGGTTCCGCGCCTGCGCAACCGCAGGGCTGGACGGCACCCACGGCGTGCTGATCCCCGCCCGCAACCAGCGCCACCTGATGCTGGACCGCAGCGTGCTGGACGCGGTGGAGCGCGGGCTGTTCCACGTCTACACCATGGGGCATGTGAGCGAGGGGATTGCGCTGCTGACGGGGGAGGCGTCGGGAATGAGCCCGGCGGAGTTGCTGCAGGCGCAGGCCGATGAGTTGGCCGGAGGCGCGGCCACGGTGGAAGACACGGTGATGCAGCGAGCGGAGGTGACGCTGCGGGCGTATCGGAGGGCTTGTCAGGTGGCGGGGGGCGCGCGAAGGGGGCGAGGAGCGCGGGGGCGGTAGACGGGTTGGTGGACCGCGAAATCGACTGCTCAGAGTTCTGACGTTTTCGTAACGATTGCGCCAAACCACGCGGTGCTACCGAACGCGTACTGTCGGCCATAAGCCGCTGTTCACCGCAAATGGAAGCGGACGTCCAACGTAGAGGTGACCGACACGTTATGTGGCAGCGCGCGCTTCATATCCAGTCAACGTGAATGCTCTTCAAATGTCTTGACAATCCATCTAGATCCGGGAACAAGCTGTACTCATTCATCCCCGCCAACTTCAGAAAGCCGACTCCGTCAACGACAGCCTCCGTGGGCAGAACGAACTGTTTTAAGTAGGAAGGGCTCCCGCTTTCCAGCGGGGAGAACAGGTCGGCGTGGAGCGTGAAGCAACCGCGCTGCGCCGCCAGGCGCTTTCCGGCTTGCGTGGGGTTAACAGCCGTTACCTTGCCGTCAAGGGTCTTCGACTCTTCGATGAAGATTTCCTGATACGAACCAAGGAGATCGATCTCCGGGTTCAGAACGACGGCTTCACTTGCCATCGCTTGATTCAATTCGAAAGGGTTCAACACCCATACGCAGGGATTCCGATCCAGCGCGTTGAACGCTTCTGGAACAGACGAAGCCAGCGAGATGTACGGCTTCAAAGCAAAGTACAGCCCGACTGCGAACGTTGCAGACCAATCAAGGAGTCGAGTAGGCAGGCCATGATGTTGCATCGAGAAGAGGACATCCCAGCTTGAGTCAGGTCGCTGAAGAAGGGGCCCAGCCTGCGAGAGAAAATCGTAGTAGAGGATCGACTCGATGTTCTGCTTCTTGAAGTCGTCCGGATCGCGTCGACCAAGGCCGCAGAGTAGCTTCCATCGGGAATCCACGTGACCGCGAAAAAACGGGCAGTCGCACCCGTTGTCCTCAAGCTCGGAGAGGTGACTCTGAATCTGGGACAGGAACTCGTGCCAGGCGCTCATGCGGTCTCCCCTGCCACAAAACGTAAATCAGACCGCAAAACCGGCGGGACAAACTGGACCGTGCAAGGTATTCTGGACACTGAATTCTCCGGGAGGCGGCTTGCCGCATAAGTTTGCAAGAGATGACCTGTTCAAAAATATCCAGGTAAAAACTCCATGAAGCCCGGCACGCGTTAAGTTCGCACACTATATTTCGCCGCGGGCAGACACCGGATTTCCAACAGTAGCGTGCAGCAAGTCTATGGCAGCTCCGGGCGGTACTTTTGAACGGTGCCTCAGGGCCCAATACAGTCATTTCCAGACGCGCACTCTGTAGGTGAGAATGAGGAATGACCGATAGCAATCTCCCAGAACGGCCCTTGTATGAAGCCGCATGTCATTGCGGTGCTGTGCGCTTCTTATTGCGTTTAAGCGATAGCCTGAAAACAGCCCGGAGATGCAACTGCTCCTATTGTCGGATGCGAGGGGCAGTAGCGGTATCGGCCAACCTAGACGATATTCAGGTCACGCATGGTAGTGAAGCACTCACCCTGTATACGTTTAATACGGGAGAGGCCAAGCACTATTTCTGCTCAAAGTGCGGCATCTACACCTTCCACCAGCGTCGCTCAGCGCCAGACCAATACGGAGTCAATGTGGCGTGCATCGAAGGGATGAGTCCTTTCGACTTCGCGGAAGTGCCAGTCAACGAAGGCAGAACACATCCGAAAGATCGAATTGGAGGAGGCTCTGCGATTGCAGGATGGCTTAGATACGAAGCCAACCGCGAATCCCGCGAGAGAGCCTCTGAGTAGCAAGTTCTGCGTCCGGCTGTGGCCGTTTTTGCCTCACGGCGAGACACACTAGCGGTCGTTGATGCGCGTTAACAGAGGCGTATTTCAATCTTGATCGAGACTTCTAGCATTCCAGTGCAATTTCAGAGAGAACACACAGACGCTCTCATACGCGAGCGCTTCAATTCGTCTTTCATGAGCGACGCCAAATGGGTTCGTTTGCTAGAAGCACTTGTCAGCGTTCGTGCCCTCTTCGAATTCTGCAAAGTAAAACTTGTGTGGGATGAATCCACGAGAGACATGTGGATTCCTTCATCCAGTTCGTTCGGCTTTTCTTACTATCGGAGTTCGATGGAGGGAATGATCTCTGGGACACCGCGCGGTTTTTATAAGTACAAAGAGGTGGAGTGGATTGACCTTTCTACAGAGGGAGAGAATGCTGAATCCATCGTCCTCAAACTGAAGGCTGTTGGCCATTTCGAGCTGGAGCGCCGTGACAAAGGGATAAAGCTCTACGCCTATCGCTGACGCAGTCATTCAACCGGCTCTGAGAAAGTTCATCGGAGAAAAGCCGATCGAACAGCGGAGTCTAGGCCTCCCCTTTGTGCAAAACGTTGACAGTCGGCCCCTTCACCCTCCGTCCACAAGTACTGGTGAAAGCAGGCGTAGACTAGCCAAATCGCCGCTGTGGAACTGCGGCTCGCCTACGCTACGTTCACACGCGCCTTCATCCACCCCACAACATCCCCCGTCACCTCATCCCGATTCGTCTCATTCAAGATTTCATGCCGCGCCGCCGGGTACAGCTTGACCGTGACATCGGCAACGCCCGCATCCCGATACCGCTGCCCCAGTTGCTCCAACAAGACCCCGCCTGCGGCCAGCGGGTCTGCGTCGCCGGATGCGATGAGGGTGGGCAGGTCGCTGCGGATGCGCGCGAGTTGTGCGGGGTCGGCCAGCCGGGGCGCGGGGGCGAAGAGCGAGGGGATCACGTCGGGCGGCACGTCCCAGCCACACCAAGGATCGGCCATGTAGGCATCGACCTCTGCGGCATCGCGCGACAGCCATTCGTAGCCGGTGCGGTGTTCAAAGCCCGCGTTGAATGCCGCGAGCCCGGCGGGCGCATCGGCGGGGGCGTTGGCCATGGCAGCGGCGAACAGATCGAGGGCGGTGGAGCCTGACAGGATGACGCCGGACCAGGTGGAAGAATGGTCCAGGATGGCCGCCTGCGCTGCGAACGAGCCCATGGAGTGGCCGAACAGGAACACGGGCAGTTGCTGCCCATGCTGCGCGCGCAGCAGTGCGCCGAACTGGGCCACGTCGGCAATCAGGCCGCCGAAGCCTGCGCTGCCAAAGTCACCCAGCTTGCCACCGGCCGTGCGCCCGTGGCCGCGATGGTCCACGGCGTGGACGATGAAGCCTGCGGCGTTCAGCGCCCGCGCAAAGCGGTCGTAGCGCTCGCCATGCTCGGCAAGGCCGTGGGAGATTTGAACGACGCCCACCGGTTGGCCCGGGGTTTGGGCCCAGGTGTAGGTGGTGACCTGGGTGCCATCTGCGTTGGACTTGAAGGAGGAGGTGGTGGTGCTCATCGTTTCATTCTGGCACGGGGTTTGGTTGCCACGCCACGATGAAATTGCCACAGGCGTGGCTGCCTCCGCCTTCAGCGAAGCGCGCGAGCCGCTTGCAGTGCTGCGCGAATCGCGCTGACCACCGCCTCGGGCTTCTCCAGCGGAATGCCGTGCCCGCTGTCCACCCACACCTGGGTGGAGCCGGGGTAGAGGTGTGCGAAGTCGGCGCGCTTTTGGCGCACGTCTTCGGCCAGCGCAGATGAAGCCCCAGGGGTTTGCAGTGCGCTGAGCACAAACACGGGCACCGATGGGTCCACCGGCAGGCTGGCAACGCGCTGCCCGGTGGAGTCCAGCGCTGCCAGCTCTTGTTTGACCACGTCAGAGGTGCCCAGGCGGAAGGCCACTTTCAGCCAGGTCGGCCACAGGTCGGGGTTGCCAGCCCCGCGCATCTGCTCGGGGTGGGTGGAGTCCACCAGCACCAGCGCAGCCACCTCGGCGGGGTATTGGCGCGCGTACAGCTGCATGTACAGGCCGCCCAGCGAGTGGCCGACCAGCACATAGGGCGGCGGTAGCTGGCGGGCCCTGAGCAAGGCCCGCAGCTCTTGCACCACCTGCGCCCCATCGCGCGGCTGGGAGGACGCATCGCTGCGGCCATAGCCCGCGCGGTTGTAGGCCAGCGCACGGGTTTCTGCCACGGTGTCGGGCCAGACCTTGGACCACCAGTCCAGCCGGGCGCCCAGGCCGTTCTCGAACACCACCACCGGGGTGCCCTGCCCTGCCTGCACGTATTCGACCGTGCGCCCGTCCACCGTGTCGGTGGTGGCGCCGGGCAAGCTGGCGCAACCGCTCAAGCAGACTGCCAGCAGCAGGCTGGCCCAGTGCCATCGGTTCATGGTCTCAAATCCTTTGCATACAGGTTCATGGCCCGCAGGCCAAAGCAGCGCGGTGCCATTGAGAGCGGCTAACAAAGCTCAGCCAAGCGGTTCTGGCCAGGCGCTGTGTTGCAGGCAGTGCGAGCAGTACGACAAGACACAGCAACGACGCCAGAAGAGTTTTGTTAGCCGCTCTTAGCAGCGGCCCGCCGTGCGCAGCAGAGCATTGCATTCCTTGGGCGCAGCGCGGCCCAGTGGCTGAGCGGCCGCTGCCGGTGCCTGGGCGCCACCATTGCCCGCGCCGCCCACCATGGCGGTGCAGACGGCGTCGGAATGGGGTGTCTGGCCGAAGCTCATGGCCTTCTGAAAGCCCGTTGCGCCGTACAGGTAGCACCGGTAGCTGGCGCCGTCACGGGTGTTGACGGTGTAGTTGATGCGGCCGCCGGTTTCCTCCTGCCGGTCGGTGATGGTGAACTGGCCTGCCGTGCGGCCAATGGCTTGCGCAGTGCGCTGCTCCAGCCCCGCCTGGTCGAGGGTGGACGCGCAGCCGGTGAGAAATGCCACGGCTGCGACAAGGCCAGCGGCGGAGGTGAGAGACAGGGGGTGGTTGCGATGGTTCATGGTGTGAGTGGCAGTGATGGGAGGTGGTGGGTGAGCGAGCGAAACCGTGCGTGCAACAAGATGGGTGATGACGGCCGGGCCGCAGCAAATCGAATATCTGGGGATCCTTCTGCGGCGCATGGGATGAACGCAGGGGACCAACAACACATCCGTGGGCAAGGCTCCGCCCGGCGGCCTTGTAAAGCCGCCAGCCTGTGTTGAAGTGGGTGGGTAAAACTCAGCCCGGTTTGCGGGCCACAATGAAGGCGCGGATGTCCTTGCCGCGCGTGCCGTGCCGCTCGGTGCAGACGATTTGCAGGCCCTGCTGCACCATGGCCGAGCGGAGCCGCTGTTCGTCAAAGGACAACACCGGAGGGGCCTTGCCGATGGCGCGCATCAGGGGCACGGCCAGGTAGGGGATCAGCGGGTTCATCTCTGCGATGCAGGCGGTCTTGGAGATCAGCAGCCCACCCGGGCGCAGCACCTTCACCAGTTGCCTGAGCGCGTCGTCCAGATCGCTCATCAGGTGCAGCACGTTGAAGGCCAGCACCGCGTCGTACACCTCTGGCCCTGGGGCCATGGCCTCTGCGTCGGCCACGGCGAAGCGTAAGGCTGCTGACGGTTGCGCGGCCAGCCGCTGGTGGGCGATGGCGATCATCTGCGACGACACATCGGTGGCCAGCAGGCTGCGGGTGAATGGCGCCAGCCGCAGCGCCGTGCTGCCGGTGCCGCAGCCAATCTCCAGCACGTCATGCTGGGGCGACAGCAGGCCTTGCACGCGCTGCAAGGTGGCCTCGTACCCTGCCAGGTCGGCAATGGGGTCGGCGGCGTACTTGGGTGCAATGCGGTCCCAGAAGCGCGCTTTGGCTGACGCAGCCGGCGGGGTGGCGGCGGAGGGCAATGCGCGAGAGACGGGAGCAATGGCAGAAGACGACATGGTGTGCAGACCGGGTGAAGTGCTGAAGCGGCGAGGTAAAGAGGCAGTTTGTGGAGGCAAGTGCAATGAGCAACACCCAGATGCTATCCATGCATTGAAGCTCAGGAAACTGCGGTAAATTGCAGTGAACATATACGTTTACGCATGGATAACCTCGACTGGAACCAACTGAAGGCGTTTTTGCAAACGGCGCAGACCGGCTCGCTGTCTGCCGCCGCGCGCAAGCTGGGCCTCACCCAGCCCACGCTGAGCCGGCAAGTGGCCGCCATTGAGCAGCAGATGGGCGTGACGCTGTTCGAGCGCGTGGGCAAATCCATGGTGCTCACGCCCACCGGGCTGGACCTGCTGGAACATGCCCGCGCCATGGGCACTGCTGCAGAGGCCCTGGGCCTGGCCGCCAGCGGGCGGTCGCAGGCGGTGGGGGGCGTGGTGTCGGTGTCAGCCACCGATGTAGTGGCGACGCACTTGCTGCCCCCCATCCTGCAACGCTTGCGGGCGCAGGAGCCAGGCATTGCCGTGGAAGTGATCGCCTCCAACGCGCTGAGCGACCTGCTGCGCCGCGAGGCCGACATTGCCATCCGCCACGTTCAGCCCGAGCAGCCCGAGCTGATCGCGCGCCTGGTGCGGGAGGCCCGGGCTTGCTTTTACGCGTCAGAGAGCTGGGTGCAGGCCCACGGCCACCCGCGCAGCGCGGAGGATGCTGTGAATGCGGAGTTTGTGGGTTCAGACCGCAACGGCCAGTACCTTGCGTACCTGCGTCAGTACGGTTTGAGCCTGAGCGAAGACAACTTCACCTGCTACGCCGACCACACCGCAGCCCACTGGGCGCTGGTGCGCCAGGGCATGGGCATTGGTGCCATGATGGACGAGATCGCCCGCGAAACGCCGGGCATCGTCCGCGTGCTGGACGATGTGGCGCCGGTGCGCTTTCCCGTCTGGCTGGTGTCGCACCGCGAGCTGCGCACATCGCGGCGGATTCGGGTGGTGTTTGAGGCGTTGGCCGAGGGGCTGGCGTTAAATCGCTGAACGCCCGCGCCAAGGGGTCGTGGAGGGCTTGCATGGCAAGGGTGAAAGGGCCACCGCAGCGCAAGGTGAAAGCAGGCGCACTACCCTCGCGCCACCACCTGAACACACTGACCATGACCACACCGCGCGCCGCCGACTTGCCGAGCACCCACCCGAGCGCACCGCTGGACGCCGCCACCGTGGGCGAGATCATCCAGATGGCGCTGAGCGACCACGTGAGCTTTGCGCAAATCCGCGCCGTCCATGGTCTGCACCACGATCAAGTCAAGGTGCTGATGCGCACGCACCTGGCGCCGGGCAGCTATAGGGCGTGGCGCAAGCGGGTAAGGGAGTTTGGGGAGCGCCGGGAGAACTACAAGTAGGCGGTGGGCAAGCGCTGCTCAGCACCTGTTCAGCACCCGTTCAGCCTGGTACCGGCAACATGGCGGCAAGGGTCAAGGCGGCATCTGACCCCGCCCCTTCTCCACCTCTAGCCGCTACAGGAACCACCATGAACACCGACCTCAAGAACTTTGTGCTCTCCATCGCCCGGACCGTGTCCGCCACGCTGTTTTTTGTGTTCAGCGTGGCCTTTCTCTCGGTCCCGTACAGCCTGGAGCAAGACCCCAGCGATGCGCAGCAACTGACGCACCCAGTGGCCCCACGCCACATGACCTGAGCCTGGGTGCCAGCGCAACCCATCGGGGCTCGGCCAAGGCCCATCAAGCGGGCAAATCCAGGCGGGCCCAGGCGGCCATCACATCCGGCTGCTTCTTGATCCAGTCGGCAGACATCATGTTGGCGCCCCAGTGGTGGATGCGCGCCACGCCCTCCCCCATGTTCCACAGGTGCCGCAATTGCACGAAGAGCGGCAGGGCGGCGAGGTCAGCATCGGTGACATGGCCGCCGCCTGCGCGGTAGCCAGCCAGGTACTGCTGCCAACGCTTCAGCAAGGCTTCGTCGGGCTCCATGGGGGCCTTGCGGGGTAGGTTCGACCACAGCCACACACACAGGTCATAAGCCAGGAACCCCGGCCCGGCGTCGTCAAAGTCGAAGAAGGCGGCCCGGCGCACTCCCTCGGCATCGGTGTACACATGGTTGTTGAAGCCATGGGTGTCGCCGTGGCACATCACACGGGTCAAGGTGCTTTCAACATCCGCCAGCTCACCCAGAAGGCGATGGATCAGTTCGCGGTAGGCATCCAGCACGGTGGGGGCCACCTCAGGATGGGCGGCAAGGTACTCCAGCGTGCGGCCCGCCAGGTGGTGGCCGTCCAGCACGTAGAGGCTTGCGGGGCCGGTGTAGCTTTGCGCAGCGCTGTGAATCTGGGCCAGCGTGGCGCCGGTCAGGTGCAGGTCTTCGGGGGTATCGGGCACAGCGCCTTCGCAGTGGCGGAACAGGACCTGCACACGAGGGCCCTCCGGGAACGAAAGGGTCACGCTGGTCGTGCCGTTCGCAGCCAACACCGGAGAGGCCACACCCACGCCCTGCGCCTCCAGGTGAGCCAACAACGCCAGCTCAAAATCCACGTTGAACGGACCGCGCGGTCGGATGGCGCAGAGCCTTGCCACGTAGCGGCTGCCATCCGCTGCTCGCACAGCGTAGTTGTCATTGAGGTTGCGGCGGATCAGGTAGCACTGCTGCACGGGCAGGCCGTAGTGGCGCTCTACCCACTGCGCCACAGACGCGGCTGAGGCCGTTGTGTGGGAGGCAAACAGGATCGTGTCGGGCGATGGGGTGGAATGCATGCGGCATTCTGCATGCAAGCCATACGACGGATGCGCACGGACAGTGGCACATGGTGTGCCTTGGAGCAAATGGCCCGCCAGCGCTTACTGCTGGTACGCAAGCAGTATCAAAACCATAGCACCGCGCGCCACGCTTACCAGGGGAGTGGCGCGCCACTGTAGGCGTAGAAGCTGCCCGTCTCCTCGGGCGCGAGCCCATCCAGCACCCGCAGCATGTCGCCCGCCGCATCCGCCGCCGGGCGGCCTATTTCTGCGCCATTGAAAGGGGCCGACAACGCCGAGCTGACGGTGCCCGGGTGCAGCGCCACCAGCACGGCCTGCGGGTGGGTGCGGGCCATTTCGATGGACGCCGTTTTGACCAGCATGTTGAGCGCGGCCTTGCTGGCGCGGTAGCTGTACCAGCCGCCCAGGCGGTTGTCGCCAATGCTGCCCACCTTGGCCGAGAGCACAGCCAACAGGCCGCGCCCCTGCTTGGGCAGCAGCGGGGCGAAGTGGGCCAGCACGAGAGCGGGGCCAAAAGTGTTGGAGCGGAAGGTGGCTTCCATCTGCGCGTAATTCAACTGGCCCAGACGCTTTTCAGGCATGCCGTGGGGGCCGTGCAGCATGCCTGCGGCGTGGATGATGCAGTGCCACGGCCCCTGGGCCTTGAGCTGGTGGGCGGCGGCGGCGATGGTAGCTTCGTCGTCCAAATCGACCGCCGGATGGGTGTGGCGGCCCAGTCCCACGGCCAAGGCGCAGCGCGGATCGGCCTGCAGGTGGGCGAGGAAGGCACTGCCGATGGCGCCGGTGGAGCCGATGACCAGGGCGCGGTAGCCATCAGGCAGCGACTGCAAAGAAGTGAACGGCGTTGCGGTGGGTTGTGCTTGAGACATGGCGCGGTCCTGCGGTGAGGGTGTCGTGGGGTGGCTCGGCAAGCGGTCTATAGCGCATCCAGCCGCGTGCGCAGGCTGGCCGCATGCTCGCGCAGCGCATCGAGCTGCGGCCCCTGCATCTTCTGCAACTGGCGGTACACCATGCCGAGGCGAAAGTTCTTGCCCAGCACTGCTTCGTTGCGCGCAAAGAAGTCCCAGTACAGCGCGTTGTACGGGCACGCACGCTCACCCACCTTCAGCTTCTTGTCGTAGTGGCACCCGGTGCAGTAGTCGCTCATGCGGTCGATGTAGGCGGCGCTGCTCACATAGGGTTTGGTGGCCAGCAGACCTCCGTCGGCAAACTGGCTCATGCCCACGGTGTTGGGCACTTCCACCCATTCAAAGGCGTCGATGTACACGCCCAGGTACCAGCGGTGCACGGCGGCAGGGTCGAGCCCCGCCAGCAGCGCAAAGTTGCCGATGACCATGAGACGCTGGATGTGGTGGGCATACGCATGCTCCAGCGACTGGCCCACGGCGTGCTGCATGCAGCGCATGCGGGTGTTGCCCGTCCAGAACCACTCCGGCAGCGGCGTGCTGTGGCCCAGGGCGTTGCGCTCGTCGTACCCGGGCATGTGGGCCCAGTAGATGCCGCGCACATATTCGCGCCAGCCAAGGATCTGGCGGACAAAGCCCTCCACCGCAGGCAGAGGCGCAGCGCCTGCGTGGTAGGCGGCCTGGGCGCGTTGCACAACCTCTTGCGGGCGCAGCATTTTGGTATTGAGGGCAAAGGACAGCAGGGAGTGAAAGAGCCGCGCGCTCTTGGTGCTCATGGCATCTTCGTACGCGCCAAAGTCGGGCAGCGTGGTGGTGATGAAATGGTCCAGCCACGCCAATGCCTCGGCCCTGTTGAGGGGCCAGCGCAGTGCATGGGCCTGCGGGTTGCCAAAACTTTGTACGCCTGCGGCCTGGATGGTGGCCCACAGTGCGCTGTGGTCGTGCGTGGGGCGGGCATCGGGCGGCAGCGCGGGTGTGCCGGGCCAGGGCTTGCGGTTGTCGTGGTCGTAGTTCCACTGCCCACCTTCGGGCTCACCCGCTGCGTCGATCAGCACGCTGTGGCGCTGGCGCATGCGGCGGTAGAAGTGCTCCATGAGCCACTGCTTGCGGCCCTTGAACACCTCGGCCATTTCGGTGCGGGTGGTGTAGAAGTGCTCGCTGCTGACGGCCTGCACGGCAAAGGCTTGCTCTGCACCCCAGGTGCGCAGCTGCTCGTCCAGCCGCCATTCGTCGGGGTGCTGGTATTGCAGCGTGCGCGCGCCGTAGTGGGCCATGAGGGCGGCCAGGTTGTCGGGCATCGACTGGCGGTTGCTGGCGTCGTCAATCGCCACGTAGCGCACGCGGTGCCCGGCCTCGCGCAGGTGGCGGGCCAGGTCGCGCATGCCGGCAAAAATGGCGAGGATCTTTTGCGCGTGGTGCAGCACATAGTCGGTCTCTTGCCGCACTTCCATCAGCACGTAGACCACGCCTTCGTCCAGCGTGGCAAACCATGAATGCTCGGGGTTGAGCTGGTCGCCCAGGAGCAGGCGCATGGTGTGGGCACGCTGTAGGGTGGAGGGTTGTGGCGTGGTCATGCCGTGCCCCACATGCGGCGGTAGCTGCCGTCGGCATCGTGGTCTTGCGCCTGTTTGATGGGGTTGAAGCGGCGGCCTCCGCGCGGGTCGGTGCCGCGCCCGGCGATGTAGAGCCAGTTGGCTTGGTTGCTGTACACGTCGTAGTCCACCAGTTGCGATTCAAACCACGCCGCGCCCGCGCGCCAGTCGCCGCGCAGGTCGTAGATGAGGTAGCTGGCCACCACCTGGCGCAGGCGGTTGCTGAGGTAGCCTGTGGCAGCCAGCTCGTGCATGGCGGCATCGACCAGGGGCTGGCCCGTATCACCCCGGCACCAGCGATCAAAACCGCGCGGGTTGTGCGGGGCGGGCGGCAGTTCTGACAGCCCGCGCGCCCGGTACAGCGCCGCACCGTATTGCAGGTGCAGCAGCCGAAAGTAGTCGCGCCACAGCAGCTCAAACCACAGCCAGTAGGTGCCGTCATTGGCGCCGTGGTCGCGCTCGAAATTTTTCAGGTCGGCATAGACCTGGCGCGGAGACAGCGCGCCCGTGGCCAGCCAGGGAGAGAACTTGCTGGAGTAATGAAGCCCCGTGAGCCCGTTGCGCGTGTCCTTGTAGCTGTGGGGCAACTTGCGGGCCAGGTACTGCGCCAGGTGGGCCAGCGCAGCGGCCTCGCTGCCATCACAGGCAGCGGTGCCGTAGGGGAAGGACGAGCGGGCATCGCTGCCCTGCGGCGGCGCGGGTTGCAGGATGGCTGCGGTGCCCTGCTCTGCCCCTAAGGCCTGCCGCACATGCGCGGGCACATCGGGTGGCGGCGGCAGTTTGGTCGGTAACGGCAATGGTGCGGCGGGGGCGATGCCCGCGCGCTCTACCTTCTGGCGAAAGCTGGTGAACACGCCGGGCAACTGGTCCACCGGCCAGGGCATGCGCGCCGGAGGCAGCAAGCTGCTGTGCCACACGGTACGCACCTGCAAGCCAGCGGCGCGCAGTGCGGCCACCTCGGCCTGTTCGTAGGGGGCGGCAATGTCTTCACACACCACGGTGGTGGCACCCACGGCCTGGGCCAGTTGGGGCAAGGCGGTGGCAGGCGGTGCCTGGCAGATGAGCAGTGGGTTGCCCAGCGCGCTCGTTTGTTGATGCAGCCCGCGCAGCGCAGCGGCGGTGAAGGCGCGGCGGTGCGCGCCCACGCGGGCAAAGCCCCAGGGTGTGGATTCATCAGGCGCAGGCAAGCACACCACGGGTAGCAGGTGCGTGGCACCGCTGGTGAGGGCTGAACGCAGCGCGGGTTGGTCGTGCAGGCGCAGGTCGTTACGAAACCAGAACAGCGCGGTGCTCATGCAGCGCCCTCCCCTGAGGCCTTGTCGGTGCGTTTGCGTTCGCTGCGGCAGCGGTCGGAGCAGTACTTCACCTCGTCCCACACCTTCTCCCACTTCTTGCGCCAGGTGAAGGGCAGGCCGCAGTGTTGGCAGGTCTTTTGCGGAAGGTCGGATTTTTTGCGCATGCGCATGGTTCAAAAGTCCAGGGTTTGCTGCTGGGGGTGCTGGGCGGCGTTGCGTGCGCGAGCCCGGGCGCGTGCCTGGGGGCCGCCTCCATCGCGAAACTGGCGGGAGCCGTGCTTTTCCACAATCGCAGCCTGGGCGGCGCGCACGGCGGGCTGGGCGCGCAGGCCGTGCACGCGGGCCTTGGCCGTGCGGGTGGCGGTGTCCAGGTCTACCAGCGGCACGGCAATGTCGTGGCCCACGCGCACGCCGCAGCGGGCCTGCACATCGGGCGGCATGCGCCAGGGCTCCAGCAGCCAGGCATCGGGCACGCGGCGCAAGGCGGGCAGCCACTGGCGCACAAAGTGGCCGTGGGGGTCGTGGTCTTGCGCCTGCTTGATGGGGTTATAGACGCGGGTGGTATTGATGCCGGTGGTGCCCGCCTGCATTTGCATCTGACTCCAGTGGATGCCGGGCTCGTAGTCCAGAAACTGGCGGGCCAGCCATTCGCCCACGGGCCGCCAGTGCAGCCACAGCGGGTACGAGGCCACCGACACCAGCATGGCCCGCATGCGGAAGTTGACCCATCCCGTCTCGCGCAGCATCGCCACGCAGGCATCCACCATGGGCCAGCCGGTGCGCCCGGCCACCAGGGCCTCGAAGTGAGCGGGGTTCCATTCCGCTTCGCGCAGACCGTTGTAGCCCCGGTGCAGGTTGTGGTGCTCCAGCGCGGGTTCCGATTCAAGCTTCTGGATGAAATGGCAATGCCAGTGCAGGCGGCTCATGAAGGCCGTCAAGCCTTTGCGCTGCCACGCAGCTCCAAAGTCGGTGCTGGCCTTGAGTTGCTGCTGGCGCCGCTGGGTGGCCTGCACCACCTCGCGCATGCCCAGGCAACCCAATGCCAGGTAGGGCGACATGCGCGAGCAGGCGCTGGGCGCTGTCAGCGGCGACGAAATGCCGCCCCGGTAGCCCTGGCTGCGCTCCGCCAAAAAGTCTTGCAGCACGCGCAGGCCTTCTTTGCGCCCCCCGCGCTGGCGCTGGGGTGGGTCATGCGCGGGCAGGCCCAGTTCAGCCCCGCTGGGCCAGGGCTGTGCAGGCCACGGCAACGTACGGGCCTGCAAGAGATCAGGCCCGGGGGCGAGCACCACCGGTGCGTGCATGTAGGCCTGCCAGTGTCCCTGCCAATCATCGCGTGAGCGCAGGCGGCGCACCACGCCGTGCTGCGGCCATTCGCGCCATGCCACGCCCTGCGTGCGGCACCACCGGACCACGGCCAAGTCGCGGGAATAGGTGTGGGCGTTGCCGGTTTCCTCATGCGCCGCCAAGGTGTGAAAAGGGGCCAGCGCATGCAGGCGGGCCAGCACGTCCACCACCTCGCCCACGGCCACCTGCAGCGTGGCGCCGCGCCGTTGCAGGGCCTGGGCCAGGTCGTGCAGGCTTTCTCGCAGAAAGTGGTAGTGCTGCAGGGCGGCATCAGGCTGCGCCCAGAGGCTGGGCTCGACGACATACAGACACAGCACCGGGCCCTGGGCGACGGCGTGCTGCAGCGGGGCGTGGTCGTGCACGCGCAAGTCGCGCTTGAACCAGACCACGGTGTAGCTCATGGCACAAGCCCTGTGCGCACAGATCAGGCGGCTGCGACCTGTCGCGCCAGTGCCAGGCCGCTGAGCCAGGCGCCCTCGACCTTGCCGCCATTCAGCCAGTCACCACACAGCCCCAGGCCGGCATTGGCGTCCCACCAGCAGCCCAGGGTCAGTGCGGGTTCGGTATCCGCATAGCGCCAGCGGTGCGCCGTGGCAGCCAGGGGTGTAGGGCCGCCCAGGGCCGCAAAGGCGGCGAGCAAGGCAGCGGTGACGCTGTCCGCGCTGTCTTCGATATGCGCCTCGCTCCACTCGACACTGGCGTGCAAAAGCCACGTTTCTGGCCCCGTACGGCCGGGCTTGCTGCTATCACGCGCCACCCAGCGCAGCGGGCCGGTGTTGACGAAGGCTCCGTCCCACGGCAAGGCCACAGGCGAGGCATAACGCAACATGACGGCCCAGCTGCCCCGCATGCAGGCGCTGCCTGCTACCGCAGCGCCGGCGGGGGCCACCTGGGTCAACAGCGGCGCCACCTGAGGCGCGGGCACAGCCAACAGCACAGCGCGGTAGCGCTGCGCATGCAGCCCCTGCTCTGCGCAAGTGATGGCCCATCCTTCGGGGTGCCGCTCCAGCCGCTGCACGGTGGTCTGCCACTGGGTGTGGGCACGCTCACCGGCCTGGGCCAGGCCCTGCACCAGCCAAGCAGCGGGCGATGTCATGCGCGGTGTACCCACAAAACGCTCAAGGGCCGTGTGCGGGGTGGTCCACGCCGTGCCATCAAAACTTGCCAGGCGTGCGCCCCATGGGGCGGCCACACCGGCCTGCTGCCACCGGGCCACTTCGGAGCGAAAAGCGGCGTCACGTGCGGTGAAATACTGCGCGCCGTGGTCGCACTGCCAGGGTCCGTTGTCGTCCTCCGCGCGCCGAGTGCTCATGCGGCCCGACGGTCCCCGACTCTTGTCGAAAACATGCACCGTATGCCCCGCCTGCAGCAGCGCCTGTGCACACGACAGACCCGCCAGACCTGCACCGATGACTGCGATGGGTTTTGACATCGTCAAAACACTCATGGCTGCGGGTCGGTGCGTTCTTGGGCTACCCAGATCAGCGCCTGGGTATCGATGCCCAATGCCTGTGCGCGCGCCAAAAGTTGCTCGCGCACAGCAGGCTGAAGCTGCTTCGTCCGTGACAGGATCCAGCAGTAGCTACGGTCCGGACCCACCACCAGCGCCCATTGGTAATCGGCATCCAGCGCGGCCACGTGGTAGCCACCGTAGAACGGGCCAAAGAACGAGACCTTGAGCGAGGCGGTGCGGGTGTCGCCGGTGAACTTGGCTTTGCCCTCCGCCTGGCGCCAATCGCCCTTGCCCGTATCAAAACCGCGGTTGAGCACACGCACGCTGCCATCTGCCTGGCGCTGATAGGTGGCGCTCACGTCCGTCATGCCGCGCTCGAAAGAATGGTCGAGCCGCGCCACTTCGTACCAGCGGCCTTCGTATCGGGCCAGATCAAACGGGGTGACGGGGGTGACACCGGGAGGCGGCGAGGTGGATGAGCAGCCCACCAAGGCCAACACAAAAGCTGCCGCAAAAAGCAGCACCGAACGGCGGACCCAAGGAAATAGCAGAGCCATAAATTACCAATCAGTCACAAAACAAACCGAATAGTAAACTACTCCACTGCAGCAACGGTACAAGCCTGAGGTCGGCGCGGTCTCATGACCCACTCCACGCCCCGTAAACTCGCACCATGACCCTTCAAATCACCGTGTATTCCAAGTCTGCCTGCCCGCAGTGCGAGTCGGCCAAGATGCTCCTCAAATCCCGCTCCCTGCCCTACGAGGAAATCAAGATCGATGACGAAGCCGAGCGCCTGGCGTTCTATGCCAAGTGCGGGCCATCGGTGCGGCAGATGCCACAAATTTTCATCAATGACCAGCGTGTGGGCGGACTCGCCGGGTTGCAAGCCGCGCTGGCGCAGCTGGGCGCCTGAACGCCTTTTCCGACATCAGCGGGCAGTGCAATCGGGGGGCGTGGATGCCCTGGACGCCCCGCATGGGCTGATGCACATGCCACTAGCCGGGGCGCCCAGTCCCCCT
>Ga0207976_100221_pt1 | contig 33275 bp, 30 predicted proteins | sample LakWasMe94_HOW11_2_FD_183916 | JGI IMG/M metagenome (GOLD analysis project Ga0207976, IMG submission 183916) | Freshwater sediment methanotrophic microbial communities from Lake Washington under simulated oxygen tension - Sediment Metagenome... | ecosystem: Environmental > Aquatic > Freshwater >... | reverse complement strand
CCTTGTCAAACTGGATACCGTGTTTGCCCATCATCTGGTCGATGGTGGTGTCCAGCGCGCCGCGGTTGGACTGGGTGATGGCGCCGCTGATGGTGAGCAGCGTGGGGCCGCTGGGGGCCTTGGCCGGCGTGGCGGCGTGGCTGCTGCCCGTGGCGGTCCACAGGCCTGCCAGGCCCATGCCGGCGGCGACGAAGTTGCGCTTGTTCATGCTCATGGGAGGGGGCTCCTTGATGGAAATCAGGGGCGCATGGTAAGCGCAAGATGCAGGGGCGCCATGCAAAAAATTGCCGTGGTCCAGCCATCGCTTGCAGTGCGCCAGAGTCCGCCGGGTCCGGCTATCGCGCGCGAAGCCCATGGCGCAGCGCCAACATGGGGCAAACGCAGCGCTCGCTGCGTGGTCTCCGGAAAACATGCTTCGCGGTGTGCTCCTGTGATTCAGGTCAAGCTCTCGTGCACGCGAACCTGCTATGGACCCAATGGCCCGACGCTTCAATCGAAAAGGCGCGGGCGTACGATGGGGGCCACGGCGATGTGGCCTGAAGCGCTGGTCTGCACCTTGTGTTGCGCAAAGCGTCATTCACCGAAATCCCGAGACTGAACAAATTGTGATTGGCCCAGAATAGAACGAAGCCAACCAAGCAATCAACGGGCGTACCATTTTTGTCGCAACTCTATTCCTTTGCAATGCAATCATCTAGCCGGATAAATATCATTTGTGTAGTGGGTACCCGGCCGGAAGCCATCAAAATGGCGCCACTGATTATTGCGCTGCGCAAAACCCATTGGGCATCGGTACGGATTGTTTCGACAGGGCAACACCCTGTCTTGGTCGAAAAAATGCTGTCGCATTTTTCGCTGACTCCGGATTTTATTTGCGACGTCATGGAGCCAAATCAGAGCCTGGCAAAACTGACCATCCGGTTGCTTGGTGAACTAGATCGTTGCTTTCAGGCTGAAAAGCCTGATATCGTGATTGGACAAGGTGATACAACGTCAGTCACAGTGGCCGCACTCGCTGCATTCTATCTTCGCATTCCCTTTGCTCACGTGGAGGCGGGCTTGCGAACGAGAGATTATAAAAATCCATTTCCCGAGGAAATGAATCGCGTACTGGTTGGAAATTTGGCGCAATGGCATTTTGCGCCAACTAACACTGCTAAAAAAAATCTCATCGAAGAAGGAAAATCTGCCGATACCATTTACGTGACGGGCAATACGATAGTGGATGCCTTGCTTTATACTGCAGATCGTTGCCCGCCCTTCGTGCTTCCGGAATTCGCGAATTGTAGAATGATATTATTTACCGCGCACAGACGAGAAAACATTGGGCGGCCATTTGCTGAAATATGCCGGGCGGCGCGATATCTGGCTGACGTGAGGGATGATGTATTTATTCTCTTTCCGGTTCATCCTAACCCTGCTATAAAGGATGCGGCATACTCGTATCTTTCGAATCATTCACGGATTCGTTTAACCCCCCCGCTTGACTATATTGATTTCATTGCAGCCATGAAATCTTCGTTTTTTATACTTACTGATTCGGGGGGAGTCCAGGAAGAGGCTCCATCTTTGCGCAAGCCGGTGCTGGTGTTGCGCAACGAAACCGAAAGGCCCGAGGGCATAGAAGCCGGCGTTACCAAATTGGTGGGGCGTGATTTTGAATCCATCGTCAATTCATCGCTGCAACTGCTTGATGATGATGCTGCGTACAAATCGTTTTCACGGGGCGATTCCCCTTACGGCGATGGCAGGGCATCAGAAAAAATCGTGGATATATTGCACAAGGCACTGACAAAGCACAGTTATGCGCATTCTTCTGATTGCCTATGAGTTTCCTCCCATCATCGCAGCCCAATCACTACGATGGTTCTATCTTTCGAATGAGCTGGCAAAGCTCGGTGTGGAAGTGCATGTGCTTTGCTCCGACATGCCTTCACTGCCGCCTTTTCATGAGGATTTCGCGCCCGGGGTTATCGTCCACCGGGTCTGGCCTGGTCCATATGTCGGTTTTTCGCAAAAAGCCTATTTACATTTATCCAGATGGACACGAGGTGGTGGCGCGGTTGGGCCGCTGGGTGGCGATTCGGTTTTGTTAAAAATGCACCGGTGGGGGCGTCGGGTACTCGATCAGATTATATTTCCAGACTTGCGTACCGAATGGGCACCCAGCGCGTCCTTGCGTTTGATTCAGTTGCTCCGAACAACCCGGTACAGCGCGGTAGTGGCGTCGCACGAGCCCGGCGTAGACCTTCTGTTGGGTCTCTTGGCCAAACGGATCACTCGAATTCCGCTTATCGTCGATCTCGCTGATCCTGTAGTTGCGCCCTATACGCCGCGCTGGCGCCAGCGCATCGATCTCGCCTTTGAAGCAAAAGTTATTGCCCGTGCCGACGCTATCGTGGTAACGACGATGGCTGTTGTCGATCTCCTGAAAAGGCGCCACGGATTACGAGACGCCGACAATAAATTCACCTGCATCGCACAGGGGTTTCCCAGTCGAAACAGCGGACGTGTAGAAAATAGCCATCATTCCAAGTCCCTGCATCTTGTTTATACCGGGAATTTTTATGCGGACTTCCGTTCTCCTGTCGAGTTTGCAAGGGCGCTGCGGTCGATTCGTGATCTGGATATTTCAGTCAAATTTTATGGAAATCACGCTGCATACCAAGCACTTTTCGATGGCATTCCGGGGGTCAGATTTCACGGGATAGTCGATCATGGCACGTGCATTTCCGCGCAGCAGAATTCCGATGTGCTGCTTAGCGTGGGCAACAGCCAGCCGTTTCAAGTTCCAGGAAAAATTTATGAGTATCTCGGTATAGGTTCACCTATCTTGCATATTGCCAATACCCCAATGGACGAGGCCGGCGCACTGATCATGCGCGTCCGGGCAGGATGGGTTGTCCAGAACCAGGCAGATTCCATCGAACGCATCCTCCGCGAAATTCATGCGCGATGGACAAGCGGGGCATTGCAATCGATGTTTCTGCGTGATGAAAACACTATTGCAGAGTTTGCTTGGGATAAAAGAGCCATTCACTATAAGGACGTAATCGATGAGTGCATAGGGGCGCATGAAAATGCCGGTCGTATAGAGCGCAGCATGAAAAACAAGGAAAAGGGAAGGTATTGATGCGTATAGCCGTTGACATCAGCATGCTTGAGGTACCTGGTTCAGGCATCGCGAGGTACATCAAATGCCTGCTGCCAATCATGATAGAGCAGAGCGAGGGTCGGCATCATTGGTTGCTTTATGGTAGAGCATGCCCGTCAGGGGATTATGCTCATCTGCCAAATGTGACTTGTCGGTCTGATTATTTACCTCGGGATGCAGGCCGCATCGCCAGTTTGTTTTGCTCCCAAGTCATTTGGGGGAGTATTGATAGACCTGATGTTTACTGGAGTCCTGCGCACAGGCTGCCATGGTTCTTGCCGCGAAAAACAGCCACCACCGTAACCGTTCATGATTTGTGCTGGTTGAAGCAACCAGAAACGATGCGTCGCGTCACGTATCACCTTGACCGCGTGCTGATGCCCCGAAGCCTTGCCTCCACCCAACAGATCATTGCGATTTCTGAATCGACGGCGGAAGACATCAGGCTTCATTTTGATGAGACAGTCTGGAAAAAAGTGTCCATCGCAACCGAAGGCGGGGCGCATATGCCATCCCCCTTGCCGGTCACCCATTTAAAGACCCTTGGCATTGAAATGCCCTATGTACTCTTTGTGGGTAGTTTCGAGCCACGAAAGAATTTGGCAAGATTGTTGCAAGCTTTCCAACAGGTGATCGAGCGTAGCGGCACGGAAATACTTTTGGTATTGGTGGGGGGCGCGAGCTGGGGGCAAAACTCTGTCAAAAGTGACATTGCAGCCTTGGGGATTGCGGGCAAGGTGCTTGTCCTGGATAACGTTGATGATCAGGTGCTGTCGACGTTGTACCGTCATGCGCAATGCTTGGCCGCGCCTTCTCTCTTGGAAGGTTTCTGTTTGCCGGCAGCCGAGGCAATGTCGCTTGGAACTCCGGTGCTAGCCTCCATGTCCTCAGCCTTTCCAGAAGTGGTAGGGCAAGGAGGTGTCCTTGTAGATCCTCTTAGTGTGGATTCCATTGCCGAAGGTCTTACCAGGCTCGTCACCAATGAGGAATTGAGACGGGAACTTGGTGCGTATGCACTCCAGCATTCCCGTGGTTTCTCATGGGAGCGGGCAGGACTGGCCACGTTGAAGATTCTGGAAAATGCGCATGCAAGTAAAAAGATGGATCTGGATCGTAGTGGAGCCCGCTAGATTTTTAGAATTTCTCTAGCGTGAATAATCAGATTGGACTGAAAGTGCGGGCGCCCAGTTTTTATAACCCTAAAAATGAATGCAACTGATTCCGATGCAATGAAGAACCAACGCTCTTGGCGCATTGGCATCTTTGGCACGTTTGATGTCCAGAATTATGGTGATCTACTTTTCCCGATCATTGCAGAACTGGAGTTGTCCCGCAGGCTGGGACGTATTGAACTCATCCCGTTTTCCTATCACGCGAAATCCTCGGAGGATTGGCCATATGATGTTGAGTCACTGGCGGAATTGCCTCGCATGGCCAGTGACCTTGATGCAATCCTGATCGGCGGTGGGTTCATTGTCCGTTTTGACAAATTCATCGCTCCGGGATATGGGCCACCGGCAACGTGGATTCACCATCCCACGGGATATTGGCTGGGGCCAGCATTGGTGGGTGTGCAGCATGGCGTGCCTGTCATATGGAATGCTCCGGGCATGCATTGCAACGAGATTCCAGATTGGAGCCACCCGCTGCTTTCCCTTGCGCTTAATTCCAGCGCTCATATTGCAGTGAGAGACGAACCGTCGAAGGCAGCACTCAGGCCATTTGTTGAGCCGCAGCGTGTGCATGTGATGCCTGATACCGCCTTTTCTATCGGGCGCTGTTTGGAATCCCATGTCGCGACCGATGAGGCGGCTGCGATTCGCGACGCTCTGGGCCTGAAGGCCCCGTACCTCGTGATTCAGGCAACCCAGAATCTTGAGCGGCTTACTGATTATTTGAAGAAATTCCGTACAGAGCTGCCCAATCTCAGCTTGCTTCTGCTTCGTCTCGGACCGGCGCTTTGCGATCATGAATCGTTCATTGACAGGGAGCTGCCGGGGACGTTTTATCTCAGCGAATGGCCATCTCCGATGGTGCTGGCATCGCTGATAGGCGGATCCGAAGCAGTTGCGGGACACAGCTATCACCTTGCGATTACTGCACTGTCCTGTGGTGTTCCGGTATTCAGCTCCAGCGACCTCTCCCAAGGGAAGTTCACCGCGCTATCCAGATATGACACCGTGCATCCGTTGCCGCCTGCAGGCTGCGACGATCCCCAATGGTTGTCCCAACGAATGGGCCGTAAAGAACCGTCGCATGCGGTGGTCGAAGCAAATGACGTGTTGGAAAACTACTGGAATCATGTTGCAGCTGTGGTTCGGGCGGGAAAGACGGATTCCACGACCTCGATGAATGCATTTTTGATGACGCTGCCTGGCATTCTTGAGCATAGGCAGCGGCAGGCGGGAGCAGGCGATCCGGAATCCGCCGACCATCTGCGGGATCTGGAGAATCGTTTGATGGGCTGCGAGTATTCGCTTGGTGAAGCAAAAGCGGAGTTGTCGGAGGTAACGCGACGATCGCTCGATCTTGAAAACCACCTGCTGGAGATGCACAAATCTATGTCCTGGACAACGACAGCCCCCTTGCGCAGGGCGTGGCGCTGGTTGCAAGGCCTCTCCGCTTGAAGCAGATTCATACTATTTTCTTATGAAGCCAGAATCAGACGAATCGAAAAACCTACTGCCCACCCCTGCTCGCGTGAATGCCATCGGGGAGCGCGAAGGCCCGCCTGAATGCCCTTCCTGCGGCGAAATGGCAGTGATGCGGCAGGCCATTACTCAACTCGAGCAAGAGTTGATTACCAGCAGGGAAACGGTTTCGTCCCGAGATATCGCCATTGATTGGCTGAAAAAAGAAGCAGAAGCTGCAAAGATGACGCTGGAGTGGCGTCGGAAAAGTCTCAAATATCTGCTGATCGATTTAATGTATCTGCTGGCCGACCGCTCGCCGATTGCCCGTACGCTTGGAAATCTGCTTTTACCAAGGCGCCTCAAAAGAAGACTCCATGCAGAATCACTGCGCAATCAATTCCAGGAAGTTCCGCCTCTCCGGCCGCTAGCTGCGCCCCTCGTTGACGAAAAATGCAACGATAAAATTGATATTGTCTGTTTTGCCAACATCGAATGGTCTGCCCGGTATCAAAGACCGCAGCAGATGATGTCTCAGTTTGCCGCTCATGGTCATCGTGTGTTTTATATCGTACGCTCGGGAATGCCTGAAAGGAGGGCTCCTTACGAGTTGAGGCAGGTTGCCGAGAGAATATTCGAGGTATGTCTGGCTTTCAGTGAGTATGAAGATTTCTATTCTGTAAAGATGTCAGCTACCAATCTTAAGGTTGGGAATGAATCATTTTCCCGGCTGGCGCTGGATGCAAAGATAAGAGCCGCTCTGATCGTGGTCCATCTTTCTTACTGGACCGGGTTGGCTCTCGACTTACAGAAGTCCCGGTCATGGCGCGTTCAATACGACTGCATGGACGAATGGGCTGACTTCCCTGATATCGGCGAGCAACTTATCAAAGAAGAAGAGGTACTGGTTCGCAGCGCAGATCTGGTTACGGTAACTGCATCTGTTTTAAAGAAAAAATGGATGGACCAAGGAATAGATTGTCTGCTCGTGCGAAATGCTGTGGACTATGATTTCTTTTTTGATCGATGTACTGAAAACAATCTGCTTTCCCATCTAAAGAAGCCCATCATTGGGTTCTACGGCGCCTTGGCTCCCTGGATTGATTTTTCTTTGTTATATTTCCTGGCAGAAAAACGCCCAAGCTGGAATTTTGTATTGGTCGGGGATCGCTTTGTAAAGGATCTGGCGGGCCTTGACCGGATGTCCAACGTGCACCTTACGGGCCGAAAGCCCTATGAGGACATGCCACGCTATCTTCACGGCTTTGATGTATGCCTGATCCCATTCAAGTTGAACAAAGTGACGCATGCGGTGGATCCAGTGAAATTCTACGAATTCATGAGCGCCGGGAAGCCGGTGGTGAGTGTGCCACTTGAAGAGATGGCAATATACCAAGATTATGTATATTTTGCCACTGAATTCGAGGATTTTCTCGCAAAAATAGAAATCGCGTTGGCTGAAAAAGATTCCGTACTGGTTGAACGAAGAAGGGAGTTGGCCAGGGAAAATGATTGGCGGCATCGCTATATCGCAACTCAGGAGGCCATAAAGGGGTTGTACGGGAAATGCTCGATTGTAATAGTGAGCTTCAATAATGCTGAACTTACCAGGCAATGTATTGAGAGCATTGTTTCCTGGACTACATATCCTAACTATGAATTGATCATTGTTGATAATGCTTCTTCCGATGGTACCGGAGCCATGCTCCAGGAAATTCAGAGCCGGTATGCGATGGTGAAGGTGCTTATCAACAAGAGCAATAGAGGCTTTGCGGCGGCAAACAACCAGGGAATTGCGTTGGCCGAAGGTGAATATATCGTGTTGCTCAATAATGATACGGTGGTCACAGGCGACTGGCTGGAGGCAATGCTCCGTCATTTGGAGGATGAGAAAATTGGCATGGTGGGACCGGTGACCAATTCAATCGGTAACGAAGCAAAGATCAATACAAGCTATATTAATCTGGAGCAGATGCATGAATTCGCTTCAGGATATACCGTCGCGCATGCCGGTCGCCATTTCGACATCTCGATGCTGGCAATGTTTTGTGTGGCGATGCGGCGCCATGTTTTCAATGAAATCGGGGACCTGGACGAGATGTTCGGTCTCGGAATGTTCGAGGATGATGATTACAGTCGGAGAATGCACGCAGCCGGTTATCGAACAGTATGTGCTGAAGATTCCTTTATCCATCATTATGGCCAAGCATCGTTTGGGAAATTGATCGAGACAGGTGAATATCAGGCCATCTGGGACCGAAACCAAGCTTACTTCGAAAGCAAATGGGGTGCCTGGAAGCCGCACACGCACAGCCGCCAGCCAGGAAGGCCAGAATGAGATCCGATAGTGAGATCACCGCCGACCATTGGTCCAAGAATGTGGCGAGTTCCGATGCCTTTTCGCCCCAGGTCTACTGGCTTGCTGTGCCGGCTGTTCAGCAGCGCTTTCAGCGGCTGGCCTGTGGAGGGACCGATCATCGCTGGTGGGTGCAATACTGCCTTGGTGAATTCCTAAATCGTTCGATATCCCCGATCAGGATGTTGAGCATCGGTTGTGGCAGCGGTACTCTGGAGCGGGACCTTTTCCGACTCAATGCCTTTTCCGAGTGTGATGCAATTGATATTGCGCCCGGCGCTATTGATATTGCCCGGAAAGAGGCGAATTTAATTGGCGCTTCCAATATTAAGTATCACGTACAGGACGTCCAAAAAACGCCGTTGGAGAAAAGTGCTTACGATGCCGTCTGGTTTAATGGGTCGTTGCATCACATCAAGGAACTCGAGTCAGTGTGTGAGTCGGTTCGCAACGCCTTAAAGCCGGGGGGCTGGGTGTTCTATAATGAATATGTAGGAGCCAATCATTTTGCTTTTCCAGAGCGCCAGCGGGAGGTTGTCGAAAGTGCTTTCCGCCTTTTGCCTCCGGAGTATCGCCGCTCATTTCAGCTGGAACACTTCGGCAAGGTACAGTTCAACGTGCAACTTCCCGAGCCAGCAGAAGTAATCAAGGTCGATCCGTCAGAGGCAATTCGGTCACAAGACATACGCAGGGTGCTATCTGATTATTTTGTCGAACATGCTTTCAATCCCTGTGGTGGCAATATATTGCAGTTCGCCTTGCATGGGATTGCGGGTAATTTCGTAGAAACAGACCCGCGTTCGATGGCTTTGCTCCAGATGCTGTTCGATATTGAAGACACTCTCTTGAACAACCGATTTTTTGAAACCGACTTTGCAGTGGGAGTAGCACGGGTTCCGTAATGGAGGGGAGATTGATCCAAAATTTCATCCGCCATGAAAGCTGGTTGCCTGGTTTTTTGCTTCGATTCCCAGATCGACGATACCAAGAAAAGGGTCATTTCCGCGCGCTACCGTATCAAAACTCAGTATCCCCACTTGCTTGTCAATCAGGAGTGAGGTCTCCTCGGTGCGACCATTCATCAGCTTGATGGTGATGTAGTATCGACCTGCTGCCAGTATCGCTGGGACGTGAAAGGTGACTGTTCCACTTTCCCCGTCAATGTCAGAATTGGTGAGGGGAAGCACAAAATTTTTTCCACCAACGACGAGCAGCCGTGCTTCCTGGATGGTAATGCTGATATTGGGTAATGAGACTGACTTGCTGATTCTATAGCTGACGACGATCTCGATTGTCTCACCATAGACAAATGACGAATAGTGGCTTCCGGTGTTGGTGAATTTGGCGGAGATTACCTCTCCTTCCGTTGTCCCAAATGCAATGCGTGCACCGTTGACCTCCTGTTTCCTCGTCACTGGAATCTTTCCGCCGCTGGCCCAGCGGCGTTGCTCGTCCCGCATGTCCAGCAGGTACATTTCGGAAATCGTCTCAGGAGATCCAAATGCCTTCAACAGTCCTTCATGGAGATAGATCGCGGTGTTGCAGAATCTCTTGACCATGCTCATGTCATGGGACACAAACAGAAGAGTTGTTCCTTTTCCTGCCAGGTTCTCTAGCCGACCCAAGCATTTGAACTGAAAGGAGGCGTCACCGACGGCAAGAGCCTCATCGATGACCAGTATGTCGGGCTCCACGCAGACGGACACCGAGAATGCCAGGCGCACAAGCATCCCGCTGGAATATATCTTGGTCGGCTGGTCGATGAAGTCTCCGATATTGGCGAAGTCGGCTATTTCGTCAAACTTTGCATCTATTTCCGCTCTTTTCAATCCAAGCAGTGCTCCATTGAGATAGACATTCTCACGACCTGTGAATTCTGGATTGAATCCTGACCCAAGCTCGAGCAGTGCCGCTATTTTCCCTCGGGCTTGAATCTGCCCCGACGTGGCGCGCAGCGTGTTGCAGATCAGTTGGAGCAAGGTTGATTTTCCGCTTCCATTTCGTCCGATAATACCGAGGGATTCTCCCTTGCGGACACGGAATGAGACGTCTTTCAGTGCCCAGAATTCGCGGAACCGCTGCTGCCCGACAAAAGGGAGCATCTGCAGCAGTCGGTCACGTGGCTTGTCATAAATTTGATAGCACTTGCTGATTTTGTCGACTTCAATGGCGAATTCAGAGGACATCGGAAAATCCCTCGCGGCTTTTCTGAAAAAACCAAAGGCTTGCTATCGCGAAGACGCCGGAAAATAGGATCGATGTGCCCCATTTTATGATATTTGGCATGCCTCCCCAGAATAGTGCCGTACGTGCATCTTCAATCACCTGTGCCAGGGGGTTCAAGCCCATTGCTTGGTGCCATTCAGGGGGGAGTGCACTGATTGGGTAAAATACAGGGGTCAAGAACATGATCGGCAGTAAAAGTGCGCCAATAATGTGATTGATATCACGAAAGTATACGCCGAGTGCGCTCAGGATCCAGGAAATGCCGAGTATGTAGAGGCAGATTGGAATTAAAACAAAAAGATAGATGAAAGAAGATGCGGGCGGAATTCCAATTGTCAATCCATAGAAAGCAAGCCATACGATTGAACTCACAAGCATATGAAATAGGCCTGCCCCCAGATTGATCCAGGGCATAATTTCAAGTGGGAATTGAATTTTTTTTACATAATTTGTATTGGATACAATCATTGTCGGTGCGCGGAGCGCGCATTCCGAAAAAAAATTGAAAATCGTCATGCCGATAAAAATAAGCAGTGCAAATTCAGTAGGGGATTCATTGCTACCGGGCCAGCGAACAGTAAATACCTTGGTGAATACTGTGGTGTAGACAAGAAGGGTAAATGCAGGGGTGATGATTGACCAGATCAATCCCATGAGTGAACTTCGATAACGGGAAGTGATTTCACGTTGAATTAATGAAAAAATAAGCTCTCTATGTTCCCAGGGAATAAATAGATGGGCGGATCGCAGAAATGACTGCCTGGTCATGTATTTACGGTAATTGAGGATTCAATGCAAGAGCCGCTTGACGGCAACATCGCCAAATGCTCAAGTTGAGAAATTGGCTGCGCCGAAGATGCCAGCGCGGGGCACGCGGCCTATTCAGCTTGGGTAGTCATGCAGTTCCATATCCACCCCTGGTGGCCACATTGAGCTGATGGATCCGGGTTGGTAGAACGTCACGGTCACGCTCCGTCGGGATTGAGTGGCTTGCTCCGATACCCTTGTCACTTCGTGCCAAGAAGTGTCCGACCTGACAAAGGTGGCCGAATTCCCAATGGTCGGGTTTACCAGAGCGGCAACGTCCTTTGCATCGGAAGAATTCAGGATGGCCAGACAGCCACCGTCCATGGGATGCCACTTGTCGTTGAAATAAAAAACGTGGGTGACAATTTTCTCGGGGAGATCGCGATGGGGGCCCAGAAGTGCGCCAGGGCCGTAGTGATAAACATGCGCCTCCATCGGCAGGCTAGTCAGGTCAATGCCAGTAATGGACGACATGGCAATCCGGTATTCTGCAGAAAGCAGGTCTTGTGCCAATTGGTACCAATAAGGGCTCAGGGATTCGGCGTGCGATATGGTTTGCTCTCCCATCGGAATCAGGGATCGGGCGTCGTATCGATAGTCTTTTTCTCCCCCATAAGCCTCGACGGTGCGGAAGTGATCGTGGGGATAGGTCTTGGAAAGTGCGGCGCAGTCAGCCTTTGAATAGAGGTCTGAAATTTCAGCCCATCTGAATGGCTGCATTTTCATACTGCATTTGCGAATTTTCGAAAAATCGATCATGGGTCAATAAAAATTTGTGAAGGGGCAATTGGTGAGTACGTAAGGCTGAGCTGACTCAGGACTTTTTTCGTGTGACTTGGAACAGTATGCACTCCACTTCGTAGTTAGCTAGAGGCCTCAGATTCGGAAGGCGAGATGGCTGCGGGAGGGCTCCTCTGATTGACTAGTCGAGACCGAGTGTTGTCCATCCGCCCGGCTGTCTGGGATGCCGTTGTCACCGGACTGCGGCCATACGGCAAGGGTAAATGGTGAACATGCCCACACGCACGCTTGATCAATAGACTCTGGGCGAGCTTTTCTGATCTGTAGTGGTTTCGAGAGCTGGGGCTTCGCGCGGAGGGGTTGCGTAGATGCCTTTGCTGCGACTGGAGAGCTCCCGTCCTAATGTGGTGTCCGTGCGCAGATGCCCACACGATGACTTTCGCACCGAGGGGATTTGGGCTCCAGAAGGCCGAATGTGTTTGATCAGCCGGGGCTGAGGCCGTTTGTGACTGAGCTGGCTGCGGTGGCCTCCTGCCGTGCAGGCTCGTCACTTTCGGCGCGCCATGGCGTCAGAACCGGTCGGTGCATGTCGCCCTCCGCGAGTCAGCGCATTCGACAGCCGTTCATGGTGTCTGGCTCAAATCGGGGAGTGTGCTGCCTGCGCCCCCTTGCTTCATACAGAAACTGTATGTGGTCACGCGGATTTCTTCGTTGGCGCGGGGCGGGGGCGCCCCTATGGTGGGCGGGTTCGTTTCTCTTTCGTCCAACTCACCGATCTGGAAAGCCGCCGCCCATGTCTGCCGTCCTCAAGCCCCTGCCCGCCACCAACCTCGCCCGCAATCCCACGCCGCAGCGCAAGGACTGGTTTGACGCGCCCAGCCCGCGCCCCACGGTGCAGGCCGAGCGCCGCTACCGGCAGGAGAACCTGGCCGTGGCCTTTCGGCTGTTTGCACAGCAGGGGTTTGACTACGGGCTGGCAGGCCACATCACTGCGCGCGACCCGGAGTGGACGGACCACTTCTGGGTGAACCCGCTGGGCGTGCATTTTTCGCAGATCAAGGTGTCCGACCTGCTGCTGGTGAACGCAGCAGGCGAGATCGTCATCGGCCAGGGCCCGCTGAACCGCGCGGCGTTTGCCATCCACGCGGCGTTGCACGAGACGCGGCCGGACATCATTGCTGCGGCCCACACCCATTCCACATACGGCAAGGCGTGGTCTGCGCTGGGCCGCAAGCTCGACCCGCTGACGCAGGACTCGTGCATCTTCTACGAAGACCACGCGCTGTTCGACGACTTCACGGGGGTGGTGCTGGAGACGGACGAGGGCTTTCGCATTGGCAAGGCGTTAGGGGCGCAGAAGGCGGTGATCCTGCAGAACCACGGCATACTGACGGCGGGGCCGTCGGTGGAGGCGGCGGCGTGGTGGTACATCGCGCTGGAGAACGCCTGCCAGGCCCAGCTGCTGGCCGAGGCGGCGGGCACGCCCCAACCCATTCGCCACGAGATCGCGCAGCACACGCATGCACAGATCGGCGGGCCCGGCGGCGCGCAGTTTGCCTTCAGGAGCCTGTTCGACATCCTTGTGCGGCAGCAGCCCGAGGTGCTGCAATGAACGCGCCGCTGACCTGGGGGCAGGTGGCGCGCACGCTGGCGGTGGAGTTTGCCGGGCGCGCCGTTGCGCACGACCGGGACGGGAGTTTTCCGCACCAGAACTTTGCCGACCTGCAGCAGGCCGGCCTGCTGGCGCTGGCCGCGCCGCGCACGCTGGGCGGGCAGGGCGCGTCAGCCGCGCAACTGGGCGAGGTGATTGGCGCGGTGGGCCAGGGCTGCCCTGCCACGGCGCTGGTGCTGACCATGCAGTACATCCAGCAGCGCGGCATGGGGCGGCCCGGCTCCCCCTGGCCGCAGGCGCTGGCCCGGCAGCTGGTGCACGAGTCGCACAACGAGGTGTCGCTCATCAATGCGTTGCGCGTGGAGCCCGAGCTGGGCTCGCCCGCGCGCGGCGGCCTGCCTGCCACAGTGGCACGGCACACAGCCGAGGGCTGGCGCATCAGCGGGCACAAGGTGTATTCGACCGGCGCGCCCATCCTGCGCTGGTACGTGGTGTGGGCCCGCACCGACGAAGAGGTGCCACGCGTGGGCTCGTTCCTGGTGCGGGCCGGTTCGCCCGGCATCCGCATCGACGCCACCTGGGACCACCTGGGCCTGCGCGCCAGTGGCAGCCACGATGTGATCCTGCAGGACGTGCTGACCCCCCACGACCACGCGCTCGATGTGCGCCTGCCGCAGGACTGGGCCCGTGGCGAGCCCGCCATGCTGGCCGAGATGACGGTGATGCTGGGTGCGCTGTACACCGGCGTGGCCCGCGCGGCGCGCGATTGGGTGGTGCGCTTTCTGCGCGAGCGCACGCCCGCCAACCTGGGTGCACCCCTGTCCAGCCTGCCGCGCGCCCAGGAGGCCGTGGGCCGCATCGAGGCCCTGCTGCTCACCAACGACCGGCTGATCGCCAGCGTGGCGCATGACCTGGACACCGGCATCCTGGTGCCAGCGGTGGACAGCGGCCTGGTGAAAACCGTGGCCACGCAGAACGCCATCGACGTGGTGCAGGCGGCGTTGCAGCTGTCCAGCAACCACGGCCTGGCACGCAAAAACCCGCTGGAACGTCACCTGCGCGATGTGCTGTGTGGCCGTGTGCACACCCCGCAGGAGGACAGCGCCCACATCGCCGCAGGCCGCCGGGCGCTGGGCCTGGGCTGAGACGATGAGAACGGATACGCCATGAATGCCGTGCTGGCCCCCCGGCCCCTGGTGGTGTTGAACCAGACCGGTGCCGAGGCCGATGCCCTGGTGGCCGCTGCGGGCTTGCCCGTGGCCCTGGCCGACGATGCCGCTGCGCCTGCGTGGGAGCGCGCCGCTGATGCGGATGTGCTGTTCACCGGCCCGCGCAATGGCTGGCGCAATGCGCCCGCGCAGCCCCCGGCGGGCTGGCCGGGGCGCCTGCAGTGGGTGCATGTGGCGTCGGCGGGCATCGACTTCTTTCCGCCGTGGCTGCTGCAGGTGCCGCTGGTGACATGTTCACGCGGTGTGGCGGCTGTGCCCATTGCCGAATATGTGATCACGGCGCTGCTGGCACACCAGCGCGACTGGGACACACTGCGCGTGCAAGGGGCCGACCCATGGCGCGAGACCTTTGCGCGGGTGGACCAGCACCTGCCCGGCACCCTGCAGGGCCGCACGCTGGGCATTGCGGGCTATGGCGCCATTGGCCGCGCGGTGGCCGTGCGTGCACAGGCGCTGGGCATGCAGGTGGTGGCGCTGCGGCGTGGGGGTGCGCCGGTGGATGGAGGGGGTGAAGGGGATGAAGGCGTGCAGGCGGTGGGCTCCATCGAGCAGCTGCTGGCGGCGTCTGACCACCTGGTGCTGGCCCTGCCCATCACCGCGCAGACCTACCACCTCATCGACGCGGCCACGCTGGCCCATGCGCGGCCGGGGCTGCACCTGGTGAACATTGCGCGCGGCGCCCTGGTGGACCAGCAGGCATTGCTGCATGCGCTGGATGCGGGCCGCCTGTCGGGCGCCACGCTGGATGTGACCGACCCCGAGCCTTTGCCCGACGGTCACCCTCTGTACCACCACCCGCGTGTGCGCATCACGCCGCATGTGTCGTGGGCCGCACAAGGGGCTGCGGAGGTGACGGCGCGCAAGTTTGTGGACAACCTGCAGCGCTTTGTGGCCGGGCTGCCGCTGCACGACGTGGTGGACAGGGAGCGCGGTTACTGAGCGCCGTAGGCCAGCGGGCCACCCCACCCACACCCCGCGCGCGCATGCGAAAACCGCATATGGATGCTTGCAAGCCTTCGTTGGCGCCGCGTGGGGTGGGTGATGCAATGAATGCCGAATCAACCTTGCCTTCATTGACCACACCATGCTGCGCCGCCAATTCCACCATCTGCTGACCGCCTCGGTCGCTGCCAGTTCATTCCTGTCGCCCGTCCTCACCCATGCCCAAAACTCGTCACGCGTGCTGCTGCGTGCGGGCGACCAGAAGGGTGGGCTGCAGGCGCTGCTGGACGCAGCGGGCGAGCTCAAGAACCTGCCCTACGACATCAAGTGGAGCGAGTTCCCGGCGGCTGCGCCACTGGCCGAGGCGCTCAACGCCAACGCGGTGGACTTTGGCCCCATTGGCGATGCGCCGCTGCTTTTTACGCTGGCGGCGGGCAGCCGGGTCAAGGCGTTTGCGGCCAGCCGCTCTGATGCCTACGGCACGGCCGTGCTGGTGGCGCCCCACTCGCCGCTCAAGACGGCGGCCGACCTCAAGGGCAAGAGCATTGCCACCAACCGGGGCTCCATCGGCCATCTGGTCACCCTCAAGGCGCTGGAGTCGGCGGGCCTCAAGGCCGACGATGTGCAGCTGCGCTTCATCCCGCCGCCAGACGCCAAGCTGGCGCTGACGCAGGGCTCGGTTGATGCCTGGGCCACCTGGGAGCCCTACACCGCACTGGCTGAGACCAGCGGCCATGCGCGCGTGCTGGTCAGCGGCCGGGGCCTGTGGTCGGGCCTGAGCTTTCTGGCGGCCACCGATGCGGCCCTGGCAGAAAAGCGTGCGGCGCTGGCGGACTTCAAGGAGCGCGTGGCGCGTGCGCAGGTGTGGTCGTACCAGAACGCCAAGCCGTTTGGCCAGTCGCTGGCGCGCATCGTGGGCATTCCGGCCGATGCGGCGCAGCTGCAGTTTGAGCGCCGCGCCACCCGCTGGCAGGACATCGACGCCCAGGTGCTGGCCGACCAGCAGAAGACGGCCGACTTTTACCTGGCGGCAGGCCTCATCAAGCAGCGGCTGGATGTGCGGGGCACGTTCGACACCAGTTTCAATGGGGGCAAGGGCTGAGGACGGCTGCTCCCGACCTTTCGCCGTTCGGCATTCACCGTTTGCAGCTCGTCCGTCCCGGTGGGCGTTGGGCGGGTTGATGCGCTGGATGTCGTTCGCCAACCATCAACGGAACGCGCTGGTGTGTCCAACGCGCCTCTCCCTGACCTTGAGCCACCGGGGTGCATGCCACCCCGCGCCAGCAACCTTGCGCTGGCCGCACCACAATCGGGTCATATGACCTCTTCTTCGACGATGCTGCGGGTGATCAGCCTGGCAGCCTTTTGCAGCATGGCTTCCATGCGTGTCTGCGACCCGATGCTGGTGTCCCTGGCACGCGAGTTTTCTGTCACCACGGGCGATGCGTCGGCCGTCATCGCGGCGTTTGCCGTGTCTTATGGCGTGCTGCAGTTGTTTTATGGCCCCCTGGGCGACCGGCTGGGCAAGGTGCGCGTGGTGATTGGCGCCACGTTTGCCTGTGCGCTCTTCAGCGGCGTGACGGCGCTGGCGCCCACGTTGCCGGTGCTGGTGGCGGCGCGGGCTGCCATGGGGGCGTCGGCGGCAGGCATCATCCCGCTGTCGATGGCGTGGATTGGCGACAACGTGCCGTACGAGCAGCGGCAGGAGACCCTGGCGCAGCTGATGGTGGCCACGGTGTCGGGGATGATGGCCGGGCAGTGGTTTGGCGGCTTTGCAGTCGAGGCGCTGGGCTGGCGGGCTGCGTTTGTGGTGCTGTCGCTGCTGTTTTTGACCGCCGCGAGCCTGCTGTGGCGGCAAGCCCGCGCCATGGCGGCCAGCACCCCGGCACCTGCGGCTGGCGGTGCGGTACCGCCTGCTTTTTCGCTGTCGGCGTACCTGGCCAACACGGCCGCGCTGCTGCGCATGCCCCGGGTGCGCTGGGTGCTGACCGTGGTGGCGGTGGAGGGCGCCCTGGCCTTTGGCACGCTGGCTTTTGTGCCCGCGCGCATGGTGGACGGGTTTGGGCTGTCGGCCTCGGCGGCCGGTGGGGTGATGGTGCTGTATGGCGTGGGCGGGCTCATCTACAGCCTGCTGGCGCGCCGCTGGCTGGCGCTGCTGGGTGAGCGGGGCCTGGCGCTGATGGGCGCCTCGCTGATTGCTGCCGGGCTGTTGCTGCTGGCCTGGGGGCCGGTGGCGGCCTGGGGGGTGCTGGGCTGCTTCTTTGCCGGGGTGGGGTTTTACATGCTGCACAACACGCTGCAGGTGCAGGCCACGCAGATGGCGCCCGAGGCCCGGGGCACGGCGGTCACGCTGTTTGCGTGCCTGCTGTTCCTGGGGCAATCGCTGGGGGTGCTGCTGGTGGCGGCCAGTGTGGACCGGGGTTGGATCGCTCCCGTGTTCTCGATGGCGGCGCTGGGGGTGCTGGTGCTGGGCGCGCTGGTGTCGCGCAAGGTGAATGGCCGGGTGGCGGTGCCCGCGGGAGCGTAGTCTGGAGTCGGCCACACCGTGCAAATAACTTTGATGTCTTATTACTTTATTTTTTGATAGTTTGATTCTTTATGGCGCAATAGTACATTCCCTGATCTTTGTGTCTTTTGGGGCCGAACCCGCGCCGCCCGGCGTGTGGCGGCCCTTTGTGTTTCATGATCGAACTACGGGGTATCACCCAAACCTACCAGGGCTCACAAGGCCCGGTCGAGGCGCTCAAGGGCATCGACCTCACCATCCAGCCGGGCGAAGTGTTCGGCATCATCGGCAAGAGCGGCGCGGGCAAAAGCTCGCTGGTGCGGGTGATCAACCTGCTCAACCGGCCCACCACGGGCCAGGTCATCGTGGGCGGGCAGGACCTGACCCAGCTGAACGACGCGCAGCTGCGCGAGGCACGCCGCGAGATCGGCATGGTGTTCCAGCACTTCAACCTCCTGTCGTCGCGCACCGTGTTTGACAACGCCGCGCTGCCGCTGGAGCTGGCGGGCATGGACAAGGCCGCCATCCGCGAGCGTGTGAACCCACTGCTGGAGCTGGTGGGCCTGTCGGCCCTGGCCGACCGCTATCCGGCGCAGATCAGCGGCGGGCAAAAGCAGCGTGTGGGCATTGCGCGTGCGCTGGCCAGCCGCCCCAAGGTGCTGCTGAGCGACGAAGCCACCTCGGCGCTGGACCCGGAGACCACACGCTCCATCCTCGACCTGCTGCGCCAGGTGAACCGCGAGCTGGGCCTGACGGTGGTGCTGATCACCCACCAGATGCAGGTCATCAAGCAGGTGGCCGACCGCGTGGCCGTGATTGAGGCCGGCCGCATCGTGGAGCAGGGCCGGGTACTGGACGTGTTCACCCGCCCGCAGCAGGCCATCACCAAGAGCCTGATCGACGAGATCCTGCCGCAAGAGCTGCCCGCCAGCGTGCTGGACCATGTGCGCAAGCTGGCAGGCCAACTGAGCGCAGGACGAACCGGCCAGCTGCTGCGCCTGTCGTACGCCGGGGACAGCGCTTACCAGCCCATCCTGTCGCAGCTGATCCGCCAGTTTGGCGTGGACATGAGCATCCTGCACGGGCAGGTGGATGAGATCCAGGACGAAACCTTTGGCTCGCTGGCCGTGTACGCCAGTGGCGAGGCCGAGAGCGTGCGCGGCGCGGTGGCGCACCTGCGCGCGGGCGGGGTCGAGGTGGAAGAAGTGGCCGTGGCCGGTTAAGAGGGAGCACACATCATGTTCAACAACTTCACGCCAGCCATGCTGGATCTGTTTGCTTCGTCGCTGTGGGAGACGCTCATCATGGTCGGCATCTCCGGCCTGGTGGGCGGCTTGCTGGGGGTGCCTCTGGGCGTGTTCCTGCGCCTGACCGATGACGGCGGTGTGCTGGAGAACGGCCCCGTCAACAAGCTGGTGGGCTGGCTGGTCAACGCCGTGCGGTCCACGCCCTTCATCATCCTGCTGGTGGCCATCATCCCGTTCACGCGGCTCATCACCGGCTCGTCCATCGGCACGGCCGCAGCCGTGGTGCCACTGACCATTGCCGCTGCCCCGTTTGTGGCCCGCCTGGTCGAGGCCGCGCTGCGCGAGGTGGACCACGGCCTGGTCGAAGCCGCGCAGGCCATGGGCGCCACCACCAGCCAGATCGTGTGGAAGGTGCTGCTGCCCGAGGCGCTGCCCGGCATCGTGGCGGGCCTGACCATCACGTTCGTGAGCCTGACCGGCTACTCGGCCATGGCCGGTGCCATCGGCGGCGGCGGCCTGGGCGACCTGGGCATCCGCTACGGCTACCAGCGCTTTCTGCCCGAGATCATGCTGGCCGTGGTGCTGGTGCTGATTTTCTTTGTGCAAGCCGTCCAAAGCCTGGGCGACTGGGCGGTGCGCAAGCTGAGCCACCGTTGAGCGGTGAATGGTTTGCTATTGAATCAATAGCAGCTGGTGCATGATCCACTAGCGCTTGCGGCCTGTTTGGCTTCCAACCAACGCGTGAAGGCACTGCGTGGGCCTCAGCGTTGGTCCTGGCTCTCTCGCATCCTGTGGGAGAGGTGCAGAAGCCAATCTCAGCCCGGCACCCGGTAGTGGTAGCCGTAGGCCGTCTTGAACCCCATCGATTCATACAGCCGCAGCGCAGGCGTGTTCTGCGCCCGCACCTGCAGGTAGGCGCTGGTTGCACCGGCCTCCATGCCCCAGTGCAGCAGCGCCTGCACCAGCGCGCGCCCGCGTCCGCCGCCCCGGTGTTCAGGCGCCACAGCCAGGTCGTACAGGCCCACCGCGCCGCGCTCCAGCACCGCCAGGCCAAAGCCCACGGCATGGCCCTGGGCGTCGTGTTGCAGCGCATAGCCCACCGGGTGGGCGATGGCGTCGAGGATGCTGCGGTGCAGGTTGCGGTGGTGCGGCGCCACGCCGTTGGCCGCCGCAAAACCTTCCAGCCACGCGGGCGATGGCGAAGTGCTGACCACGGTGCTGCCATCTGGCCGAGGCACCGCGCCCGGCGCCAGCAGCCGGTGCAGGACCAGCGAGGGGTCAAAGTGCTGGTAGCCCGCGTCCGCCAGCTCCTGGTCGGCCTCGGCCGGGGCCAGGGGGGAGATGCGGAACACGGCGGGCAAACCATGCCGCGCATACAGCGCTGCCGCCGCCTCGCGCACGCCGTCAAACGGCGCGCCGGGCACCAGCGCGTTGACCGAGTTGGCGCGCTTGGTGTAGCCGCCCGACAGCCGGAACACCCAGCCCCGGTGAAACACCGTCTGGTGCGCGGGCCAGGCGTTGAAGGCGCGCTCTTCCAGCGCGCGGACGAGGGCAGCGGGTGCGGTGTTGGCAATGGGGGCGGCGGTGTCGGTCATCGCAGGTTTATACCAACCCACCTTGACCATTCAACTCGCCAGCCACCTTTTGCTATCACCTTGTGCGACGACTCTGTGCAACCGCTCTTTGCCACCGGGTCAGTCAGTGGTGATCTTGTTGTCTGCCACCAGCTTGGCAAAACGTGCGGTGTCGGCCGCAATCTGCTCGGCCATCTGCGCGGGGGTGTTGCCGATGGGTTCGGCGCCAATGTCCTGCATGCGCTTTTGAAAGTCCGGCGACTGGATGACCTTGACCATTTCGGTGTTCAGCCGCGCCACCACGTCGGCGGGCGTGCGGGCGGGGGCCAGCACACCAAACCAGGTGCCGATGTCAAAGCCCGCAAAGCCGCTTTCTTGCAGCGTGGGCACGTCGGGCAGGGTGGACGAGCGCTTGGCCGTGGTCACCGCCAGGGCGCGCAGCTTGCCCGCCTTGATGTGCGGCAGAACGGGTGTGACGGTGTCGAACGACATCGACACCTGCCCGCCCAGCAGGTCGGTGGTGAGCGGGCCGCTGCCCTTGTAGGGCACATGCAGCAGGGGCTGGCCGATGGACGTGGCGAATTGCGTGCCGATCAGGTGCTGCGCCGTGCCCGCGCCGTTGGAGCCGTAGGAGAACTTGTTGGGCGTGGCCTTGATCAGCGCCACCAGTTCCTTCACGTCCTTGGCGGGCGTGGCCGCACTCACGGCCAGCACGTTGGGCACCAGCGCCACGGTGGTGATGGGTGCAAAACTCTTTTGAAAGTCGTAGTTGAGCTTTTTGTACACGCTCGTTGCAATGGTGTGGTGCACCGCGCCCATCAGCAGCGTGTAGCCGTCGGCAGGGGCCTTGGCCACGTAGTCGGCCCCGATGGTGGCACCCGCGCCGCCCCGGTTTTCCACGATCACGGGCTGGCCCAGGGCTGTGCCCAGTTTTTCGCCCAGCGCGCGTGCCAGCACATCGGTAGTGCCGCCGGCCGCAAAGGGCACAACGATGGTGACGGGCTTGGCCGGCCAGGCCTGCGCGTGCGCCGGTGCGCTGGGCAGGGCACAGGCAGCGCCAGCCAGGGCGGCCAGCGCCAGCAGGTGGTGCCGGCGTGTGGAGGGCGTTGTGGGCGGCGTTGACGGTGGGTGGTGGGGGGTTGCAATGCGTGGCATGGTTGTCTCCGTTGGGTTGTGTTTCTTGTGGTTGCTGGGCTAGGGACGTCGGTGCATGGCGTCAGCCCGTGGCTGCGATCAGGATCGCGCGGAAGTCGTTGACGTTGGTGCCCGTGGGCCCGGTGACCACGGCGTCGCCCAGCGCGCCAAAAAAGGAGTGGGCGTCGTGTGCGTCCAGCGCCACGGTGGCGTGTTGGCCCAGCGCGGCGGCGCGCTCCAGCGTGTCGGGCGTGGCGATGGCGCCTGCCACGGGCTCCAGGCCATCGATTCCATCGGTGTCTCCGGCCAATGCGTACACGCCGGGCAAGCCCTTGAGCGACAGGGCCAGGGACAGCAGGCATTCCACATTGCGCCCGCCGCGCCCCGGGGTTGGCATGGGTTGCCCTGGTGCCGGTGTGCGCAGGGTGACAGTGCTCTCGCCGCCACTCAGCAGCACGCGGTGCCGTGGTGAGGGGGTCTTGGCGGCGTAGAGGGCGACACCGGCCAGCACGGTGCCCATGTCGCGGGCTTCGCCCTCCAGCGCATCGCCGAGCAGCGTGGGCTCGATGCCCGCGTGGCGCGCCACCTGGGCGGCTGCCTGCAGGGCCAGGTCGGGCGTGGCAATGACGTGGGTGGTGATGGGGCCCAGCCGGGTGTCGCCGGGCTTGATGCTTTCGCTGGCGGCAGTGTCCAGTGCGGCCAGTACGGCGGGTGGCAGCGCAATGCGGTAGCGCTGCAAGATGGCCAGCGCCTGTGCGCGGGTGGTCGGGTCGGCCACAGTGGGGCCCGAGGCCACGTCCAGCGGGTCGTCGCCCGGCACATCGGACATCACCAGGTTGACCACGCGGGCAGGGCTGCAGGCCAGGGCCAGCCGCCCGCCCTTGACGGCCGAGAGGTGGCGCCGCACACAGTTCATCTCGCCGATGCTGGCGCCGCTGCGCAGCAGGGCCTGGTTGAGCGCCTGCTTGTCGGCCAGCGTGACCCCCGGCAATGGCAAGGGCAGTAGCGCCGAGCCGCCGCCCGACCACAGGCCAATCACCAGGTCGTCTGCTGTGAGGCCCGCCACTGCGGCCAGCATCTGCTGCGCGGCCGCCAGGCCCGCCGCATCGGGCACGGGGTGGGCAGCCTCCAGCACGCGGATGTGCTGGCAGGCGGCAGCATGCCCGTAGCGTGTGACCACCACGCCAGATAGCGGCGTGGGCCAGTGGGCCTCCAGCACCTGCGCCATCTGCGCCGATGCCTTGCCCGCGCCGATCACCACCGTGCGGCCCGGGGGCGGGGCAGGCAGGTGCGGCGGCAGGCATATCGCGGGCTGCGCGGATGCGATGGCGGCGTCGAACATGCTGCGCAGCCAGTGGCGGGCCTGGGTGTCGATGTGTGTGCTCATCGGGGTGTGGGGCAGGGCGCAGTGTGTTGGAGCCACGCAGTTCAGGCGGCCTTTTGCAACGGCGTGCTGCCGATCAGCGCGCACACGGCGTCAGTCACCTGCGCCGTGGTGGCTGTGCCGCCCAGGTCGCGGGTGTGCAGGGCGGCGTTGGCGGTGACCTGTTCGATGGCCTGCATCACGGCGCGGGCGGCGTCGGCCTCGCCCAGGTGCTCCAGCAGCATCACCACCGACCAGAAGGTGCCGATGGGGTTGGCCAGGCCCTTGCCCATGATGTCGAAGGCCGAGCCGTGGATGGGCTCGAACATGCTGGGGTAGCGGCGCTCGGGGTCAATGTTGCCGGTGGGCGCAATGCCCAGGCTGCCCGCCAGCGCGGCGGCCAGGTCGCTGAGGATGTCGGCGTGCAGGTTGGTGGCGACGATGGTGTCGAGCGTGGCGGGGCGGTTGACCATGCGGGCCGTGGCAGCGTCCACCAGCTCCTTGTCCCATTTCACGTCAGGGAACTCGGTGGCCACCTGCGCGGCAATCTCGTCCCACATCACCATGGCATGGCGCTGGGCGTTGCTCTTGGTGATGACTGTGAGCAGCTTGCGGGGGCGGGATTGGGCCAGGCGGAAGGCAAAACGCAGGATGCGTTCCACCCCCACGCGGGTCATGATGGACACATCGGTCGCCGCCTCGATGGGATGGCCCTGGTGCACGCGGCCGCCGACGCCCGAGTATTCGCCCTCGGAGTTTTCGCGCACGATGACCCAGTCCAGGTCCTTGGGCGTGCAGCGCTTCAGGGGCGCATCAATGCCCGGGAGGATGCGCGTGGGCCGCACGTTGGCGTACTGATCGAACCCCTGGCAGATCTTCAGGCGCAGGCCCCACAGCGTGATGTGGTCGGGGATGTCCGGGTCGCCCGCCGAGCCGAACAGAATGGCGTCCTTGCCGCGCAGGGCATCGAGCCCGTCGGCCGGCATCATGACGCCGTGGGCGCGGTACCAGTCGCCGCCCCAGCCAAAGTTTTCGAACTGGAACTGCAGGCCCGCATGGCGGGAGGCCAGGGCTTCGAGCACGCGCTGGCCGGCGGGAATCACTTCCTTGCCGATTCCGTCTCCGGGGATGGTGGCGATTTGGTAGGTTTTCATGAAGGTCTCTGGTCTTGGTGTGTGAAAGCGTCGGGAAAGGCCTGTGGGGATGTCGGGCCGCGAAAAAGCGGGTGGAACAAAAACAGTGAGAGCGACTGTAGGCATCCGCTCGTTGTAAAAACGGCGCTCAAGTGAATCCATCGTTAACCTGCAGTTGATAATGCGGCGATGAGCTCTACCATCCAGCCCGCAGAACTGGGCTTCTTCTCGGCACTGGCGGCCAGCCCCAGCCTGAGCGCCGCCGGGCGCGAAATGGGTGTCTCCACCGCCGCCGTGAGCAAACACCTGGCGCAGATGGAAAAGCGCCTGGGTGTGGTGCTCATCAACCGCACCACGCGCCGCATGAGCCTCACGCCCGAGGGCGAGCTGCTGCTGGAGCACGCGCGCCGCATCCTGCGCGAGATCGATGCGCTCGATGAACTCATCGTGCAGTCCAAGGCCAGCCCCAAGGGCCTGCTGCGCGTGAACGCCACGCTGGGCTTTGGCCGCATGCACATCGCGCCCGTGATCTCGGACTTTGTGCGCCAGTACCCCGAGGTGGATGTGCAGCTGCAGCTGTCGGTGCACCCCCCGCCGATCACCGACGATGCCTACGACGTGTGCGTGCGTTTCGGCGAGCCGCCCGACGGCCGCGTGATCGCCCGCCGCATCGCCCCCAACCGGCGCGTGCTGTGCGCCGCACCCGCCTACCTGGAGCAGCATGGCAGGCCCCGCGTGCCGCGCGACCTGATGGAGCACCAGTGCATCGGCATCCGCCAGGGCGACGAGGCCTATGGCCTGTGGCGCCTGACCACCGGGCGCGGCAGCAAGGCGCACACCGAGTCGATCAAGATCACCGGCAATCTCACCACCAACGACGGCGAGATCGCCGTGTTGTGGGCCTTGCAGGGCCACGGCATCGTGATGCGCGCCGAGTGGGACGTGAACCGCCATCTGGCCCAGGGCCTGCTGGAGCCCGTGCTGCCGCAGTACCAGACCCCGGCGGCTGACATCTATGCGGTGTACCCGCAGCGGCACCAGTTCTCCACCCGCGTGCAGGCGTTTGTGGGGTTTCTGGCCGAGGCGCTGGCAGCGTCGGGGGCACCGGCCGCTGTGCCCGCCAAGCCGACCAAGCCGGGCAAGTTGGGTAAAAGCGCAATGCAGGTTTCCTGATCTGCGGGGTGGCGCTGGTGTCGCTGTGCGGGTAGGGTGTCGCCATCCGAGTCCGTTTTGCCCGCCTTCTTCCGCTACCCTGCCAAGACCAGGCTTTTGCCCATGAAACCACTTTCGCAGCTTTTTGCCGCGCTGACCTGCGCCCTCACAGCCCTGCCGGTGCTGGCTACCGACTCCACCGCAGCCCAAGACTGGTCTCTGTCGGCCGATGGCGCCTATGTACTTGATGTGCGCGCAGGCCTGGCCTGGCCGCGTTGTGTGGAAGGCATGCAGTGGACGGGCAAGACCTGCACCGGCAAGCCGTTGCTGCTGGACCGTGCCGAAGCCACCACCCTGGCCACCGACCGCTGGAAGGCCGAGGGCGTAGGTTGGCGCCTTCCCCGCGCGGCGGAACTGCAGCGGCTGGTGGACAAGTCGCTGTCTCCCCCGGGCCTCAACCCCATACTGTTCCCGGCCGCGCCGGGCCAGTGGCACTGGTCATCCACCAGCAACGTGAGTGCGCCCAGCGTCAACCAGTACACCTACGGCAACATCGCGCAAGGCCGCGCGGGCGAGGGTGGGCGCCAGGCCGCGATGATCAACGGCTGGGCCGTGAACCTGTCCACCGGCGAGGCGCGGGGCGATGCGGCGCGGGCCAGCAAGCTGCCCGTGCGGCTGGTGCGGCCGATGCCTGTGGGGGCGGGGAAGTAGCCGCAGACGTCGCACGGAGCAGGTAGCGGCTCAGGCACCTCATGCTGCCACCGTTTCCGCACCGCCCGCCGCGAACACTTCGCGGGCAGCGGCCAGTCCGTTCAGCGCGGCGGGAAAGCCTGCGTAAACAGCCATCTGCATGAGGACTTCCACGATCTCCTCGCGGGTGACGCCCACGTTCAGCGCCGCCTGCAAGTGCACCTTGAGCTGTGGTGTCGCGTTGCCCAGCGCAGTCAAAGCAGCGATCACTGCAATTTCGCGGCTGCGCAGGTCCAGTCCGGGTCGGGAATAGATGTCGCCAAACGGAAACTCGATCAGGTAGCGGGCGAAATCCGGGGCAATGTCGGCCAGGCTGGCGACGACGTGCTCACCGGCGTGGCCGTCGATTTCGCGCAGCTTGGCGAGGCCCTGGAGATAACGGGGATTGGTTTCGGGGGACATGGGTGCTTCCTTGGCGGGGTGACGAAGGTGTGTGGCGAAGGGAAGCCTCCAGATCCCGGTAGTGCGCGATCTTGGCTTGCAGCGCCTGTGCGGCTTGCTGCATGGCGGTGATGGTTGCAAGCACCTGAGCAAGGTGATGCTCCAGCAGCTCGCGCCGTTCGGGGGCGGTGGTGTTCCCTTCGCTGCGCAGCCGCGCAAAGGCCTGCATCTGCCCGATGGGCATCTGGGTCTCGCGCAGGCGCAGCAGGAATCCGATCCATTCCATGTCCGAAGCCGCATAGCGGCGCTGGCCACCGGGTGCACGCGCCACGGGCGCAATCAGCCCGGCGCGCTCGTAATAGCGCAGCGTGTGCGCGGTCAGGCCCGTGCGTTCGGCGACTTCGGCAATGGTGAGGAGGGATGCCATGGGAACGATTCTGAAAGTTGGAGTGCACTCTAAGTCAAGCACTGAATCGTTCCAACGTGACAAGGGGTCGCAACAGGCCGCTGTCTAACCCTTGTTCGTATCTGCAGCCTCGTGATCTCTAGCCACCCGCGTGCTTGCAAGCAGTCTCTTCACCGCAGCTGCAACGCCTGCAGCACCAGCGAAAACGCAGGCGATGGCTGGCGCCGACTGGGGTAGTACAGGTGGTAGCCCGCGAACGGTGGGCACCAGTCTTCCAGCACTCGGACCAGGCGTCCGTCTTCGATGTGGGTGGCCAGCTCGTCCTCGGGCAGCAGCGCAATGCCCAGCCCGGCCAACGCTGCATCGACCTGGGGCGGGGCGGTGTTGAAGATCAGCGGGCCATCTACCCGCACGTTGACCTGTTTGCCTTTGCGCGCAAAGTCCCACACGTACAGGCCGCCCGAGGTAGGCATGCGCTGGTTGATGCAGCGGTGCGCCGTCAGGTCGTGCGGGGTTTTGGGAATGGGATGGACGGCAAAGTAGCTGGGCGATGCGACCACGGCCATGCGAAGCGGCGGGCCGATGGGCATGGCAATCATGTCCTTGTCGATGGTGTTGCCCAGGCGCACCCCGGCGTCAAAGCGGTCGGCCACGATGTCGCGAAAGCCGTAGTTCATGTCGAACTCCAGCGTGATGTCGGGGTTGTCGTGCAGCAGCGGCATGAGCTTGGGCAGCAGCGTGGTGTGCATGACGTGGTCGCCGCAGGTGATGCGCACAGTGCCTGCGGGTTTGTCGCGCAGTGCGGTCAGCGCATCCAGCTCGGCCTCAATCTCGTCAAAGCGGTGACCGATGGCTTGCATCAGGCGTTCGCCCGCTGGTGTGGGCGAGACGCTGCGCGTGGTGCGTGTGAGCAGCCGGATCTGCAGGCGCTCTTCAAGGCCACGGATGGTCTGGCTCAGCGCGGACTGCGTGACGCCCAGAGTGGCTGCGGCCCGGGTGAAGCTGCCCTCGCGCGCCACGGTGACAAAGGCCAGCAGATCGTTCAGGTTGCGTCTCGCCATGTCTGATTCTCTGGATTGATTGGTTAGCCAGCCTTATAAACCCATTCGCCATTCATTATCTAGTCGGCGCAAGCAATGCTGGGCAAACTTCTTGCCATGGCACAACGCATCAGCACCCACCCCTTCCAACGCCGCGCCCTGGTGGGTGTCGCCTTGGCATTCACCCTGGCAGCCGGGGTGATGCCCACCACCACCTTTGCACAGCAGGGCGCCATGAAAATTCATCTGCAAATTGATGGCGCCATTGCCACCGCCACCCTGGACAACAACGCCGCAGCGCGCGATTTTGTGGCCCAACTGCCGCTGTCGCTGACGTTGCAGAACTACGCGGAGATCGAACGCATTGCGACCCTGCCGCGCAAGCTGTCCACCCCGGCCGCATCCATGGGCATGACCCCTGTTACTGGTGATATCGCTTACTACGCGCCGTGGGGCAACCTGGCGATCTATCTGAGCGGCACCGTTCACGACCGAGGCCTGGTGCGCCTTGGCAAGGTGGACAGTGGCTTGGCAGCCCTGCAACGGCCTGGGCCCTTCGCTGTGCGCATTGAGCGCGCCAACGATTGAACGGCAGCCTTCTTCGCCCCCCCGGGGCGCCAAAGCCGAATTCCTCCCATTTCCAAGAGCATCGAACATGAACAAGACCTTAAACACCTCTAGCAGACAACCCGGCACAGATCACCCCACCTCGGACCGGCGCGATTTCCTGATCCGAGCGGGCTTTGGTGCCGCAGCAATGGGCGGGCTGTCTGCTGCGGGTAGCAGTGCGATGGCAGCGGGGCCGCAGCCAGCGCCCGGCAAGCTCAGCGGCGCCGACAATTTCTACCAAAGCGACAAGGTGGCCGTGCGCAAGGTGACCTTCAAGAACCAGTACCGCATGGCAGTGGCTGGCAACCTGTTTGTGCCCAAGAACCTGGACCGCAGCAAGAAAAATCCGGCCATTCTGGTGGGCCACCCCATGGGCGCAGTCAAGGAACAAAGCGCCAACCTGTATGCCACCAAGATGGCGGAGCAGGGTTTTGTCGCGCTGTCGCTGGACCTGCCTTTCTGGGGTGAGAGTGACGGCCAGCCGCGCAACGCGGTGGCGCCAGACATCTATGCCGAGGCTTTCAGCGCAGCGGTGGATTTTCTGGGCACGCAGGCGATGGTGGACCGCGAGCGCATTGGGGCCATTGGCGTGTGCGGCAGCGGCAGCTTTGTCATCAGCGCCGCCAAGATCGACCCGCGCATGAAGGCCATCGCCACCGTCAGCATGTACGACATGGGTGCTGCCAACCGTGATGCGCTGAACCACTCGCAGACTGTGGAGCAGCGCAAGCAGATCATTGCCGCCGCTGCCGAGCAGCGGTATATGGAGTTCACCGGCGGTGCCACCCAGTACACCGGTGGCACGGTGCACCAGCTGACGGCAGACACTCACCCCATTCAACGCGAGTTCTACGACTTCTACCGCACCCCGCGTGGCGAGTTCACTCCCAAGGGCGGTTCGCCGTTGACCACCACCCACCCCACGCTGACCAGCAACGTCAAGTTCATGAACTTCTACCCGTTCAATGACATCGAGACGATTTCTCCGCGCCCCATGCTTTTCATCACGGGCGATCAGGCGCACTCCAAGGAGTTCAGCGAAGACGCGTTCCAACGTGCTGCCGAGCCCAAGGAGCTGCACATCGTCCCCGGAGCAGGCCACGTGGATCTGTATGACCGCGTGAACCTGATCCCGTGGGACAAGCTGACGGCGTTCTTTGGCAAGCACCTGGCGTAAACGATGACCACTCAGGTATGCGCTGCGCCGTCGGTCGATTTCGACGGTGCGCTGGGTGCAGCGGTGCAGCCTGCGCGCTGGAGCGGCGTCTTTGCGATGACGCTCTGCGTGTTTGCGCTGATCGCGTCGGAGTTCATGCCCGTTAGCCTGCTGACCCCCATGGCGGCAGACCTGGGGGTCAGCGAAGGCGGGGCAGGGCAGGGCATTGCGATATCGGGCGCCTTCGCCGTACTCACCAGCCTGAGCATTGCTGCGTTGGCAGGCCGGGTGGACCGCAAGACCTTGTTGCTGGGGCTCACAGCGCTGATGTGCCTCTCTGGCGCAGTCATTGCACTGGCGCCGAACTATGCGGTGTACATGGCAGGCCGCGCGCTCATCGGAGTGGTGGTGGGTGGCTTCTGGTCGCTGTCTGCGGCCACGGCCATGCGGCTGGTGCCTGCGCAGCAGGTGCCACGGGCTTTGGCCATTTTCAATGGTGGCAACGCACTGGCCACGGTGGTGGCGGCGCCGTTGGGCAGCTATCTGGGTGCTCTGGTCGGGTGGCGTGGGGCCTTCTGGGGGCTGGTGCCGGTGGCGGTGGTGGCTTTCATCTGGCAGTGGGTGAGCCTGCCGCCCATGCCTGCCGGTCAGCAGCGCGCGGGGGGCTCTGGTGGTGCGGTTGTCAGGCTGCTGCGGTGCCGGATGATTGCTGTGGGCATGCTGGCAGTAGGCTGCTTTTTCATGGGACAGTTTGTGCTGTTTACCTACCTGCGGCCATTTCTGGAAACCGTCACGCATGTGGGTGGGTTCACGTTGTCGTTCATTCTGCTGGTGATCGGGGTGGCGGGCTTTGTGGGCACCACACTCGTCGGCGCGGCACTGGCCAGAGGCTTTTACCCAACGCTGTTCATGGCACCCGTCTTGATGGCGCTCATCGCCATCGCGCTGATCTGTCTGGGTGACCAGCTCACCGCTGTCACGGCCTTGCTGGGTGTATGGGGCATGGTGGCCACGGCAGCACCGGTGGGCTGGTGGACATGGGTCGCCCGGTCGATGCCGAGAGACGCTGAAGCCGGAGGCGGCCTCATGGTGGCGGTGGTCCAACTGGCTATCGGCCTGGGCTCCACGGTGGGGGGCCTGCTGTTTGACCGCAGCGGATACCAGAGCACCTTTGTCGTCAGCGCTGTTTTGTTGCTGGTGGCCGCGTTGCTGGTCTTGCTGACCTGGCGCTCTGGCAGGGCCGAGGGCTGTGCTGTTGCCGGTAGTTGAAGGTTGAAGGAGATGGGGTGAACGCGTGCCTTGCGCGCCAGCAAACTGACGGCGTTGTGGGGTGCAAAACCGAGGGGACAGCAAAACCCGGCGTCCTGGTGAAAAATGGCGCGGCAGGTGGAGAGGCTGTGACCTGCTGGCACCCCAGCCTCCCTCCACGTCGCGCCGCTTCATGCGCGCGGCCCCATTTCCATCATCCCACTGCGAATCCTCCATGAACCCATCCATCCCTACCACCGCGCTGCAGCTGCGCTCGCTTGTACAAGCCAATGGCACCTTGCAGATCAGCCTGGAGCTGTCACCCGTGCCCACGCCAGGGCCTGACGAAGTGCTGATTCAGGTACAGGCCACGCCCATCAACCCATCGGACATTGGCCTGCTGCTGGGCCCCGCCGACTTGTCCACGGTGCAGGTCACGGGCACGGCCGAGCGGCCGGTGGCCACGGCCCGCATCCCCGAGCGCGCCATGCCCGGCATGGCGGCACGCCTGGGCCAGAGCATGCCCGTGGGCAACGAGGGCGCAGGTCTGGTGGTGGCTGCGGGTGCATCGCCCGCTGCGCAGGCGCTGCTGGGCCGCACGGTGGCAGTGATTGGTGGCGCCATGTATTCGCAGTACCGCGCCATGCCTGCAGCGCAGTGCCTGCCTCTGCCGCCCGGCACCACGGCGGCTGAGGGCGCGTCGTGTTTTGTCAATCCGCTGACTGCGCTGAGCATGGTCGAAACCATGAAGCGCGAAGGCCACACCGCGCTGGTGCACACCGCGGCAGCCAGCAACCTGGGCCAGATGCTGCTCAAGATTTGCCAGAAAGACGGTGTCGGCCTGGTCAACATCGTGCGCAAGCCCGAGCAGGCGGCGCTGCTGCGCGAGCTGGGCGCCCAGTATGTGTGCGACAGCAGCGCGCCCACCTTCATGGCCGAATTGACCGACGCGCTGGCCGCCACGGGCGCCACCATTGCGTTTGATGCCACGGGCGGCGGCACGCTGGCCGGGCAGATCCTGCAGTGCATGGAGGCCGCCATCAACCGCAAGGCCAAGGAATACAGCCGTTACGGCTCGGCCGTGCACAAGCAGGTGTACCTGTACGGCCACCTGGACACGCGCCCGACCGAAGTGCACCGCACCTTTGGCATGGCCTGGGGCATGGGTGGATGGCTGCTGTTTCCGTTCTTGCAGAAGATCGGCGAAGAGGCCACCCAGGCGTTGCGCCAGCGCGTGGCGGCTGAGCTGAAGACCACGTTCGCCAGCCACTACGCGCGCACCGTGTCGCTGGCGGGGGCGCTGAGCGCCGAGTCCATCGCGTTCTACGGCCCGCGCAACACCGGCGCCAAGGTGTTGATCGACCCGTCGCTGTAAGCGACGTTGCGGGCGCGCGCCTGGTGCCCTTGGGGGGCGCGGCTACACGGCAGGCACCAACAAAAAGGGCTCCCAAAGGGAGTCCTTTTTGCCTGCCCGCCCCTGCGGTTCAGTTAACACTCCCCATGGCTGCAGCACCCGCACCGCGCGAAGTGCCACCACCATGGGAAGTCCCGCAACTGCTTCAATCCAACCCAAGCAGTTGGTCTTCCAAATTACATGGCGCTGAATTCGCCCGAAGGGATCTGGCCGGTGCGCACGGCTTCGGCAGCCTGTGCACGCACTGCAGCGCGGTCAGCGGTGGACTTGTAGGTCACCACACGCGAGCCTGCGGGTTCCATGTTGTGCGTCTTGGCTTCCACTACAGCTTCGGCTTGCACTTCAGCGCGGGTGCGGTTCGTGTCGAACTTCAGGGCAAATTGCGAGCCATCGGCTTCGTCGGCATGGGCGCCAAAAGCGGCGAAAGCGGCAACAGCGGCGACGGAGAGGAAACGGGCGGTCTTG
>Ga0207976_100219_pt1 | contig 33425 bp, 32 predicted proteins | sample LakWasMe94_HOW11_2_FD_183916 | JGI IMG/M metagenome (GOLD analysis project Ga0207976, IMG submission 183916) | Freshwater sediment methanotrophic microbial communities from Lake Washington under simulated oxygen tension - Sediment Metagenome... | ecosystem: Environmental > Aquatic > Freshwater >... | reverse complement strand
CAAACCACCCCATCGACCCCAACACTTTTGCGCTCAGGTCTCAGTAGCGAAGCCCTCGACTATAGCACGGTTTACAACAGGCAGCAGGGTAAACCCAGGAGGTTGCCCGTCTCAGCCCCGCTCATGCGATTAGAGATTCAGTCCCGCAGGCCCGTCACCGCGGCCTCCAAGGCATCCAGGAACAGGAAAGCCACGCTCTTTCTGGCGGTCTCCATAAGCATTGCGTCAACAGCCATCTCGCGAACGTCGCGTAAGCTGCTGTGACTACAACCCGTACCAGTCGCTTTTTCATCGACACCAACCATGACGGATTACACCAAGGCGGCATTGGATCTTGCCCATGAGGCTCTCTACAGGACATCGCCCAACCCCCGCGTGGGCTGCGTGCTCGTCGACCACGACGGCACCATCATTGGCCAGGGGTCCACCCAGCGCGCGGGGGGGCCACATGCGGAGGTGATGGCTCTGCGCGACGCAGAGCAGAGAGGCTATTCCCCTCAAGGTGCTACCGCCTACGTCACGCTAGAACCTTGCTCACACCATGGACGTACGGGTCCTTGCTGCGATGCACTCACTAAGGCAGGTATCGCCAAGGTCGTCGCATCGATTGCCGACCCCAACCCCGCAGTGGCGGGCAATGGGTTTGCGCGCCTGCGTGCGGCGGGGGTAGCTGTAGAGGTAGGGCAAGGAGCGGAAGCATCCAGGGAGCTGAACCTGGGATTTTTCAGTCGGATGATTCGAAAAACGCCCTGGGTCCGCATGAAAGCAGCCGCCTCGCTCGACGGTGTGACCGCCTTGCCCAATGGAGCAAGCCAATGGATCACCGGTCCCGCCGCTCGTACCGACGGACATGCATGGCGCGCAAGGGCTTGCGCGGTGTTGACCGGCATCGGGACCGTACTCGCAGATAACCCACGACTGGATGTGCGGGATGTACCCACCGATCGGCAACCCGCACTCGTTTTGGTGGATAGCGAGCTAGCTGTTCCTCTGGATGCCTTGCTTTTCGCAGCGAACCGGTCGGTCTATATCTACACAGCCTTTGCACACGAGAAAAAACGCAGAGCGCTCGAAGCCCTTGGCGCCACCGTAATCACAATGCCGAATAGTGCCGGCAAGGTGGACTTACCTGCGATGGTGCAAGACCTCGGGCGCAGGGAGATCAATGAACTGCACGTGGAAGCAGGTTACAAGCTCAATGGCTCGCTGCTGCGCGAAGGACTGGTCGATGAACTACTGGTCTATCTCGCCCCCAAGCTGATGGGCGAGGGAATGGGATTGGCCCAGATAGCTCCCTTGGCGACACTTGCCGAGGCACATGCCCTCAGCTTCCATACGGTAGACAGGATCGGGGAAGACCTGCGCGTCCTTGCACGCTTGCAGGGGCGCGACAGGTTCTGAAGAAATCGCTGCGCAACTGATCGCGGAATTTTCCGCCAATCAAAGTTACGCCCGACCGGCTGTCACTCCATCATGTGACTGGCGCAAAAAATCCCGCCAGAGCGCGACACGGATAATCCCGCTCTATGGCACTTATCACCTTACTGGACGCCCAACTCGCATTTGGGCATGTTGCACTGCTGGATCACGCCGGCTTTTCCCTGGAGACCGCTGAGCGGGTTGGCCTGATTGGCCGCAATGGCGCGGGAAAGTCTTCCCTTCTCAAAATCCTGGGAGGACTTGCCAAGCCGGATGATGGCTCTTTGCAAGTTCAGCAGGGGGTACGCATTGCCTTCGTCGCACAGGAGCCGACGTTAGACCCCGATGCCACCATTTTCAAGGCAGCCTCCGAAGGCCTGCAACGCGTGATCGCTATCCGCGATCAATACCTCTCGGGGGCGGATGGACTGGATCTGGATGCATTGCAATCGGAGATCGAGGCCTACGACGCCTGGAACTGGGAGCAGCGTGTAGAAGAAACCCTGCAGAGGTTGCATCTCGACCCGGAAGCCGTGGTCGGAGCACTCTCTGGCGGCACCAAAAAACGCGTGGCGCTGGCGCAGGCGCTGGTGGCACGCCCTGACGTGTTGCTGCTCGACGAACCCACCAACCACCTGGATCTGGACTCCATCGAGTGGCTGGAAGACCTGCTGCTGGACTTTCCGGGCAGCGTCGTGACCATCACCCACGACCGGTCGTTCCTTGACCGTGTGGCCACCCGCATCGTGGAGTTGGACCGCGGTCAATTGCGCTCCTACCCCGGTAACTTTGCTCAATACCAGATTCAGAAAGAAGAGCAGTTGGCGCAGGAGGCAGTGATCGCCGCCAAGGCCGACAAGCTCCTGGCACAAGAAGAAATCTGGATTCGGCGTGGTGTGGAAGCGCGCCGCACCCGCAGCCAGAGCCGTATCAGCCGCTTGGAACAGTTACGCGCCCGGCGGGAGGCTCGCCGTGAGGTCGTTGGCAGTGTGCGCATGGATGTCGCCACCGGAAGCTCCAACGGCTACCAGGGCAAGATCGTGGCGGAACTGCAAGGAGTGAGCAAAGCCTTCGGCGACAAAACCATCGTTCACAATTTCTCCGGGACGATACTGCGCGGGGACAAAGTGGGCTTGATCGGCCCGAACGGCGCCGGTAAAACCACGCTGCTCAAGATGATCTTGGGCGAACTGCAGGCCGACAAGGGCACCATCCGGCAGGGAGCGAACCTGCAAGTAGCCTACTTTGACCAGATGCGCCACGCTGTCAACCTCGACGCCACATTGGAAGACTTCATCAGCCCTGGCAGCGAATGGATCGAGATCGGCAATCAGCGCAAACACGTCAAGAGCTATCTGAGCGACTTTCTGTTCTCCCCCGCGCGCGCGCACTCCCCAGTGCGGTCGCTGTCCGGCGGGGAACGCAACCGCCTGCTGCTCGCCCGGCTGTTCGCCCGACCGGCCAATGTGCTGGTGCTGGATGAGCCCACGAACGACCTAGACATTGACACCCTGGACCTGCTGGAGGAATTGCTCGAAAACTACGAAGGCACGGTGTTCTTGGTCAGCCACGACCGCACCTTTCTCGACAACGTGGTGACCAGCACCCTCGCTTTTGAAGGCAACGGCCTGTGGCGCGAGTACGAAGGCGGCGTACAAGACTGGTTGCTCCAATCCAAACGCAGTCGGTCACTGCAAGCTGCTGCTGCAACGTCCTCCAAACCACCTACACCGGAAGTTTCAGATCAAAGCACGCCGGAGCGCACATCAAATAAGCCTGCACAGCTATCAAAAAAGAAGCTGAGTTACAAAGAGCAGCGCGAACTGGATCAACTGCCTGGTCTGATCAGTGCACTAGAGACGGAACAGAAATCCCTTCAAGACGCACTTTCCGACGGCTCACTCTTTGGTACCGACCCCACCCGCGCGGCGGCCATGACAAGCCGAGCAGCCGCCATCGACGAAGAGCTGATGACTGCGTTGGAGCGCTGGACAGCACTCTCTGAATAGGCGCCAAACCGGTTCATGGCGCGAGGCTCTGGCGGGAACACACATGGTGAAGGCCCGCCGCCAGGGCTCGGTAATCGCCCTTAAATCCGGTGGTGCAGGCGGTCCGTTGTTCCGCGCAACCGGGCAATTAAGGCCGGGGCAATCTGCCCCAGCGGCAGCACCTCGTCGGCGGCACCGTGGGCAATGGCCTCCCGCGGCATGCCAAACACGATGCAGGTCGCCTCATCCTGCACATAGTTGTAGCTGCCGGCGTCTTTCATCTCCCGCATGGCAACAGCGCCATCGTTGCCCATGCCCGTGAGCATGATGCCAAATGCGTTGCGCCCCACCACCGCTGCTGCGGACTTGAAGAGTACCTCGACCGAAGGCTTGTGGCGATTGACCGGAGGGCCATCGTCCACCACCGCCACATAGTTGGCGCCACTGCGCGCCACATGGAACTGTGTGCCGCCCGGTGCGATGTAGGCATGGCCGGGCAGAATGCGCTCGCCATTCACCGCCTCCTTGACGGTGATCTGGCACAACCCGTTCAAACGGGCAGCAAAACTGGTAGTGAACCCGGGAGGCATGTGCTGGGTGATCACAATCGCTGGCGAATCCGCAGGCATCTGGACCAGCACCTCCTTGATGGCTTCGGTACCACCGGTGGACGCCCCAATGCAGATGAGCTTTTCGGTGGAAAGGCGCCCCAGCAGGCCCGCTGCGGGTACGGCGTGGGGCACAGGGGTGCCCCCCACAACACTGGAGGCTGGGCCTGCATCACGCACAGGGGCGCGACGCACTTGCGCCACGGCTGCAACGCGGATCTTGTCCACAATCTGCGCCGCCAAATCGTTGAGCCCGCTGGCCAGCCCCACACGCGGTTTGGCCACAAAGTCGACGGCGCCCAACTCCAAGGCCTTCATGGTGACCTCCGCGCCACGCTCGGTCAGCGTGGAGATCATCACTACCGGAGTCGGCCGCAGACGCATCAAGCGCCCCAGAAAATCAATGCCGTCCATGCGTGGCATTTCAACGTCCAGGGTGATGACATCCGGATCCAATTCGCGAATCATCTCGCGCGCCACCAGAGGGTCGTTGGCCGTGCCAATGCACTCCATGTCCCGCTGGCGGTTGATGATCTCTGACAGCAGACTACGGACCAGCGCCGAATCGTCCACCACGATCACCCGGATTTTCCTGCTCATTAACTCAAACCTTTATCAAAACAGATCCACAGAACCACCCGACGTGGTCTTGGCAACAGTGGCCGCGTTGCCACGAACCTCCTGGGCCACGAGGGCTTCGGGATGGGCATGCGCCAACCGTTTCACCATCGCTTTGCCGGTCACTGGAAAGAAAACCACTTTGCGCGGATAGATGTCCAGCACGTCCTCGGAGACGATAGGAATGCGCTCAGTGTGCAAATAGTTCAACACAAAATTCGTGTTGCGCTCACCCACATTCATGGTGGTGAAGTTGTGCATCACCTGGGCCCCACCAAAAATCTTGGCCTGCATGGTTTCACGGCGTGCACCGAGCTTGAGCATTTCATTGATCAACAGCTCCATCGCGTAGGAACCATAACGCCCGGATGCGTCCGCCAGATCGCCGTCCGGCAACATGAAATGGTTCATTCCTCCCACACGTGCGCGGCTGTCCCACAGGCAGGCAGCGATGCACGAGCCGAGCACGGTCATGATGACCATGTTCTCATCCGACACGAAATACTCACCAGGCAGCACCTTCACCGCGTTGTGCTGGAAGTGGTGATCAAGGTAAAAAAACGAGGCCTCTCCTGGCTTGCGGCTGCGGGCCTTGAGCTCCTGCAGCGACGACTCGCGCGCGGGCCCGTTGCCAGAGCTGTAGATATCGGCGCTCAGCGGCGCAATACGCGGAGCGCGGCGCCTTTCGGAACTGCCGGGCACAGCAGCAGCATTGGAAGGGGATGAACCTGTTTGAATGTTGGTCATGGTTGCAATGTGCAGGACAACATGGACAGGTCAGCGGCGCTCGTACACCGTCTTGCCACGCAGGGTGAACAGGTCTTTGGACTCGCTGAAGTTCTCGGCGTGCCCCACAAACAACATGCCACCCGGCTTGAGCACGCGGTGGATTCTTTCCAGCACGCGCCGCTGTGTAGGGGCATCAAAGTAAATCATCACATTACGGCAGAAAACCACGTCAAAGGGCTCCTTGAATGGCCAATCGTCGCGGATGAGATTCACACTCATGAAGTCGATGGCGCGCCGCAACTCCGGCTTGGCACGGACCATGCCCGCGTTCCCGCCTTTGCCTTTGAGAAAGAATTTCTGCAAGCGCTCAGGGCTCAAGCCCTTGACGCTGTCGAGCCGGTACACGCCCTGCGCCGCGGTGGCCAGCACGCGCGAATCAATGTCGCTGGCTGTCAGTTTGAAAGATGCGTTGGCGCCGAGCGCCTCCAACGCGGTGATCACGATGGAGTAAGGCTCTTCGCCCGTGGAGGCAGCGTTGCACCAAACCCGCCAGTTGGCGGATGGCTTGGAGCGCAGGTGCGACGCGAAAATCTCGAAATGATGCTGCTCGCGAAAGAATGCCGTGAGGTTGGTGGTCAGCGCATTCACGAACTCCTGCCACTCCGGCCCGTCATGGTTCTCCAGCCAGCTCAGGTAGTCGTGAAAGCTGGTGTGCCCCGTGTCGCGCAGCCGCCGCGACAGGCGGCTGTACACCATGGCGTGTTTGCCATCATGCAAGCTGATGCCAGCGCGCTGATAGATCAGCGCCTGCACACGGGCAAAGTCTGCATTGGTCCAGACAAATTCTCGCCCCTGGGCCAGAGGGCCAGAGGGCGCTGCGGCTGCGGCTGCGGCATACGCAGGATCTACCCGGGCTGGGCCTGACCGGACTGACGCCGAAGCACTGGTGGTTTGGGCCATATTGATCGTCCGAGGGGAAGTCCTGTTCGCTCCAAAAGGTCTGTGAGCACAGCTCACAGCCTGACATGCGCCTGCGCCACCACTGGCTGCTGACTGCTACGCCTTATTCGTTGGCGGTCACCAAGCCCATGTCCACGCTGGACATGAGCTTTTCAATATCCAGCAAGATCAGCATGCGCTCGCCCACGGACCCCAAGCCCAAGATGCAGCTGTTGTCGATCGCACTCTCGATATCAGGGGCCGAACGGATGCTCTCTGGCGTCAACTCCATCACATCGCTCACCGAATCCACCACAATGCCCACCACACGGTTGCGCAGGTTGAGGATGATGACCACAGTGAAACTGTTGTAGTCCGCCTGCGCACAGTTGAACTTAATGCGCATGTCCACGATGGGAACAATCGTGCCGCGCAAATTGACCACGCCCTTGATGAAGTCTGGCGCGTTCGCAATGCGGGTGGGAGGTTCGTAGCCCCGGATTTCCTGCACCTTCAGGATGTCGATGCCGTACTCTTCCTGGTCGAGGCGGAACGTCAGATATTCACGAGCACCCGTTGGTGCAGCGTCTGCAGTTTTACCGATCACACTCATGGTGCATTCTCCTTTCATGGCGGCGCAGCGCCCCCAGGGGCGCCCGCACCTGTATCTAGTGGCGCGCCCGACGCACCAAGCCACCCGTGTCCAAAATCAAGGCCACGGTGCCGTCACCCAAAATGGTGGCGCCCGACACATTGGGCACCTTGCGATAGTTCGATTCCAGATTCTTGACGACCACCTGGTGCTGGCCGAGCAACTCATCCACCAGCAAGGCCACACGGCTTCCGTCAGCCTCGACCACAACCATGATGTTGCTGGATTTGTTGAGATCAAAGCGCGGAACCTGGAAGATCTTCTCCAGCGCGATGACAGGCATGTATTCGTCGCGCACCTTGACCAGCTGCGAGCCTTGCGCCACGGTGCTGACATCGTCCGCATTGACCTGGAACGATTCCACCACCGACGACAAGGGAAGGATGTAAACCTCTTCGCCCACCCCCACCGACATGCCATCCATGATGGCGAGCGTCAGCGGTAGGCGAACGGACACCTTCATGCCGTAGCCCTCTGCAGAATCGATCTCTACCGAGCCGTTGAGCGCTGCGATATTGCGTTTGACCACGTCCATGCCGACCCCACGGCCTGACACATCGGTCACCTCATCGGCCGTGGAGAAGCCTGGAGCAAAAATCAGCTGCCAGACATCGGCATCGCTCATCTGATCAGACACCTCGATACCGCGCTCCTGGGCCTTGCTGAGGATCTTCTCGCGCGACAGGCCACGACCATCGTCACGCACCTCGATCACGATCGACCCACCTTGGTGCGACGCCGACAAGGTGATGGTGCCGTGCTCGGATTTGCCCTTGGCGAGACGATCGGCAGGCATTTCAATACCGTGGTCGCAGCTGTTACGCACCAAGTGGGTCAGCGGGTCGGTGATCTTTTCGACCAAGCCCTTGTCCAGTTCGGTGGCTTCACCCAGGGTCACCAGCTCCACCTTCTTGCCCAGCTTGTTCGCCAGATCGCGCAGCATGCGCGGGAAGCGGCTGAAAACGATGGACATTGGAATCATGCGGATCGACATCACCGACTCTTGGAGGTCGCGCGTGTTGCGATCCAGATCTGCCAACCCGGCCAGCAATTGCTGGTAGGCCCCAGCATCGAGGCCCCGGCTGTTCTGCGCCAACATGGCCTGCGTGATCACCAACTCACCCACCAGGTTGATCAGTTGATCGACCTTCTTCACATCCACGCGGATGGTGGTGGACTCCATCTGCGCCTGCATCGCCACCTTGGGCTCGGCGCTCGCCTTGGGCGCAGCTTTGGGAGCTTGCGCGACAGGCGCATGGGCAGCCGCCGCAGCCTCACCATGGGGTGCTCCGGGTGCGCCGTTGAAGAATCCATAAGGCGCTTCGCCCCCGGAGGTATCCACGGCAACCACCGGCTCGTCGTCTGCATCTGCCGCGGCCGCGTCACCTGGAGCGGCAGCATCACGAATCAGCACCTGCTCCTTGGAAACATGGAACGCAAACAGGTCCAACAGATCATCGTTGGTGGACGTCGTTTCCACCGCAAAGACCCGCGTATTGGCCTGGCTGCCCGGGACATCGCGGATCGACCCCAAACCGGGAATGTCTCGGAACAATTCTTTGATCGCGTCGGCCTGCTCGGGGCGGTCCAGTGGCCCGATCTGGATTTCCAGCTGCCGCGGCTGCCCTGGCACAACAGGCGCAGAAACCTTCGGCGCAGGAGCCGGGGCTGCTGCCACCGGCGCGGGTGCAGGAGGAGGCGGCGCTACGACCGCAGACGCAGCATCGCCGGGCACCAAGCCTGCCGCCAGGTCGCTGATTCGGCGAACCAAGGAGGTGGTGGAAACCGCCTCACCTTGTCCACCCGCCTGATGCCGTGCCAGCAGGCTGCGCGAAGCATCCGCTGACTCCAGCAGGACGTCCACCATCTGAGGGATGGGCTGCAGCTCATGCCGGCGCAGACGGTCGAGCAGGGACTCCATCTGATGGGTCAGCTCGGCCACGTCAGAAAACCCGAAGGTGGCAGAACCTCCCTTGATCGAGTGAGCGCAGCGGAAGATGCCGTTGAGCTCTTCGTCGTTGGCACTGCTCAGGTCCAGATTCAGGAGCATCTGCTCCATCTGGTCGAGGTTTTCACCCGCTTCCTCGAAAAAGATCTGATAAAACTGGCTGAGGTCGAAGTCAGCGCCTGCACCTGATCCTTCTTGGTAGGTTTCCGCCATGGTGGGCTCCTGTGTACTAAATGATCTCAGTCAACCCGGCTCAGCGGATCACTTTCTGGATGACTTCGATCAGGCGATTCGGATCAAAAGGTTTTACCAGCCATCCCGTGGCACCCGCTGTGCGGCCCGCCTGCTTCATCTGATCGCTCGACTCCGTCGTCAGGATCAGGATGGGAATGGTCTTGAATTTGGGATGCTCGCGCAGTTTGCGGGTCAGGCCAATGCCATCAAGACGTGGCATGTTCTGATCTGCCAGCACCAGGTCAATGTTGTGCGTCTCAGCCTTTTCGAGGGCATCTTGCCCATCCACTGCCTCCACGACGTGATAGCCGGCACCAGTGAGGGTGAACGACACCATTTTGCGCATGGAAGGTGAATCATCAACGGCAAGGATCGATTGCATGTATGGCTCCAACTGACTTGAATATATAAGGTAACCAGTGATGTGAACGTCAAAACAGGTCCACAGAACCTGCATCCATCTCGCTTTGGGTGACAGGGTTCGGCCTGTCGGGCGCCATCTCCGCAAAGGGCGCGGCATCTTCACCTTCTTCATGCCCCATGGCTTCCGAGGCCAGCCGGAAGGCACAGCCCTGCAGCACCTTGGTGGTGTGCCATATCAGTTGGGAGGCCATGTCCTGGAACTGCAGCTCAGTCACTGCGCTGCGCAACGCCGTACGCGCGGCCACCAACTCCGGGGAGTCCGCCACTACAGCATCTGTCAACATGGCGTTTGCCTCTCCAAACCGCTCCAGCAGGTTGTCGGTGGCGTGGTTCAGCAAGCCTTCCAGGCGGTGCAAGTCGTGCATCACGACCAACAAAGAGTCCTGCAGCTCTGCCGCCACCATGACGGGAACCTGGACAGCAGGTCCTCCAGGCGTTGTTAGCGTAGATTGCATCGTTTCTCCATAGCAGCACGTAGCAGCAAAACACGCAAATACACAGGACTACGATACTTGCATCAGTAACCTGCCAAGGCCCCCGAGCAAACCGGAGCATCCGCGCCCATTGGACGCTGACGCACAAACCATCCCAACCGGACAAACACCCTTGTTTGTTCCAATTTGTATCCTATGATAGCGCTCCTATGGGCCCTGCAACACCAGACCAGACCCTTGAAATCCTCCATCTTGAAGATTCACCGGCCGATCACGAATTGGCAGCGCGTGCGTTGCGCCGATCAGGGCTCCGTTGCCACCTCCAGCGGGTTGACACCCTTTCTGAATTCCAAAGACTGACAGACGGCGGCCACTTTGACATCATCCTGGCAGATTACCGCCTGCCAGGCTTCACCGCATTGGATGCCTGGGCCCATGTGGCGCAAAAACCGCATCACCCACCTTTTGTGCTGCTTTCAGGTGCCATTGGCGAGCCTGCAGCGGTTGACGCGATGCGGCTCGGGGTAGCGGACTATCTGCTCAAGGACGATATCCAGCGCCTCCCGCATGTAATTGCCCGCACCCTGGAAGTGCACGAAGCACGCAACGCGCGCGAGCAGGCTATTGCCGAGCTGGCCACGTCGCAACGCCGCTTGGCCGAGCTGGCCGAGCATCTGCAGACCTCCATCGAGCATGAGCGGGCCGCCATCGCTCGCGAGATCCACGACGACATTGGTGGCGCACTGACCGCAGTACGCTTTGACGTAGCCTGGATAGGGCGCCACAGTACCGATCCTGCCATGCAAGAGCATGCCACCTCTGCGGTGGACATGCTGCAACACGCGATCGGCGCCAGCCAGCGCATCATGATGAACCTGCGCCCACCCATCCTGGAACAAGGGCTGGTGGCGGCTGTCCAGTGGCTGGCCACGGGCTTTGAGCGCAGGACGGGCATCACCACAAGGATGCAGAGCAGCAGCGAAACCATCGATATACCCACCGACATTCAATTGGTGGCATACCGTACTGCCCAAGAAGCATTGACCAATATCTCCAAGCACGCGCAGCCCAGCAAGGTGGACATTGAACTGTCTGACAAGGAAGGGGTACTGACCCTGGAGGTCGCGGACAATGGCCGTGGCATGGATTCCACAGTTCGCGACAAACCAAAAGCCTTCGGCCTCAAGGGCCTTCAAGAGCGTGCACGCACCGTAGGGGGATGGCTGGACATCAGCAGTCGGCCGGGCAAGGGCACGTCGGTCATTCTGTCCGTCCCGTTACCATCTCCTTCAACATCCGCTCCAGGAGATGCCCAGTGATCCATGTCGTCTTGTGCGACGACCATGCCGTATTGCGGCGCGGCATTCGCGACACACTCGCCGAAGCACCGGACATTCAGGTGACCGGCGAAGCGGGCGGGTACTCTGAGCTGCGTGAAGTTCTGCGCACGGCTGCCTGTGATGTGCTGCTGCTGGACCTGAGCATGCCCGGACGCAGCGGCCTGGAAGTACTGGCCAGCCTGCGCGAGACCCACTCGACCATCCGGGTGCTGGTGGTTTCGATGTACCCCGAGGATCAATACGCGCTGCGCTGCCTCAAGGCGGGAGCCCAAGGCTACGCCAACAAGGCCGGCGATCCGGTGGAGCTGATTGCGGCAGTGCGCACGGTGATGCAGGGGCGCAAGTACCTCACTGCCGAAGTGGCCCAGATGCTTGCGGACAGCCTGGCTCAACCCACGCCGGAGGTGCCCCATGCGGCGCTTTCCGAACGAGAGCTGCAAACCCTGGTCAAGATTGCATCGGGGCGGCGCCTGTCTGACATTGCCGATGAATTGATGCTGAGTCCTAAAACCGTGAGTGTGTACCGCTCACGGGTTCTCGAAAAATTGAAGCTTTCGAACAATGCTGAACTCACCGTTTACGCCATCCGCAATCAGCTGGTGTAACTAACGGCCCTACCTGCCAACAGAGAACAGATCCACGGCTTGTTGCATCAACGCCAACACCGGTTGCTCCAGCATCGGCAACGTTGCTGCTATGCCCAGCATCCCCACCGTGAGCGTGACTGGGAAACCCACCGCATAGATATTCATTTGCGGCGCCACACGCGAGATGATGCCCATGGTCAGGTTGACGAACAAGAGCAGCGCAATCATGGGCATGGCAATCCAGAGCGCGCTGGAAAAGAGCGAAGCACCCAACTCATACAACCGCATCTGTCCCAACGCCTGCAGAAAATTTCCATCGACTGGAAAGCGGTCAAAACTTTTGACCACGGCCATCAATATCAACAAATGGCCATTGATGACAATGAAGAGCAGCATGGACATGTGGCCAAAAAACCGGGCCACGGCGCTGATCTGACCGTTGGAGGTGGGGTCAAAGAACGATGCAAAGTTGAGCCCCATCTGCAGGCCAATGATTTCACCAGCCAGCTCAACGGCTGTGAACACCAAGCGAACCGAAAAGCCGATCGCCAGCCCCACAGCCACCTGCTGCGCCACCGTGCCCAGCGCCTCACGGCCGTTCACGCTGATGACAGGCTGCTCGCCCAGAACACCTTGCGCACACAAGGCCACAAGGAAAGCGAGACCGATTTTTACGCGCATGGGCACGACCCGCATGGAGAACACTGGGGCCACGGAAAACAATGCCAGCACGCGCAAAAAGGGCCACAGAATGGGAGACAGCCATGCCATGATCTGAGCTTCGGAGAAGGTGATCACGCCCCTCCTCCACCGGCGAGGCCGGGGCGCATTGACGGCCAAGGCACGGCCGCCCCCAGTGCTCGTCGCTGACTCCAGCAGCCCAGCATTGTCCTGAGGCCGCCAAATGCCCAGATTGGCATGTGCTATCCAATCATCGACGGGATCGATTCGATTGTCCGGCGGATGAAGTCCACCAGGGTACTGAGCATCCAAGGCCCAGCAATCGCAAAAACGACCATGGCCGCAATCAGCTTGGGCACAAACGCCAGCGTTGCTTCATGGATCTGCGTGACAGCCTGAAAAATACTGACCAACAAGCCCACCGCCATGACCACCCCCAGCACTGGCATGGAAATCATCAGCAGCAGGGTGAGGGCGTCACGCCCAATGGTCAGCACCATTTGTGAAGTCATGGCGGAATCCTCTAGGTGACGAAGCTGGCGGCCAATGAGCCGATCAGCAGGTTCCAGCCGTCTGCCAGCACAAACAGCATCAGCTTGAACGGCAATGCCACCAACACCGGGGACAACATCATCATGCCCAGGGACATGAGGATGCTGGACACCACCATGTCGATGACAAGAAACGGGATGAAAATCATGAACCCGATCTGAAACGCCGATTTGAGCTCGCTGGTCACAAAGGCCGGCACCAGCACACGGATGGGCGCCGTCTCAGCCGTCACTTTGGGATCAAGACGTGCCAGCCTGGAAAACAGCGCAAAGTCAGATTGCCGCGTCTGCTTGAGCATGAAGCTGCGCATCGGCGCCTCTGCCCTGTCCAGCGCCTGTTCGAAGCTGATGGTGTTGTTGGTATAGGGAACGTAAGCGTCCTGGTACACACGGTCCAGCGTCGGGCCCATGACAAAAAAGGTCAGGAACAGTGACAGCCCGATGATGACCTGATTGGGAGGAGCCGATTGCGTCCCCAAGGCCTGACGCAGCAAGGACAGCACAATCACAATCCGTGTAAAGCCCGTCATCATCAGCAGCACAGCGGGCAAAAAAGACAACGCCGTGAAAAACAGCAGTGTCTGAATGGGTACCGAGTAGCTGGCGCCAGATGGCCCACTGCCAACAACCAGTGGCAATGCGCCCGGACTTTGAGCCCAAGCGGAGCCATGCGCTACCACGCTGGCAACAGCAACGGCCCAAGGCAAAGCACGCCCAGCTGTTCGCGCTACGAGCCTTGGAAGCAAGGATGCGAGCTCAGACATGCGCGGACTTTCCAGAATCAGCGGACGCAGCTCGCATCTCGTGAGCAAACGATGGTTCTGTCGGGAGTGAAACGTTCACGGCGTCCCCAGCCCCCTTGGCCGCCACTGGTAGCACGTGGAGGCAACTGACCTGTTGAGCGGTGACGCCCAGCACCAGCCAAGTACGCGCATGTTCAGGGCCGACTTCCACCGTCACTACCCGCTGTTGAGGGCCGACGGCCACTGCAGACACCACGCGTGACGCCACCCCGGCAGCCAGCGTCCCGGAGGACTGGCGCTGCTGCAGCCGGCGCACAGCCCAGGGAAGCAAAGCCATGGCGCCCACAAAAAGCACCACGACCAGCAGCGTCTGGGTCATGCTCCCACTATCCACGGCTCACCCGCCGCAAACGTTCCGACGGCGTGACCACATCGGTCAGGCGGATACCAAACTTGTCATTGACCACCACCACTTCGCCTTGGGCGATAAGGTAGCCATTGACCAGCACATCCATGGGCTCGCCTGCCAGTGCATCCAGCTCCACCACCGAACCTTGTGCCAGTTGAAGGATGTACTTGATGGGCACTTTGGTGCGCCCCAACTCCACCGACAGCTGCACCGGAATATCCAGCACCATGTTGATGTCGTTGACGGTATCACCACTCGCAGCACCGGAAAATGGTCGCACGGGCTCGCCGGAAAGTGGCCCGCCCTGCTCTGCGTCCGCCGGTTTTTCGTCCGTCCGCTTCTGCTCTTCAAGCGCCTCGGCCCAACCCGCAAACGGGTCATCCGCGCCTGCGTCCTTGTTGTCTTCTTCAGTTGCCATTCTTCTCTCCCAGCCAACTCATGTCCGAAGTGCGCAGGCACTCTTCAATGCGGATGGCGTACTTGGAATTGTGGGTTCCATACTGGCATTCAAAAATGGGAACCCCTCCGATCGATGCACGGATACGGGGCTCGCGGTCCAGTTCGATGAAGTCACCCGGTTTCATGGCCAGCAGTTGCTCCACGGTGGCATCGGCCTTCGCCAGCTCCGCCACCAACGTAACCTCTGCGGATTGGATTTCACGCTTGAGCACGTTCACCCAACGGCGGTCCACCTCAATGGAATCGCCCTGCGTGGACGAATACAGTACATCGCGGATCGGCTCCAGCGTTGCATAAGGCATGCATATATGGATGGCACCCGACAGGTCGCCAATTTCCAGCTGAAAGGCCGTGGACACCACGATCTCGCTGGGCGTAGCAATGTTGGCGAACTGGGGTTGCATTTCCGAGCGCTGGTATTCCAGCTCCAGCGGATAGATCCCCTGCCACGCCTTCTTGTACTCCGCGCAGATCACATCTACGAGCCGGTTGATGACACGCTGCTCGGTAGGCGAAAAATCACGCCCTTCAATGCGGGTCTGGAACTTACCGACCCCGCCATAGAGGGTGTCAATGATGCCGAAGACCAGCGAAGGCTCACAAACGATGAGTCCGCTGCCTCGCAGGGGGCGGATCGCCACGATGTTGAAGTTCGTCGGCACCGCTAGCTCTCGCAGGAAAGCACTGTAGCGTTGCACCGACACAGTCCCCACCGAAATTTCAGGACTGCGGCGGATGAAGTTGAAGAGCCCAATGCGGAAGTTGCGTGCAAACCGCTCGTTGACGATTTCCATCGTCGGCATGCGGCCACGGACGATGCGCTCCTGGCTGGAGATGTCGTAATTGCGTACCGACCCCGCCTCAGCCACTTCCTCAACGGACTTCTGGCTCTCGCCAGTGACCCCTTCCAGAAGGGCATCAACCTCTTCCTGCGAAAGAAATGAATCACTCATGGCTGGTCCTTACCCGGCTGGCTCATTGGATGATGAAGCTCGAAAAGAGCACCTTGCGCACAGGATTGCGCTCTGTGCGCTTGCGCGCGGCGGGGCGTTCCTCTCCGTCTCCGTCCTGCTCAGCGGCGGCGGCAGCCTTTGCACGCTCACGCTCTGACGGCACCGAGTAGCCCAGAGGGCGCGAGACTTCGCGCAAGACGTCGGTAGCGAGCTTTTCCTTGCCCTCGCGCTGCAGCAGCTCCGTGGACGTGCGTTGCGACACCAGCATCAGGATTCCACTGCGGATCGACGGCAGGTACTGCTTCACCTGTTCTGCAGTCTTTGCATCCTCCAGCTCCAACGTAATGCCGATCTGCGCAAAGCGATCACCGCCGGGATCAGCCAGATTGACCACCATGTTTTCCAGGGGCAGGAAGGTGGGGGCTACCTTAGGCGCCTCCTTGTGAGCCGCAGGTGCACCGCCGCCCTCTTCGTCCTCAGCGGCATGCGACCGACTGGAGATGAACCATGCTGCTGCGCCCCCTCCGATCACTAGCACAGCCACCACCACGCCGATGATGATCAACAGCATCTTCTTGCTTTTGGCGGGTGCGGCTGCTGCGGGAGTATTGGCTGACACAATGGAATTCCTTGCGATAGGGAACAGGCAGAACAGACGCTATCAAAGTGAAAGCACAACCTGTTAGCCCATTATGGGTCGGGGGTGTAACCAATAATAGCCAGAATAAAAGCCCAAAACCATGGCATTCACCGCGCTCGCCTGCACCGCGGAGATGGGAGCAGAACTACAGACCGCCCACATCACCCCGCAGAATCAGACGAAGACGTCTACGGCCCGGTCCGTGGCCCCACCACCGCGCGCCAGCGAGGCTGTGCCCGCAGGCACGGCAGATATCACCTGTGCCTGGCGTGCTCCGTCGCGGGGCCGCTGCTGCCCTGCCTCGCCACGACCGGCACTGTCGCGTGCCGATGTGCCCACCGACATGCCTGACAACACCAAACCCTCACTGCGCAACAGATCACTCAACTGCGCCATGCTCTGGTCCAGCAGCTCCCGCGTCTGCTGCTGGTCACTGCGGAATGACACGTGCGCTTCGTTGCCCGACAGAGACACCGACACCTCCACCGGCTGACCATCACGCTGCAGCGTCAACTCCGCGTTCTGGGTCTTCTGGTTTACCCAATAGGCCACCTGTTCGGCCACCTGCTCCTCCGCACCCAAGGCGTTAGGGTCTGCAAAGACCGTTGCATCGGTGAAGCTGCCCGACTCAACAGCCCCGCCCCCTGACGCACCTTCAGACCAGGCGCCGCCAGCCCCCGCGCCATCGCCATTGGAACGCCCGCCAGCCGGTGACTCTGAAGCATGTAACGTCCCAGCGGAAGCCAGCAGACCGTCGGCAAGAGGCACTGTCCCCTCAGTACCCGCGGCAGGATTTGACTGTGCAAGCCTTGACCGATCGAAGGTAACGTCAGCACTCACGCCTGCGGAAGCCCGCTCTCCGGCGGAGGCGACCAGTGTGGCGGAGAAACCATGCACGGCGTTGGAACGCGCAGCAGAGTCCCCCAGCGTGGGTGAGCCCATGGGTGCATCGACCGCACCCATGCCACTGCCTCGTTGAGCGCTAGCGCTCTGCATACGCGAAAAGTTACGTCCGAAGCCGGTCAAGGCCCCTTGCGAAGACCCCTCTTTGAGATCGGCGGACGCATCCAGCTTCGCCGTCTCAGCAACCAAACCTTGAGGGATGCCTCCCAGCAACATGTCGTTGAGCGCAGTTCCCGGGGAAACCATAGACCCTTGCGCACCTGACTGTCCCACCGCTGCGATGCCCCCGAAACCCGGGTTGGAGGACTGGGAGGCTCCCAAGGCAGTCTGTCCGTTGAACGCTCCAAGCTCATTCCGGCTTTGTGTTGGAGCAAACAGTCCTTGCCATGCGGCCACGGCAGAAGTGTCTGCCGCAGACAATGACGCTGCATCAGTGCCGTAGTCCACTGACGATAAAAGAGTATCACCCGAAGTATCGCCCAGCGTACTCTCCTCTGCCCCGCCCCCCAACGCCGCCAGCAAAGCCAAAAAACCACCCCCAGCCGCAGGATCGCTAGCGTCTGTGGCAGCAGGCTGGGCCGATGATTTGGCGCGAGTTGTGTGGGCGGGCTGGGTGCCCTGCGAGGAGGCTACTTTGGTCGGTTCCATGTTCAATTCTCCTGGCCCGCGTTGCGATACTGCAGCGCGGCGCGTTCATCGGTCTGTTTTTGGTCTCTGCGCTGTTGCTGCAGAGCGAGGTCGTTGCGTCGCTTGTCCACCACCTTACGCAGACTGGCCAAACGCAGCTCTGCATCTAACAGAGCACGCTGGGCAGCTTGCACCCGCGCAGACTGGTCACCCACCACACTGGTCTGGATGCTGGCCGCATGACCCAGCCTGTCCATGAAGTGGTAGTGGTGGTACATCACTTCGGGCTGCATGGCCGTATCTGCCTTCATGCCCCAGCGTGACTCGGTTTCACGGGCGTAGTCTTCCAGCTGATCGAGCTGGGCACGTGCTGCCTGCTCGGCAGCCAGCGTGTCCTGCAGCACCTTGCGGGCATCGTCCCGCTTGCGAGAGGCCACTTCGACGGCGACAGAGAGGGCGTTAAGGTTGGACATGATGGCTTCCCTTGTCCGCCGTCAATGGTCCAGCACCGCCGCCATGGCGGCTACGCTGTGGTCCATGGAGGCCGCCTCGTACATGTCCTGCTGCAGAAAACCCGCCATCTGTGGCTGAAGGCGGATAGCCTCGTCCAATGCCGGGTCGGAGCCGCTCATATAGGCCCCCACCTGCACCAGGTCCCGGCTCTTCTGGTAACGCGAATACACCGCACGAAACCGCCGCGCCAAGTCAAAATGCCCGCGAGACACCACGTTGTGCATCACCCGCGATGCCGATTGCTCAATGTCGATGGCCGGGAAATGCCCGGTCTCAGCCAGCGCACGCGACAACACAATGTGCCCATCCAGAATGGCACGGGCAGCATCCGCGATCGGGTCCTGCTGGTCATCACCTTCCGATAGCACCGTATAAAACGCTGTGATGGAGCCGACACCATGCAGGCCGTTGCCGCTGCGCTCGACCAGCTGCGGCAGCTTTGCAAAACAGGACGGCGGATACCCTTTGGTTGCTGGCGGCTCGCCGATGGCCAGGGCAATTTCCCGCTGCGCCATTGCATAGCGGGTCAGTGAATCCATGAGCAGCAGCACATGCTGCCCTTTGTCGCGAAAATGCTCCGCCACCGCAGTAGCGTAGGCCGCCCCCTGCATGCGCAACAACGGAGGCGCGTCGGCAGGTGCAGCCACCACCACGGACCGTGCGCGGCCTTCCTCGCCCAGGATGTCTTCCACAAACTCCTTGACTTCGCGCCCCCGCTCCCCAATGAGCCCCACCACAATTACATCGGCCTGTGTGTAGCGCGCCATCATGCCCAGCAGCACACTCTTGCCCACCCCGGAGCCTGCAAACAGCCCCAGACGCTGGCCCCGCCCTACGGTCAGCAAGGCATTGATGGCGCGCACGCCAGTATCCAAGGGCTCACGCACCGGATCCCGATCCATGGCATTGATCTGCCGCCGCCCCATGGGCTCCGACACGACATCCTGCACCGGTCCACCATGGTCGAGGGGCAGGCCTTGCGCATCCACCACGCGGCCCAACAAGCCGTCGCCCATGGGCAAACGAAGCACCCCGGCGCGTTGTACCGGCCGGGGAGGCTCGCCCAAGCGAGGCATGGGGATATATGGCGCAGCCGGCACCACACTCGCGCCACTGGACAGCCCATGGATATCGCCCGCCGGCATTAAAAACGCACGGTCGGCAGAAAACCCCACGACCTCAGCCAATACCGGCGCGTGCCCCGGCATTTGCACCATGCACTGCGACCCCACAGGCACGCGGATCCCCACCGCCTCCAGCACCAGTCCCGTCAGTCGGGTCAGCGTACCCCGCGTCTCCAACGGCGCCCCTTCGGCCACGCGCTCGCGCGCGTCGTCCATGAAGCGGGTCCAGGCAGAGTCAAGGTCGACGGTCATCGCCATCCCCACGCGTCTCGTCGTCCCAGGGTGACTGCAGCCCCAGCGACGCAATGGCACGCTGCCACCGTTTGTCGATGCTGCCATCAACGACCGTTCCCGCCGACTCGACCATGCAGCCGCCAGCGGGCACAGCGGCATCCGCCATCCACTGCACGCCAGGCGCATTGATCTCTTCGCGCAGAGGCTGGGCCATGGCCTCCATATCCTCCGGATTGAGCCGGACGGTGGCGGGTCGCCCCTCAGTGACCAGCATGCCCACGGCCTCCCGCACCACTGGCAACAAGGCATTGGGATTGACCGACAGTTCCTGGCGCACCACCTGGCGCGCGATGTCACACGCCAGCTCCAGCACCTGCTGCGCCATGTGCTGCTGCATGTCGATCAGGCTGGCTTCCAGTGTCTGCAGCACGCTTTGCATGCGCTGTGCCGCCTCTTGTCCCTGCTGGGCAATGTATTCATCCATGCGGCGCTGCCACTCGAGCGCCGTCTGCGCCTGCCCTTGGGCAAAGCCCTCTGCATACGCATCGTCGCAAGCCTGCTGGACAAGCGCCTGCTGTGCCGCTTCATCCAGCTCGGCGGGCAGCTCCGCCACAGGTTCCGGCTCAGGCTCTGGCTCGACCAGATCGGAGCCGTCGACCGCGGCAAACTTCCACTGCTTGAAGTCACCGACTTCCTCGCTGGGAATGAACCGCGAATAGGACCGCTGGTTAGACGAAGGCATCATCACCACCGCCTCCGATCACGATCTGGCCTTCGTCAGACAGGCGACGCACCGTCTTGAGGATTTCCTTCTGCTGCGCCTCGACCTCGGACAGCCGCATCGGGCCGCGCGATTCGAGGTCTTCGCGCAGCGCGTCGGCCGCACGAGAAGACATGTTGGAGAGGAATTTTTCGCGCAGTTCGGGCACTGCGCCCTTGAGAGCCACGATGAGGGTTTCGGATGCCACTTCCTTGAGTACCGTTTGAATGGCCTTGTCGTCCAGCTTCAGAACATCCTCGAACACGAACATCTTGTCCATGATCTTCTGCGCCAGGTCAGGGTCGTACCCCCGGATGGATTCGAGCACCACGGCGTCCATGTTGCCGCCCAGCAAGTTGATGATTTCTGCGGCAGCCTTGACACCGCCCAGCGAACTCTTGCGGATCTTGTCCCCGCCCGCCAGCACCTTGAAAAGCACTTCGTTCAGGTCCTTGAGGGCTGTCGGCTGGATACCTTCGAGCGTGGCCACACGCAACAGAATTTCGCTACGCTGGCGATCCGTCAGGTGCATCAGGATGCCCGAGGCCTGGTCGCTGTCCAGATGTACCAGGATGGCAGCAACGATCTGCGGGTGCTCGTTACGCAGCAGTTCAGCCACTGACAGCGGATCCATCCACTTGAGACTCTCAATGCCCGAGACATCTCCGCCCTGCAAGATCCGGTCGATCAGCAGTCCCGCCTTGTCATCGCCGAGCGCGCGCTTGAGCACAGCGCGCACGTAATTGCCGGTGTCGGATACCAACAGGCTTTGCGCTGCGGCCGCGTTGGAGAATTTGTTGATGACCTCGTCCACCTTTTCGCGCGACACCGAGCGCATGCGCGCGATGGTCTCGCCCAGCTTCTGCACCTCTTTGGGCGAGAAATGCTTGAACACCTCGGCCGCCTCTTCCTCGCCGAGGGACATCAGCATGATGGCGGCATCGTGGAGTCCTTGGTCGTCCATGGTCGTGGTCCGTGCAATCGGTAGCGGCGACTAAACGGGCTCGCCGTTCAGCCAGGTCTTGAGAATATTGGCGACCGCGACCGGATTCTCCTTGGCCAGCGTACGCGCATCTTCCAGGCGCAGCTGCTCGGGGGTCGCGGGCAACACTTCGTCCTTGCGGGCGGGCGCTGCCAATGCCGGGCGCTCGGGTGTTTCTGCCTCCAGCGCGTCCAGTTGTCCCCCTGCCACCGGCTTGGCGGCACCGGCCTTGGCCGGCGCTGGGCCTTTGAGCGCAGGACGCACCAGACCCATCAGCACCAGGGCAGCAAACAGAACCGCACCTACCGGCCAGGCAAAGGTCTTGGCCAGATCAACCACCTCAGGCTGCTTCCACAGCGGGGTGTCTGTGGTGGGCACTGCAGTCACCTGGAACGGCGTATTCATCAGATTCACCGAATCACCGCGTTCGCGGTTGAAGCCAATGGTTTCACGCACCAGCGCCGTCATCTGCTCGATCTGCTCGGGCGTAAGCGCCTTGGTCACGGTCTTGCCCTTGTCCTCGGCCGACTGGTAGTTGACCACGACCGCAGCACTCAGCCGCTTGACTGCGCCTGTACTGCCACGGACCACTTTCACCGTCTTGTCCACTTCATAGTTGGTGGTGGACTCGCGCTTGTTGGACTGCTCCTCAGTCCCCTGTTGGCCGCCCGCGTTGGGTGCAGGGTTGGCGCCATTGATGGGCGCTGCAGACGGAGCGGGAGGCTGGTTGGCAACCGCACCGGGCACACCCGTGGCGGTCTTCGTCGCGCTGCCCCGGCTTTCCAGCACCTGCTGGCTGCGTACGGCGCTGGAGTCTGGCGTCTGGTTGGGGCGGAATTGCTCGGACGTGGACTCGGTCTGGGAGAAGTCCACCTCAGCCGTCACCTGTGCCTTGACGTTGTCACGGCCGACCACGGGCTCCAGAATGTCCATGATGCGGCGCGAATACTGCTGCTCCAGCTGCTGCACATACAAGAGCTGCTGGGCATTGATTTCAGCACCGGCCGTGCTGTCGGGCGATTGGGACAGCAGCTTGCCCGTGTCATCCAGCACACTCACGGCCGACGGCGCCAGTTCCGGCACGCTGGAAGCCACCAGATGCACGATGCCCGCGAGTTGGGCACGGTCCAGAATACGGCCGGGGTGCAGGCTCACCAGTACCGAGGCCGACGGCTTTTGCTGCTCACGGAAAAATCCGTTCTGGTTGGGCAAGGCCAGGTGCACACGGGCACTTTGCACGGACGACAGAGCCTGTATGGACCGGGTGAGCTCCCCCTCCAGCCCGCGCTGGAAGTTCAGGCGCTCCTGAAACTGCGTCATCCCGAATTTGTTGGACTCCATCAGCTCAAAACCTGCGACGGAGCCCTTGGGCAGGCCCTGAGTGGCCAGTCGCAGACGCACGTCATGCACGCGCTCTGCTGGAATCAGGATGGCGCCACCACCCTCGGAATACTTGTAGGGCACATTCATTTGGGAGAGCTGCGCCACCACGGCCCCGCCATCCTTGTCGCCCAGATTGGAAAACAGTACCCGGTAGTCGGGTTGGCGCCCCATCACGACGGCCGCAACGGCAGCAGCCACCAGCAGCGCCACGCCCGCACCCAGCCGCATGCGCTGCGCCCGGTCGAGGGCGGACAGCCGCTGCAGCCAGTTGGGACTGGCCGGCGTCGGGAGCGGATTGAGAGGGACTTCAGCAACAGCAGACATCTTGCTTTCCATTAAAACAGGCCCTGCAACAGACCTAGCGTGGGGTCGATTATTCGGTCACGCCCCCAAAATGTTCGCTGGATAAGCCGTCCGTTTGGCCATCTATTCAGAGCGATGCATCCTGGGCCGGTAGCTAGGATACGCAGCATACCGCCATTCCCCTACGGATACCGCCATGGACCTTCGCATCTCCAGCTCAACCGCCCCGCTGACGGGCGCTGGCGTCGCGCGCCGTGCTGCAGCGCCGCAAACCACGGGCAATGAAGTCGGCTTCTCCGGCGCGCTCAAGGGCGCATTGCAGTCAGTGAGTGCCGCGCAGAACAAATCTTCCGAGATGCAAAAGGAGGTGCAAATGGAAAACCCCTCCGTGAGTCTGGAAGAGACCATGGTGGCTATCCAGAAGGCGCAAATCGGCTTTCAAGCCACACTGCACGTGCGCAATCGCATGGTGCAGGCGTACACCGACATCATGAACATGCAGGTGTGAGCTGCTGGCGAAGCATGAAGGCCCCGTTCTCAACGGGGCAGCCGTGTGGCACTGCGCTGCGCCAACACAAGAAGCTATATTTTTGATAGCAGCAAAGAAATGCTGCACTAGCGCCTCAGGCACATTTAGTGCATTTTTTGACCCAGAGGCGCTTGGCGGTCGAAGTAGCGATAGGTTCAGCACCGCGCACTTAGCCCACCCTCACCCGGGTGCTCCGCTAATCCGGCCATCCCAGCCCTAACAAGCAACCATCTTTGACCGCTAGGCCGCTGCCGCACACAGCAGCCCGGGCGTGTTGCGATGCCCGCACTCAGTGCATCATCTGGGGCTGCCCCTCGAACAGATGCTCGAACTGCGCGAGCCAAGGCTCTGCCAAGCAGCGGATCTGCGCATCGTTGCGCAAGATGCGCTGCATGATGCGGGTCTTTTCACGGCGGTGCTCAGGCAGCAATTCGTGCTCTTGCGACTTGAAGCGCAGTTGCTCGATCAGCACTGCACAGGCGCCTTCATAGCGCACCACACCATCCCAATCCTTGAGCTTGGCAGCCTCCAGCATCTTGGCGCTGCTGTCCTCAATCGCCTTGTAATAGTCAATCAGCATGTGAGACATGGTCAGGCCTCCACCAGCACGGGCTGGCCCGAGGCGGGCGTTTCGGAAGCACCGGCACCCGATTTCTTGATTTCATTCCACCCGGTTGCCACGGGCTCGATCAGGCGCATGACTTCTTGCATCATGGCGTCGTCATTACGGGCATTGGCCAGCGTAAGGCGATGGATGCAGTAGTCATAAAGCGCACCCAGGTTCTCCGCCAGTTCACCGCCATCCACCTTGTCGAGCGAGGTGCTCAACCCCTCTTCCAGAATTCGGATCGCCTTGGAAATGGCATTGACCTTGCCGAGCACATCACCGCGCGCCATGGCGCCGCGTGCAGTGGCAATGGAGTTGAGAACACCTTCATACAGCAGGCTGACCAGCTGGTGCTGGTCGATCGTGTGCATGCTGGTCTCTACGTTGATGCGCTGGTAAGCGTTGGCTGCACGGGGGCTGTAGGCGCTGAACATGCTGACAATCCTTCCGAGGTATTACTTAAGTTATCGGCGTGCGCCAAGAAAACTGAAGCCTCTGTTTATTCAGCCCGTCGATTTATTCCAGGCCGCCACCTGCTGCGAGATATAGGCGTTCAGACCATTCAGGCTGCTCAACTGGCTGTCCAGCGCGTTATAGCGCCGCGTGATGCGTTTTTCAAATGCGTCAACCTTTTCGTTCACGCGTGTTTGGTCCTGAGAATTGCGCTTGAGACTCAGCTGCAGGGTGTCATCCTTGGATTTGAAGAAACCATCGTTGGCCAGCAGATTGGTGGTCAGCGCCTTCAGTTGCACCGCAATGCCATCGGCCGATCCGCCTCCGGTGTTGCGGAACAGGTTCTTCACGTCGTCAGGCTTCTCAGCCAGGGCCTTGTTCAGCTTGGTGGAGTCCACGGCCAGATTCCCGCCCAACTGCTGCGTGATACCGACATCTGCCAGACGCTGGAAGGCCCCGCCGCCCGTCGAGATCGACTGGATCGCATTGCGCAGAGAGTTCTGCAGCGCCACAGCGGTCGAATCCCCTTGCAAAAGCCCCGCCGAACCGGTCTTTGCGTCGTATTTGGTCGCCTCTTGCAGCAGCTCGTTGATGGCGTTGTAGGCCTTCACGAATCCATCAATGTTGGACTGGATGGCGGAGTTGTCCTTGCTCACGGTGATATCAATGGGAGCCGTCGTCACTTGCTCGGCCTTGAAAGTTACACCCGAAATCGTGGACGCAAACGTATTGGTGGCAGAAGACACCGCGATCCCGTTGACCGTGGCCTTGGCATTGGCGGCTGTCTGTGTGACCGTGGTGCCATTGACGAGGCGGGACAGACCCGTGGCGTCGGTGTTGCCGGCACTCTGGGGATCCGTATCACCACCTTCCATCACGCTCAGTCGAAATCCGAATTCCTCACCAGTGCTCTTGCTGCGCAGCAGCAAACGCTCGCCCGAGGCGTCGCTGAGAATCGACGCAGTGACCCCTGCATTAGCGCCATTGATCTTGCTGGCCACATCCGACAGTTTGTCGCTGGCGCTGATGGTGATTTCCACGGGCTGGCCACTGCCAGGCGTGAACGATGCGGGCGCGACACTCCACTTGCCCAATTCAAGGCGCAGCGTACCCGCCCCGAGCGCACCACCTACGGGCAGCAAAGCGGCCGACGCCGTGGCCTGTGCCTTGGCAAGGCTTTGGACTTCCACACTGAACGTTGTGGGCAGAGTGCCCCCAACGGCTGTGGCGGAAACATATTTGGAGTCGGATGACGTGGTGGCCACACCATTCCACCCGGTCACGCTGGTCAGCTTGCCAGCGGCGTCCTGTAGCGTGGAGACCAGCGACTTGATCTGCCCAAAGGCGGAAATCTTGGTATTGACCGTGGCCGCTTGCAGCTTGAGCGTGTCCAGGGGCTTTTTTTCCAGAGCGACGAGCTGGGAGATGATGTTTTTGACATCAAGTCCATTCGTGCCGACACCTGGGGATGAAATGGTTGCCATACAAACCTCCTGAACTGGTCCAACGGAAATTATGGCGCCGAACGGCGATCAAGAACGTCCGTAAACACGCCAGGAAACCCGTCTTATCCAGCGGTCCTGGCACCCGCTGTCCCCAAAAGCCAAAGGGCGGCGACAGAAATCTGCCGCCGCCTGGGCCACTTCAGGGCGCTGCAACGCCCTGACTGCCATGCCCTCTGCCTATTAACGCAGCAGGGCCAACACACCTTGCGGCAGCTGGTTGGCCTGAGCCACCATCGCCGTACCGGCCTGTTGCAGGATCTGAGCACGCGACAGGTTGGCGGTTTCTGCGGCGAAGTCGGCGTCCAGGATACGCGAACGCGAGGAGGACAGGTTTTCCGACGTCACTTGCAGGTTGCTGATCGACGTTTCAAAGCGCGACTGCAGGGCACCGAGCTTGGCGCGCTCGCCGTTGATGAAGGCCAGGGCAGAGTCCACGGTCTTGAGCGCATTGGTCGCGTTGCTGAACGTGGTCACGTCCAGGTTGGCCACAGCCTGCAACGCAGATCCACCGTCATCCAGTTGGGTCGCGCTAGTAGAGTCCACAGCGAACGACTTTTCCGAATCCAGAACGATGTAGCCGCCCGTATTCACCATTTCTGCGGCAGAGTTGGCAGTCAGCGTCTGGGCCGTACCGTTGCTGGCGCCTGCCGCATCGTAGCCGGTGACGGTCACATTGGCAGCATTGGCATTGGCGGTGTCACCCACCACGATGTCGTTGCCGGTAGCGTTGGTCAGAATCACTTGCGTGCCGTCCGAGCTCAGAGCAGCGTTGATACCGGTCTTGGCAGACTGGTCATTGATGGCAGACACCGCAGCCGACAGGCGGTCGGTACCCGTGGCAGAAGTCAGCGTGAACGACACGGTGACGGCGGCAGCAGACCCGACGTTGTCGCCCTGCAAGGTCAGCGAATACGAACCAGCCGAGGCCATGCCACCCAAACGCACTTCGGTGCGGGCGGTTGCCGTCACACCGGTGGTGGCCTTCATACCATTGATCTGATCGGCTGTTGCCTTGGCCGTCGCGTTCGACCCTGCCGCAATGCTGTTAGTACCCAGGTAGCCGCTGATGGCAATGGTGCCAGCAGCTACGCCGTTGGAAGTCGCGCCCGCTGCCACAGTGGCTTGCGCACCGATGCCCGAGCCGTTAGATGCCACGTTTTGGTTGTTGCCGTACACCGTCGTGCGCAGGTTGCCCGTGGCCGCCACGATGGTCTGGTTGGCGTTGGCGCCCACTTGGAACTGTTGCGTACCAAAGGTGCCGTCGATCAGCTTCTGGCCGTTGAATTCCGTGGTTTGCGAGATGCGGTCCAGCTCGGACACCAGCTGACCCACTTCGGCCTGCAGGGCTTGGCGGTCACCGGCGCTGTTGGAAGCGTTGGCCGATTGCACGGCCAGCTCACGCACCCGTTGCAGGATATCGCCGGAAGCCTTCAATGCACCTTCAGCGGTTTGCGCCAGGGAGATACCGTCATTGGCATTGCGAACCGCCTGGTTCAGGCCACGGATCTGGCTGGTGAAACGCTCGGAAATCGCCAAACCGGCTGCGTCGTCCTTGGCGCTGTTGATGCGCAGGCCCGACGACAAGCGTTGGATGGACGTGTTCAGCGAGGTCTGGCTCATGCCCAGGTTGCGCTGTGCGGTGAGCGAGCTGATGTTGGTATTGATGGTGGAAGCCATTGCAAATCTCCAGAAAGAACTGACTGAATATGGCGTTGCCGCCAGCCGGGGCGCCAGCACCACGCTGGCTTCCTGGGTTCGCCAGTGCTCTTTAGCCTCTGGTGAACGGCGGGCCGCTTACGGTCCGTTGTAAGTGTTTTCGGGTCACCGCCGGAAAACTTGAGGGTCAAACGCGCAAGTTGTACGACTTTTTTGCCGCTTATCTCCCCAACGCCAAAAAGCGGCATCTCCACAATTCATCCATCGTTCCCTCATTGACAGCCGGACGGGTGCGCTTGAACCGGCAAACAGATCCGTCTTGCGACGTTAAGGAGTTTCGCCATGGCAGCAACCATCAATACCAACATCAGCTCGCTCACCGCGCAGCGAAATTTGGGCACCAGCCAGATGTCGCTCAACTCAGCCATCCAGCGCCTGTCGTCGGGCCTGCGCATCAACAGCGCCAAGGACGACGCAGCCGGTTTGGCGATTTCCGAGCGTTTCACCAGCCAGATTCGCGGCCTGAATCAGGCAGTTCGCAATGCGAACGACGGAATTTCGCTGGCCCAGGTGGCAGAAGGCGCGATGGGCTCCGCCGGCAACATCCTGCAGCGGGTGCGCGAACTGGCCGTGCAATCGGCCAACGCTTCCAACAGCGCCGGCGACCGTCAGGCACTGCAGCAGGAAGTCGGCCAGTTGGTGGCGGAACTGGACCGGATTTCGCAAACCACCGAGTTCAACGGCCAGAAATTGCTGGACGGCACCTTTGGTACGCAACAGTTCCAGGTGGGCGCCAATGCCAACCAGACCATCGTCGCAGCGACGGCCAACCTGCGCACCAACGTGTACGGCAACAACCAGAACATCGCCTCCAACGGCTCGGGTATTGGGGCACAGGCCCCTGCGACTGGCGCCACATCCAACGGCGTGACAGGGGGTTCGGTCTCCATCAGCGGCTACCTGGGCACAGGCACCATGACGGTAAATTCGAATGCCACCGCCAAAGCCACCGCCGATCAGATCAATTCCCTGCAGGCTACTACGGGCGTGACGGCAACCGCCCGCACCGAAGTACGCCTGGGAGGCATGGCCTCGGCCGGGTCTTATTCGCTGACGCTGGAAGGCGACAACGTAGGCGCATCCCGCACGATCTCGTTCACCTTGACATCCGCCACCGGCACAGACCGCCTGTCGCCTGCCGTATCGGCGATCAATGAACAGTCTGCAAAAACCGGCATCAACGCCTCGCTGAGCTCGGACGGCACCCAGATCATCCTGACCAACGCCACCGGCAACAACATCGTGGTGGGAGATACCACCAATGCCAATGCAGCCGCCGTGAGCGTGACCGGCTACGACGCGGCAGGCGCCAGCAACGGCACTGCACAGACCTTGGCAGCCGATGCCACGATCGACAACGTTGCCACCGGCGGCTACATCACACTCGACTCTGAGAAATCGTTTGCCCTGACCTCTGCCAGCAACCAGCTGGACAACGGTGGATCGTCACTGCACACCGTGGCCAATCTGGACGTGACCACCTTCACCAGCGCCACCGATGCGCTCAAGACCGTGGACTCGGCCCTGGCCTTCATCAATGGCGAACGCGCCAAGCTCGGCGCCCTGCAGTCGCGCTTTGAAACCAGCATTTCCAGCCTGCAGATCACATCGGAAAACCTCTCTGCCTCGCGCTCGCGCATCCAGGATGCCGACTTCGCGGCAGAAACCGCCAACCTGTCGCGGGCTCAGATCCTGCAACAGGCCGGCACGGCGATGGTGGCTCAAGCCAACCAGATCCCGCAAGGCGTGCTGTCGCTGCTCAAGTAATTGACCCAGCCCACACGCCGCGCAGTGGAATTGCAACGCAAAGACAAGGGGCCCCGATGGGCCCCTTTTCACATGGCACACTGTGCGGCGCCCCCCGCTTCTTAGCTTGTAGATCGGCAGCCACGTGCAATCCAAAAACACCGCCCAGGACGATCCCCGCCTCCATGCGGCACTCGCAGCCGCCGACTGGCCCACGCTGACTCGGTTGTGCCGCCAAATTCTGCGCAAGAATGGCCGCCACCTGGGCGCCCATCGCCTGCTGGGCTTCTCGCTCCACAAGCAGCGCGAGTTCGACGCAGCCCTCAAGGCCTACAAGCAAGCCTATGCGTACTGGCCAGGCGATGCCGAGCTGCTCATCAACTACGCCAACATCCTGATTGAGCAAGCACGCAACTACGACGCACTTCCGCATCTCGAAAAGGTCTGCGAGCTGCGCCCCCAGCAAGCCGTTGCATGGATCAAACTCGCCGAGTGTTGCTATTTGATCAATTTGCACAGCAAGGGATTTGATGCGAGCCAGAAAGCCCTCGCGCTGGCTGACTCCATGCCGCTGACAGTCGGTGCCCTGATGCAAAGCGCCATTCACCGCCGCGAGCTGGGCCAGGTGCGCGAGGCTGTACAGGATTGCGAGAAAGCCATCGCGCTCAGCCCCGGCGACCCTGGCAACTACACCAACAGGCTGCTTTTCATGCTGGCGGACCCGCAGGTGAACGCTGCGCAGCTGTCTGCAGCCGCCCGCCAGTTTGGCAGCGTCTTTGAGCCCCCACTGCGCCCCAACTGGCCCAGCTTTGAGGCCCATCGGGGCTCGCCCTGGCGCCGCCTGAAGATTGGGTTTCTGTCACCAGACTTCCGCATGCACGCCGTCATGTACTCGGTGGAGGGGCTGCTGGCCCAGCTGGACCGGCGGCAGTTCGAGGTGTATGCGTTCTACCTGTTCCCCAAAGGCGACCATGTCACAGAACGGGTGGAATGCCATGTTGACCACTTCGTGCGCCTGGCTGGCTTCAGCCCCGAGCATCAGGCCGATGCCATCCGCGCCCAAGGCATAGACATCCTGGTCGACTTGGCGGGCCACACGGGCAACAACGGCCTGCTCATCCTGGCGCACAAGCCTGCACCAGTGCAGGTGTCGTGGCTGGGGTTCCCGGCCACCACCGGGCTCACCGCCGTGGACTACAAGTTCACGGACGAAATCACCGACCCGCCAGGCGTCGATGACCAGTACACGGAACAGTTGTACCGGTTGCCTACGCTGTTCGCCTGTTACCGGCCCATGAGCCGCAATCCCCTGTGGCGTTACCAGCCCCGCTATCAGGTGCGCCCCTCGCCCGCGATAGACAACGGGTTCATCACCTTCGGCTCTTGCAACAACCTGGGCAAGCTGACGGATGAGGTGCTGGCACTGTGGGGGCGTGTCCTGGAAGCCGTGCCCCATTCACGCTTGCTGATCGAGGGCAAGAATTTCGACCGCCCCGAGTTCGCGCAGGCCTACCGCGATCGCTGCGAGGGACTGGGGCTCCCGCCTTCGCGGCTGGAGCTGGTGCCGCTCAGCCAAGACAACCAATACCTGACCTACCACCGCATCGATATTGCGCTGGACCCATTTCCACTCACCGGCGGCACGACCACCTTCGATGTGTTGTGGATGGCGGTGCCCATCGTCTCCATGATGGGCGAAAGTTTCAAGAGCCGCATGGGCGTCGGCATGCTCAGCTACCTGGGGCGAAAGGAGTGGCTGGCAGAGAGCCCGGACGACTATGTGCGCATTGCTGCGGGCCTGGCAGCAGATACCCAGGCGCTCAATGCGCTTCGGCTCAACCTGCGCAGCGAAGTGGAAAACTCTGCGCTCATGCGCGAAGACCTCTACTGCCGGCACTTTGGCGAAGGCCTGCGGGTGATGTGGCTGAAATGGTTGGCTCAAATGGAGCATCCCGACGATCCCCAGGCGCAGGAGCAGGCCATGCAGAGCTGGTTACCGCAGTTCCCGCAAGAGTGGGAGCAACCCCCAGTCCTGGGCGTCGGCTTGAAACCCGGCCAGCGGGTCAGCCTGCACGCAGCCCACCAAAGCCTGCAGAACCTGGTTGAAAAAGCACGGACCTCATCTCCGCCCCGGCGAATCGGCGAATCAGCCCCCTTGATCACGGACCGCCACTGGATTGCCGTGACCGAGCTGGCCGAAAAAGTGCTCAACGCCGTACCACACGACCCCGTCGCTCTGGCGTGCCTTGCAGAAGTGGAGCATGCACACGGGCACACCGAATTCGCGGTGACTTACCTTCAATATGCGACGCAAGCCATGGGGATGGACATCCCTGGCCCCTGATGCTTCGTGTCAGATCCGGAAAATGTCGAGCAGCGCATTGCGCCGGGTGGGCTTGAAAACCACCCTGCCGTCGTCGCCACGGTAAATGGTGCACTGCCCGGGTGAGTGGGTGTTGACCAGGCTGACCCCTTGAGACAACACCGTGCCGTCGCCCACCTGACAGTCCCCAATGATGGCGGTGCCCGCGTACATGATGACGCCCTCTCCAAGCACGGGGGCCACCCCATGGTTCTTGCCGACGGTGGAATTCTGGTAGATCACCAGATAGTTGCCGTAGCTTGCCTTGGCGAAGACGATCCCGACGGAATGTCCGATGAAGAAAACCGGCGGCATTTCAATTTCGTAAAAGAGGTCGATACCGTTCAAGGCCTTGTTCAGCAAGAACAGGCGTGTGGGAGTTTCCGTACTGGCCGTGCGGCGCCAGATGGTATTGGCCAGAAAGTACAGAAAACTGCAGTACTGCGTGGAATGCAGCGGATCGAAGCAGTCCTGCCGCCAGGGCCGGACGGCATTGATGCACCCGTGCAGGCGAGCAAGTGCTTCGTCCAGGCACGCATCAATGTCCATGCGGGGATCGAAATCGTCGGGCAGCGCGTAGTGCAGTTGCTGCACCACGTAGCGCAGCAACCGATCACGGTCCATTCGCAAAATTTCCATGCCCAGCCTCCTTCAACGACCTCAGGGCCTGTTCAGACCCGGGGTAAGTGCAGTTGCATGTACACCAAGCTGGCAGGGGCCCCTACTGCATGAGGGTCTTCCTTCCAGTCCACCCCGCCAGGGACTGTGCTGGCCACGATGGGCACTCGCTGGTACTCCTGAAAACCCACCTTGCGGTAAAAGTCGACCGCCGGATTGTCCGATCGCACCCGCACGGCCAGCGTCTGCAGCCCGAGTGCATCGCGCGCCCAGTGCATCAGCGCCAGCAACGAGGCCTTCATCAACCCCGGAGGGGATGAACCTCCACTGACGATGGCATCGGCCTCGCCATAGCCACGCTGCCAATCAATGAAGCCCAGGCCCACGTGCCCCACACGCTCGCCGTCCAAGGTTTCCACCATGAACAACATCTTGCCGGGGTTCTCGTGAACCGCTCCAGCCAGCCAGGCGGCGGTGCGCTCAGGGGTGGATACAAACTCGGTCAGGAAAGATTTGACATGGCGGTTTCGCCACTCCGTCAAAAGCCGCACATCAACAGCATCGGTGTGTCCAGGCACGGTGGCTATGGGTCGAACGACCGCTGCCAGCGGCTGCCCCACCGGCAACAACAGGCCAGGCTCGCCAGCACGGGCCGTCTGTTTGATGGCAGCAAAAAGCTGCTGCCCAGGGGTGGATGCACTCATG
>Ga0207976_100218_pt1 | contig 33438 bp, 32 predicted proteins | sample LakWasMe94_HOW11_2_FD_183916 | JGI IMG/M metagenome (GOLD analysis project Ga0207976, IMG submission 183916) | Freshwater sediment methanotrophic microbial communities from Lake Washington under simulated oxygen tension - Sediment Metagenome... | ecosystem: Environmental > Aquatic > Freshwater >... | reverse complement strand
AAACGGCCGATGCCGAACTTGCCCAACTGTTCGCCCCACTGGCCAAGCAACTGGCCGACAACGAGCAGACCATCGTGGCCGAACTGGCTGCCGTGCAGGGTGCACCCGCCGACATCGGCGGCTACTACCTGCCCGACGTGGCCAAGCTGGACGCCGTGATGCGCCCCAGCAAGACGCTGAACGAAGCCCTCAAGGCCGTGGCGGCCTGAGTCCGGCCCCACCGCTGCTGCGGCCCTGTGCTGCAGCGGCAAAATGAAAAAGGCCCCGCTCTGCGGGGCCTTTTTTATGGCGCGGCGGGAACCGCAAGAGAAAACAATCTACGGCCGCTCGCGATCGGCCACGCGGGTGTTCAGCGCCGCCGGCACATAGCCAGGCAGGAAGGCGCAGCCCTTGCCGAACGTGGCCTCCATGCCTGCGCACTGCTGCGCAATGCCCTCGGGCGTGGGCTTGTCGCCCGCGTCCACCCAGCGCAGCAGCGCGGTCATGAGCGTGGGGTAGGTGGGGTCGCTCAGGTAGCTGTGGGTGTTGTGCTGGGTAAAGGTCTGCACCAGGCGCGCCGCGCTGCCGCCTTGCGCCATGGTGGCCCGGAAGGCCGCGTCCAGCTCGACAAAGGCCGTGGGGTCGTCCACGCCTTTCACGGTGAGCACGGGCACGGGAATGCGGCCGGCCAGGTCGGTATCCTGCGCAAAGCGGGCCACGGCGGCAGGGTCTGCACGGTAGCGCAGCACGGCGGCGTTCAGCGCGGCATCGTCGGGCGAACCTCGGTATTGCACACCCCGGTTGCCAAACGGACTGGCGCCTCCCGTGCGGTGCTGCACCACGTCGCGGAAGTGGAAGGTGGCCCAGTTCATGTGGCCCTGGATGGAGCTGGCCGGGATGCGGACCACATCCACGACGGTTTTGACTTTGCGCTGCTGCTCGGGCGTGCGCTCGGCCACCGGCTTGTTCAGCGCCAGGCATTCGTTCACGCGTGCGGCCAGGTCCGCCTGGGTCATCGCCGCATCGGCAGGCAGGCCGATGTTCAGCGGGTACTGCACCTCGGTGGGCCGGGGGTGGTTGTTGCACAGGTACTGGTAGACCACGCGCAGGTCGGTGCGAAAGTCGTAAGAGCGCGTTCCGCCCGCCAGCACGCCGCTGGTGAGCAGCACGGCGTCGTAGGGGCGCTTGCCATCGGCCGTGGTCTGGAACATCTCGGCCCCCTTGGCCGCCACGCTGGCGCCCCAGGACTGGCCGTGCAGGATGGTGCGCTGCGGCTGGGCCACATGACGCACGAAGATCTGGCGCAGCCGCTCGGTGTCCTCAGCCGCGGCACGCACCTCCACACCGCCCTGGCGGAAGGTGCTGCCCGCCCAGGCGTACCCCGCGCGGACCATGATGGCCCAGCGCTCCAGATCCTCCACCGACCGCTCCATCTTCGGCGCGCCCAGTGCCGGGCCACCGTGGGCATGCAGCACCAGGTGACCGTTCCACTGCCGAGGCACCGCCACCAGGTAGTACGCACCGGCCGAGTCCTTGCCCGACAGGCAGCGGGCGATGGGCGCCAGGTCCTTGGGGCACGGGGTGGCCGTGGGCGCGGCCTCGGCCGTGGCACTCACCGGCGCCGAAGCTAGTGGTTGTGTGGGCCCCGGCGCGCAGGCAGAAAGCAGGCAGGTCACGCCGGCCAGCGCCAGGGCTGGCAGGGTGCGTGGTGTGGCACGGGGGGTGGGCATGGGTCGGGTCTCCGTTGTCTTTTTTATCCGCACTAGGCGTCGTGTTCAATACTACAAATTTGATAGCGCATCAGGCATGTTTCACTAGCGCTACGGGCCATTTTTTGCCCATATCTGCATGCCTGGCCCCACACGGCAGCACCCGGGGCACCTTGGCGCCCCAGGACAGGGCCCAGGGTCAGAACTTGCCCATGTAGTCGCGCTTGCCCAGTTCCACGCCGTTGTGGCGCGCGATGGCGTAGGTCGCGTTCACGTGGAAGAAGAACTGGGGCAGGCCGTAGTGCAGCAGGTAGTGTTCACCCACAAACTGCTTTTCGCGCGGCGTGCCGGGCTGGATGGTGATCTGGCGCGTGGCGGCCTCGGCAAAGGCTGCCTGCGGTAAGCCTTCGATGAACGCCAGCACCGTGCGGATGCGCTCGGCCAGGTCGGCAAAACCGGGGCGCTCGGCGTCGGGCAGCGAAGGCACCTCCACACCGGCCAGGCGCGCGGCCACGCCCTTGGCAAAGTCGCAGGCGATCAGCACCTGGCGGGCCATGGGGAACATGTCGGGGAACAAGCGGGCCTGCAGCAATGCGTCCGGCTCGATCTTGCGGGCCATGGCATGGGCCTCGGTCTTGGCCAGGATGTCCTGGAGCGAGCCCAGCATCTGGCGAAAGACAGGGATGCTAGCGTTGTACATGGGGTTCGTCATGGGCGGTGTCCTGGAAGTGCGTTGAAAACAAAGGGCGCCGTTGCGAACCCTGCCAAACAGGGCCCCGGCGCCACCGACCGCGATTGCAACACAGGCCCGCGCGGCGTGCTGGGCGCCGTACAGAGCCCCCGCCCCGTGGCCCCTTCAGGCCGCTGCAGGCACGGGCCGTGCCGCCCGCGCTGCCACGCCCACCCCCACGAGCGCGGCCGACACCACGCTCAGGCCCAGCGTCACGGCCGAGCCGTAGAAAATGCCCGCCGTCATGCCGTGGTCCAGCATGGCGCCAAACACCGGTGCCGCCAGGCAAAAGCCCAGGTCCAGCCCCGAGTACACCGTGCCATACACGCGGCCCGTGGCACCGGGGGGCGCGGCGCGCTTGATCAGCATGTCGCGCGAGGGGCCCGCCAGGCCCGTGCCCAGCCCCGCCACCGAGGCCACCACCAGCGCCGCCATGCCGGGCAGCAGCCCCGAGGCCACCACCACCAGCAGCGCGGCCGAGCCCAGCAGGCACACGGAGATGATCTTCTCCAGCCGCTGCACACGCCCCACCAGAAAGCCGCCCACCAGCATGCCCGCCGCGCCACACAGCATGTAGCCCGTGACCACCATGGCCGTCACGCTCAACGGCAGGCCGTACATGGACTGCAGCGCCGGGCTGGCAAAGCTCTGGATGGCGCTGAGTGCGCAGGTGCTCCAGAAGAAGAACGAGAAACACAGCCACACCGAAGGCAGCCTGAGGAAGGCCATGGGGTGCTCGGGCTTCGCCGCCGCCGCGCCGCCCTTGGCCTGGTGGGCCCAGGCTCCCTGGCGGTCATCAATGGCATCGCGGTTCCACACCATGATGGCCAGCACCGTGAGGGCCAGCAGCGCGCCGCACAGGCAGGCCGTGCGCCACGAGCCCGTAGCGGTAGCAATGCCCGCCATGAACACCGGGGCCGTCGCCCAGCCCAGGTTGCCGCTGATGCCGTGCACCGAGAAGCCATGCCCCAGGCGCTGGGGCGACACGCGCTTGTTGAGGATGGTGAAGTCCACCGGGTGGAACGGTGCATTGCCCAGCCCCGCCAAAGCCGCCGCGAGCAGCAGGCCCGTGTAGCCCTGCGCCGTGCCCGCCGCCAGCCCCGCCGCGGCAAAGCTGGACAGCGCAAAAAACATCACAGGTCGCGCGCCCACCCGGTCCACCAGGAAACCCGACAGCGCCTGGCCCACGCCCGAGATCACGAAGAACACCGACACCAGCAGGCCCAGCTCGGAATAGCTGAAGCCGAACTCCCCGATCAGCCACGGAAACAGCGGCGGCAGCAGCATGTGAAAGAAGTGCGAGCTGCCGTGGGCCAGGCCGATCAGGCCGATGGTGCGGGCGTCCTGCCGCAGGGGGACGGGGTTGGCAGTGGTGGCGGTAGCGCCGGAGGTGGAAGCAGTCATGGGTTGGATCTTAGGCAGCATGCCCTCGGCAGGTTTACGATAGACGGCCAATTTCTATCGCAAACATGCCAAACCCACCCACCAGGCCCCCCACCCCTACCGAACCGGTGGTGGAACACTTCGCCGCCGAGGTCGTGCCTCGCGCCCAGGCCGGCAAGCCGCGCGGGATGTCGTACGTGGACTCGCTCACGCCCGAGCTGTTTGTGCCCACCGCCGCCCGCCCGGTGCGCGCCAAGCTGCGCTGGCTGGCCGCCGACACGCAGGTGATGCCCCACAGCCACCCCTGGGCGCAGGTGGCAATATCGACCACGGGCGTGATCAGGCTCACGGTGAACCACGGCACCTACATCGTGCCGCCCTCGCGCGCGCTGTGGATTCCGCCCGGTGTGGAACATGCCGTGACCATGGTGGAAGACGCCGACCTGCGCACGCTGTACTTTCACCAGCCCCGGGGGCGCTGCGGCCCCGGCGTGCCGCGCGACCAGGAAGACGCATGGCGCCAGTGCCGCGTGCTGGAGGTGTCCGACCTGCTGCGCGCCCTGGTGCGCGAGATGCCCACCGCACCCGATGGCGGCGCCGCGATCAGCCCCGCCGACCTGCGACGCGAGCAGCACCTGAGCGCCCTGGTGCGCGACGAACTGGCCCGTGCCGCCGCCGTGAAGCTGGGCGTGGACCTGCCCCAGGACAAGCGCCTGCGCCACCTGTGCGAGGCCGTGTTGGCCGACCCCACGCGCCACGACACCCTGGCCGACTGGGCGCAGGACACGGGCGCCAGCCCCCGCACGGTGGCACGCCTGTTCCGCTCCGAACTGGGCAGCACCTTCACCCAATGGCGCCAGCAGGTGATCCTGGCCAAGGCCGTGTCGCTGGCCGCCGGCCGCATGCCCATGGGCCAGATCGCCGCCGAGCTGGGCTACAGCGCGAGCGCCTTCAGCGCCATGGTGCGCAAGTCGGTGGGGCAGCCGCCGGGACGGTTTTTGGGGCAGCAGCAGCCGGCAGCCGTGGTCCCGTAGCCCCGTGCGGTGCGTGCTACCGAGGCTGCCGGGCGTTACGGCATGACCACGCCGTGCTGAGCCTTAACCAGGGCATACGGGAGCTCTGTAGGCCGATATCTGCCTCCTGTTGCCCCTGTGCGCTAGAACCATATGCCCGGACAGCTATGAAAAAGTGAGCATGCAGATACCCCGATGACTGCAGCGCGCCGCGTCTGCCGCTAAGGTGTCCGCTTGTTCGCCCCACCCTGCCGAGCCCCATGACCACTCCACAGCCCCCACGCACCTTCCACAGCTACGAACCCCGCCTGGGCCACGGCCTGCCGCACGACCCGTTCAACGCCATCGTGGGGCCCCGCCCCATCGGCTGGATCTCCACGCAAAGCGCCACGGGAGCGACCAACCTCGCGCCCTACAGCTTTTTCAACGCCTTCAACTACGTGCCCCCCATCGTGGGCTTTGCCAGCATTGGCTACAAGGACACCGTACGCAACGTGCAGGCCACGGGCGAGTTTGTGTGGAACCTCGCCACCCGCGACCTGGCCGAGGTGATGAACCAGAGCTGCGCGGCCGTGCCACCTGAAGTGAGCGAGTTCAACCTGACCGGTCTGACCCCCCTGCCCTCCACCCGCGTGCGCCCCCCGCGCGTGGCCGAAAGCCCGGTCACCTTTGAATGCCGCAGCACGCAGATCCTGCAGCTGCAGGGGGTGGACGGGGCCCTGGTGGATACCTGGCTGGTGCTGGGCGAGGTGGTGGCCGTGCACATCGATCAGGCGCTGCTGAAGGACGGCGTGTACGACACCGCGAACGCGGGGCACATCCTGCGCGGCGGCGGGCCGGCGGACTATTTCACTGTGGGGCCAGAGCAGCTGTTCAGGATGTATCGGCCCCGGCCCTGACTGCGGCCAGCAGGTAACAGGCTGTCACGCGATAGCCCTGGCATCCCCTGGAGGTTTGCGCTATACCCGCCTGTCGGGAGGCTGTTGCCCTCCCCCCTCGGCCGGAGACCCTATGAAGTTCGTACGTGCAACCCTTGCCTGCCTGTCGGCCGCCCTGGTGCCGCTGGCCATGGCTGGACCACCGCTCATCGGCAACTGCCCGGTGCTACCGCCAGACCACCTCTTCAATACGCCCATCGACAACTTTCCGGTGCACCCTCAGTCGGCAGCTTTCCTGCAGACCATCAGCAGTACCCCACGACGCCTGCACCTGGACCTGGGCCAGAGCGAGGACATGCGCAGCCCCGAGTACTGGGGCATCCCGTACAACGTGGTCCAAGGCCGCAGCTTCGGGTGGCCGACGGTGCACTTTGATGGCGATGGAGCCCCCGACGAGAGCGACTGCGCGCGGGGTGACGGAAGCCTCGCGCGGCCTTGCGCCGGCCTGCGCGAGCCCGCACGCCTGCCCATTCCGCCGCAGCCCCTGGTGGAGGGCGGTATCAGCGGCAACAAGGCGGTCTACAACGACCACCATATCCTGACCGCGGACACCGACACCTGCACGCTGTGGGAAAGCTACCTGAGCTACGCCCGGCCCGATGGGGGCTGGGACATCTACGGCAGCGCCGCCTTCGACTTGCGGTCCAACGCGCTGCGGCCTGCGGGATGGACTTCAGCAGACGCGGCCGGGTTTCCGATACTGCCCCTGCTGCTCAAGGCCGACGAGGCGAGCGCTGGCGACATCCGCCATGCGCTTCGCTTCACCATCCAGAGTCACAAGATCCGAACCAGCTACACCTGGCCCGCACGGCACCTCACCCGCAATGGGGACGCCTCGGCCAGCAAGCCCCCCATGGGCCAGCTGTTCCGGCTGCGTGCGGACTACCCCGTGCCTCAGACCTACAGCGTGCAGGCACGGGCCATCCTGCAGGCACTCAAGACCTACGGCATGTACATCGCCGATGGTGGTTCGGACATGTACATCACCGGCGACCCCAGCCGCCTGTGGAGCGATGCCACCATCTCGCAGGTCCAGTCCGTGCCGCACACGGCTTTCGAGGCGGTGGACCTCAGTCCGGTCATGGCCCAACCCGGCTTTTACAGCGACAGTGCGCGGGTACCGTACACCAGTGCCACCCCTGTGTTTTCAGCCTCCACATCGGGTCCACTGCAGAAGCTGAACCTGTGGGCGGCGATCCAGGTTTCGGCACCCGACGCCGGGCGCGCCGGAGGCCTGTACGTGGCAGCCCTGGTGCCAGGCGCGGGACTGTTTGCGCTGTCGCCCGGAGGCTGGGTGCCTGTAGCGGACGGGAACCTGCCCGCAGCCAGCCCCGCCACGCTGGGCAGCCACATGGTGCCCATCCTGGCAGCTGCCGATGTGTCGGGCTTGCGCGGCACGCAGGTATTTGCGGGCTATGGCACCTCACCCAGCGAGATGCTGGAGCGCGGAACGTTTGGGCAAATCTACGCCGTGCCTTGAGAAACCGCCGACAGAGTCCCAGGCCCGTTCAGGGTAGGTGACCTGGCCGGGCGAGGCAGGCGTCACTGCGCAGGCTTGATGACGCCCTGGGCGCCCAGCAGCGAAGCACACAGACCTGCTGTAGGGGCCCGCGCCCACTGCTCCGTCCAGGCCCACACCTGCTGCACACCATCCTCTGTCCCCTCGCTGGCATGGCGGCGTTGCAGTCCATGGTCGGCGCCGTCGATGCGCCGCGCACAATAGGGCTCAGTACGGGCGGATGCCAGCACCGCAAAGCGTTCGTACGCCACCTGCGGCACCAGGGCATCGTCCCCGCCCCACACCTGCAGGAGCGGCCAGGGACTTTGCACCAGCGGCAGGGCCAGTGGCCAGTTCCACAGGTCACGCCAGTAGCCCAGGCTGCGGCCTTGCAGCACGGTGCTGTCGGGCATGCGCCCCCGCTGGGAACGTCCCAGCGCATCCCAATCGGCCTGGGCACCCAGGCGTTGCGCCTGCAGCGCGCCCGCTTCCTGCGGGTCCAGGCCGCTGGAAGCCAGCACCACCAGGCCAGCGAGCCCCGGCACCTCGGGCGCCAGGGCCGTCAACAGCTCCGCACCTTCCGAAATGCCCACCAGCAATTGCGGCAGCGCCGGGGCACCATCGCGTTCGCGCTGCAGGGCATCGGCCTGCAGCGCGACGCGGGCGTGCGCAACCCACGCCGACAACCGGTCTTGCTGCACAAAGTCGGGCCCGCAGTCTGCAGATGCCGTGCGGGTCTGAGGGTCTACGCCGGGCTTGTGCAGCACCAGCACCTGGGCATGCAGCAACCCCGCAAAGTAGCGCTCCGCAATGGGCCCCATGCCTGCACAGCCGGAGCCCGGGATCACGATCACCCGGTAGCGCAGCGGCGGCGTGCGCCCGTTGCGTTGCAGTGCCTGCAGCATGGCCCCTTGTGCACCCGGCAGAGGCCGGGAAGTGAAAGTGGAGGGCGACATGGCATCCGGGTCCGGCGCTACGGTTCGCGCTGCTACAGCACCTGACGGATCGTTGCCATACACCTGGACCAGCGATTCAGAGGCCGCAGCCGCATAGAAGGTCTGGGGCGGTTGCGTGCACCCGGCCAGCACGCCCGCCATACCCATCAGCACAGGCATAAAAAAAGCCAGCACATGGCTGGCCTGGGCGGACCGAGGCGCCCTGTTTGCCGCAGCAATGTGCGGCGCAGGGGCCAAGCAGTGCGTCATCCTCAAGAGGTTGTCAAAAATCTCGGCTACTTGAGGATCAGCACCTGCTCGGGCTGCTGCGGTTGCGGCACGGGCATGGGCTGGCCGCCTTGTTGGTAAACCACCGGTGGGCGCACGCCGCGCGCCAGGTTGGCGTCGGTGTAGCCCAGTTGCACCGCGAGCTGCTGGTACACGTCCTGCGCCAGCGACAGCGAGGTTTCGCGCATCACCTTGGCCCGGTTGGGGGGCGCAATGTCGCCACGGATCGACAGGATCTTGGTGTCGTTGCCTTCGCCCTGGGCGGAGAACGCGGCCTTGATCTCGTAGGTCTTGGTGTTGATGAGCGAGAAGTCGGCCAGCAGCTGCAGGCCGTACTGGCGCGTGGCGCTGGTGGTGCCCTGCAGGGGCGAGAGCGCGTCGGTGAACTCGATGCTGGACACCACGCCGAACAGCACGTAGTCGGCGCCGTTGAACTCGCCCTTCTTGATCCGGGTGATCACGTCATTGACCTGGGGCTGTGCCTGGGGCGTGGCCATCTTGCCGCCCTGCACCTGGTTGAGCACCTGCTCGGCCTTGCTGGGCTGGGGCTTACCAGCGTCAAAGCCCTTGCCCTGCACCAGGCGGAAGTACGTGCCCTGCAGGATGGCGCCCTTGATGTCGTTGGTATAGCCGCCCAGCTCGCGCTGCTCGATGTAGCTGTAGCGCCCGGCCACATAGGTGCCGCTGGCCTGCTCGGACGCCTGCATGGACTGCTGGCCGGAGTACGAGCCCCCGCCGCCGTACATGCCATGGCTGTGGCTGCCGCCCTGGCTGCCCTGGGCGCTCATCTGGCTGCTGCGCTGGTAGGTGCCGGCCAGGAAGTATTCGGACACGCGCTGGGCATAGGCCAGGTCGGTCACGGCGATCTTGGGCGCGGCGCCGGGCTGCTGCGCCTGCGCGCCCGTGCCCCAGGCCAGCGTGGTGGCCGCGATCACGGCCAGGGCCGTGTGGAGGGTGATTCTGCGTTGCATGGTGTGCTCCTTGGGGCAGATCAGCGCTTGCTGGTCTTTCTGATTTCTTTCTCGTCCTGCCACTCGATCGTGCCTTCCTGCACATCAAACAGCTTCAGCGTGAACTTGTAGTACACGTCCTTGGTGCTGTTGTTCTGCTTGACGATGCTGGTCAGCTCGCCTTCCATGCTGTACTTGGCGGCGGTCATCTGACCGACCTTGGCGGTGGTGCCCTGCTTGTACAGGCCGCTCTGGTTCTGGCGCTGCAGCTCGTCCACACCGGCCTGCATCTCGTTGATGGAGCGCACAAAACGCACCTTGCCGGACTTGACCAGCGCGGTCTGGATGGAGTTCATCACGTTGGTGGTGTCGATGTACTCGCTGGTCTTGTTCTTCACGGTGGAGATCGTCACCGTGGGGCGGCCCTGGAAGATGCCGGTTTCGAGCAAACCGCCGGTCATCTTCTCGGCAATCATCTGCAGGTCGGTGGAACCGAACTCGTTGGTCACCAGCTCGACGGCCTTGGCGTCGCCGTAGTTGACCTGGCGGTCAAAACGCACGGTGGGGGACGACAGGTTCTGGCAGGCCGACAGGGCCAGGGTGCTGGCCGCAAAGGCCAGGATCAGCGCGCTGCGCTGGATGCGGTTCTTGGTGTTCATGTTGGTTTACTCCTCACTCAAACAGGGATTGGTGCGGCGCGATCAGCGCGGCTCCACATTCATTTCCAGGCGCAGATCGACAGCCGCAGAGGTAGGCGCCACGCTCTTGACAGTCTGCTGGCCCAGGCCCAGCACGCTCATCTGCTTCCAGGACTCGCCATCGCCCACCTGGTTGCCCACGTTGTCCAGCCACTTGAAGCGGTAGAACACGGTGCGGTCGGTGCGGCCCATGTTGGCCATGTCGGCCTGCACCACCAGGATGTCGTTCTTGCGCACGATGCGCATCTCGCGCACGGCGATGCTGTTGGCCTCGCCTCGCAGCGCCACCTTGGCCGCCACGGCCAGCGGCGTGGCGGGATCGTGCAACTGGGCGCTGGCGTTGCCAGCCAGGGTCATCAGGGCCGCGCACAGCACTGCAGGGATCGCGGCGGGGACAAAACGGGTTCTCATGCCAGAGGCTCCTTGAATGGGGTCAGAAACAGGGGTCAGTTCTTGGCAGCCGCTGCAGGCTGGGCGGCCGTGGGCTTGACGGTGGACGAGGGCACGGTGCGGGCGCGGTTGTTGTTGGTGGTGCGCACCGGGGCCGCGGGTGCCGCTGCTGCGGCGGGAGCCGGCTGGGGTGCGGCCGCCACCGTGGGCAGCTGGCCCAGCATGGCCACGTCGCCGATCAGCACGCTGTTGTCATACATGCGCAGGGGCACCAGAGCATACTGGCCGTCGATCTTGATCGGCTGTGGCAACTGGCGGCCATTGATGGTGACGGTGTGCTCGCCAGGAGGCAAGTAGCCACGGGCCACATACACGCGGCCGGGCAGCATGCGCCACAGGCGGTCGTCGGCCTGCTCGGTGGCTACCGAAGCAGCGGCACCGATGATGCCGCCGATCAGACCGCCACGCTTTTGCAGCTCGTTCTGCAGCACGCCCTTGGCCACGGCGCGGGTGAAGCCACGCAGCACCATGCCCGGCATTTCGTCCTTGAGGGCACGGCGGGCCATCACGTTCACGTCCACCACTTTTTCGAGCTTGAGGTCGGTACCAGCGGCCGACACCACCGTCAGGGGCGCATCCTTGGAAGGCTCGATCACGGGGTACGAAATGCTGGCGGTGACCAGGCCACGGCCGGTGGGAACGGGGATGGTGAAGGCCTTGGGCTTGCGTGCAGGCGCGTCACCGGCCTCGACGATGAAGAGCACATCGGTCATGCGCTGGCGGCGCTTCCAGGTGAAGCCGGTGCGGTTGTCCAGGCCGCGCAGGCCTTCTTCGAGCACGGGGGTGTCGGGCTTGAGCTCGATGGCCTTGCGGTAGCCGGGCGCGGCCAGGCCGGGCTCGTTGAGCATTTCGTACAGGAAGCCGGCCAGGTAGTGGCTCAGCGCGTTGGAGTAGCCGTTCTTGAGCGCCAGCACCTCGGGGTCGTTGAGGGTCTCGACGGGGTAGCCATTCAGCTCCTTGCCACCCGATGTGGCGCCCTTGGACTTGGCTTCCTCTTCAGCGGCCAGCGTTTCCTTGGCGCGGAATTCGGCAATGATGGCTTCGCGCTCGTGGGTGCGCTTGATGTCCACGCGGGCGTTTTCAAAATCACCCACGGCCATGCGGTTGAGCGCCAGGCGCGTGGTCACCCACACCTTTTCGTAATCCTGGCCTTCGTAGACCTTCAGGCGTTCGCTGATCAGCGCCGCGCCCACGGTGCCCATGAGTTTGCTGGGGTTGGTCTTGGCGGTTTCTTCCCATTCCTTGACCTTGTTGTCAGCCAGCAGGAAGGCGTTGGTGCTGTCGGGGTAGCGGCGGTCCATGCGCAGCAGTTCGCCGCGTTCCATGTTGTAGAGCAGCGCCGTTTTTTCTTCTTCAGTCTTGGCCGTGCTCTCCAGGCTGGCCAGCGCGGCGGGGATGCCGCCACTGCGCCCGGCGGTTTGCATGTCGGTGGCCAGCTTGTCATGGCTCTGCATGGTGGCGCAGCCGGTGAGGGCCGCGCTCAGTGCCAGGGCCCATAGCAGGCGCGGACGGAAACGGGGTGGGTGGGCGGTCATGGATGCTCCTTGCAGATCGGTCGGTTGCTCACCAGAAACACCCCGCGCTTACCACGCGCAGCCGTGCAACAGCCCCGCCAGAGGGAGGGTGCTGTGAATACGGCGTGCGTGGTGGAAGTCCGGTCAAGGCGGGTGCTGGCAGCCCGTGCGCCCCCTCCCGGCGCGGATACGTGCTGTGTGCGGCCCCCTCTGGCTGTGAGTTTCTTGGTTGTTGTGTATGGGGTTGTAGCCAGCCGCGCAATGTAGCAAAAGCTTGTATCTTTTCTGTAACCGTGTGGGGCCGGTGACGCAGACGGACACAGGGACCGGCACAGTGGAGCATGGTGTGCATGTCATCCCTCCTGCTGCTGGCGCGGCATGCGGTACAGCCACACCACCCGCCCGCCGGGCGCACGCAGCTGGGCGCTGGGCAGCCAGCCCGGCACCGCAAACTCCAGGCTCACCAGCCACGCGCCGGTCGCCAGCTCGGCCTGGGCCTTGGCGGCCGCGCGAGCCATGCTCTCGGGCCGCTGGAACAGGTACACCATCTGGTAGGCGCTCCAGTCGGCCTTCCACATGTCGGCACGCTGCACCCGCGCCCAGGGGCAGCGCAGGGCGCACAGCAGGCGCAGCGGCCAGCTCCACTCCAGCCCGTCGAGCTGGGCGGCAGGGTAAGCATGGCGCAAGGCCTTGAGGCCATCGCCCAGGCCACAGCCTGCGTCGAGCACCCGCGCACCCAAAGGCAGCGGCGCCTGCACGGCCAGAGACTGCAGCGCGTGGCGCGGCGTGGGAAACAGGGGCGCATCGCGCCACGCATTGAGCGGGTAGACCAGCAGCAACAGCGACAGCGGCACCAGCCACGCCCAGGTAGGCAGGCTGGCCGCCCCCAGCAGCGCCAGCGACAACGGGAACCCGGCGGCAATCAGCCCGCGCCGCCACCAGCTGTCGCCCAGCACGCTGGCAGCCGTGCCAAGCAGGCAGGCGACCAGCAAAGCGGCCACCGGCGGAACCGCCCGCTGCAGCGCCACAAAGATCAGCCATGCGCACGCCCACGCCGCCAGCGCGGGCAGGGGCCAGGGCATGCGCAGGGCCAGCATGGTTCCGTTCTCAGCGGCCAAAAATGCCGCGCAGCAGATTGACGGGATTGACCACGTTGCCCGCGTCCGTGCCGCCGTCGCCCGCAGGTGGCTGGCCTGCGGGTGCACCGCCCATGCCGCTGGAGTAAGCGCCTGTGCCGCCCGACGGTGCGCCGGGTGCCGCGCCCATGCCGCCACGGCGCCCCTGCATCTCTTCACCCAGCATGGCCATGGTGTGCGACTTCACGCGCACGCGCACCGACCATTCAGGCTCCCACGCAGCCTTGGGGTCGGCCGGGCGGGGTGGGTACACGATGTGGCTCTCGCCACCATAGGCCATCATGCGCAGCATGGGCGTGGCATCGCGCCCGCCACCCGCAAAGATGCCCTGCGGGATGGCGCATTGGGTGGTCTCGGGCTGTAGCAGCACGCGCTCCTTGAGCCAGCGGTCGATGGTGGCGGGCGAGAGGTAGTCGAACAGGCCCATGCCGGTGTCCGGCGTCTCGGCGCTGGACCACATGATCAGATCGTCCCCGCTCTGTGACATGGCATGCAGGTAATAGGCACGCGCGTTGCGCACGGGCTGCCAGCTGGTGCCCATGCTGTCCTGCGGCTTGCCGGTGGTGCGCAGGTCGATGGCGGGCATCAGGTCCTGCGCCGCGCCCAGGGTAAATTTCATGGAGGCAGGCACGCCATCGCCACGCACCTGGTGCTCGCCCACCACCGAGCTGTCCCGCGACAGGCTGACCTGGTTGCGTTCGTTGGGGTACAGCGCATAGGCCGGGCCCACGCGCGGGCCCCGGTCCGGCACGGCACGGCCCGCGAAGGCCTGGGCGTAGTCGGAGGGCTTGGCACGTGCCAGGTCGATCACGCGGGGCTGGCCCGCACGCACCGCGCTACCGCAGCCCCAGTACAGCAGGATGCGGCCCTTGGGCTGCTGTTGCTGGTACTCACGCGGCACTTCGCCCGGCTCGGTCTGCGTGGGCTGGGCACGCGGCGGGATCAGCGGCAAGGACTCGCCCATGCGCATGCCGGGCGGGATGGACTGGCTGGCCTCGACGCCGGGGCGCAGGCTGTTGTGCAAGGCGATATCGATGACGCGCGGCGGCATGATGGACATGGCGCGGGCGTTGCCATACGACGTGTTGCTGCCGCCCCCCATGCCCGGCGCAGCGCCGCCGCCCATGCCCCCCATGAGGCCGCCGAGCATGCCGCCACCACCGGGCAGGCTGTCCATCTCGGGCATACCGACCATGGTGCCGGTGGACAGGTCCATCCACAGCTGCACCTTGGGAGCCTTGGTGTTTTGGGCCTGGGCGCCCAGGCTGGCAATGCACAGGCCAGCGGCCAGGCAGGCGGGGGTCAGGTAGCGCAAAGGGGTTGTCATCAGGTCTGCTCCAGGAGATACATGGATCACCCGGCAAACCATCATGGGCCGCAAAGCAGCGTCGTCGCCGCCCTGTGAAGAGGCCTTGCGGTCAACCCGGGTGTGTTGAACGCAGCGCAGTGTAGGCCCCGCAAGGACGCATTTTGCCCCTGCAAGTTACTTGTGGAAACCGTTTGTGTGCGCTATTTCACGCCATCTTGCGCGGCAACAACCCCGCGCCCCGGAGCGATGAGAGGGTCAGCCGCGCAGGCGGTCGATCAGACCGTTCAAAGCCTCCAGCGACCCGAACTGGATCGCCAGCTCGCCCATGTCCTCCACCCGGCCGTTGCGCTTGACGCGTTTCTTGACGCGCACTTCGACCTCGGCCATGAGCAGGTCCGACAGTTCTTCTTCCACGCGCTTGAGGTCGCGCGACTTTTCCTTCTGGGGCTTTTGCGGCACCAGGCTGAACTCGGCACCAATCTTTTTGACCAGGGCCTCGGCTTCGCGCACCGACAGCTTCTTGGCCGCGATCTGGTTACCCGCCGTGATCTGCGCGGCGCGGTCCAGCGACAGCAGTGCACGCGCATGGCCCATGTCGATGTCGCCCGCCATCAGCATGGTCTGCACGGGCTCGGCCAGATTCAACAGGCGCAGCAGGTTGCTGGCGGCGCTGCGCGAGCGGCCCACGGCCTGGGCAGCCAGCTCGTGCGTCAGTCCAAACTCCTTGACCAGGCGCTGCAGGCCCTGGGCTTCTTCCAGCGGGTTGAGGTCTTCGCGCTGGATGTTTTCGATGAGCGCCATGGCGGCGGCCGACTCGTCCGGCACATCGCGCACCAGCACCGGCACCTCGGCCAGGCCCGCCAGGCGGGAGGCCCGAAAACGCCGCTCGCCCGCAATGATTTCGTACTTGCCCGCGTGTTCACCCCCCGTGAGGCGCCGCACCAGGATGGGCTGCATGACGCCCTGGACCTTGATGGACTCGGCCAACTCGTACAGCGCGCCCTCGTCCATGCGCGTGCGCGGCTGGTACACACCCGGCACCAGCTCGGAGAGCGGCAGGCTGCTGGGCAGGCCCGCTTCGGCGGCCTGGGCCTGCTCCACTTTGTCTTCGACCTTGGGGCCCAGCAGGGCTTCCAGGCCTCGGCCGAGGCCCTTGGGTTTTTTGGTGACCATGAAATGCGTCTCGCGAAAGGAAAAGGAAAGGGCTAAGAATCAGCGGTCGATGATGACCAGCGTGCCGTGGCTGCCGGGCGCCACGGCGTGGGGCACGCCAGCGGGCACGATGAACACCTCGCCCGCGTTCACCTCGGTGACCTGCCCTTGCAGGGCGAGGCGCATGCAGCCGTCCAGCACCAACAGGGCTTCGTCAAAGTCGTGCGATTCGTCGGGGTAGGCGGCGTCGTCCATGCGCAGCACCTTGACGTTGGCGCCCGCAGCCTGGCCCACCACCGTGGAGTTCCAGGCGCGGGGCAGTTGGTCGGCAAGGGCGGGCAGGCTGATCTTGGTCATGGGTCGGCAACAAGGGTTCAAAACATCAACGCGCAGAGCGGCTCGCCACGCGGCGCCGCTTGCGACTGCGCCACAGGCGCAGCCACACACCAAACCCGATGGCCAGCAGCACCAGGGCCAGCATGAACTGCCCCAGCGCGCCCACCACCACCGCCCCGCTGGGCAGCAGCCAGGCGAGCACCACTTGCAGCGCATCGAGCGGCCAGTAGAGCGCCACAGGACGCTGCGCCATCGTGGGTAATTGGCTCTGTGCAACACCCGCCGTATCCGGGCGCTTGCGCCAAAAAGCCCAGCGGCTCATGCCGGGGTGGCGAGCTGCATCAGCCAGCCGCGCCCCTCGTCCCAGTCACCCAGCCCGGATTCGGCATTGATGTGCCCGCGCTCGCCATAGTCCACACACCGCGCACCCCAGGCCTGGGCCAGACCTTCGGCGCGCTCGAAGCTGCAGTACGGGTCGTTGCGGCTGCCCACCAGCACCGCCGGAAACGGCAAGGGCTGGCGCGCAATGGGCGCCCAGCCGTGGATCTGCGCAGCCAGGTCGGGCCGCTCCACATCGCCCGGCGCCACCAGCAGCGCGCCGCGCACCTTGGCCGCGTGGCGGGTGTGCGCCGCCCACCAGGCGGTGAGGATGCAACCGAGGCTGTGCGCCGCCAGCACCACGGGGCCATCCGCATCGGCCACGGTTTCTTCGAGGCGCGCAGACCAGTCGCCGCGCAACGGGCGCATCCAGTCGTGCTGCTCCACGCGCTGGTAGCCGTGCGCGGCCTCCCAGCGGCTTTGCCAGTGGTCGGGGCCAGAGTTCTGCCAGCCAGGCAGCAGCAGGATGTTGGAGGCCTTCATTACTATCAAATTAATAGCTGCTACCGCATATTCTTCAAGCGCCTGCGGCCATTTTGGCCATGGAAGAGGCTGCTGGAGGCATGGTTTGCACGCGCTCGACCATCTCCTGCGCAAACTCCACAAAGGCTTGGCTGCCCTTGGCGGCCGGGTCAAACACCACGCCGGGCAGGCCATAGCTGGGCGCCTCGGCCAGGCGTACGTTGCGCGGAATCACGCTGTTGAACACCTTGTCGCCAAAGTGGCCCTTGAGCTGGTCGCTCACCTGCTGCTGCAGCGTGATGCGCGGGTCGAACATCACGCGCAGCAGGCCGATGATCTGCAGGTCGGCATTGAGGTTGGCGTGCACCTGCTTGATGGTGTTGACCAGGTCCGTGAGCCCTTCCAGCGCGAAGTATTCGCACTGCATGGGCACGATCACGCCGTGGGCACTGCACAGGCCGTTGAGGGTGAGCATCGACAGCGACGGAGGGCAATCGATCAGCACGAAGTCGTAGTCACCATCAGCCTCGGCCAGCGCAGATTTGAGGCGCTTTTCGCGGTGCTCCAGCGCCACCAGTTCCACCTCGGCCCCGGCCAGTTCGCGGTTGGCGCCCAGCACCCAGTAGCCACATTTGTCCGACAGCACGGCCGCCTCTTTGACCGAGGCGGATTCGAGCAGCACGTCGTACACCGTGAGGTCGAGGCTGCGCTTGTCCACGCCCGAGCCCATGGTGGCGTTGCCCTGCGGGTCCAGGTCCACCATCAGCACGCGCTGGCCGATCTTGGCCAGGCCGGCGGCGAGGTTGACGGTGGTGGTGGTCTTGCCCACCCCACCCTTTTGATTGGCAACGCAAAAGATCTTGGCCATGTGGGTGCTGCAGTTCGTGTGGTGTTATTTGGAGATGGCCAGCTTGATGCCAAAGCCGATCAGGAAGACGCCTGCCACTTTCTCCAGCACGCGGCCGATGCGCGGGTTGGCGCGCATGCGCTCGGCGAGGTGGTGCGTGAGCAGCACGGCAGTCAGGCCATAGAGAAACGTCAGTGCCGCCACCGTGGCCGCCATCACGCCAAAGGTCAGCATGCCCTGGTGGCGTGCAGGATCGACGAACAGCGGAAAGAACGCCATATAGAAAACGATGGCCTTGGGGTTGAGCAAGGTGATCAGCCCGGCCTGCTTGAAATAGTGGCGTGGCTCGATGTTCAGGATGGGCTGGGCGCCCGGCTTGGCCGTGACCATCTTGAAACCCAGCCACGCCAGATAGGCGGCCCCCAGCCACTGCACCGCGTGGAAGGCGGTGGGGTAGGTGGCGAGCAACGCAGCCACACCGGCCACTGCCGCCCACATCAGCACCTGGTCGCCCGCAATCACGCCCATGGTGGCCGCCATGCCGCCGCGAATACCGCCCTTGCTGGTGGAGGTGATGAGCGCCAGATTGCCAGGGCCCGGAATGAGCAGGAACAACACGATGGCGGCGACAAAGGCGCCGTAGTCTGTGATGCCGAACATGGTTTCTCCTGGTGCGCGGGGAGGGTGCGACCGAAAGATGCACCCGGTTGAGGAGCCGAGTTTACGCGAGCCCCCTGCCCCACCCGCCGAAAAGTCGGCGCACTGAGGACAGAGCCATCAGGCGGGCTTCATCCAAATGATGCAGCGCTCCGCGTCCAGACCCGGCACCGTGAGCTGTTCCACGTGAAACACTGCCACATCCCCAGGCAGGGCGGCGATTTCCTCCTGGGGATGTTTGCCCTTCATGGCCAGCCATACGCCATGGGGCGCGGCCAGTGCGCTGCGCGACCAGGTCACGAAGTCTGGCAACGAGGCAAACGCACGGCAGCTGATGACATCGAACGGCATGCTCAACGTCTCAACCCGCGCATGCACGCCGTGCAGGTTGCGCAACTTGAGCGCCACTGCTGCCTGCTGGATGAACGCTGCCTTCTTGCCCACGGTGTCCACGCAGCTCACGTCCACATCCGGGCAGCAGATGGCAAACACCACACCGGGCAGCCCACCGCCCGACCCGACATCCAGCAGCTTCACCGCCGCCACCCCACCCTGCTGCAGGCCCGCCACATGCCGCCGCAACGGCGCCACGGCGGCCAGGCTGTCCAGCAGGTGGTGCGTCATCATCTCCTGCGGGTCACGCACGGCGGTCAGGTTGTAGACCTTGTTCCACTTCTGCAGCAGCGCCAGGAAGTCCATCAGCAGGGAAACCTGCGCATCGCTCAGGCCCAGCGCCAGGGCGTCGACCCCGGCTTGCAATTGTTGGCGCAGGCTGTCGTGGTTGCTGTTCACCGCCATCGTCATGCCGCCACTTCGCCTTCTGCCTTGGATGGCATGGCGGGTGCCACGGCAAACTCCTTGAACCCACCCTTCTTCAGATGCACCATCAGCAGCGAGATCGACGCAGGCGTAATGCCCGTGATGCGCGAGGCATGGCCCAGGGTCTCGGGCCGGTGGCGGGTGAGCACCTGGCGCGCCTCGATGCTCAGTGCGGTGACCTGCATGTAGTCCAGGTCGGGCGGCAGGCGCAGCTTCTCGAAGTGCGCAGCGCGCTCCACCTCGCCCTTCTGGCGGTCGATGTAGCCTGCGTACTTGGCGGCAATCTCCACCTGCTCCAGCACAGGGTCGCTCAGGTCACCCAGGGTTTCACGTGAAACATCGGCCGATGCGTACTTGCCGCCGTCCATCGACACCAGGTTGGCGTAGCTCACATCGGGGCGGCGCAGCAGTTCGAACAGGTTGTATTCGTGCTCGATGCTCTTGCCCAGCACCCGCTCGGATTCAGCGGCAGGCAGGTTGCGCGGGTTCACCCAGGTGGCCTTCAAGCGCTCTGTTTCACGTGAAACCGCATCGCGCTTGCGGCTGAAGGCATCCCAGCGCGCATCGTCCACCAGACCCATCTGGCGCCCTACTTCCGTCAGGCGCATGTCCGCATTGTCCTCGCGCAGCTGCAGGCGGAACTCGGCCCGGCTGGTGAACATGCGGTAGGGCTCGGTCACGCCCTTGGTGATCAGGTCGTCCACCAGCACACCCAGGTAGGCCTCGTCGCGGCCGGGCAGCCAGGGCGCATCGCCCCGGCACTGCAGCGCGGCGTTGATGCCGGCAAACAGGCCCTGGGCCGCCGCCTCTTCATAACCGGTGGTGCCATTGATCTGGCCGGCAAAAAACAGACCCTGGATCTGGCGGGTTTCAAAGCTGCTCTTGAGCGAACGCGGGTCGAAGTAGTCGTATTCGATGGCGTAGCCGGGGCGCAGGATGTGCGCGTTCTCCAGCCCCGGCATGCTGCGCACTAGGTCGTACTGGATGTCGAACGGCAGGCTGGTGGAGATGCCGTTGGGGTAGAACTCGTGTGTGGTCAGGCCTTCGGGCTCCAGAAAGATCTGGTGGCTGTCCTTGTCGGCAAAGCGGTTGATCTTGTCTTCCACACTCGGGCAGTAGCGCGGGCCCACGCCCTCAATCTTGCCGGTGAACATGGGGCTGCGGTCAAAGCCACTGCGGATGATCTCGTGCGTGCGTTCGTTGGTGTGGGTGATCCAGCAGGGCATCTGGCGCGGGTGCATCTGTGCATTACCCATGAAGCTGAACACCGGCACCGTTCCCTCATTCACGCCTCCGGGCATGCCGTCGCCGGGCTGCTCAGTGCACTTCGAGAAGTCGATGCTGCGCCCATCCAGCCGGGGCGGCGTGCCGGTCTTGAGGCGCCCTTGCGGCAGCTTCAGCTCCTTGAGGCGCGCCGACAGCGACACCGCCGGCGGGTCCCCTGCCCGGCCCGCGGCGTAGTTGTTCAGACCCACATGGATCTTGCCGTCCAGAAAGGTGCCCGCCGTGAGCACCACGGTGCGGCTGCGGAAGCGGATGCCCACCTGCGTCACGGCGCCCACCACGCGGTCGCCTTCCACCATCAGGTCGTCCACCGCCTGCTGGAACAGCCACAGGTTGGGCTGGTTCTCCAGCATGCGGCGGATGGCAGCCTTGTACAGAATGCGGTCGGCCTGGGCGCGCGTGGCGCGCACCGCAGGGCCCTTGGAGCTGTTGAGGATGCGGAACTGGATGCCACCCTCGTCCGTCGCCAGCGCCATGGCCCCGCCCAGCGCATCCACCTCTTTCACCAGGTGGCCCTTGCCGATGCCGCCAATGCTGGGGTTGCAACTCATCTGCCCCAAGGTCTCAATGTTGTGGGTCAGCAGCAGCGTTTTGCTGCCCATACGGGCAGCGGCCAGCGCGGCCTCGGTGCCTGCATGGCCACCGCCGACAACGATCACATCAAATTCCTGGGGGTACAACATGGGGGTGCTCCGGGGCCCGGGGGGCCCGACATTCAAAACCGCCCGCCCTCCTGCGACGGCCCAACGAGGGCGGGTCGCACTGGGGCGGGATGCATCATTCACCAGCCCATCGGGGCGGCAAGGGTGCAAGGGGAAACCCACGATTTTCCCACCTTTGCATGCTTTTTGTGCAAAGCCCTGGTGACAGCGGTAGCGCCACCCATCCGCAGCGCTACCAGCGCCTGCGGCCTTGGGCAGGTGTTTCACGTGAAACAAACGCCCGCCCCCACACGCCGGAGGGCGGCAGCTTGCAGTATTCCTGCCGCGGCTTTGTGCTCCAATGGCCCGCATGACTACCCAACTTCTCATCTTCGCGGGCAGCACCCGCCAGCAATCCTTCAACCGCAAACTGGCCCACGCCACCGCTGCCATCGCGCGCGATGCAGGGGCCAGCGTCACGCTGATGGAGCTGTCGGACTTCAACATCCCGCTGTACAACGCCGACCTCGAAGCCCAGGGCACGCCTGCCGACGTGATCCGGCTGAAGGAAATCCTCTGGCAGCACCCGGCCTGGATCATCTGCTCGCCCGAGTACAACGGCAGCTACACCGCCCTGCTCAAGAACACCATCGACTGGGCCTCCAGCCCCGTCAAGGGCAACCCCGACTGGCAGGACGGTGGCAAGAGTTTTCGCGGCAAGGTCGTGGGCATGCTGAGTGCCTCGCCCGGCGCCCTGGGTGGCCTGCGCTCGCAAAGCCACCTGGCACCCCTGCTGATCAATGCCGAATGCTGGCTGGCGCCCAAGGCATTTGCCCTGGGCTCGGCAGGCAGCGCGTTTGACGACAGCGGCGCCCTCGTCCAGCCAGCCCACCGCGACCGCGTGCGTGCCGTGGTGGACCAGGTGCTGTGGGGCGCCAGCCGCCTGCAGCCCGCTGGCGGCCAATAAGGCGGCGCGCCCGTGGACTGCCGCCCCGGTTGCGGCGCCTGCTGCACCGCCCCCTCCATCAGCTCGCCCATCCCCGGCATGCCACTGGGCAAGCCGGCCGGGGTGCGGTGCATTCAGCTGGCGGACGATGCGCGCTGCCGCATCTTTGGCCAACCCGAACGCCCAGCGGTGTGCGCGGGGCTGACGCCCTCTGCCGAGATGTGCGGCAGCAGCCAGGCACACGCCATGCACTACCTGTCCCGGCTGGAATCGCTCACGCAGCCGGCCGCGCGCCCGTAGTCTGTTTCGCGGGGCCACGGAGGGACACTGCAGGCGTTTCAAGCCCCAAAGTGAACTCAAGCGCTAGTGCCACATGCACTAGCAGCTATAAAAACGATAGTTCCAAGCCAGGCTGTCACAAACTGCAGGTGTGCGCCGTCTGTGCTTCACTGAAAGCACTCCACCGCCGCCATTGCCATGACCACCACCACCGACCCCTTCACCACCCTGCGCCCTCGCCTCTTTGGCATTGCCTACCGCATGCTGGGCGTGCGGGCCGATGCCGAGGATGTGCTGCAGGACGCCTGGCTGCGCTGGAGCCGCACCGACGCCAGCACTCTGCAGTCGGCCGAGGCCTGGCTGGTGACCATCGTCACGCGGCTGTCCATCGACCGGCTGCGGGCGGCCAAGGCCGAGCGCGAGGCCTATGTGGGCTGGTGGCTGCCCGAGCCGCTGGTGGAGCTGGACACCTACACGCCCGAATCGGCGGCGGAACTGGCGGGCGAGCTGTCGGTGGCGTTCATGTATGTGCTGGAGCGGCTGGGGCCCGAGGAGCGCGCGGCCTTTTTGCTGCGCCAGGTGTTCGACTACGACTACCCCGAGATCGCCGCCCAGCTGGGCAAGACCGAGGCCAGCTGCCGCCAGATGGTGCACCGCGCCAGCGAGCGCGTGCAGCAGGCGCGCACCCGCTTTGAGGTGCCGCAGGCGGTGCACCACCAGCTGCTGCAACGCTTCATGAATGCCGCCCAGAGCGGGGACCGCCACGCCATCGAGGCGCTGCTGAGCGAAGACGCCCAGCTCATCGGCGATGGCGGTGGCATCGTGCCCTCGTTTCCCAAGCCGCTGGTGGGGCCGTTTCGCATCACCAACCTGTACTGGGCGGTGTTCCGGCGCCTGGGCACGCAGGTGGTGTATCGCATGGCGCTCATCAACGGCGAGCCGGGCCTGCTGCGCTATGTGGACGGGCGCATCGAGTCGGCCCAGGCGTTTGTGACCGATGGCGAGCGCATCGTGGCCATCTACGCCGTGCGCAACCCGGACAAGCTGGCCGGCATCCCGGCCATGCTGCCGCTGTAAAGACACGGGCATAGCGCCGTCTGCGCAGACCATCACGCGGGCAGCTCCGGCGAGTGCGCCAGGGCAGAAAAAACGCAGGCCACCTGTCACAACCTGGCACGGTGCAGCGTCTTGAAGGGTATGGAAGACGGCAGTGTGGCCATACGGTAGCAAGGCCACAAGGCTACACACGAGCGCCGTCTTTCACCGCCGTTATCAACACCCTTTCACACCAGGAGTTTTCCATGTCGCAACACAGCGCCCGCCTGCCCTACCACCAACTGTCGTCCAAGGCCTTCATGGGCCTGGTCAACGTCTCTGAAACCATCAAGAAAGGCCCACTGGGCACCCGGCTGGCCGAGCTGGTGTTCCTGCGCATCTCGCAGATCAACGGCTGCGCCTACTGCATGGACATGCACTGGAGCGCGCTCGTCAAGGACGGCGCCGATCCGCGCCACCTCAACGCTGTGGCTGGCTGGCGCGAGGCACCGTTCTTCAGCGAGCGCGAACGCGCTGCGTTTCGCTGGGCAGAGATCATCACCGCCACCCCCCACAGCGACGCGAGCGATGACGAGTACGCCAAGCTGAAGGCCCTGTTCACCGACGCCGAGATTTCCGACCTGGGCTTTGCCATCGCCATCATCAACGCCTGGAACCTGCTGAACGCGGGCATGCGCGCACCGATTCCAGGAGCAGCCTGACCGCGCTCGGCAGGGCGGCAAAGCGGCGGCGCGCTCGGCGAGAACGCACCCGCCAACCCGCCCGCATGATGTATCACAAAAACAACAATCACCCTCGCGCATTTCTCGATTGACGCATCAGCACTGGTCATTCAGACTCAATTTGTTTCTACGAGTAACCAACGGCAAGCACGCGGCGAACACGCCACCCTGACCGTGTCGGTGCTCCTGGGAGCCCTTCTCCGCCCGCGCTTTCGAGAACACCGCCATGAACCTTCTGCACCGAGCCTCGATGGCCCTGGTGGCGAGCCTGATCGCCACCACCTGCGCTGCCCAGAGCGCTGCCCCGTCCATCGCCACCACCCGCCAGGCCGATCGCATCACCTGGACCCCCAGCACAGCCCACGGCGCGGCCAAGCTGCGGCTGGCGCGCCCCGACGGCAGCACCACCGATCTGGCGTTCGCGCGCGCGCCCATCGTGCTGGAACCCCGCAGCGCGGGCCTGGCCGACGGACGCTACTTTTATGAACTGAGTCTGGACCCGCCTCCGCTCATGGACCCCGCCCTGGCCCAGGCCACGCTGTCCCAGCGCATCGTGTCAGGCTCCTTTGTCGTGGACCAGGGTCAGTTACAGGTGGGCGGCACCGAATACAGCGTGCCGGCGCCACGCACCAAGGCGGCAGCCACGTTCTCCACCAAGGACCAGGTGGTTGCCGACGACCTGATCGTGCAGAGCAGCCTCTGCGTCGGGCTCGACTGCGTGAACAACGAGTCCTTCGCCTTCGACACGGTGCGGCTCAAGGGCGCCAACCCCATCATCCATTTCCAGGATACGAGCGTAAGCCCATTTCCCACCAACGACTGGCGCATCCGGGCCAACGACGCTGCCTCGGGCGGCGCCTCCTACCTCGCCATCGAGGATGCGGCCACCGGCAACCAGGTTTTCAGCGTCAGTGCCGGGGCCCCCACCAACAGCCTCTACGTCAGCTCCGGCGGCGACCTGGGCCTGCGCACCGCCACGCCGGTGCTGGACGTGCATGCCCTGACGGGTGACACGCCAGGGGTCCGCATGGAGCAGTCCTCGGCGGGCGGCTTCACGGCGCAGACGTGGGATATCGCTTCCAACGAGGCCAATTTCTTCGTGCGCGACGTCACAGGTGGCTCACGCCTGCCGCTGCGCATACGCCCTGGAGCACCCACCAGCAGCCTGGACATCGCGGCATCGGGCAATGTCGGCCTGGGCACTGCGTCGCCAGCCGCTGCACTGCATGTGTTGCGCACCGACGGCACGGCCCAAGTCCTGGTCCAGGAAACCAGCGGCACAGCCGCACAGCGCACCCTGCTGAACCTGACCAACAACGGCCCGGCCACGCTGCGCTTCACCACGGCAGCGGCCACCGGTTGGGACATGACAGCCAGCACCACGCTCACACTGGCCACACAGGGCGCGGGTACCCCCCAGCTCACGCTGGCGGCCAACGGCAACCTGGCCATCACCGGAACGCTGAGCACCGGCTCCAGCCGCACGCTCAAGACGGGCATCGAGCCCATCAACGGCAGCAGCCTGCTGGCCAAAGTGCTTAGCCTGCCGCTGTACCACTGGCGCTACACCGCGAGCCCCGCACAGGAACGCCACGTCGGCCCCATGGCTGAAGACTTCCGCAAGATCTTCCAGCTCGGCCAGGATGACAAGAGCCTGGCGCCCGGCGACCTCGCGGGCGTGACCCTTGGGGCCGTGCAGGAGCTGGCTCGCAAGGTGACAGAGCGCGAGGCCGACATTGCGGCGATCCGGGCCCGCATCTCCCTGCTCGAAGCCCAGATGGCGGTCCCCGCCAAGCCCGTACGCTGAAGGGGTCGCCAGCCATGCACCACCACAACCCCTCGCAGAGCCGGCCACAACCGCGCACTGCCGCCCTGCTGATGATGGCCACGGCACTCGCAGCGTCGCTGCTGTGCCAGAGCGTGCAGGCACAACAACCGGAGGCCGCCGCCAGCGCCGCCGCTGTCACAGTCCGCCTGCTGGCCCAGCGGCTGGAGTGGACACCCGCCGCGCCCCATGGCCGTGCCGTGCTGCGCGTCGCGCGCGACGGCGGCACGCCCCAGGACTTCGTGCTGCGCAGCCCGCTGGTGTTCTCCCTGCAGGACACCCCTCTGCCCGACGGGCGCTACGTCTACGAACTGACACTCGCACCTGCCACCAACGCAGTGCGGCGTGACGATGCCGCTGTAGCTCCAGCAGCGCCCGCAGCCAGCCCCATAGGTGCCCAGTTCAGCGGCTACGTGACCGTGGCCGGTGGCTCTTTCGTGCTGCCGCCTCAGGCACCGCCGCGTGGCGAGGTCGGTGCGGCCGACAGCACCACCACGGCACCTGCCGCCATCCGGGCCAGCACGCGCATGACCACCAAGGACCAAGTGGTCGCCGACGACCACATCGTCCAGGGCAGCGTCTGCACAGGACTCGACTGCGTCAACAACGAGGTTTTTGGCGATGACACCCTGCGGCTGAAGGAGAACAACACCCGCATCGGTTTCTGGGACACCCGGCTCACGCCATTTCCCAACAACAGATGGACCCTGGTCGCCAATGACACCTCCAGTGGTGGGGCCAGCTACATGGCCATCGAGGATGCCACGGGCGCCAAACTTCCCGCACGCTGGATGGCCGGCGCACCGGCACACAGTCTTCACGTGAGCCCACAGGGGCGCGTGGGCATCCGAACGGCCGTGCCCGCGCTGGACCTGCACATGCTGACCACCGATACCCCAGGGGTACGGCTCGAGCAAAGCAACACCAGCGGCTTCACAGCCCAGACCTGGGACATTGCCGGCAACGAGGCCAATTTCTTCGTGCGCGACGTCACGGGCGGCTCGCGCCTGCCCCTGCGCATCCGGCCTGGGGCACCGCACTCCAGCCTTGACATCGCCGGCAGCGGCAACGTCGGCCTGGGGACTCCCCGCCCCGTGGCGTCGCTGAACCTGCGCCGAAGCGACGGCACCGGCACCTTGCTGATTGACAACAGCGCGGCGGCCCCCGCCACGCGCGTGCAGATGGAGTTACAGAACAACGGCTCCATCGCAGCGCGCCTGGCGCATGGCACGGGCTCAGCGTACTGGACCCAGCACACCACTACGTCCAGTGTCAGCCTGGCACCGAGCGGCAGCGGCAGCAACGCGTTGTCGGTACAGTCGAGCGGCGGCCTGGTGATCGCCGGTACGCTCAGCCAGGGCTCCAGCCGCACGCTCAAGCACGACATCACAGCGGCGCCGGTCCATGTCATTCTGGGCGAGGTGGCGCAGCTGCCGCTGTATGCCTGGCGCTACCTGAGCGACCTCAACGCCAGCCTGCACCTGGGCCCCATGGCCGAAGACGTGCACCACCGCTTCCAGCTGGGGGCTAGCCCGCAGACGCTTGCACCCAGCGATGTCGCGGGTCTGGCCGCCGCGACAGTCCAGGCTTTGCACCAGAAGCTGGCTGCCAAGGATGAGGAACTCCTGGCCTTGGCGGAACGCCTCTCAGTCCTGGAACGGCAGCTCCAACGCAAGCGCGGAGGTGCGCAATGATGGCCCGCGCAGCCCGGGCTGCGGCCACCTGGTGCCGACAACTCCTGGCAGGAGCAGGGACCGCAGGCCTCTTGCTGTGGAGCGCTACCGCCGCAGCCCAGAGCATCAACGTCACGCCCTCCTCCATTCCCGTCCCGGTGCAGGGTGTGCCTTATAGCGTGACCTTCGTGGGCAGCAATGGTGTGGCGCCGTACCAGTTCCTGGTCAGCACCGGTGTGCTACCCGTCGGCCTGAGCCTGTCGGCCAGTGGCGCCCTCACGGGAACCCCTACTACCGCAGCGGCCTACAGCTTCACCATCACGGTGTCCGACTTCCTGGGCCGCGAACTGGACCTGACAGGCACGGGCGCCGTGACCAGCACGCTGGTCATCACCCCGCCCCCCGCACTCCTTGTCAACATTCCCTACAGCGGACAGATACAGGTGACTGGCGGCACAGGTCCCTACACCTTTGCCATCAACTCGGGCACGCTGCCACCAGGCATGTCGCTCAGCGCCAGCGGCATGCTGGTCGGCACACCCACGGCTCCCGGCAGCTACGTGCTGGTCATCCAGGTCACAGATGCCAATGGCCTGTCCTCGGTCATCACGCTGAACATCAATGTGACGGCCCTAGCCACGGGGATTCCTGTCAATGAGCCCTGGATGCTGGCTCTGGCGGCGCTGGGACTGGGCTGGCTCGGGCGGCGGCAACTTCGGCAGCGTCAGCAGTACTGACGCGCTGACGCTGAACGCACAGGCGGTCAGACTGCAGTGTGGCTGCTCCTGGACCACAGGGGCGACCATTCCGTCCGTTGTGCGTCAGGTGTAGCCTGCCTGACAGACCCTCGGGCAAGACCGTCCTACAGTGGCGTTTCCCACCTCTACAAAAAGCGGAGACACCACCATGCTCAACATCCCCTCGCTGCAAGGCAGCGTCAGCCCTGAAGAATGGCAGCTGCGCTGCGACCTGGCCGCGTGCTACCGGCTCGTCGCGCTGTACGGCTGGAGCGACCTGGTCTTCACCCACATCAGCGCCAAACTGCCCGAGTCGGTGTCAGGCCCGGGCGAGCACCATTTCCTCATCAACCCCTATGGCCTCATGTTCGACGAGATCACGGCGTCGAGCCTGATCAAGGTGGACATGTTGTGCAACAAGCTGCACGACTCGCCCTTCCCCGTGAACCCTGCCGGCTTCGTGATCCACAGCGCCGTGCACGAGGCCCGGCCTGAGGCGGGCTGCGTGCTGCACACCCACACGCGCGCCGGCGTGGCCGTCAGCGCGCAAAAGGGCGGCGTGCTGCCCATCAGCCAGCAAAGCACCTTTGTACTGGGCTCGCTGGCGTACCACGAGTACGAAGGCGTGGCCTTCCGCGACGAAGAAAAGCCGCGCCTGCAGGCCGACCTGGGCGAAGCCAACTTCCTCATGCTGCGCAACCACGGGCTGCTCACCGTGGGCAAGACCATTGCCGACGCCTTCCTGTCCATGTACACCTTCGAGAACACCTGCCGCATCCAGATCGACGCACAGGCCGGCGGCGAACTGACGCAGGTGAACCCGCAGATCGTGAGCGGCGTGGCCCAGGCCATGCGCGTGCAGACCGGCGGCCTGGGCGGCGCCTTTGCCTGGCCCGCGCTGCTGCGCAAGGTGCAGCGCGACCTGCCTGGATACGACAGCTGACGCGACCCCTCCCCGCTGCACCACGCAGCGGGTGCCGGGGTTGCGCCCCGGCGCCTGCAAGAATCCGGCGCAGCGCATAGGATCGGCGGTTTCCGACCGTTTTCAAGGACCGATCCATGAAGCTTTACTACTCCCCCGGCGCCTGCTCCCTGTCCCCCCACATCGCCTTGCAAGAGGCCGGCCTGGCCTATACCCCCGTGCTGGCCAGCACCAAGAGCCACAAGCTGCAGGACGGCACCGACTACTACACCATCAATGCGCTGGGCTACGTGCCCGTGCTGGAGCTGGACAACGGCGAGCGCCTGCGCGAAGGCCCGGCCATCGTGCAATACATCGCCGACCAGGTGCTCGACAAGCAGCTCGCCCCTGCCAACGGCACCCTGGCGCGCTACCGCCTGCAAGAGTGGCTGACCTTCATCGGCACCGAGCTGCACAAGGGCTTCAGCCCCCTGTTCAACCCCGCCACCCCCGAAGAGTACAAGCCCATGGTGCGCGAGCGCCTGCTGCAACGCCTGCAGTGGGTGGATGGCCAGCTCGCCGGCAAGCAGTACCTGATGGGCGACCAGTTCACCGTGGCCGACGGCTACCTGTTCACCGTGACCAACTGGACCCAGCCCACCAAGCTCGATATCTCCAGCCTGGCCAACCTGGCGGCCTACCGTGAACGCGTGGGTGCCCGCCCCGCAGTGCAGGCGGCCATGAAGGCCGAAGGCCTGCTGAAATAGGGACACCCCCCTGAGGCGCTGCGCGCCTTCCCCCCGCTCTCGCTACGCGGGCAGGGGGACAACGCCCTCGCTCCGGGGCGGCCCTTGCTCGGCGTTCCTGGCCTAGGCCCCGCCAGTATCGATTGGGGGCACGTAGCTCGACGCGCGGCCAAAACTCCAGTTGTGCTACAGCGGATTCTGCCGCCACGCTACCAGCGCCCCCACCCACAGCGCGCAGGCCGAGAACACCAGCCCGCGCGCCAGGCCTCCAGGCCCATCGGCGATCCAGCCCACCACAGTGGGCCCCACGATCTGCCCGGCCGCAAACACGATGGTGAACGCGCTGATGCCACTGGCCCACAGCGCCTGCGGCAGGTTGTGCCGCACCAGCGCTGTGGTCGATGCCACCACCGACAAAAACACCCCGCCAAACAGCAGCCCCGAGGCCAGCACAACGGGCCACGCGCCCGTGACGGCGGGCAGGATGGTGGCCACGCCCAGCAGCGCATTGAGCCGCGCCAGTGCCTCTCCGCCCCGGCTGCGGTCCAGCAGCCCGGCCCAGATGCGCGACGACAGCACCACGGCCAGCCCCAGCAAGGCGTAGAACAACGTCACCTCGCCCGCACCCCGGCCCTGCTCGCGCAGCAGCGCCACCACAAAGGTCATGAAGCCGATATAGCCCACGCCAAACAGGCCGTAACCCAGCAGTGCAGGGGCCAGGGCCCGCCAGCGCACGCGGTCGGGCACTGATGCCTCCGGTGGGGTCCCGGATGCGGTGGCCACAGGCGCAGCCAGCCCGTTCAACACCCGCGCCGGCCACAGCAATGCCACCGTGGCCGCCACACAGGCCAGCGCCAAGGCCCACCAGGCCCAGGTCCAGCCATGCAGCGCGGGCGCCACACCCAGCACGGCGGGCACCAGCAAAGCCGACAGGCTGATGCCCCAACCCGTGCCACCGTAGTACAGGCCCAGCAGCAAACCGCTGCGCCCCGGCACCTGGGCACCCAGCCGCGCCGCCAGCAGCCCCCCGGCAATGAACACCAGCGCACTGGCCCCACCGGCCAGCAGACGCTGCACCAGCAAGGGCGCTGCCTGCGTGAAAAATCCGCTCAGGCCCATGAACACCGTGGCCATCGCGGCGCCCACCAACAGCACTGCGCCCGGGGCCGCGCGCCGCAACAGCCAGGGTGTGGCCAGAGCGCCCAGCAGATAGCCCAGCGCGTTCGCCGTGTTCATGCCCCCTGCCAGCGTGTACGACCAGCCCAGGTCTTCGCGCATGGGCGGCAGCAACAGGGCATAGGCAAACCGCGTGATGCCCAGCGAAATGGCGGCGCCCATCGACAGGGCCACGGCGAGCCACAGGCTGCGCAACGGGGAGATGGAAAGCGGTGCGAAGGGCGGTGGCGAAGGCATGGCGGTCCATTCTCATGCAACAGCACCCGCGCCGCTTGCCCCGCCGGGACAGCACGGGGCTAACACAAAACCGGTGCCCTTGTTGACGCCAGTGCGCTGCACGTTTTGCGCTGCAGCATTAAGCTCCAAGAACCTGTTGGCGATCTCGCAGGGGATCGCGTTGGAGCGCAATCGGGATGAGTGGATGCTTCGGATGTGCCGCATGGGCTCATGCCCATGCAAGCAGCTGGGGCGTCCAATCACCCGATTTCGCTCCAACCCTTCGGGCAGTGGCCTTTGCGGGCGGTCTGCGGCGTTGCGGCGCTTGTGGATAGCGGGGCTATCCACTGCGCACCGCGCCTTGCATCCCATCCCGCAAAGACCGCTGCGCGACCCCTGGGAGATCGTCAACAGGCTCTTTGCTGCTTTTTTTGCACTGAGCTTTTCAGGACCACTCACCATGACCTCATTGTTTGAACCCACCCGCGCGGGCGACCTCCAGCTGGCCAACCGCATTGCCATGGCGCCGCTCACGCGCAACCGCTCGCCCGAGGCCATCCCGACCGACCTGGTCGCCACCTACTACGCGCAGCGCGCCAGTGCCGGTCTCATCATTTCCGAGGCCACAGCCATCAGCCCGCAAGCCCAGGGCTATGCCGATGTGCCCGGCCTGTACGGCACCGAGCAGCTGGACGGCTGGAAGAAGGTGACCCGCGCCGTGCACGATGCCGGCGGCAAGATCGTGGTGCAGCTGTGGCATGTGGGCCGTGTCTCGCACACCGACCTGCAACCCGGCAACGCCGCACCCGTCGCACCCTCGGCCGTGCAGGCCAACACCAAGACCGTGCTCATCAAGGACGGCGTGCCCACCTTCACCCCCACCTCCATGCCCCGCGCACTCGACGCCGAAGAGATCCCCGGCATCGTGCAGGACTACCGCCACGCCGCGCGCAACGCCATTGCGTCGGGTTTTGACGGTGTGGAAATCCACGCGGCCAACGGCTATCTGATCGACCAGTTCCTGAAGACCGGTGCCAACCAGCGCACCGACGACTACGGCGGCAGCATCGCCAACCGCGCGCGCCTGCTGCTGGAAGTGACCCGCGCCATCGTCGAGGAAATCGGCGGCGGCCGCACCGGCATCCGCCTGTCGCCTGTCACGCCCGCCAACGACATCGTGGACGCCGATCCGCAGCCGCTGTTCGACCACGTGGTGCGCCACCTGGGCCCGCTGGGCCTGGCCTACATCCACGTCATCGAAGGCGCCACCGGCGGCCCGCGCGAGGTGGAAGGCCGCCCCTTCGACTACGCCGCGCTCAAGGCCACCTACCGTGCAGTGGGCGGCAAGGGTGCGTGGATGGTCAACAACGCCTACACCCGCGAGCTGGCCGATGCCGCCCTGGCCAAGGGTGCCGACATCGTGGCCTTTGGCCGCCCCTTCATCGCCAACCCCGACCTGGTGGCGCGCCTGAAAACCAACGCACCGCTCAACGAGGTAAACCGCGCCACGCTGTACGGCGGCGGGGCCGAGGGGTACACGGACTACCCGGCGCTCAGCGCCTGAGTCCGCACCGCGCCGGAACGGCCCCATGGGGCCGCACCGGCTGCAGCTGGCGCCGCGCGGGCCAGCAGTCGCCTGCCGCAGTCAGCACCAAGCGGCGCAGTCGCTCAGGAGGGTGAGCCGAGCCCGATCGGACTGGGCGCCCGCATGACGATGCGGGTGAAGAGCCGGTCATAGGCCGCGTCGCGCGGCTTGCCCGGGGCCAGCGGGTTGGTGTTGCTGGCAAAGGCCGCGTCGATGGCGGTCCAGTCGCCCGGCTGCAGGGTCTCCTGCGCGGCGGGCAGCACCACGGTTTCTTCCAGGCGCATGTGCTCCAGATAAAAGCGGATGTAGCGCTCCAGCGCCAGCGCAAACGCCTCGCGGCGTGCATCGCCCATCAGCTCCCAGCCCAGCAGCAGGTGCTGCAGTTCGCGCACGGCGGCCTCGCCGCCCTCATGGTCACGCTCCAGCTGGACGATGGCCTCGGCCGCCTGGGGCGAGCGCTCGGCCACCCT
>Ga0207976_100215_pt1 | contig 33961 bp, 28 predicted proteins | sample LakWasMe94_HOW11_2_FD_183916 | JGI IMG/M metagenome (GOLD analysis project Ga0207976, IMG submission 183916) | Freshwater sediment methanotrophic microbial communities from Lake Washington under simulated oxygen tension - Sediment Metagenome... | ecosystem: Environmental > Aquatic > Freshwater >... | reverse complement strand
GGCGCACGGCCTCTTCAACGGCGATTTCGTCAAAGGGGTTCATGCTCATCTTCACGTTGGCGATGTCCACACCCGTGTTGTCCGACTTCACGCGGACCTTCACGTTGTAGTCCACCACGCGCTTGACAGGGACCAAGACCTTCATTGCTGCGGCTCCTAGAGAGTTGGTTGAATTGACGTTTACGTAAACTAGAACATTCTATGTCGCACTGCAGCGAAAGCGCTACGGAGCCACCACACAGACTGCACAATCACAAAAAAGAACGATCGTGCTTTTTGTGAATTATAGGCGAGTGAACCCGGACAGTGTCTAGAGTTTGCTGTCGCCTGCGCTACCGGGCACCCGCCGAGGTATCGCCCTGCAACCGGATCAGCCCGCCGAAGCCGGTGCTGGCGCGGGAGCCCCGCCCGGCGACATCGCTGCAGGGACTGCGCCATCGACCTGCACATGCATGACCCGCTGGGGGTAAGGGATTTCGATCTGGTGGGCCCGCAGCGCACTCAGGATGGCCCGGTTGATGTCCGAGCGCAGTCCCAGGGATCCGTTTTCAGGGTCTGCAATCCAGAAGCCCACGGTGAACTCCAGCCCATCGGCCCCGAAGGCCGACAGCGCGGCGCTGGGGGCGGGGTCGCGCAGCACGCGCGGGCTGACCAGGGCGGCATCGGTGAGCAACTGGGCCACCTGGTCCACATCGCTCTCATAGGCCACGCTGACCACGGTGGACATCCACACGCGCGGGTCTGACAGCGACAGGTTTTCCACCCGCTGGGTGATTAAGAGTTCGTTGGGCACGATGGATTCGCGCCCCGAGGGCGAGCGTATGACGGTGTAGCGGGCATTGATTTGCGTGATGCGCCCCTCGAACGTATCGAGCTTGACGTTGTCGCCGATGCGCATGCTGCGCTCGGCCAGGATCACAAAACCGCTCACATAGTTGGCGGCCAGCTTCTGCAGGCCAAAGCCAATGCCCACGCCGACCGCACCGCCCAGCACCGACAGCGCAGTCAGGTCGATGCCCACCGACGACAAGGCCACCAGCAAGCCCACAAACACCAGCAGCGCCCGCACCGCATTGCTCACCGCCTTGCGCAGCGACAGCTCGGCACCCGTGGCCGAGCGCAGCAGCCGCGACTCGATGGCCGCCGAGATCCACAGGGCAATCAGCAGCACTGCCGCTGCGGTGACCGCCCCTTCGATGATGGTGCGCACCGACAGCGTCGCCCCGCCCACTTTCCAGTGGATCTGGTCCAGCTCGTCCAGCACCAGCGGCAGCAGCCCGGTGACCCACAGCACCATGCCCAGCCACGCCATCCAGGAGATGGAGCGCTCGATGGGCCGCACCCAGGCAGCGTCCGGGTAGGCCACCTGCAGAACCTTCACGCCAATGCGAATGACCACCAGCGCCACCAGCACCGGGATCGCAATCTTGAAAGCCGCCAGCGCCACCCAATGGTGCAGCAGGGTGCGCGCGATGTAGGCCAGACTCAGCAGCACCAGCGGAAACAGCGCGCCATCCACGATGCGCACACCAAACAGGATGGAGCGCGGGTCGCCCCGGCGCAGGCCGCGCTGCAGCAGCGCCACCAGCCCCCAGGCCAGGCCCACGCAGACTGCCAAAACAGCCAGCTCCACCAGCACCGTGGGGCTGAGAAAGGCCTGCACCCACAGGCCCACGTCGTCGAGCATCGGCTTGTCCATCGTGCGGTGCCTCAACGCTTCCAGGCGGGCTGGCGTTTTTCGGCAAACGCACAGGCGCCCTCCTGGGCGGCCGAGTCCATCATGTTGGTGGCCATGGTCTGGCCTGCCAACTGGTAGGCGGCATCAATGCCCAGCTCGCGCTGCTGGTACACCAGCGCCTTGCCCATGGCCACGGCCACACGGGGCTTTTGCAGGATGGATTGCACCAATTGCTCGACCTCGGCATCCAGCGCATCGGCGGGCACCACCCGGTTCACCAGCCCTTGCGCGAGTGCAGTGGGCGCATCCATGAAGTCGCCGGTGAGCAACATTTCCATCGCCCGCTTGGCGGGCACATTACGCACGAGCGGCACGCTCGGCGTGGCACAAAACAGGCCGTAGTGGATGCCACTGGTGGCAAAACTCGCGCTGTCGGCCGCCGCGGCCAGGTCACACTGCGCCACCAGCTGGCAGCCTGCGGCCGTCGCCATGCCCTGAACCCTGGCGATCACGGGTACTGGCAGCTTGTGGATGGTCAGCATCATGCGGCTGCATTGCGCAAACAGCTTTTGGTAGTACGCCAGGTCCGGGTTCGCCGCCATGTCCTTGAGGTTGTGCCCGGCACAGAAGGCCTTGCCTGCTGCGGCCAGCACGACCACGCGCACAGCCTCGTCGCGGCCCGCTTCGTCCAGCGCCTGTTGCAGGGCTGTCAGCATTTCAGAGCCCAACGCATTGAAGCGTGCAGGGTCGTTCAAAGTGAGGGTGATCACACCGCGCGTATCACGGGTGATCAGCAGCAGCTCGTCAGAATTTGGAATCGTCATGTTGTTTCTCCTGTGCACAGCGATGCGAGGGGCGTTTGAAACAGGCGCGCATGAGGCCAGTGCCACCGTGGAGCTGGCTCCGCCAGGCCACGGGTGGCGTCCCCCTCAGGGGGGAGACGCCGCAGGCGGCTCAGGGGGAGTCAAAGATCAGCCAGAACCCGCAGATGCGCCTCCACGCTGCGCGCCAGCGGCCCCATTACGTAGCCACCCTCCAGGCACGACACGATGCGGCCCTTCGAGTAGCGCCGGGCCACGTCCTTCACGCGCTGGGTGATCCAGGTGTAGTCCTGCTCGGTCAGGCCCAGCTGGCCCATGTCGTCCTCGCGGTGGCCGTCAAAGCCCGCGCTCACAAAAATCATCTCGGGCTTGAAGGCCTCCAGCCGGGGCATCCACATCATCTCGATGATCTCGCGGATGTCCATGCCGCGTGTGTACGCGGGCACCGGCACGTTGACCATGTTGGGGGCGGGATCGTGGTCGCCGCTGTAGGGGTAGAACGGATGCTGGAAGATGCTCACCATCAGCGCCCGCGGGTCATTGGCCAGGATGTCCTCGGTGCCGTTGCCGTGGTGCACATCAAAGTCCACCACCGCCACGCGCTGCAGGTTGTAGCGCTGCAGCGCATATTTCACTGCCACCGCCACGTTGTTGAAAAAGCAAAAGCCCATCGCTTTGTCGCGGCAGGCATGGTGCCCCGGGGGGCGCACGGAGCAGAAGGCATTTTCGACCTCGCCCGCCATCACCGCGTCGGTGGCAGCCAGCGCAGCACCCGCGGCGCGCAGCGAGGCCTTCCAGGTGTGGGCGTTGATGGAGGTGTCGGTGTCAATCTGCGCATAGCTGGGGCCGCCGGCCATCAGCTCTTCGTTGAGCCGGTCAGACATCCCGCGCAAGGCGGCGATGTGCATGCGGCCATGGGCCAGTTCGATGTCGGCCAGCGAGGCTTCCGGGGCTTCGTAGCGCTCCAGCGCATCTCCCACGCCAGTGACCAGCAAACGGTCTTCAATCGCATCCAGCCGCTCGGGGCATTCGGGGTGGCCCGGGCCCATCTCGTGCTTCCAACAATCCCGATGGGTGAAATAGCCCGTCTTGCTCACAGTCTTGTCCCCGCGTCTCGCATTTTTTGCCGTTTTTCGGATAACGTCGTGCCATGAATGCACAGCACAAGATCAAATCGCTTCTGGATCAGCTTAACACGGTGATCGTGGGCAAAAAGGCCCAGGTTCAGGACTGCGTGGCCTGCCTGCTGGCGGGGGGGCATCTGCTCATTGAAGACGTGCCGGGTGTGGGCAAGACCACACTGGCGCACGCGTTGTCCCACACCTTTGGGCTGCAGTTTTCGCGCGTCCAGTTCACTGCCGACCTCATGCCCAGCGACCTGACCGGCGTGTCGGTGTACGAACGCGGCAAGGAAGCCTTTGTGTTCCACCCCGGCCCGGTGTTTGCCCAGGTGCTGCTGGCCGACGAAATCAACCGCGCCAGCCCCAAGACGCAAAGCGCCCTGCTGGAAGCCATGGAAGAAAAGCAGGTGTCGGTCGAGGGCGAAACCCGCGCCCTGCCCCACCCCTTCTTCGTGATCGCCACCCAGAACCCACACGACCAGCTGGGCACCTTTGCGCTGCCCGAGTCACAGCTTGACCGCTTCTTGATGCGCATCTCCATCGGCTACCCCGACCGCGCCGCCGAGCGCCTGCTGCTGTCGGGCGCCGACCGGCGCGACATGGTGAGCAGCCTGCTGCCCCTGCTATCCGCCGACGAACTGGCCGAGCTGCAGCGCCAGGTGCAGGCCGTGCACACCGCAGATCCGCTGCTCAACTACGTGCAGGACCTGATCGCCGCCACCCGCTCGGGCCGCTGGTTCTTGCAGGGCCTGTCGCCCCGCGCGGGCATTGCCATGCTGCGCGCCGCCAAGGCCCAGGCGCTCATCAGCGGGCGCGACTATGTGGCGCCGGACGATGTCCAGGCCGTGCTGCCGCAAACCATTGCCCACCGCCTGGTGCCCGTGGGCGACGCCGGGCGCGGCGCGGTCGAGCAGGTGCGCGCCATGGTCGATGCCGTGCCGCTGCCCTGATCAATGGAATCCGCCGCCCACCCTTCCCTCACGACGACCACGGGCTGGCGCGGCCTGGCCGCGCGGCTCAGCCCCGTGGCGCGCCTTCGCAGGCGCTTCCAGCGCTGGTGGCAGGCACGCCTGCCGCTGTCCGACACGCTGCAGCTCACCCAGCGCAATGTCTACATCCTGCCCACCAGCTCAGGCTGGATGCTGGCGCTCACGCTCGTGGTGCTGCTGGTGGCCTCCATCAACTACCAGCTCAACCTGGGCTACCTGCTGACCTTTTTGCTGGCTGGCAGCGCGGTGGTGGGCATGCACATCTGCCACGCCAACCTGCGCGGGCTGACGCTGCACCTGAAGGCACCCGAGCCACATTTTCTGGGCACCAGCACGGCGTTTGAGATCCAGCTGTCCAGTGATCGCAAGTCGCCGCGTTATGGCATTGCCCTGGCCGTGCACGGCACCGGCAAGGCCGAACACCACTGGGCCTGGACCGATGTGCCCGCCCAGGGCCAGGCCAGCGTGCAGGTGGCCTTCCAGCCCGGGCGCCGGGGGCTGCACCGCGTGCCCACACTGACGGCCGAAACGCGGTTTCCGCTGGGCACCTTCCGCGTGTGGACCTATTGGCGCCCTGCTGCCGAGGTGCTGGTGTACCCCGCGCCCGAGGTGCCGCCACAACCCCTGCCGCCGGGCGAGCCCCGCGCCGGGGGCACGGGCAACGCGCCGTCGCAGGGCATTGGCGAATTCGACGGCGTGCGGGCCTACCGGCGGGGCGACCCGCTCAAACTGGTGGTCTGGAAGAAGGCGGCGAAGTCGCTGGCCACCGGCACCGACGACCTGGTGAGCCGTGACGCGCAACAGGCCCAGCGACACGAGCTGTGGCTGGACCTGGCCCACGCCGCCTTGCCCAACCATGAGGCACGCGTGTCGCGCCTGACGGCCTGGGTGCTGCAAGCCGACCGCCTGGGCCTGGACTATGGCCTGCGCCTGCCTGGCACCGAGATCGCGCCCGACACAGGGGCCGCCCACCGCCGCCGCTGCCTGGAGGCGTTGGCCCTGTGTTGACCTGCCACTGCCCATTCCTGCCGAATTTGGCCCCTATCGGCTCCAAGCGCATATTCATATTGCCCGTATAGCTATCAAATAAATAGCACTATGAAATCCATCCTCCCCCGTTCCACCGCTCAGCCATGACCCTGCGTCAGACGCTCAACGCACTGCCGCGCGACGCGCGCGACACGCTGTTCCTGCTCGTCGTGATTGCGTGGGTCATCGCCCCGCAGGTCAACGTGTTGCCTGTATGGGCGAGCCTGCTGGCCGCCGGGCTGATGCTGTGGCGCGGCTGGCTGGCCTTCAAGGGCCGCCCGCTGCCGACGCGCTGGGTGCTGGCCGTCCCGCTGGTGATCGCGGTGGCGGGCACGCTGTACACCCACCGCACCATCCTGGGCCGCGATGCCGGAGTGACGCTGATCGTGATGCTGCTGGCGCTCAAGATGCTGGAACTGCGCGCGCGGCGCGACGCGCTGGTGGTCTTCTTCCTGGGCTTCTTCACGATGCTCAGCAACTTCTTCTTCTCGCAGTCGCTGTTCACGGCCGCGGCCATGCTGGTGGCGCTGCTGGGGCTGCTCACGGCCCTGGTCAACGCCCACATGCCTGTGGGGCGGCCACCGCTGTCGCAGGCACTGCGCACCGCAGGCACCATGGCGCTGCTGGGCGCGCCCATCATGGCGGCGCTGTTCATGCTGTTCCCGCGCATGGCGCCGCTGTGGGGCATGCCCAGCGACACCATGAGCGGGCGCAGCGGCCTGTCCGGCGTGATGAAGGTGGGCAACATTGCCGAGCTGGCGCTGGACGACACGGTGGCCATGCGCGTGCGGTTTGACACCCCTGACGGCGCTGCGCCACCGCAGAGCGACCTGTACTTCCGTGGCCCGGTGTTCGGCACCTTCGACGGCGTCGAATGGCACCCGGTGTCGCCCCGCCCCGGCGATTATTCGCAGGCACGCGCCAGCACTGTCGCCAACCTGCGCGTGCAAGGCCAGCCTGTGCGCTACGAAGTGACGCTGGAGCCCCACCAGCGCCCCTGGCTGCTGCTGCTGGACGCTGCGGTGGACAAACCTGCCGTCGCGGGCATGGACACCTTCATGACGCAGGACCTGCAGTGGCTGACCACCCGCGCCGTGACGGATGTGGTGCGCTACAAGGCCGAAAGCTACCCACAGTTTGCCCACGGCCCCAGCGCCCCCAACGCCGCCCTGCGCACCTACACCGAGCTGCCCACTGGTTTCAATCCCCGCACGCTGGCGCTGGCCCAGCAACTGCGCAACGACCCACAGCTCAACCCCAACCCCGCGCAAGACAACGCCGAGGCCCTTGTCAATGCCGCCTTGAACCTCCTGCGCACCGGCGGATATGTGTACACGCTGGAGCCCGGCGTGTACGGCCAGCACACGGCCGATGAGTTCTGGTTTGACCGCAAGGAAGGGTTTTGTGAACACATCTCCTCGGCCTTTGTGGTGCTGATGCGTGCGCTCGACATCCCGGCCCGCATCGTCACCGGTTACCAGGGCGGCGACCGCAACCCCGTGGACAAGCTCTGGACCGTGCGCCAGAGCGACGCCCATGCCTGGGCCGAAGTCTGGCTCTCCGGCCGGGGCTGGGTGCGGGTGGACCCCACGGGCGCCGTATCGCCCGGCCGCACCGGGGCCTTTCAGAGGCTGCGCGCGCCCCAAGGGGCGTTTGCCACCGCCATGGGCACGGTCATCAGCCCGGGCCTGGCGCAAAACCTGCGCGCCGTGTGGGAGGCCGTCAACAACAGCTGGAACCAGTGGGTGCTCAACTACACGCAAAGCCGCCAGCTGGACCTGCTCAAGTCCCTGGGCTTTGAGTCGCCCAGCTGGCAGGACCTGACCATGGTGCTAGGCATCCTGATTGTCGTGGCGGCCCTTGGGGGCATGGGCTGGAGCCTGTGGGAGCGCAGCCAGCACGACCCCTGGCTGCGCCTGCTGGCCCGCGCCCGCCAGCGCCTGGCCCGTGCAGGCATGGTGTTGCCCGACACCCTGCCGCCTCGGGCTATGGCCGAGCGGGTGCAGGCACAATTCGGCGCACCCGCTGCGGCGGTGGCCGACTGGCTGCTACGGCTGGAACGCGTGCGCTACGCCCCCCACCCCGAGGCCGCCCTGGGCGATTTGCGGCGGGAGTTTCGGAGCATCGCCTGGCCGAAACAGTGAATCATCCCCTGAGCGGCTGCGCCGCTTCCCCCCAGGCGGACGATGCCCTCGCTGCAGGGCGGCCCTTGCTTGGCATCCCTGGTCTTGGAGCGCGCCGGTATCAGACGCTGCAGGGAGCCACAACATGACGAACCATTGACATGAAGAAGACAGCACCATGGACCACGGCAGCTATATTTTTGATAGCTGCCTGTGCATTACCCGCTAGCGCAAAGCCCGAAAATCAACCCAAACCGGCGGCCCAGAAGGCACATGCCAAAGCCGGCCAGGCCCACCAGGGGCGGGCCAGTGCCAAGGCCCCGGTGCTCTACGCATCGCGCCCTGAGGCCATGGACTTTGCCGACGACCTGGCCACACGGCGGGATCTGGACCGCGAGTGGGTGCGCCAGGCCATCGGGCAGGCGCATTTCCTGCCCCAGGTGTCCAAGCTCATGCTGCCGCCCGCCAAGGGCACGGCCAAGAACTGGCGCGTGTACCGCAGTCGCTTCATCGACCCCATCCGCATCCGTGCAGGCGTGCGGTTCTGGCAGGAGAACCAGGCCACGCTGGAGCGTGCCGAGCGCGAGTTTGGTGTGCCCGCCGAGATCATCGTGGGCATCATTGGCGTGGAGACCATTTATGGCCAGCAGATGGGCACCTTCCGTGTGATGGACGCGCTGGCCACCCTGGCGTTCGACTTTCCCTCCGCCCACCCGCGCGCCAAGGAGCGCACCGAATTCTTCCGCCGCGAGCTGGAGCAGTTCCTGAGCCTCACCAACCGCAGCAACACCGACCCCTTCGAACCGCGCGGCAGCTACGCCGGGGCCATGGGCCTGGGCCAGTTCATGCCATCGAGCTGGGTGCGCTATGCGGTGGACTTTGATGGCGACGGCCGCGTGGACCTGTTCAAGAGCCCGGCCGACGCCATTGGCTCGGTGGCCAACTACTTCCGGGGCCACGGCTGGACGCCCGGCATGCCCACGCACTTTGGGGTGCAGTTCGACAATGCGCGCCTGCAGCTGGACGACCTTCTCGCCCCCGACATCCTGCCCACCTTCAGTGCCGCCAGCATGTTGGCCAAGGGCGCTGTGCTGGATGCCCAGGGCGTGCAGCACACGGGCCCACTGGCGCTGGTGGAACTGCAAAACGGCAACGATGCGCCCAGCTACGTGGCAGGCACCGAAAACTTCTACGCCATCACGCGCTACAACTGGTCGAGCTACTACGCCATGGCCGTCATCGAGCTGGGGCGCGAGGTGGCTGCGGCGCGCTGACCGCTGCCCCACCGCTGCGAGCCACTCGCCGAACGGCGCAACCCGGGGGGTTCTGCGGGCTCGGAGCCCCCGCCCAGCACACTTGTGCAAGTCAGTCCACAATGCCCGGCTTTGACCGCTTGCACAGCGGCCCGGCCACGGCGGCGCGCCCTGACCCTCCAAGAGAACCTTCCCAATGCCTGCATCACCTTCTCCAGCACCCGACACGGACGCCATCGTCCGTGTACGCGGCCTGAGCAAAACCTACGCCGGCGGCTTTCAGGCACTCAAGAACATCGACCTGGACATACGGCGCGGCGAGATCTTTGCCCTGCTGGGGCCCAACGGCGCGGGCAAGACCACGATGATCAGCGTGATTTGTGGCATGAGCAATGCCACGGCGGGGTCCGTCACGGCCGATGGGCACGACACGGTGCGCGACTACCGCGCAGCCCGCGCTGCCATTGGCCTAGTGCCCCAGGAGCTGCACACCGACTCGTTCGAGACCGTGTGGGCCACGGTGAACTTCAGCCGGGGCCTGTTTGGCAAGGCCCCCAACCCCGCGTACATCGAGAAAATCCTCAAGGACCTGTCGCTGTGGGACAAGAAGGACAACAAGATCCTCGCGCTGTCTGGCGGCATGAAACGCCGCGTGCTGATCGCCAAGGCGCTGTCGCACGAGCCCAAGATTTTGTTCCTGGACGAGCCCAGCGCCGGCGTGGATGTGGAGCTGCGCCACGACATGTGGCGCCTGGTGCGGGAACTGCGTGACGCGGGCACCACCATCATCCTGACCACCCACTACCTGGAAGAAGCCGAGGACATGGCCGACCGCATCGGCGTGATCCGCAAGGGCGAGTTGATCGTGGTGGAAGACAAGGCCGTGCTGATGCGCAAGCTGGGCAAGAAAGCGCTGGCCATCACGCTGCAGCAGCCCATGGCGCAAGTGCCCGCACCGCTCGCCCGCTGGCCTCTGGCCCTGAGCCAGGGCGGCACCGTGCTGACGTACACCTTCGACACGCAGCAGGAAGACACCGGCATCGCCGCCCTGCTGCGCGCCCTGACCGAGCACGGCATCGACTTCAAGGACCTGCACTCCAGCGAAAGCTCGCTCGAAGACATCTTCGTCAGCCTGGTGCACCAGGACAAGGTCCCCACCCCTTCGCCCCAGAAAGCGATCCCAGCATGACCGGTGTGAACCTGCATGGCGTGCGCGCCATCTACCGCTTCGAAATGAACCGCGCCTTCCGCACCTGGATGCAGAGCCTCATTGCGCCCGTGCTCACCACCGCGCTGTACTTCATCGTCTTCGGCTCCGCCATAGGCTCGCGCATGGGCGACATCGGCGGGGTGAGCTATGGCGCCTACATCATCCCCGGCCTGCTCATGCTGTCGCTGCTCTCCGAGAGCATCTCCAACTCGGCCTTTGGTATCTACATGCCCAAATGGTCGGGCACCATCTACGAGCTGCTGAGCGCGCCGGTCAACTGGGTGGAGGTGCTGCTGGGCTACGTGGGCGCGGCGGCCAGCAAGTCGCTGCTGGTGTCGGTGCTCATCCTGTCCACCGCCCGGGTGTTTGTTCCGTACGAAGTGGCGCACCCCGTCTGGATGGTGGGCTTTCTGGTGCTTACAGCCGTCACGTTCTGCCTGTTCGGCTTCCTCATTGGCCTGTGGGCGGACAGCTTTCAAAAGCTGCAGGTCATCCCGCTGCTGGTGATCACGCCGCTCACCTTTCTGGGCGGGGCTTTTTACAGCATCAGCATGCTGCCGCCGTTCTGGCAGACCGTTTCGTTGTTCAACCCGGTGGTCTATCTCATCAGCGGGCTGCGGTGGGCGTTCTATGGCCATGCCGACGTGCACATCGCAGTGAGCACCAGCATGACCTTGGTGTTCATGGCCCTGTGCCTCGCCGTGGTGCGGTGGGTGTTCAAGACGGGCCACCGCATCCGGCGCTGAGCGCGATCACCCCGGTCGCCCCGGCCTCCCGGGGCGAATCCACGTATCAGTAGCGCTGCATCTGGCAGCTGTGCGGCTGCTGCGCCTTGGCCGCTGCGATCTGCCGCACCACGCGGAAGCCATAGCCCGAGCCTTCCACGTCGAACTTCACGCCGGGGGCGCCTTTCTTGTCCATCACGCCCACCGCCAGGGCCTGCTGGAACTGGTGGTCGGCCGCACGCATGGTGCCGCCCTGGCCGGCCAATTGCACGTTGGCAGACTCCATCTGGCGCGCGACGGCCACCACGTCGGTGCTGCCTGCACGCTCGATGGACTGGGCGAGGGCCTCCACCATCAGCTGCATGCGCATGTGCACGTAGTCGTCCTGCGGCTTGGGAAAGCGTGTGCGGAAGGATTGGTAGAACGCCTCGCTCTGCGCGCCCGGCACGTTGGGCAGCCAGTCGGCCACGGCCACCACCTTGCCGATGCCCGCGTCGCCAATCGCGGCGGGAGCGCCCAGCGCGTTGCCGTAGAAGGTGTAGAAGCTGCCCTCGTAGCCTACGTCCCGCGCGGCCTTGACCAGCAGCGTGAGGTCATTGCCCCAGTTGCCGGTGACCACGGCCTGCGCGCCGCTGGTCTTGATCTTGACGGCATAGGGCGCAAAGTCCTTCACGCGGCCGATGGGGTGCAGCTCTTCGCCCACCACGGCCACATCGGGGCGCTGGGCAGCCAGCTGCTTCTTGGCCTCGCGCAACACGGCCTGGCCAAAACTGTAGTCCTGGCCGATGAGGTAGACGCTCTTCAAGGCCTTGTCCTCGCGCATCACCTCCATCAGCGCGGCCATGCGCATGTCGGCATGGGCATCAAAACGGAAGTGCCAGAAGCTGCACTTCTCGTTGGTAAGGATGGGGTCCACCGCCGAGTAGTTGAGGAACAGCACGCGCTTGTTCGGCTCGCGCTCGTTGTGCTTGTTGATGGCCTCGATCAGCACGGCGGCCGTGGACGACGAATTGCCCTGCAGGATGACCTGCGCACCATCGTCAATCGCGGCGCGCAGGGCAGACAGGGCTTCTTCGTTCTGGCCTTTGCTGTCGTAGCGCTCCAGCACCAGCGGGCGGGGGCCGCCGCTGCTGGCAGGCAGCTGCACGCCGCCGCGTGCGTTCACGCGCTCCATGGCCCAGTAGATGTTGCGGTACACGGCCTCGCCCGTGTTGGCAAACGGGCCCGACAGGCTTTCGATGAGCGCCAGCTTGACCGGCCTGGCCTGGGCCACGGCTGCCGAGGGCGGGGTCTGCGCTTGCGCGGCAGGCACCAACGCCACGGCGCCTGCAAGGGTCACTGCGGCTGCCCAAACGGCGTGACGTAATGCCGCAGCGCCTGATTTCAAGCCCACGGATTGCAATTTATTCATGGCATTTTTCCCTTGAAATGCGGCGTGGCCGCACACACCTCTCTGCCATGCGGCGACCACGTCGAGAGCCGCGCAGTGTATAGGAGTTACCCATGATCTTCGCCCCCGTGATCCGCCGCGCCGCTTATGCCCAAGCCCCCCGTTCCGCCGACCTGGCGCTGCAACGTTTTCTGATGGGCGCGCTGGCACACCCTGCCGCAGCACCCGCTGCGGGCTGCACCGTGACGCAGGACGAAAAGGCCACCACCTTGCAGCTGGACGTACCCGGCCTGGCCCGCGAACAGCTCTCGATCAGCATTGAAGGCCAGGTGGTGCAGGTGCAAAGCGTGGAAGGCGCACCGCGCAAGGTGCAGCGCGCGTGGGAGCTGCCCACCGAGATTGACGCCAGCGCCAGCACCGCCAAGCTGGAAAACGGCGTGCTGACCCTGACGCTGGTCCGCCTGGAGCCCGTGAGCAAGGCCACCACGCTGACCATTCACTGAAGCCAGCCGCTCCCAAGGCGGTGGCGCATGACGGCTATCGATATATTTTCAATAGCAATCAAGGCATGATGCACTAGCGCTTCATGCCTTTTTTGCTTGTTTTTTCTTCCAGGGCACCCGGTCAGACGCCATTCGGCAGCCAGCCCACGGCCTTGCTCACTCGTGCCGTAGCGCATCGATGGGGTCCATGCGTGCCGCGCGCCGCGCCGGGAAGTAGCCAAACACCACACCGATCCCGGCCGAAAACACAAACGACAGCAGGTTCACCCCGGGGTTGAACAGATAGGGCACCCCCATCAGCCCCGATAGCGCCAGGGACGCGCCCGTGGCCAGCACGATGCCGATGAGCCCACCCAGCGCGGCCAGCACCACGGCCTCGATCAGGAATTGCAGCAGCACCTCGCGCTCCAGCGCGCCGATGGCCAGGCGCAGTCCGATCTCGCGCGTGCGCTCGGTCACGCTCACCAGCATGATGTTCATGATGCCGATGCCGCCCACCAGCAGGCTCACGGCGGCCACGGCGCCCAGCAGCGTGGTCAACACCTTGGTGGTGCCCGAGAGCGTGTCGGCGAGCTGCTTGGTGTCGAGCACATTGAAGTTGTCTTCGTCCGAGTCCGAGAGCTTGCGCAGCTCGCGCAGCAACTGCGTGAGGCTGGCCTTCACCCGCTCGGGGTCGCTGCCGTCCTTCATCGACACCAGCAGCGTGTTCACCCGCGTGTTGCCCGTCACGCGGCGCTGCAGCGTGCGCAGGGGCACCAGCACGGTGTCGTCCTGGTCGTTGCCAAACGCGCCCTGCCCTTTGGACGCGAGCACACCCACCACCTCGCACGAAAACGCCTTCACGCGCAGCTGGCCGCCCACGGCATCGGCCGTGCCAAACAGCTCGCGCCGCACGGTCTCGCCGATCAGGCAGACGGCGGCACCCGCGCGCAATTCAGCGTCGGTAAAGACGCGGCCCGTGCGCACGGCCCAGTTGCCGGTCTCCAGCCAGGCGTTGGTGCTGCCGATCACACTGGTCGTCCAGTTGCGCCCGCCCACCACCGCCGTGGCGGCGGCGCGCGCCTCGGGCGCCACGGCCAGGATGCCGCCGATCTGCTGCGCGATCACGTCGGCATCGGTGTCCTTGAAGGCCGGGGCGCCCGTGCCGCCGCCGGGCCCCATGCGTTGGCCGGGGCGCACCTGCAGCAGGTTGGTGCCCAGGCCCGAGATCTGGTTCTGAATGGCCAGCGTGGCGCCATTGCCCAGCGTGACCATGGTGATCACCGCGCTCACGCCGATCACGATGCCCAGGATGGTGAGGAAAGAGCGCATCAGGTTGCGCCGGATGGAACGCAACGCCAGCAGCAGGGTGTTGAGCAACATCAGTGGCCTCCCGCATCCGAACCGGCCACCGCCGGCAGGGCCGATGCTGCATCAGCGTCCAGTCCCTTGGGGTGTGGGTTGGCCGCATCGCTGTCCACCACGCCATCCACAAACCGCACGATGCGCCGCGCGTACTGCGCCATGTCGGGCTCGTGCGTGACCATCAGCACGGTGATGCCGTGGTCCACGTTCAGGCGCCAGAGCAGTTCCATGATCTCGACACTGCGCTGGGTGTCGAGGTTGCCGGTGGGCTCGTCGGCCAGCAGCACATCGGGCTCGGTGACGATGGCGCGCGCAATGGCCACGCGCTGCTGCTGCCCGCCCGACAGCTCGGCGGGTGTGTGGTGTTCCCAGCCCTTGAGGCCCACCGCTTCCAGCGCACGCGCGGCCGCTGCGTGGCGCGCGGTGGCAGACTCGCCCCGGTACAGCAGGGGCAGCTCCACATTCTCTTGCGCCGAGGTGCGCGCCAGCAGGTTGAAGCCCTGGAACACAAAGCCAAAGTAGCGCCGCCGCAGCCGTGCCCGCTCGTCGCGCGAGAGCGACTCCACATGCACGCCCTTGAACAGGTATTCGCCCGTGGTGGGCCGGTCCAGGCAGCCCAGCGTGTTCATGGCCGTGGACTTGCCCGAGCCGCTGGGGCCCATGATGGCCACAAAGTCGCCCTGCGCAATGTCCAGGTCCACGCCCTTGAGCGCCTGAAAGGCCAGCGCCCCTTCGCCATAGACCTTGGTCACGCCACGCAGGCGGATGATGGGGGTGTCGCCCGCCACGCTCATGGCTTGGCCCCTGCCGCGCGCTGATCGGTGATCACGGCCATGCCGGGCGTGAGGCCCTCGCCCGTGACCTCGGTATGGCGGCCATCGCTGATGCCCACCTGCACATCGATGGGCTTGGCGGCACCGTCCTGCAGCACCCACACCTGCCGCGTCTTGCCCGCGCCATCGCCCGCCTCGCCCCCCGCACCCGGTTTGCGTGGGCCCGATCCAGACCGTGGCATGCGCGGCATGAGCTGCGACATGATGCCGCCACCACTGCCGCTGCCCGACGCGCCGGGCTTGGCGCCACCCGCCCCGGGCTTCGCATCGGCCCCTGCGGCCTGCGCAGGCGTGAAGCGCAGCGCCGTGTTGGGCACCAGCAGCACATCCTTGCGTTCAGTGGAAGTGATAGTGGCCGCCGCCGTCATGCCAGGGCGCAGGCTCATGTCGCTGTTGTTCACCTCCAGCCAGGTGATGTAGGTGACCACGTTGTCCGTCTTGGTGGAGCCAAACGAGACGCGCGTGACCTGGGCCGGGTAGCGGCGCGAGGGATAGGCGCTGACCGTGAAGCTCGCGTCCTGTCCCACCTTGACCGAGCCCACATCGGCTTCGTCCACGCTCACATCCAGCCGCAGCCGCGTGAGGTCTTCGGCCACGGTGAACAGCGTCACCGCTTGCAGCGATGCGGCCACCGCGTTGCCGGGCTCCACCGTGCGGGTCAGCACCACGCCGTCGATGGGCGAGCGGATGGAGGCCTTGGACAGGTTGGTCTCGTCGGTGGACAGCGCAGCGCGTGCGTCTTCCACCGTGGCGCGGGCGCTGGTTTCATCGGCGCGGGCGCGGTCGAGCGTGGCGCGGCCTGCGTCCAGCTCGGAGGCCGAGGGCACCTTGCCGCCGGACAGGCGGGCCACTTCTTCGAGCCGGCCAAAGTTGGCAATGGCCTCCTTGGTGGTGGCCACGGCCTGGGCCAGGCGGGCCTGCGCCGACGCCAGCGAGGCGCGCGAGCGCAACACTTGCGATTCAAGCTTGGCGGTGTCCAGCTCTACCAGCAGCTGCCCCTTCTTGACCTTGTCGTTCACATCCACCAGCACCTTGCGCACGGTGCCCGACAGCTCGCTGCCAATGGTGACCGAGCGCGTGGGCTGCAGCGTGCCGTTGGCCGACACGGTGAGTGTGAGATTGCCCCGGCGCAGCTCTTCGGTGACATAGGTGGGTGCAGTGCCGGCGCTCTGGCGCGACTGCCAGGCATACAAGCCACCGCCCACCACCACGAGCGCGATCACCCCCAGCCACATGGTAGTGCGCTGCCACCAGCGGCGGGGACGGTCTGCCCCCAGCAAGGCGCTCAGGTCAGAGGGGGCGGCTTTGGCGGTTGCAGGAGAAGCGGAGGTGTCGGTATTTGGCATGGGGCGTGAATCAGAAAATGGGGGCTGGCAGGCGATGGGGTGGGCGTGTGGAAGGGCTTGTCAGCTGTTCATTCGGCTACCGCCCAGCCGCCGCCCAGCGCCTTGTAGAGGCGCACATGGTCTGCCGCGACGGCAGCGGTGGTGGTGGCCACGCTCTCTTGCGTGGACAGCAGCGTGCGCTGCGTCTCCAGCACCGCCTGAAAGTCAATCAATCCGCTGCTGTAGCGCTGCTGCGCCAGCAGCGCGGCGTTGCGGGCGGCGTCTGCGGCGGCCGTCAGTCGCTCCAGCTTTTCCCTATCGCCACGCAAGGACACCAGCGCGTTCTCCACATCCTGCAGGGCCGTGAGCACGGTGGCTTCGTAGGCCACACGGGCCTGCTCCAGCGCTGCAGACTGCACGCGCACCTGGGCGCGGGCGGCGCCCCCATCCAGCAGCGGGATGGACACGCTGCCCAGCAAGGCACTGGTCACCGCACCGCCGCCCGACAGGGCGCCCAGGGTGAGGGCACGCAGGCCCAGCGAGCCACCGAGGGAGAAGCTGGGGTAGCGCGCCGCATCGGCCTGCGACACGCGCGCCAGGGCGGCTGCAATGCGCTGCTCGGCCGCACGCACATCGGGGCGTTGGCGCAGCGTCTCGGCCGGGATTGCCAGCGCCAGTTCTGCGGTGGGCTGCGGCACGGGCGCACCGGTGGCCAAGGTTGCATCAAGCGCGCCGGGCACCTGGCCTGTCAGAACGGCCAGGCTGTAGCGCGACTGAGCCAGGCTGGCTTCCAGGCTGGGAATCTGCGCGGCGGTCTGCTCGGCCGCTGCACGGGCCTGCTCGGTGACGAGCGAGGTGGTGAGCCCGGCCTGCAGGCGCCACTGCGTGATCTGCAAGGTCTCCTGCTGGCTGGCCAGGTTGCTGCGCGCAATGGCCAGGCGCTGCTGCAGCCCGCGCAGCTCGATGTAGTTGACGGCCACCTCGGCGGCCAGCGACACCTGCACGTCGGCCAGGCTGGCCTCTGCCGCGCGGGCATCGGCCTCGCTGGCGCTCACGCCGCTGCGCAGGCGGCCAAACACATCGGGCTCCCAGCTCGCATCAAAACCGGCCTGGAAGGTATTGCCCGTGCTGTTGCTGGCACGGCTGCGCTGCGCCGAAGCCGATGCGCCCACGCTGGGCAGCAGGCCGGCCGATTGCACATCCACCTGCGCACGCGCCTGCTGCAGCGCGGCCTGGGCGGTGCGCACGCTGGTGTTGGCGCGCAAGGCTTGCTCGACCAGCGAGGTGAGTACTGCATCGTCAAACCGCTGCCACCACTGGGCCAGGGATGTAGCCGTAGCCCCTCGCGCTGTGCCACTGCCCCCCGCAGACCAGGCCGGGGGAACTGCCACTGCGGGCAATGCGCCATCCGTGGGTGCCAGGCTGGCACACCCGGCGGTGGCCAGCACGCACAACAACAAGGCCGTTTGCCTCCACGGCACAGCACGCAAAGGTTGCGCTGCGCGGGCAGTGGGTGTGCCGGGAGAGGCCAGTGGGAGAAAACGCATGGGCAGTGGCTACGCAAGGGAAAACCCCATTGTGAGCAGCGATTGCGCCCACAAGGTACCCACTGGGTCAAGCCCGCGTAAAGAATTGATGCAAGGCAAAGCTCACGCCACTGCATGCCGATGCATGCGTATGCGTAGAACGGGTGAGCGTGCTTTGCCGCGCAGACGGCCCCACACGCAAGGGGCCGGGGTGCCGCTCAGTGCGCGAGCCGCGATTCGTCCCGCAACAGCACCACCGGCGCCAACGCGCGGGCCCGGTATTCGCTGGGGCTGCACCCCACATGCGAGCGGAACGCGCGGCTGAAATGCGCGCTGTTGCTGAAGCCCCAGGACAGCGCAATGTCAGTGACCGAGCGCTGTGCATGCGCCGGGTGGCGCAGGTCGCGCAGACAGGCCTCCAGGCGGCGGCGCTGGATCATGGCGGCCAGGGTTTCCTCGTCATCAGCCACCGCGTTGTACAGGTGCCGCTTGCTGCAGTTGAGCGCCTGGGCCATGCGGTCGATGGTGAGGTCGGGGTCGCCCAGATGCCGGTCGATGTACTGGCTGATGCGGTCGCGCAGGGCCTCGCGCTGCGACAGCAGGCTTTGCTGCCCGTTGCGCTCCAGCAGCGACAGCTGCACCAGGTGCGTGATCACATCGGCCACGCCGTCGGCGGCGGCGTCGGACATGGTGGGCAGCTCGGCAAACGCGGCGCGCATGGTGTCCCATGCCAGCCGCGACACGCCACTGGTGCCCGAAAAGCGCTGCACCATCAGGTCATCGAGCTTGAGCTTGCGCTCGGGCAGTTGTTCCTTGGGGATCATCAGCACCATCTGGCGCACGGCCTCGGGGTTGCTCACGGCATAGGCGCGTGTGGTGTCGTACACGCTCCACTCACCCGGCGACAACCATACCTGGCGACCGTTCTGCTCGAAGCACGCGCGCCCTTCGAGCTGGGCCACCACCTTGATGTAGGCCCGGTCGCTGCCCCGGATGAGGCTGGGGGTGCGCACCACGCGGTGGCGGCTCACGTCCAGCTGACACAGGTTCACATAGCCCGCCTGGCCCGAGGTGATGTGGCCTGCAAAGGCATCGTCACCAAACGCGTCGGACTCCAGCCCGCCAATCAGGCGCCACACCGCATCGCCCCACAGGTGCAGGCGGTCGCGCGCAGGCACGGCGTCGGTGGTTACCTCGGTCAGGGGATGGGCCATGGTGTCTCCAGTGCGGGTTGCGCACGCCTGATGGTTATGCGGCTGAATTATCGGACGCCCCGTTACCCCGTGCCACCGAGGGAAATCCGGGTAAACCCGCTGCCGCCTGCACACAGAGGCAAGCGTTTTGTGCACGCTGAGCGCAGCGCGCATGAACGCGTCTGCCTACGATTCCCGGCACGGCGTGCACCACGCAGGCCCCATCCGAGGAGACACACAATGACAGCACACCAACCCTCCAAGCGCCAGTGGATCAAGGGCGCCGCCGCCACGGTCGGCACCCTGGCCGTGGCACCCCAGCTGTGGGCCCAGGGCAGCAGCGCGGCACCCGTGCGCATCGGCTACGCCATCGCCCGCACCGGCCCCTGGGCGGCCGGTGCCCAGGTGAGCCAGGAGCCCAACTACCTGCTGTGGGCCGAGCAGGTGAACGCAGCGGGCGGCCTGAGCGTGAAGGGTACCAAGCGCCCCATCGAACTCATCGGCTACGATGACCGCAGCGAGACCGAGACCTGCGTGCGCACCTACGAAAAGCTCATGGGCAGCGACAAGGTGGACCTGATCCTGCCGCCCTGGGGTTCGGGCGCCAACTTCGCCATCGCGCCGCTGGCCAACCGCTTCGGTTACCCGCTGCTGGCACCCACGGCGCTGTCGCGCAAGCTGATCGACATGAACCTGCCGTACTTCTTCTCGCTGCTGCAGCAGCCCGACAAGATGATGGGTGCGCTGGTGGACATGCTGGTGGCCAACAACGTCAAGACCATTGCCATCGTCTACATGGACGACCTGTTTGGCCTGGAGAACTTCGCCGCTCTGAACAACGCCCTCAAAAAGACCAGCATCCAGGTGCTGGAGCGCAAGAGCTACCCGCTGGGTGTGAAGGACCTGGCGCCCGTGCTGCGCGGCATCAAGGACCAGAACCCCGACGCCTTCATCGGCATCACCTACCCGCCCGACACCATCCTGGCCAGCCGCCAGGCGCGCGAGGTGGGCCTGAACCCCAAGTTCTTCTACGCCTCGGTGGGCACGGCCTTCCAGCTCTACAAGAACGTGATGCAGGCCAACACCGAGGGCGTGATCGGCATGGGCTCGTGGAGCGTGAAGACCAGCCCCGAGGCCAAGGCGTACTTCGACGCCCACGTGAAGAAGTTCAACAAGGAGCCCGACCGCTGGGCCAGCGGCCACGCCTGGGCAGGCCTGCAGATCCTGCAACAGGCCGTGGAGAAGGCGGGTCTGGACCGCAAGGCCCTGCGCGAACACATCGCCAAGAGCGAGTTCCAGACCATCCTGGGCGGCATCCGCTTCCAGGGCAGCGAGAACGCGTCAATCCCCGGCACGGTGAGCCAGTGGCAGGGAAGCGACTTCGAAGTCGTGTGGCCCAAGGACCGAGCCACCGCGCAGTTGAACACCGCGAAACCAGCCTGGAAATAACAAAGTGTCTCTGACTTCCTGGGCCGAACTGGTCGCCAGTGGCCTCATTACCGGCGGCATCTATGCGCTGGTGGCCATGGGCCTGAACCTGCAGTACGGGCTGATGCGCATCATGAACATCTCGCATGGCGAGTTCCTGATGCTGGGCGCATTCCTCACCTGGTCCGCGCACACCCTGTGGGGCATCTCGCCGCTGCTGCTGATGTCGCTGGCTTTCATCGCATTGTTTGTGTTGGGTGTCGTGGTGCACGCGCTGTGCTTCAAGCGCCTGGCAGCGCGCGCGCCCAATGTGGACGTGTTCGAGGCGCGCAGCCTGATGGTGGGCTTTGGCCTCATGTTCCTGGTGCAGAACACCGCCCTGCTGATCTGGGGCGGTGACCTGCGTGGGTACGAATACCTAGCCGACCCGATTCAGATCGCGGGCATGCGTTTTACCGAGAACAAGCTGGTGCTGTTTGGCGTGGCGCTGGCGCTGTCGGCCGCGCTGATCGCACTGCTCAAGCTCACGCTGCTGGGCAAGGCCGTGCGGGCGCTGATGCAGTCGCCCACCGGGGCGCAGCTGGTGGGCATCAACACCCGACGGCTGCACCCAATGATGTTCGGCATCGGCCTGGGCCTGTCGGGCGTGGCGGGGGCCCTGCTGTCGATGACCTACGAGATCTCGCCATCAATGGGCGAGCCCTATACCGTGACGGCGCTGATCGTGATCACGCTGGGCGGCTTTGGCAGCCTGGCAGGCAGTCTAGCCGGTGGCCTGCTGCTCGGCGTGGTCGAGGCGCTGGGCATGCACTTCAGCAGCCCGTCTCTCAAGATGCTGCTGAGCTATGCAGTGTTCATCGGCGTGCTGATCTGGCGCCCCAACGGACTGTTCTCGAGGAAATGAGACACCCCCTGAGCCGCTTCGCGTCTTCCCCCTCTCCTTCGGGAGGGGGACGCCACCGGTGGCCTGGCAAAGCCAGCTCCACGGTGGCACTGGGCTGGGCCGCGCCAGATTCCACCGCCCATAGCGATGCAAAACACAAAAGATAACTTCATGAAAAACCCGTCCTCCAGACCCTGGCTCGCTCTCGCAGCAGGCACGGCCGTGGTCGCCACCCTGCCCTGGCTGGTGTCTGAGTTCGCCACCTCGGTGCTGCTCAGCTGCCTGATGTACATCGCGCTGGCCACCAGCTGGTCGCTGTTCTGCGGCGCCACCCGCTACCTGTCGCTGGCCACGTCGGCCTTCTTCGGCATTGGTGCGTACACCAGTGCCACGCTGCTGTCCGTACTGCCGTGGCCGCTGGTGATCGTGTCCGGTGCGTTGATTGCCTCCATCGTGGCGGTCGTGATGGGCGCTGCCGTGCTGCACCTGCGCGGCACCTACTTTGCAGTGCTCACCTTCGGTATGACCGAGCTGATCCGCCACGCGGTGACCTTTGTCGAAAAACAGGTGTCGGGCACCGTGGGCCGCGTGCTCACGGTGGTGCCCAGCAACGAGACGGTGTACCTCACGGTGCTGCTGATCGCGGCGGCGGCCATTGCCACCGCCGTTGCCATCCAGCGCAGCCGGTTTGGCCTCTCACTGGCAGGCATCGGTGCCGACGAGCAGCGCGCCCAGACGCTGGGCGTGGACACGCGCCTGGCCAAGATCGCAGGCTTTGGCATCACCGCCGCCTTTGCAGGCGCCGTGGGCGCTGCCATGGCCGTGCGCTGGACCTACATCGAGCCCGCAGCCGTGTTCAGCCCGTTCATCGGCTTCCAGACCGTGCTGATCGCACTGATTGGCGGCGCGACCAGCATTGGCGGCCCCATCCTGGCGGCCATCGTGTTCAGCCTGCTGGCCGAGGCGCTGCGCCTGCAGCTGCCCTACGGCTACATGATGGTGCTGGGCCTGCTGCTGATTCTGTGCGTGATGTACTTGCCCAATGGCCTGGCCACGCTGTGGCAACGGCGCAAGCCTGCTGCGGAGGCGCACCATGGCTGAAGCACTTTTGACCATTGACAGCGTGACCGTGCGCTTTGGCGGCCTGACTGCCGTGGATGGCGTGAGCGCCACGCTGCACACAGGCGAGCTGATCGGCATCATCGGCCCCAACGGTGCGGGCAAGACCACATTCTTCAACGCCATCTCGGGCGTGCAACCGCCTACCTCGGGCACGCTGCACTGTGGTGCCGACAACCTGACCGGCAAGGGCCCGCACCACTATGCGGCCCACGGCATTGCTCGCACCTTCCAGACGCCGCGCGTGTTCCCCGACATGACGGTACGCGACAACGTGCGCTTTGGCATGCAGTTCGCAGGCCGCCACCGCCAGGGGCCCGAGGGCCTGCGCAGCGAGGGCGAGATCCTGGCCATGCTGGGCCTGGCGCACCTGGCCGACCGCCCTGCCGCCGACGTGACGCCGTCGCAGCAGCGCCTGCTGGAGATCGGCATGGCGCTGGGCACACGCCCGCGCCTGTTGTTGCTCGACGAGGTGGCTGCGGGCCTGACAGAAGCGGAGGTCGATGCCATGGCCCAGCGCATCCGCCGCCTGCGCGACGACTGGGGCCTGACGGTGGTGTGGATCGAGCACGCGGTGACCACGCTGCTGAAGTACGTGGAGCGCGTGCTGGTGTTACACCAGGGCCGCAAGATTGCCGACGGCACACCCGCCGAGGTGGTGCGCGACCCACAGGTGATCGAAGCCTATCTGGGTGACGAGATGACAGCCACCAGCGAAGGAGCCACGGCATGAGCGGCGCACACCTCACCGTGCAGAACCTGACCACGGGCTACCACGGCTTTCAGGTGCTGCAGGACCTGGCACTGGAAGCCGCGCCCGGCATCACCGTCATCGTGGGCCCCAACGGCGCGGGCAAAACCACGCTGCTCAAGGCCCTGGCGGGCCTGCTGCCGCGCCAGGGCGCGGTGACGCTCGACGGCCAGGCCGTGCCTGCGATGAACGCCACGGCCTGCGTGCAACGCGGCCTGGCGTTGGTCGCCGAAGGTCGCCAGCTGTTTCCGCAAATGACGGTGACCGAGAACCTGGAGCTGGGCGGCTGGCTGGTGCCGTCGCGCGTGCGCGCCGAGCGGTTGCACCAGGCGTTTGAAGACTTTCCCCGCCTCAAGGAACGCGCCCATCAACTGGCCGGCACCATGAGCGGCGGCGAGCAGCAGATGGTGGCCGTGGCCCGCGCCATGATGAGCGGCCCGCGCCTGTTGATGCTGGACGAGCCCTCGCTGGGCCTGGCACCGCGCATGGTCGATGAGCTGCTGGCCATCGTGCAGCGCATCGCGGCGCAGGGCATCACCGTGCTCATGGTGGAGCAGAACGTGCGCAAGGCGCTGCAGGTGGCCCAGCGCGGCTATGTGCTGGAACGCGGGCGCATCGTGGCCTCGGGCGAGGCATCGACCCTGCTGCAGTCCGACGTGGTGCGCCAGGCCTACCTGGGCGTGGCCTGAAATCTATGAAGCACCCCCTGAGTCGCTTCGCGCCTTCCCCCTCTCCTTCGGGAGGGGAAAGCCCCCAGCGCAGCGGGGCTGCCCTTGCGCGGGGGCACTGGCCTCGGCACCGCCGGTTTCGGGAGCCGTAGGTCATCGCGAAAACCGTGCGGCGCTATCGCCTCCCATCATTTCGATTGCTTCTATTTTCTTTTTTGCCATCCAGGAGATTTATTCCATGACTGCCATTGCCATGTTGATCAACGGCGAGCGCGTGCAAGCCACCGGCGGCGCCACGTTTGAGCGTCGCAACCCGCTCGATGGTTCGGTCGCCACCACGGCACCCGCTGCCAGCGTGGCCGACGCCAAGGCCGCTGCCGACGCAGCCGCCAAGGCCTTCCCGGCCTGGTCGGCCCTGGGCCCCAACGCGCGCCGCGCGCTGCTGCTCAAGGCGGCACATGCGCTGGAGGCCCGCACGGCCGACTTTGCGGTGGCCATGGCGGCCGAGACCGGCGCCTCGGGCATGTGGGCGGGCTTTAACGTGCACCTGGCTGCCGGACTGCTGCAAGAAGCCGCCGCGCTGACCACGCAGATTGCGGGCGAGGTGATCCCTTCCGACGTGCCCGGCAGCCTGGCCATGGGCGTGCGCCAGGCAGCGGGTGTGGTGCTGGGCATTGCACCGTGGAACGCACCCGTCATCCTGGGCGTGCGCGCCATTGCCACGCCACTGGCGTGCGGCAACACGGTGATCCTGAAGGGGTCGGAGCTGTGCCCCGCCACGCATGGCCTCATCATCGAGGCGCTGCAGGAGGCTGGTTTGCCCCCCGGTGTGGTGAACTTTGTGACCAACGCACCCGCCGACGCAGGCGCCGTCGTCGAGGCCATCGTGGCCCACCCGGCAGTGCGCCGCATCAACTTCACGGGCTCCACCAAGGTGGGCCGCATCATTGCGCAGACCTGCGCCAAGTACCTCAAGCCCGTGGTGCTGGAACTGGGTGGCAAGGCCCCGCTGCTGGTGCTGGACGATGCGGACATCGATGCTGCCGTGGCAGGCACCGTGTTTGGCGCGTTCGCCAACTCGGGCCAGATCTGCATGTCCACCGAACGCATCATCGTGGACAACGCCGTGGCCGACGCGTTTGTGGCCAAGCTGGACGAGCGCGCCAAGGCCCTGCCCCTGGGCGACCCGCGCAAGGGCCCGGTGGTGCTGGGCTCGGTGGTGGACATGGCCACGGTGCAGCGCTGCAACGCCCTCATCGACGACGCACTGGCCAAGGGCGCCACGCTGGTCTGCGGCGGCAAGAGCGACAGCACGTTGATGCAGGCCACGGTGCTCGACCATGTGACGGCTGAGATGGACATCTACCGCGAAGAATCTTTCGGCCCCGTCAAACCCGTGGTGCGCGTGAATGGTGTGGAGGAAGCCATTGCCTGCGCCAACGACAACGAGTTCGGCCTGTCATCCGCCGTGTTCTGCCGCGATGTGGCCAAGGCGTGGAATGTGGCCGCACGCATCGAGTCGGGCATCTGCCACGTCAACGGCCCCACGGTGCATGACGAAGGCCAGATGCCGTTTGGCGGCGTGAAAAGTTCGGGCTATGGCCGCTTTGGCGGCATGGCCGGTGTACGTGAATTCACCGAACTGCGCTGGATCACCGTGCAGACCAAGCCGCGCCACTATCCGTTCTGAGGAAGTTGGAATTGCCCCTGCTCAGAGTAGATGGCCATGGGCATCCACCCAAAAATGTCTGTGCTTGGTCAAGGTCGGCCATACCACTACCGGCCTCCTTTCGTTCGACTTTGAGGGGCATCTTCCAAATCGCCTGATGGAGAGCGCCGAGAAATCAGTGCCCGCCGCACAACACTGCAGGAGGCGCAACACCTGCGCAATTTTTCTTGACAGCTGGCAACCAGCCTCATAAGGTCGTTACCGATTGTTTCAGCATTCATCGGCTAGTGTGTCGTCCCGGAAACAGCTGCATGCAACGACGTCGATGGACTCATGTTCAGTAACAAGGCACAGCCCTTAGTGACCACCCCAGCGGTCTCGAGGATTTTCAGTGCGGTACCGAGTATGAAACCCCGACTTCGTGAACACGTGGGTTGAGGGGCAACAGCACACTAGATTTGCGCTATGTGCTGTCCAGCGTACGTGGCGTGGCAAGCAAACCGCCGCACATGCACCTCCCACTAGAGCGGACAAGCACCGGCGTTGTCAATCACTACAGCGGACCGCCAGACATGAGCAGGATTTGTTTTCGTATTGCCGCATTGATTCTCTTTGTGGTTAGTTTTTCGAGCCACGCCTGGGCCCAGGCGTTCACAGAAGATTTTGACGACATCACGTTGCTCACGGGTAACGGGTGGTTCATACAGAACAACAGCACCCCAGCCGGCTCAACCACCTGGTTCCAGGGAACAGCAACCACTGCTACGCCAACCCCCGGCCCCTTCAACGCATATAACGGCGCAGCCAATGCATACATTGGCGCCAACTTCAACAGCACCGGCAGCACCGGCACCATCAGCAATTGGCTGGGGATGCCAAACCGGACGCTGCGCAATGGAGATGTGCTGACCTTCTTCACCAGAAAACCCACGATAGGCGCGGGTATGACCGACTATCCCGATCGGCTGGAAGTCCGGCTGAGCACCAATGGCGCAAGCACGAATGTTGGATCAGGCGCTGCCGCCGTGGGGGACTTCACAGCACTGTTGCTCAGCGTCAATCCAACGCTGGTGACAGGCGTTTATCCCCAGACGTGGACGCAATACACCATCACCATCTCGGGACTTCCTGCGCCCACCTCCGGACGCATGGCGTTTCGCTATTTCGTCACCTCGGCCGGTTCTCTCGGAACGAATTCCGACTACATCGGTATCGACAATGCGGTTTACACGCCCTATGTGTGCCCTGCATTCACGATGACACCGGGGGGAGCATTGACACCGGCCGTCTGGGGCCAGACCTACAGCAACGCCCTATCACAGACTGGCGCACTGGGAGCGCCAAGCTATGCCGTGACTGCTGGAGCGTTGCCCCCCGGGTTGACGCTGGGCGTTGGTGGCACCATAACCGGCACGCCAACGGCCACTGGCACCTTCAACTTCACAGTGACCGTCGCGGACGCCAGCGGATGTTCGGGTTCGCAGGCCTACTCCATCCAGGTCGGAGCGAGTGTGCCCGGCGCGCCCCAGAACGTCAGCGCCACAGCTGGCAACGGCCAGGCGGCCGTGAGCTGGCAAGTACCAGCCAACGATGGCGGAAGCGCCATCTCCAGCTACACGGTGACAGCGGTGCAAGACGGCAGCAAAACGTGTGCGACCTCGGGTGCGCTCGGCTGCACGGTCTCAGGCCTTACCAACGGAATGTCGTACAGCTTCCGCGTCGTGGCTACCAATAACAAGGGCCCCTCCGCCGCAGGCGTCAGCAATGTGGTGACGCCAACACTCTCAACCGTCACAGGCACTGTACCTGGCATGTCAGGTACCGCATCCGTCACACTCACAGGTGGAGGCGCAAGCTGTACGCTGGATCCCAGCTCTGCATTCACGGTCCCATCCACCGCCCCTGCCAACCGCAACTTGCCCCATGGCGCTTTTGGATTCCTCGCCACCGGCTGCACTGGCAGCATCACTATCGCCATCAACTACCCTGATCCCTTGCCTGAAGGCGTACAGTTCTGGAAGTTCGGACCTGCTACTGCGGGAGCGCCGACTTCCACCTGGTTCTTGTGGTCCGGAGCAGTACTCAGCCCAGACCGTCGCACAGTAACGTACAGCGTCACCGACAACGGCATCGGAGATTCCGACGCTGCCACAGGGCGTATCCGCGATCCGCTGGCTCCTGCATTGGGCTCTGACCCAACCAACATCCCGGTCAACAACCCTTGGGCGCTGGCTGCACTGGCTGCTGTCCTGGGTTGGATGGGTCTGCGCAAGCAACGGCGCGGCTTTGCAGGATAGCTTTACCGCAGGGGCTGAAATGGCCAGCCCATTTCAGCCTGCCGACATGATGGCATCCAGCGGCCAACGCGGCTTCACGTCAAAGGCGTAGTCGGTGTTGGCGTGCTGCTGCCCTGCCTGCAGCCGCATGGCCGCTGCCATGGCAATCATGGCGCCGTTGTCGGTGCACAGGTGCAACTCAGGGTAGTGCACGCGCACCTTGGCCGCAGCGCAGACCGCATTGAGTTGCGCACGCAGGTGCCGGTTGGCCCCTACGCCACCGGCGACCACCACACGTTTCAGGCCGGTCTGCTTGAGCGCGGCCAGCGTCTTCTTCACCAGCACTTCGACAATCGCAGCCTCGGTGCTCGCCGCCAGGTCGGCCTTCCGTGCCTCCAGCTCATCGCCCAGCTTCTTGGCCTGCGTGAGCACCGCTGTCTTGAGCCCGGCAAAAGAGAAGTCGAGATTGCCACTGTGCAGCAGCGGGCGTGGCAGCTTGAAGGCCGTGGCATCGCCCTGCTCAGCCAAGCGCGACAGCGCAGGGCCCCCGGGGTAGCCAAGGCCCATGAGTTTGGCGGACTTGTCGAACGCCTCACCAGCCGCATCGTCAATGGTCTCGCCCAGGATCTCGTAGCGGCCCACGCCATCCACCCGCATCAGCTGCGTGTGGCCGCCCGAGACGAGCAGGGCCACAAAAGGGAACTCTGGCGGGTCGGCGCTGAGGAAGGGCGACAGCAGGTGCCCCTCCAGGTGGTGCACGCCCAGCACCGGCTTGTTGAGCGCTGCGCCCAGCGCGCAGGCCACGCCAGCGCCTACCAGCAGCGCACCCGCCAGGCCCGGGCCGCGCGTGTAGGCCACCACGTCCACATCGGCCAGCGACTGGCCAGACTCGGTAAGCACCTGCGTGGCCAGCGGCAGCACGCGGCGGATGTGGTCACGGCTGGCCAGTTCGGGGACCACGCCGCCATAGGCCTGGTGCATCTCGATCTGGCTGTGCAGCGCGTGCGACAGCAGCGTAGGCACGGCATTGCCCGTGGAACGGACCAATGCCACGCCCGTCTCGTCGCACGAAGATTCAATACCCAGGATCAGCAAGCTCATGCCCCGAGTGTAAAACCCGGGGCCGATCCGTCCCGGAGGGCCGTTTACCAGCGGTCCGACCGCATGCGCAGTTCCCAGTTGCCGCTGCGCAGCTCGTACACACCCACGGCGCCGTAGCGCTGCTCGCCCTTCTCATCCCAGGTCATGGTGCCAATCACCGGGGCATAGCCGTTGATGCTGTGCAGGGCCTTGGTGATTTCCTTGGGGTCGGCGGACTTGGCTTTCTGGATGGCTGCAGAGAGCACATACGTGCTGTCGTAGCTGTAGTGGCCACCGTAGGCCGGAGGCTTCTTGAAGGCGGCGATGTACTTTTCCAGGAAGGGCTTGCCGGTGGTGAACTCCTTGGCTTCCAGCACTGGCGAGGTGGCGTACAGCCCCTGCACGATGCCCGCGCCCTTGGTCATGTCGGTGGTCTTGATGGTGTCGCCACCCAGCAGGCTGACCTTGGTGTGGTCTACCTTCTTGAGCGCTTCGAGCAGCGCCAGGGCCTGGAAGTCGTTGAGGGTAGAGACAATCACCTCCACGTTGGCGGCCTTGAGCTCACCGGCCAGCTCGTCGAAGGCCACGGTCTTGTCGTCGAACGACTTGCGCACCACCACTTCCTTTTTCTCGGCCTTGAGCTGTTCGGCAGCGCCATCGGCCAGGCCCTTGCCGTAAGGGGTGCCGTCGTCCAGCGCGGCGTAGCGGTTGGCGCCCAGCTGCGTGGCCGCAAAGGAGCCGATGGCGCGCGCCTGCAAGGTGTCGTTGGCCACCATGCGGAACGTGGTGGGGAACCCGAGCTGCGTGAACTTGGGATTGGTGGAGATGGCGATTTGTGGAATGTCCTTGGCGGCGTAGATGGGGGCGGTCTCAATGCTCACGCCCGAGTTGAGGTGGCCCACCACTGCTACCACACCCGCATCCACCAGCTGCTGGGCGACCGCCTTGCCGGTGGTGGCGTCGGCCTTGTCATCCACGGACACGACCTCCAAGGTCACGCGCTTGCCGTCCACGGTGTAGCCGGACTTGTTGAGTTCCTCCACCGCCAGCTTCACGCCATTGAGCAGATCCTGCCCCAGGGCGCCCAGCGGGCCGCTCAAAGGCTGTGCAACACCAATTTTGATGGTGTCCGGCACCTTGCCGCATCCGGTCAGGAGTGCAGCAGTCGCCACTGCGGTCAAGGCCAGGCTGGCCGAGAAGCGGCGCCGGTTCATGTGCTTGTTCATGCAAAAAACTCCATTTCAGTGTGTCTGTGTGACCAGATGTATATGCGACGCTCCGCTGGGTGAGCTACCGGGTATGCCCTCCCACGGTGTCAGTATTAGCAACTTTCAGGCCCCACAACGGGGGCCAGGGCATCCAGGCGTGGCGGGCCTGGGGCCGGTATGGGCCCTGCGTGAAAGCCCATCGCAACGGCGCTCTGGGGCCGTGCACCACCCCGGCGCACCAATTTGTGGCGTAAAAATTGCTTATGCTTACGGGTATGAATGAGGCTTTGCGCATCGTGGTGGTTGCCCCGGATCTGGCAGTCGCCGACCCTGACGACGAACACGCCGTGGAGCAGGCGGAACGGTCGCGGGCGCTGCGCATCGGGCTGCTGGAGAACAACTTCAACCTGGTGGCCACGCTGCCCGCCGACGTGTTTCTGAGCGAGCGCATTGCCCAGCTGCAGCCTGACCTGATCATCGTGGACGCCGAGAGCGAAGCCCGCGACGCGCTGGAGCATGTGGTGATGGCCACACGCGACGAACGCCGCCCCATCGTGATGTTCACCAACGATGAAGACACCTCGCACGTGAAGGACGCGGTGGCGGCCGGTGTGTCTGCCTACATCGTGGCGGGCCTGGCACCGCAGCGCATCCGCCCCATTCTGGACGTGGCCATGGCCCGCTTCCAGCACGAACAGGCCTTGCGCGCCGAACTGGCCGACGCCAAAACCGAGCTCAAAGACCGCAAGACCATCGACCGCGCCAAGGGCCTGTTGATGCAGCGCCAGGGCCTGACCGAACAGGCCGCCTACGAAAAACTGCGCAAGACCGCCATGGACAAGGGCCTGAAGCTCGTGGACGTGGCCCAGCGCATGCTGGACGTGATGGATCTGCTGGGGTAAAACCAGATAACAACCCCCTGAGCGGCTGCGCCGCTTCCCCCTTCTCTCGAATGACTGCGTCATTCGGGAAGGGGGACGATGCCCTCGCTGCGGGGCGGCCCTTGCTTGGCATCCCTCGCCTGGGCCGCGCCCAATTCCAAGGCCCCTCCCAAATGGTGCGCCGCACAAAGGCAGTGCGACCACACTGATCACAACAAGAACATCCCTGCTGCAAGCCTTGCAGGCGTGTAGCGCTTATTGATCAAGCGCAGATAGCTATTCATTCCATAGCAACCAGCGCTCCAACATGGCGCAGCGCGCGCTGGCACGCGCTTTGCATTGCACAGTGCAAGACCAATGCAGGTCTGACCACTGACAGCACTGACCCAACGGCGGGCCGGTGCTGGCAAGGAGCCCCGGATACGTTCCAGGCTCCACCCAGGACAAAGGCGTCCCCACCCGCTCCCGGCGTTGCTTTGATGCAGCCAGGCGCGGTGTGAGGACGCCTTTTTTGTTTTTCACGCCACCAGGGATGCCCCATGACCGATCTGTTGAAAACCAGCCTCAACCGCCGCACCGTGCTGCAGGCCGCCACCGTGGGCGCTGTGGGTGTGAGCCCCGCGCTGCGCGCACTCGTCCACGCAGCGGGCTCCGACGCCCCCGAGAAGAAGGAAGTCAAGATCGGCTTCATCCCGCTGACCGACTGCGCGAGCGTGGTCATGGCTTCAGTGCTGGGCTTCGACAAGAAATACGGCGTGACCATCGTCCCCAACAAGGAAGCCAGCTGGGCGGGCGTGCGTGACAAGCTGGTGAACGGCGAACTGGACTTTGCCCATGTGCTCTACGGCCTGGTCTATGGAGTGCACCTGGGCACCGCCGGTCCCAAGAAGGACATGGCCGTGCTCATGAATCTGAACAACAACGGTCAGGCCATCACCCTCTCCAAGGCCTTGGCCGACAAGGGTGCGGTGGATGGCCCGTCCCTGGCCAAGCTCATGGCCAGCGAGAAGCGTGAATACACATTTGCGGGCACCTTCCCCACAGGCACCCACGCGATGTGGATGCACTACTGGCTGGCAGCGGCGGGCATCAACCCGCTGTCGGGCGCCAAGCTCATCACCGTGCCCCCGCCGCAGATGGTGGCCAACATGCGCGTGGGCAACATGGACGGCTTTTGTGTGGGCGAGCCCTGGAACCACCGCGCCATCATGGATGGCATCGGCATCACGGCCAACACCACGCAGGATATCTGGAAGGACCACCCCGAGAAGGTGCTGGGCACCACGGCCGAGTTCGTCAAGAAGTACCCCAACACCACGCGTGCCGTGATGATGGCCGTGCTCGAAGCCAGCCAGTGGATCGACGCCAGCCTGTCCAACAAGATGAAGATGGCCGAGACCGTGGCCGGCAAGGCGTATGTGAACACGGGCGTGGATGCCATCAACCAGCGCATCCTGGGCCGCTACCAGAACGGTCTGGGCAAGACCTGGGACGACCCCAACCACATGAAATTCTTCAACGACGGCGCGGTGAACTTCCCCTACCTGTCGGACGGCATGTGGTTCCTGACCCAGCACAAGCGCTGGGGCTTGCTGAAGAGCCACCCCGACTACCTGGCCGTGGCCAAGGAAGTGAACCAGGTGGACCTGTACAAGTCGGTCGCCAGCGCCATGAAGATCAGCGTGCCCAAGGATGTACTGCGCACCAGTAAATTCATCGACGGCGTGGTGTGGGACGGCAAGGACCCCGCCAAGTACGCCGACGGCTTCAAGATCAAGGCCTGACGGCAACCCTGCCCCAGCGCCCGCCCGGCCACCCCGCAAGCAAGCCCTGCACAGGAGAAAACCATGGTCAGTGCCGTCTTTCACTCCCCGTTGGATGCAGCCCCCGTGGCCGCACAGAATGCTATGAATACTGTAGCTGCAAGCGCATCATCCACTAGCGCAAGAAGCCAAAAGGCTGCGATATCTGTCCCCAAGGCGCCTGCAACGCCCTCCAGCGTGGCCACTGGCCGCGACTGGTCCGCCCTCTCGCGCAGCTTCTGGCTGGCCGTGCTGCCGCCGCTGTGTGGCCTGGGCCTGCTCATCGGCCTGTGGGCGGTGGTCTCCACCACCACGGGCGGCAGCATCCCCAGCCCCAAGGACACCTGGCTGCAGGCGCTGGAAGTGTTCAGCAACCCCTTCTACCGCAACGGCCCCAACGACCAGGGCGTGGGCTGGAACGTGCTGATGAGCCTGCAGCGCGTGGCCATCGGCTTCGGCATGGCGGCGCTGGTGGGCATTCCGGCGGGGTTTGTGATCGGACGCTTCAATTTCCTGTCGCGCATGTTCAATCCGCTCATCAGCCTGCTGCGCCCCGTGTCGCCCCTGGCATGGCTGCCGATCGGTCTGCTGGTCTTCAAGGGCGCCAACCCGGCGGCCATCTGGACCATCTTCATCTGCTCCATCTGGCCCATGATCATCAACACCGCCGTGGGTGTGCAGCGCGTACCGCAGGACTACATGAACGTGGCCCGCGTGCTCAACCTGAGCGAATGGAAGATCGCCACCAAGATCCTCTTCCCCGCCGTGCTGCCCTACATGCTGACCGGCGTGCGCCTGGCCGTGGGCACCGCGTGGCTGGTGATCGTGGCGGCCGAGATGCTGACCGGCGGCGTGGGCATCGGCTTCTGGGTGTGGGACGAGTGGAACAACCTCAACGTCAAGAACATCATCATCGCGATCTTCGTGATCGGCATCGTCGGGCTGCTGCTGGAGTTTGCACTCATCAAGCTGGCCACCGCATTTACGTTTGAAGAGGTGAAAGCATGAACACGACAGCTCCATCCACCCACCCTTCCATGAGCACCAAGTTCATCGAGATCCACGGCGTCGAGCAGACCTTCAAGACGGCCAAGGGCCTGTTCCCGGCGCTGCGCGACATTCACCTGACGATT
>Ga0207976_100214_pt1 | contig 34038 bp, 29 predicted proteins | sample LakWasMe94_HOW11_2_FD_183916 | JGI IMG/M metagenome (GOLD analysis project Ga0207976, IMG submission 183916) | Freshwater sediment methanotrophic microbial communities from Lake Washington under simulated oxygen tension - Sediment Metagenome... | ecosystem: Environmental > Aquatic > Freshwater >... | reverse complement strand
CGCCGACTACGGCACCGTGATGGTCGAGCGCTTCTTGCCCGGCCACGACTTCCGCCTGCTGGTGGTGGGCGACCAGCTGGTGGCCGCCGCCCGCCGCGAGCCGCCCCAGGTGCTGGGCGATGGCGAGCACACCGTGCGCCAGCTGGTGGACGTGGTCAACCAGGACCCCCGCCGTGGCGAAGGCCATGCCACCTCGCTGACCAAGATCCGCCTCGATGACATCGCAGTAGCCCGCCTGGCCATGCAGGGCCTGACGCCCGACTCGGTGCCGGAGAAAGGCCAGCGCGTCATCCTGCGCAACAACGCCAACCTGTCCACCGGCGGCACCGCCACCGATGTGACTGACGACGTGCACCCCGAGGTTGCGGCCCGCGCCGTGGCCGCCGCCCAGATGGTGGGCCTGCACATCTGCGGTGTGGACATGGTGGCCGAGACCGTGCTGCGCCCCCTTGAAGAACAAGGTGGCGGCTTTGTGGAAGTGAACGCCGCCCCCGGCCTGCGCATGCACCTGGCCCCCAGCTACGGCAAGCCCCGCAACGTGGGCCAGGCCATGGTGGACAAACTGTTTGCCCATGGCGACGACGGCCGCATCCCTACCGTGGCCGTCACCGGCACCAACGGCAAGACCACCACCGCCCGCCTGATTGCGCACCTGTTCACCGCCCAGGGCCTGCGCGTGGGCATGACCAACACCGACGGCGTGTACGTGAACGGCCGCCAGATCGACAGTGGCGACTGCAGCGGCCCCAAGAGCGCCCGCAACGTGCTGCTGCACCCCGAGGTGGACGCCGCCGTGTTCGAGACCGCCCGTGGCGGCATCTTGCGCGAAGGCCTGGGCTTTGACCGCTGCCAGGTGGCCGTGGTCACCAACATCGGCGCGGGCGACCACCTGGGCCTGAACTACATCACCACGGTGGAAGACCTGGCCGTGCTCAAGCGCGTGATCGTGCAGAACGTGGCCCCCACGGGCTACGCGGTGCTCAACGCCGCCGACCCCATCGTGGCGGCCATGGCTTCGGCCTGCCCCGGCAAGGTGATCTACTTTGCCAGCGACCGCCACCACCCCGTGATGGTCACGCACCGCGCCCAGGGCCACCGCACCGTCTACGTGGACGGTGACTCCATCGTCGCCTCCGAAGGCTCGTGGCGCGAAACCATCCACCTGCGCGATGTGCCCATCACGCGCAACGGCAAGATCGGTTTTCAGGTCGAGAACGTCATGGCCTCCGTGGCTGCCGCCTGGGGCGTGGGCATGCCCTGGCAGACCATCCGCCGCGGCCTGTCGGGCTTTGTGAACGACAGCGACAACGCCCCCGGCCGCTTCAACATCATGGACTACCGGGGTGCGACGGTGATCGCCGACTACGGCCACAACCCCGACGCCATGCGCGCCCTGGTGCAGGCCGTGGACGCCCTGCCCGGCAAGCGCCGCAGCGTGGTCATCAGCGGCGCGGGCGACCGGCGCGACGAAGACATCCGCGAGCAGACCGTGATCCTGGGCGCCGCGTTTGACGACGTGATCCTGTACCAGGACGCTGCCCAGCGCGGCCGCGCCGACGGCGAAGTGATGGCACTGCTGCGCGAAGGCCTGGCCGGTGCGCCGCGCACCACGCACGTGGAAGAGATCCGTGGCGAGTTCATCGCCATTGACACCGCCCTGGAGCGCCTGCAACCCGGCGACCTGTGCCTGGTGCTGGTGGACCAGGTCGAAGAAGCGCTGGCCCACCTGGCCCAACGCTGCACCGAAGGCGAGACCGCGGCATGACCGCTGCGCACACGTTGGCAACCGCCGCCGTTGTGGCGCTTGCGGCCCTCGCGGGCGGCACAGTGCAGGCCGCATCGGGCGAAAAGATCGGCACCGTGGACACCGCGTTCCAGTGGATCGGCCGCGACCACGACATCATCGTCGAGGCCTATGACGACCCGGGCGTACGGGGCGTCACCTGCTACGTCTCGCGGGCACGCATCGGTGGTGTCAAGGGCACGCTGGGCCTGGCCGAGGACCGCGCCGAGGCCTCCATTGCCTGTCGCCAGGTCGGCCCCATCAGCATTCCCGAGCCACTGAAGAAACAGGAGGAAGTGTTCAGCGAACGCATGTCCATCCTGTTCAAGCGCCTGCGCATCGTGCGCATGGTGGACCCGGCCCGCAACACGCTGGTGTACCTGACCTACTCTGAAAAGCTCATCGACGGCTCCCCCCAGAACAGCGTGACCGCCGTTCCCGTGGACCGCGCCACCGCCATTCCGCTGCGCAAGTGACGGTAGCCCGGTGTGGCCGGGGCATCGCTCAGACATCAAAAAAAGGGGCTCCAGGCCCCTTTTTTGATCGTAGATGCCAGTAGCGCTAGTGCAATATACCTGAGCAGCTATCAAATAAATAGCACCTAGCCCTGCGCGGCAATCTGCCGCAGCGCCTGCTCAAACACCTCCACCGGCTGCCCACCCTGGATCAGGTGGCGCTCGTTGACGATGATCGCGGGCACCGAATGGATGCCGTTTTGCAGATAGAACTGCTCGCGCTCGCGCACTTCGTCGGCGTAGCGGTCTGAGGCGAGCAGCGCACGCGCCTCGGCCACATCCAGACCCACCTCTCCCGCCACACGCACCAGCACCTCGTGGTTGCTCGGGTCCTGCCCGTCGGTGAAATACGCCGTGAACAGCGCCTTCTTCAGCGCGGGCTGCACGCCCTTCTCTTCGGCCCAGTGCAGCAGGCGGTGCGCATCAAAGGTGTTGTAGATGCGGCTGCGCTTGTCCATGCTGAAGGTGAACCCCAGCGCCGCACCGCGCGCCGCGATGGCCTCGCGGTTCTTCTGGCTCTGCTCGGGCGTGGCGCCGTATTTTTCTTGCAGGTGCTCGCCAATGTCCTGACCCGCAGGACCCATCTGCGGGTTCAGCTCGAACGGCTGAAAGTGCAGGTCCAACGCGACCTCGCCCTGCAGCCGGTCCGCCGCCTGCTCCAGCGCCTTGAGGCCGATGATGCACCAGGGGCAGGAGACATCGGAGACGAAATCGATCTTGAGGGTGGTGGTCATGGGAGGGGTGTACTGATGAGAGATGGCGAATAGTAGGACGGGTTTGAAAACCGCGATTGTGATGGGTGTACCGGAAACTCATGCTCGCCTGGACGAGCGCGCTCTTGAGTCCTTCAAGGCCCTGTCGGCATACCTATCGGCAAGCTGTCGCATGGGCTGCTTGACCCAATCTACGCCGAACATCCGGGCTAGATGCCGACAGGAATGCGGTATTGAGGCACGTAGCCCCGCCCGCCACTTTCGCCACGGGTGCAACCCACGCGTCCATGCCTTTACCTACCTATGAAAGTGAGGAGCGCAGGACCTAGCAGAAAGGCTCCAAGCAGCAAGATGACTGGCACGCCAACAGCAAACCAGATCATCAGCCTCGACTCCCTCTTGAAATGATGGTTGACGCTCTTGCTCTTGTCAGAGGAGCTTCCTTCTTCGTTGGAATGATTCGGGTGATTCATGAAGTGCTTTCGCAGTGAATCTTATGACTGCTATCGGCCAAAGCCAATCGGCCCAGCAAGCCGCCACTTGCTCACATACGCCGCAGCTCCGTCTTCAACACCTTCCCATAGCTGTTCTTCGGCAAAGCCTCCACCCACCGGTATTCCTTCGGCCGCTTAAAGCGAGCAATGTGCTCCAGGCACAGCGCATCCAGCACGGCATCGGCCACCGCGCCACCCTCCCCTGCAACCAGGAAGGCCACCACCACCTCGCCCCATTCCGCATCGCGCTGGCCCACCACAGCCACCTCGCGCACCTGCGGGTGGAGCAGCAGCACCTCTTCCACCTCACGCGGGTAGATGTTGCTGCCGCCGGAGATGATCACGTCCTTGGACCGGTCCTTGAGCGTGAGAAAGCCATCGGCATCCAGCGCGCCCATATCGCCGGTGTAGAGCCAGCCGCCCTGCAAGGTCTGCGCGGTGGCGGTGGGGTTGTTCCAGTAGCCGGGCATCACGGTGTCGCCGCGCACCACCACCTCACCCGTTTCGCCGGTGCGCAGGGGCTGGCCCGTGGCATCGACCACACGCACCTCCACCAGCGACTGCGCCACGCCCACCGACACCATGCGCTCGGCCCAGCGCGGGTGGTCGCGGTCGGCCAGCTGGGCGCGCGACAGGGCGGTGATGGTCATGGGGCTTTCGCCCTGGCCGTAGATCTGTGCAAAGCGGTTGCCCATCACGGCCAGGGCGTTGCGCAGGTCGTCGGCGTACATGGGGCCTCCGCCGTAGACGATGGTCTTGAAGCCTGAGACGTCGGCACCCGTGGCACGCACATGGTCCACCAGGCGGTGCACCATGGTGGGGGCTGCAAACAGCGTGAGCTGGCCCACGCTGGCCGCGAGCTGCACCAGTTCGGCCGGCTCGAACCCGCCCGACAGCGGCACCACATGCCGCTCGCCGCGCAGCACCTGGGCGTAGTTGTAAAGCCCCGCCCCGTGCGACATGGGTGCGGCGTAAACCATGGCGTCACCGGGCAGGATGTCGTCCACACCGATGAAGTAGCAGGCCGTCATGGCCAGCAGGTTGCGGTGGGTCTGCATCACACCCTTGGGTCGGCCGGTGGTGCCCGAGGTGTAGAACAGCGAGGCCACGTCATGCGGCGCGCGGTCGCACACGTCCATGGGCGTGTGGGCGACTGCGGCGCGGTATGCGTCGGAGCCAAAGACCAGCACCGCGTCCTGCGGCGCCCCGGCCTCGCGCACGGCGGGTGCCAGCGCTTCAGAGGTCAGCACCATACGCGCGCCAGAGTCGGTCAGCACGTAGGCGAGTTCTTTGGCATGCAGCTTGTAGTTGACCGGCACCGACACCGCCCCTGCCCACAGGATGGCGTGCAGGGCCTCCAGGTATTCGGGCGCATTGGCGGCGTAGATGGCCACGCGGTCGCCCGGGGCCACGCCACAGCGTGTGCGCAGATGGGCGGCCAGCGCGGCGGTGCGGGCAGCCAGCGTGCCGTAGCTCCACAGCACCTGGTCGCCATGCAGCAGCGCGGGCTGGTGGGCGTGCAGCAAGGCGCTGCGGCGCAGCAGGTGGGCGATGTTCATCGGGCGCGCTCCAGAATGCTCACGTAGTTGGCCACGGCCGAGCCGCCCATGTTGAACACGCCCGCCAGGGTGGCACCCGGCACCTGCAGGTCGCCCGCCTCGCCCAAGAGCTGCATGGCCGACACCACATGCATCGACACGCCCGTGGCGCCGATCGGGTGGCCCTTGGCCTTGAGCCCGCCCGACGCGTTGACGGGCAGGCGGCCGCTGCGCAGCACGGTGCCGTCTTCCAGCAGGCGGTGGCCCTGGCCTGCGGGCGCCAGGCCCATGGCCTCGTACGTGAGCAGCTCGGCGATGGTGAAGCAGTCGTGCACCTCGGCCAGCGACAGGTCGTGCACCGCGCACCCTGCCTGCTGCAGCGCCTGCTGCCAGGCGCGCCGGGGCCCTTCAAAGTCCACCACACGGCGGCGCGCCATGGGCAGGTAGTCGTTGACCTGCACCCGCGCCCGCAGGCGCACGGCGCGGGGGAAGTCGCCCACCGCATCATCGGCCGCCAGGACGAGCGCCGCTGCGCCGTCAGACACCAGCGAGCAGTCCGTCTTGCGCAGGGGCGCGGCAATCATCGGGTTGCGGTCGGACACAGTGTTGCAGAACTCAAAGCCCAGGTCCTTGCGCATGTGGGCCCAGGGGTTGAGCGCGCCGTTGGCGTGGTTCTTGGCCGCGATGCGTGCCAGGGTGGCCGAGTGGTCGCCATGCGCGGCAAAGTAATCCTGCGCGATGGAGGCAAAAATGCCCGGAAAGCCACCGGGCGGACTGCCCGCCTCGCCGGAGTAGCCGCAGTCGCCCAGGATGCGAGTGGTCTCGGCGCCGGAGACAGCGGTCATCTTTTCAGCGCCGATGACGAGGGCAACCCGGGCGCGACCGGCTTCGATCGCGTCACACGCGGCATAGAGGGCCGCCGAGCCCGACGCGCAGGCGTTCTCCAGCCGTGTGGCGGGCTTCCACCGCAGGGCGTCGTCGCACTGCAGGGCCAGCGACGAGGCAAACACATCGGGCGTGAAGCCGCCGTTGAGGTTGCCCAGCCACACGCCATCCACCGCTGTGCCGTCGATGCCCGCGTGCTGCAGGGCCTCGCGGCCCGCGCGGGTGATGAGGTCTTCCAGGCCCATGCCGTCCAGCCGTCCAAACGGCAAATGCGCCCAACCCACAATCGCTGCACCCATGTCCATCCTCCGTTGATGCGCGCCACAACGGCGCGATGGCAAGCACTGTAGGCAAGCGATGGCCCTCCGCACAGTCGCCGAACTACCCAAGGGAAAACCCGAAGCCCTGGCGCCCCGCACAGCCCGCGCCATCAATCCCCCACACGCTGTGGCGTTGAAACCGCATTGCCTAGACTGCACCTAAGAACCTGTTCACAAGCCACCGCACAACACACTGCAAGCAGTGTGCAACCCCTCCCACCCCTTTTTTCCGCACGACGACCATGACCCTGGACCAGCAAAAATCCATCCTCACCATCGCCCTTCTGGCCGCGTTTGCCGATGGCAACAAGGACGATGCCGAACGCGAAGAGATCCGCCGCATTGCCCAGTCGCTCGCGGGCGACGGGGGCGTGGCCGACCTGCCGCGCATCTACCAGGACGTGCTGCTGCAGCGCACCAGCGCGCAGGCCGCCGTGCAGGGTCTGAGCGAGCCCATGCACCGCCAACTGGCCTACGAGATGGCTGTGTGCGTGTGTGATGTGGACGGCCGCCAGACCGCGGCGGAGCGCGAGTTTCTGACCCGCCTCAAGGCGGCCCTGCAGCTGGGCGACCCGCAGACGGCAGCGTTTGACCAGCAAGCCGATGCGCTGATGGACGTGGCCGAAAAGGCCGTGCCGATGGCGGTGCCGGTGGCCACTGCTGCTGCGGCGCCTCTGGCCGCAGCAGTCGGTGCAGGTGGCTCGGACGCAGAGCTGGACCAATCCATCCTGAACTATGCGCTGCTCAATGGCGCGCTGGAGCTGCTGCCGCAGTCATGGGCGTCGATGGCCATCATCCCGCTGCAGGTGAAGATGGTCTACGGCATTGGCAAGGCGCACGGGGTGGAGCTGGACCAGGGCCACATCAAGGAGTTCATTGCTGCTGCCGGCGTGGGCATGACGTCGCAGTATCTGGAGCAGTTTGGTCGCAAGCTGCTGGGCGGCCTGCTGAGCAAGGTGGCGGGCCGCACCATCGGCGGGCTGGGCGGCGCTGCCACAGGCATGGCGTTTTCGTTTGCCACCACCTACGCGCTGGGGCAGGTGGCCAAGCGCTATTACGCCGGTGGCCGGGTCATGAGCACGGCCATGCTGCGCGAGACCTTTCAGGGCCTGCTCACGCCCGCCAAGCAGCTGCAAACGCAGTACTTGCCACAAATTCAGCAGAAGGCAGCGACGCTGGACGCGGGCCAGATCATGGCCCTGGTACGGGGCAAATAGCGAACGCTATCTAATTGATAGCTGCTTGCAAATATTCGACTAGCGCTTGCAGCCGATTTGACTCAAAACCCGTCCCACAGGCACGCAGTGGCCTGCTCGGACGCCCCGCAGCGCGCCACCACGCTGCGCGCACCCGTTGCCGCCGCGCAGCACCTTGCGATTCGGCAGGTAATACACCGCCCGGTGCATGACAGAATCCGACCATGCTCGACCACACGGATCCTGTCGCCTCCATCATCCCGGCCATGTCGCTCGATTCGCCGTCCGACAATGCCATGGCGGCCATGTCGCGGCTGGCCCTGGGGCCCGTGAACACGGACTACTACCTGAAGGTGTTCGAGCGCTTTGACGACACGGGCCGCACGACCACTACCTGGAACTGGGCCGCCTGCCTGTGCACCCTGAACTGGATGCTGTTTCGCCAGCTGTGGGGTGCCGCGCTGGTCTATGTGGCGGCAGCCGAGGGGCTGGCACTGATCGTGTTTGGCGTGGGCCGTTCGTTTTTGCACTGGCCCGTGGGCATCGAACTCGGGGTGCTGGGCGCCTTTGCGGTGCTGGCCTTTGCCGTGCCGGGGCTGTACGGCAACGCCATCCTGTACGCCGACATCCGCAAGCGCATTGCGCGCGCGCTGGCCGCGTCGCGCACCGTGCCGGAAGCCTGCGCGCTGCTCGAAAAGCAGGCCAGCTCGCGCAAGCGGCTGCAGGTGCTGGTGCTGGCAAACGTGGTGCTGGGCCTGGCCGCACTGATCGCCTACCTGGCGCTGTCGCCGTCGGACGTGAAGCCCCTGGCGCTGGAACCCGCCGTCACGGTGGCGCAGGCCACGGCAGCGGCCCAGGCGGCATCTGCCACCAAGCCCGTGGGTGCCTTGCCGGTGCCGGAGGCCGAAGGGGCACCCACGCCGCCAACGCCAGCCCCTGAAGTGGCAACAGAACCACCGCCAGCGCCCACACCCGCGCCCCAGGCTCCTGCTGCAGCAGCAGCCCCCAAGCCTGCGCTTGCGCCTGCACCTGTGGCGTCGGCACCTTTGGCTGTCGCGCCCGCTCCTGCCGCCACTGCCGTTCAAAAATCGGCCGAGCCTCCAGCTCCAGCACTGTCCGCATCGGCCACGGCCGCCCCCCCAGCCGCCAAAGCGTCCACACCCAAGCCAGCCACGCCAGCCGCATCGACCCGCGCACCGACGCCTGCGGCCAGCGCCACCGCTACCGCCCCTGCACGCCGTGATGCCGCCAGCCGCGCAGCAGCCCCCACCAAGCCCAAGACACCGGCGGCAGCAGCGTCCTCCACCGCCGACACCGCGCTGCCCACGGTGGGCACTGCCCCGGGCTACTACATCAACGTGGGCCTGTTCGCCGAAGAAGCCAACGCCCGCAAGACGCAGGCGCGCTTGCTCAACGAAGGCCTGCCCGCGTTTCGCCAGGAGCTGAACAATTCCAAGGGTCGCCGCATCCGCGTGCGGGTGGGGCCTTACGCCACCCGCGCCCAGGCCGATGCCGCAGCCGAGGCGATCCGGGCGATGGCGCTGGACGCCGTCGTCTTCAAGCAGTAGCCCCCCTGGACGCGGGGCGTAGCACTGTCCTACGCACGTGAATGCCCGACGCCGACGCAGGGTCGCCGAGTCTGCAGGTACGCTGAGCCCAGAGCAACTTTGGGCGCATGCACCATGACGCGAAAGACCTCCCCGCACCACAACGCCACCCGCCGGTGGGCCACCCTGGCCGCGGTGGCTGCGGGCGCACTGCTGCTGACGGGCTGTGCCCCTTGGCGCATGTGGGCGGCCGCCGACCTGGCCCGCGACGCACGCCCCTACACCGCTCAGCCCCCGCAGCCGACGCGGCGTGTGCTGGTGGTGGGAGACAGCACCGCCGTGGGCACTGGTGCCAGCACCGCAGCAGACAGCCTGCCGGGGCGCATCGGCCAGGACCATCCCCAATGGCGCATCGACAACCTGGCGGCCAACGGCGCCAAATTTGGCGATGTGGTGCAGCAACTGGAGCGCGCTGGCGGCGGCTACGACCTGGTGCTGGTGCTGGCGGGAGGCAACGATGTGATCCGCTTCACGTCTGAAGACACGCTGCGCGACCAGGTACAGCAGGCCGTGGCGCTCGCGCGCCGCAAGGGGCAGCAGGTGGTGCTGATGCCTTGTGGCAACGTGGGCCACGCGCCCTTTTTTGTGCCGCCCCTGTCATGGGCCATGTCGCGCCGGTCCGAGGCACTGCATGCGCTGGCGCGGGAGGCAGCCAGCGCGCAGCAGGTGCACTACGTGCGCTTGCTCAAGCCGCGCGACCAGGACCCGTTCGTGACCCGCAGTCAGGAGCTGAACGCCGCCGACGGCCTGCACCCCAGCAGCGCGGGCTATGCGGAGTGGTACCGCGAGCTGGTGGCACAGGGTGCGTTGAGCAGTCTCACGCCGTAGCCCCGTTACCCGTCCGTTGACTCGCTACGGGACAGCCACTGCAGCACGGCATCGATGACCCACTGCGGGTCATCCAGCGGCAGGTCGTGTCCCGCCCACGGATGCGACTGCAGCGGCAGCCCCCAGGCCTGCGCAATGGCCTGCGAGCATTGGCGGGACACCAGGTGGTCTTTCAGGCTGCCCAGCAGCAGCACACGGTCCACGGGTGCGGCTGCCGGCGCGCGGTACCGCGCGGCCGCCACCAGCTGGCGCAGGGCATTGCGAGCCGACACCGGCCGTTGCCTGCGCACCGCGGCCCACTGCGCCGACACGCCGGTGGCAGCGGATGGCACGCTGCGGCTGGTGATCTGCCACACCACCTGCTCCGCAGCTTCCGCAGATCGCCACCGCCAGGCCAGCCGCAGCAGCGGTGCGATGTTGTGCAGCTGCAGACGGTGCCAGAACGGGCTGAACGGGCGCAGGCTGGTGTTGATGAGCACGCAGCCCGCCACCTCGTGGGGCGCCACGCGCGCCCATTCGGTGGCCACCATCGCCCCCAGCGACATGGCCAGCAGGTGGTAGGGCGGCGCCACGGCACGCTGCGCCAGCTCTGCACGGCAGGCCTGCACCATGCCCTGCACCGACAGGGGCGACACCAGGCCATGGAACTCGCCATTGCCCGGCAGGTCCAGCGCCAGCACCTGGTCGCCCGGCACCGCTTGCGCAAAGCGCTCGCCAAAGGCGCCCCAGTGCGCGGCCTCGCGCGTCAGACCGCGCAGCAAGATCCATTGGCGTGGTGGGCGCACTGGCATCTCAGTACCACGCAGCCAGGGCATCTGCCCGGCGCTGCGCACGCTGATCGGGCGCTGGCACCCAGCGTGCGTGGCTGCAGGCCGCGCGCGACAGAAAGTCCAGCAGCGAGAGGTGCCGCCGCAGCACCCGCTGCTGGCGGTGGTTGATGAGCGGATTGAAGATGCCGTTGCGCGAGAACAGCTGGCGCGGATTCTTCTTGATCCACAGCCAAGAGCCCATCTCCAGCGTGAGCGGCAAGAAGGTGTGCGCGGGCACATCGCGGCAGGCCTGCAGGTACAGGTGGTCCCACAGGTCGCCATGGGCCAGGTACTGCGCGCTCTGCGGCTCGATGATGTACTGGTGGTTGCTGTGCGCCTGCAGAAAGATGTCTTGCAGCGCATGCAGCTCGGCCAGGTGCGGAATGGGCCGGCGGGTGTGGGCAAACGGGAACCACAGCCGGTCCTTCACCCCAAAGCCCGAGTGGCAGTCCAGCGCAATGCTGAAGGGCCGCGCCAGCAGCTGCTGCGCCACCACGTCGCACAGCGCCTGGCTCTCGGCCTCCATGGGCTCGCCCAGCCTGCCCCGGTACCAGGGCAGGCCCGCGCTCACGCGCTGCCCGCCAATGCCCCAGGGCACCGGGTCCACCGCGTCGACGGGCGCATTGCGCATCAGGTCCACCCCGCGCGGATTGGCGCGCGTGGCAGACCACATGCCGCCGGGGTTGACGATGGGCATGAAGACCAGGCGCACACGCTCCAGCTGCTGGTGCAAGGTAGTGTCCCACTGCAGCCGCATGACCACGTTTTGCAGGTAGGCAATGACCACCTCGGCACCAATGCGCTCCAGCCCATGCACGCCGCCAAAGAATCCGACGGCGGGCACGTCCAGCGCCGGGTTGCCCAACCCAATGGCATAGATGGGAAATTGCGTGCCCGATGCCACAGACACCTGCTGGACGACCTGCACCTGCAGATGGGGCGCCCCCAGGTCCAGGATTTTTTCCAGCGCCACAAGCTCGGGCAGCATGTTCAAAGGGTGGAGTAAGTCGGTGTTTACGGCGCGCCAGACCGCGTGCCAGGCAGTGAGGATAGCGCCCGGGGCCCAGCACGAACAGCGCTGCGGCCAACCTGTGGGGTTTGCGCGAACCGACGCGAAACCGTCACACAAGGGCGCTACCTTGCCTGCAGTCACCACCCTTTGGAAGAGGCGCAACATGCTCTGGAAATTGTTCGGACTGCAGCGGCTGCTCGATGAGCTGTTCGATGAACGCGGGTGGCTGAGCCTGGACCTGCCCCGCACCACCGGCTGGGACCACGATGATGTACCCGCCATCGCGCAAGACTGAGGCCTACCGCTGGGCCATGGGCTGGGCGATGCTGGCCTGTGCACTGGCCTGGGGCGTGGTGGAGTTCCTGGCCCTGCAGCGCGCGCGCTGGCAGCTGTGGCGCGAGCGGCTGCACACGCCTGCCCATCACTAGCAAGATCGCCATGAGCGACCGGCCGCAGGACCTGCACGAAGAGGTGGCCAACAGTGCGCTGCACGGTGCTGCGCTGGTGGGCGCCTGCCTTGCCGTGCCACAACTGCTGCAATCAGCCCCCGCCGCGCATCCCGCAGCAATAGGGGGTGTGCTGGTGTTTGTGGCCACCATGGCGCTGCTGTATGGCGCGTCCACCCTGTACCACGCGCTACCGCCGGGGCGGGCCAAGCAATGGGCGCTGCGGCTGGACCATGCGGCGATCCACCTGTTCATTGCGGGCAGCTTCACCCCGTTTGCGTTGAGTGCACCGGGCCACACGCACCATGTCACCGCCCTGGCCCTCGTCTGGCTCGCGGCCCTGGCGGGCTGCTGGCTGCAGCTGAGCACAAGGCGCACGGCGCCCTGGCTGTCCACGGCCTTGTATGTGGCGATGGGCTGGGTGGCGCTGCTGGCGGCCTTGCCCCTGATGGCCCATGTGCCCGCCGTGAGTGCGGCCTGGCTGGTCATCGGCGGGGCCGCGTACACGGCCGGTGTGGTGTTTTTTGTTATGGACGCCGTGGTGCGCTACGCCCACGCCGTGTGGCATGGCTGTGTCATTGCAGGCACGGGCTGTCACGTGATCGCAGTGCTGGGCCTGCAGACGGCAGCTTAGCCACGCAGACAACAAGGGGGCGCAAAGCGCGCTCCTGCACCGACCTCGCGGGCCCTGCGCAAGCAGTTGGCACCGCACCCATGCGACGGCTGCAAACACCTGCGGCACGCAGGCCCTATCGCGTCTGGCGTTATCGCACCTAAAATCACGTAGGTCCTCGCCCGCAGAGGCAGGGCCCATCGTCATTCCAATCAACGAAAAAACATCATGGCAACTGCAAAGAAAACTCCCGCTCCCGCAAAGAAGGTGGCCGTCAAGGCCGCAGCACCCGCCGCCAAGAAGGCAGCACCTGCAGCCAAAAAGGCGGCTCCAGCCGCCAAGAAAGCAGCCGCTCCCGCCGTCAAGCCCGTGGCCGCTGCTGCCGCCCTGAAGCCCATCAAGGCTGCTTTCAACAAGACCACGCTGGTCGCCCATCTGGCCGAACAGTCGGGTGTGGAGCCCAAGGCCGCCAAGGCCGTGCTGGCTGCGCTGGAAGCCGCCATCCTGGGCTCGGTGCACAAGAAGGGCTCTGGCGAGTTCACGCTGCCTGGCGTGCTCAAGATCGGCCTGCAGCAAGTGCCTGCCAAGAAAAAGCGTTTTGGCAAGGACCCGTTCACGGGTGAAGAGCGCTGGTTCCCCGCCAAGCCCGCCTCGGTCAAGATCAAGACCCGCGCCCTGAAGAAGCTCAAGGACGCAACCGCCTGATGCACCCAGCGCCGCAAGGCGCCTGCTTCAGCACCGGGGGCCGCGAGGCCCCTTTTTGCTTTTGGGGGAACCCGCAAGGGTGCGCGACGACGCCTCCCCTACACGCCCTGGGCCCCGCGCAATCAGGCCCTGATGACCCCTGGCACTGCAGGATGGGCGTACAACGCCTGCACCGCCGCCGCGCGGCGTGACAGCACCGCCCCCTGGTTGATGTAGCCCTTGTCAGTGATCTCCCCGGCGTCTGCATCAGGCGCCATGTCCATCACCATGGCCCGTGTGGGGCATTGCGAAGACCCAGCGCCCGCATCGCGGCGCGCGCGCATCACAGCCTGCAATGCCTGCTCCAGCCGCACAGCGTCGGCCGCACCGGCCGCAGACGGAAACACCAGCATGCCCACCTCATCGCGGTCATGCCCGGTGAGCACGATGTCCTGGACCAGCGGCGCCAGTTGCGACACCAACTCCACCCGCAACGTGCCCACCGACACCCAGCTGCCGCTGGACAGCTTGAAATCCTCCGCCACGCGCCCGTTGAAGACCACGCCTTTGTCTGGCTGCTCCGCGTCCACCAGATAGCCCGCGTCGCCGATGCGGTAGAACCCCTCGTGATCGAACGCGGCCGCCGTTTCGCGCGGCGCATTGCGGTAGCCCGCAAACACCGACACGCCACGAACCCGCATCTCCAGCTTGCTGCCGTTGGGCACCAGCTTCAGCTCCAGCCCTGGCAAGGGTGCACCAATACAGCCCGCGCCTTCAAGGTGCCAGTGCGCGGTGGTGACGGCCGGCGCTGTCTCTGTGGATCCCCACGATGTCGTGAGCCACAGCGGCTGCTCGGGGCGCACGCGCCGGGCAACGGCCTGCAGGCGCTGCCAGGTCGATGGAGCCAGCGCCGCTGCCGCATAGAAGGCCAGCCGCATGCGCGCCAGCACATCGGCGGCCAGGCCGTCGTCGGCCTCCAGAAACGGCAGCAGCATGTCAAAGCCCCGGGGCACATTGAACAGCATGGTGGGCTGCACCTCACGCAGGTTGCGCACCGTCTTGTCGATGAGCCCCGGCATCGGCCGCCCCTCGTCGATGTAGAGCGTGCCGCCGTGGCACAGCACCATGTTGAGGTTGTGGTTGCCGCCAAAGGTATGGCTCCAGGGCAGCCAGTCCACCAGCACCGGCTTCTCGTGCTCCAGAAAGCGCCACGCCTGGGCCATCATCTGCTGGTTGGCGCAGAGCATGCGGTGGGTGTTGATGACCACCTTGGGCCGACCGGTGGAGCCGGAGGTGAGCAGGTATTTGGCATGGTCATCGGGCAGCAGCGCCTGCATGGCCTGCTGCACCTGGGGCGTTTCCTGCCCAGCGAGCAGATGCTCCCAGGGCAGCGCACCCGGACACGTGGAGGCGTTGCGGCTGAACACACGCACGGCATCGCTATCCCAGCCGTGCAGGGCCGCCGCATAGACGCTGGCATCGGACGCATAGACCAGGCTGGGCTCCAGCACCGACAGCATGCTGTGCAGGCGGCTGGGGTCCTGGGAGCGCGCATACGCGCTCGACAGCGAACAGGGGGTGATGCCCACATGCATGGCCGCCAGCATGAGCACCGCATGGTCCACCGCGTTGTCGGACAGGATGGCAATGGGCCGCCCGGCTGGTAACCGCAGGTCCAGCAGCGACTGGGCCACAGCACCCACCTGGCGGCGCAGCTGGGCATAGGTCAGGCTGCGCCAGCCTTCTGCACCGTCGCCCCGCTCGGCCAGCGCCAGGGTATCTGGCGTCTCTCGCGCCCAGCGTTCGAGCCATTCCCCTACGCAGCGGGCATAAGGTTGCAGCGCCATGGGAGAGCGCAGCGTGAAAGAACCATCGTCAAACTGGGTGCGCACAGCGCGCGCAGGGGCAATCTGGCGCTCGTCATCAAGAAAGGCTGGGTACATGGTGGGTTCTCGGGAACGATGGAGGTTCAAAACAGGGAACGCTGTGCCTCAGGTGTGCAGATCGGGATCGGGCTTGTTCAACAAGCCGGACGCCTGCTTGGCGCGCAGCAACTCAATGAGCAAGGCATCCCGCGCACGGGCCAGATCGCTGGCTTGGCGCGTGCCTAGTGCTTGTGCGACCCCATCGGTCACCTGGCGCTGCAAGGCTTCGGTCATGGACGGAGTGCCCAGGTCCTGCCACCAGCTTTCGATGGGACCGCCCAGGTGGGCCAGCAGGTGGGCTATGCCACCTTCGCCACCCGACAGGTGCAGGTTCATGAACGGCCCCATCAGCGCCCACCGCAAGCCGGGGCCCTGGGAGATGGCTGTGTCGATGTCTTCCACAGTGGCTACGCCCTGGTCCACCAGATGAAAGGCCTCGCGCCAGAGCGCCGCCTGCAGGCGGTTGGCAATGTGCCCCTTGATCTCACGCCGCACCTGGATGGGACGCTTGCCAATGCGGGTGTAGAACGCCATGGCATCGGCCACCGCCTGGGGCGTGGTGCGCTCGCCGCCGCCCACTTCGACCAGCGGGATCATGTGCGGCGGATTGAACGGGTGGCCCAGCACCACGCGCCCGGGGTGCGTGCAATCCTTCTGCATATCCGTCACCGCCAGCCCCGAAGAACTGGAGGCCAGCACCACATGCGCCGGGGTCGCTGCATCCATGCGGCGGAACAGGTCCACCTTGAAGTCGAGTCGCTCGGGCCCGTTCTCCTGGACAAAGTCGGCCTGCGTCAGAGCATCTTCCAGCCGCACATGAAAGTGCAGGCGCTCCTGTCTTGCCCCCGAGGTCAGCCCCTGCTGCGCCAGCGCCACCCAATGCGCGGCGACGGCGTCCCGCAGTCGCTGCTCGGCCCCTGGCGACGGGTCGGTGGCATGCACGTCCAAACCCCGTGCCAGAAAGTACGCGGCCCAGCTCGCGCCAATGGTGCCGGTGGCCACGACAGCCACGCGCTTCACGGTGTGTGCCATGGGGAACCTTTCAGGACTCTGCCGTGAAGCCGACCTTCTTCACCAGCGGGCCCCAGCGCTCATATTCGGCCTGTTGCGAGGCCAGCATCTCCGCAGGCGTAGAGCCCTTCGCGATGAGCCCCACCACGGCCAGGCTGTCCATGACGGCCTTGTCCTTGATCGCTGCGTTGATGGCGGCGTTGGCGGCAGACACCACGGCTGCTGGCGTGCGGGCCGGGGCGTAAAAGCCAAACCATTCCTCGGTCGTGAGTTCTGGAAAGCCCTGCTCTGCAAACGTGGCGACCTCGGGCGAAAACGGCGACCGCGCCTGACCCGAGGTGGCGATCAGCCGCAGCTTGCCCGCCTTGTGGTTGGGAATGAAGTCTCCGCTGGGCGTGACCATCGACGCGATCTGCCCGCCCACCACATCGGTTACGCCCGGGATGGAACCGCGGTACGGCACATGCTTGAGGTCCACGCCGTTGTTCAAGCCCAGCAGCGCACCGATGAAGTGTGGCGTGGAGCCCGCTGCGGGTGAGCCGTAGTTCGCCTGCCCGGGGTTGGCCTTGGCCCAGGCCAGAAAGTCCTTCACCGTCTTGACGGAGGCAGGCACCAGCGGCCCCACAGCCAGACCATGGTGCATGACGGCACCGATGGACACCGGCACAAAGTCCTTGGCCGGGTCGTAGCTCAGGCGGCTGTAAATGTGCGGGTAAATGGACGTGCACGAAAACGGCGACAGCGTGAGCACGCTGCCATCGGCGGGCGCCCCCTTGAGCGACTCCAGCGCGATGCGGCCGCCCGCGCCGGGCTTGTTTTCCACCACTGCGGGGTTGCGGGTGTAGGGCGATCCCGCCAGCTTCTCGCCCACCCTGCGCGCCACGCTGTCGCCCGCGCTGCCTGCGGGAAAGCCGTAAAAGATCTTGACCTGGTCGATGGTCTGCGCCCAGGCGGCCAGCGGCGACAAGGCCCCCAGCGCAGAGGCGCAACCAACGTGGTGCATGAACTGGCGGCGGGTGTGCATCATCATGTGTCTCCTGTGGATGGAGCCGTCATTATTTTTTGACGCCCTTGCACATTCAGTCATCGCGATGACATTTGGACTCAGGGAATACGCGCACGCGCCTGTACATCACACAGTGGCGCAGGAGACACTCTCACCATGTTGGTCAAACTGGCGCCCCCTACCCTCACCGATCTGCTGCTGCACTCTGCCTGGTTCCCGGCCCTGGACGGCGCCGCCCAGCAGCGGGTGATGGACGATGTGCGCGAGGTCGAAGTGCCCCAGGGCGGCGAGCTGTGCCGGCGCGGCCATACCCCCGTGCACTGGTATGGCGCCATCGAGGGGCTGCTGAAGTGGACTGTGACCTCGGGGGATGGCCGCTCGGTCACGCTCGGCGGACTGTCGGCGGGAAGCTGGTTCGGCGAGGGCACCTTGCTGCGCGGCACGCCCCGCACGGCCGACGTGATCGCACTGCGCCCCAGCCGCGTTGCGCTGGTGCCGATGGAGACTTTTGAATGGCTGCACGCCACGCAGCGCAGCTTTGACCACTTTCTGCTGCGCCAGATCAACGAACGCATGCACTGGTTTCTGGGCAACTTTACGGCCCACCATTTGCTCGATACCGACAGCCAGGTGGCCCGCGCGCTGGCAGGCCTGTTCCACCCCTGGCTGCACCCGGGCAGCGACACGCACCTGCAGGTGTCGCAAGAAGAAATTGCCAATCTCTCGGGCGTATCACGGCAGCGCTGTAACGCGGCGTTGAAGCGGCTGCAGGCCGCTGGCCTGCTGGAGATCGAATACGGCGGCATCACCGTGACCGACCTGGAAGGCCTGCGGCGCCAGGTGGAATAGCCCCTTTTTTGGGCGCCGCTGGGTGTATGGGCTACCGCCCGCTACTGCACCATCTGCCGCTATGTGGGCGAGTGGTGCGCTTGGATGAAGGCGACCGCAGCGGCCATCACCGCACCAGGCTGGTCGCGGTGCGGAGAGTGCGCGCAGTCCGGCAATTCCAGCAGCCGGGTGCCTGGCACCCGCTGGGCAATGCCCCGGATCTGGGCCAGGGTGCCGTACTCGTCATCACAGCCCTGGATGGCCAGCACGGGGGCGCGGATCAGGGCGACCTCCGGCTCGATGTTCCACGCACGGAACGCCGGGTCCAGCCAGACGCGGTTCCAGCCCCAGAAGGCCGAATCCCCATCGTCGTGGTAACGCGCCAGCTTGTGGCGCAGATCGGTCTGTTCGTAAGCGTCCCGCGCGCGTTCGATGTTTTGCACCGTCACGTCTTCCACAAAGATGTGCGGCGCCATCACCACCAGCCCTTGCACACGCAGCGGCCAGCGGGCAGCCAGCAACAGGGAAATCGATGCGCCATCGCTGTGGCCGAAGAGCCACGCGGCTTCCTGCACGCCCAGTGCATCGAGGAATGCGGGCACCACCTCGTGTGCCTGCTGGTGCATGAAGTCCACGCCCCACACCTCGTCCGCGCCCCGGGGGGTGGACCGGCCATAAGCAGGACGTGAGAACACCAGCCCCCGAAACCCACCCGCATCGCACAGCTGGCGCGGGAAGTCCTTCCACATCGCCACGGAGCCTAGGCCCTCGTGCAGGAACACCACCAAGGGGGCAGTGCTGCGCTCGGGGGCTATCCACTGGTACTCGATATGGACCGTGCGGTTGCGCCAGCGCACTGGCACATGCTCAGTGCGCCCCGCAGGGCTGGGTGCAACGTCGTTGGCACTCACGCCTGCAGCTCCCGCTCGCGCAGCCGAAAGCGCTGGATCTTGCCGGTGGCCGTTTTGGGCAGCTCGGGCAAGAATTCGATCAGACGCGGGTACTTGTAGGGCGCCAGGCGTTCCTTCACAAAGGCCTTGAGTTCATCCGGTGTGACCGCCTGCCCGTCCTTGAGCACGACAAACGCCTTGGTCTTGGTCAGGCCGTCGGCATCCTGCGTGCCAACCACGGCGGCCTCCAGCACGGAGGTGTGCTGCATCAGCGTGGCCTCCACCTCGAAGGGGGACACGTAAATGCCGCTGACCTTGAGCATGTCGTCGCTGCGCCCTGCGTAGGTGTAGTAGCCCTCGGCATCGCGCACATATTTGTCGCCGCTTTTGGTCCACGTGCCCTGGAAGGTCTCGCGGGTCTTGGCGCGGTTGTTCCAGTACATCAGCGCAGCGCTGGGGCCCTGGATGTAGAGGTCGCCAATCTCGCCCTGCGCCACCTCGCTGCCGTCTTCGCCGCGCAGGGATATCTCGTAGCCCGGCACCGGTTTGCCAGTAGTGCCGTAGCGCACATCGCCAGGGCGGTTGGACAGGAAGATGTGCAGCATCTCTGTCGAGCCAATGCCATCGATGATGTCGCAGCCGAAATGGTCCTTGAAGCGCTGCGCGATCTCGGCCGGCAGCGCCTCACCGGCAGACGAGCACATGCGCAGCGCCACCGCACTTCGGGAAGGCAGGCGGGGCGAGGCCAGCATGCCGGCAAAACCGGTGGGAGCCCCAAAGAACACCGTGGGCTGGTGGCGCGTCCAGCGCTCGAACGTGGCGTCTGGCGTGGGTCGCTCGGCCATCAGCACCACTGTGGCGCCCACTGACAACGGGAAGGTCAGGCTGTTGCCCAGCCCATACGCAAAGTAGAGCTTGGCAGCCGAAAAGCACACATCCTTGTCTGTCAGGCCCAGCACCGCCTTGCCATACAGCTCGGCCGTCCACCACAGGCTGCCCTGCGTGTGCACCGTACCCTTGGGCTTGCCCGTGGAGCCCGAGGAATAAAGCCAGAACCCAGGCTCGTCCGGGCCGGTGCGGGCGGGCGCAGTCAGCGCGGGGGTGTTGGCGATGGCGGCCTGCATGTCCACTGCCCCCGCACCCAGCGGGCCTTGCGGCTGCGACACCACGCAAGCACGCACCTCATGGTGGGGTGCCAGGGCCAGCGCCTCGTTCAGCACCGGCAGCAATGCGCCGGAGACCAGTGCCGCCTGCGCCCGGCAGTGCGTCAGCATGTAGGCGTAGTCGTCGGGCTTGAGCAGGGTGTTGACCGCCACGGGCACCACACCCGCGTAAAGGCAACCCAGAAACGCCACCGGCCAGTCGCTGGTGTCCAGCATCAGCAGCAGCACGCGCTCCTCGCGCCGCACGCCAGTGTTGGCCAGCACCGCCGCCAGCCGCCGTGCGCGGTCTTCCAGCGCGCTGTAGCTCAGGGTCCCCCGGTCGTCGATGTAGGCGGTGCGGTCACCCCGCGCGCGGCTGAGAGCAAACAGATGCTCTGCAAAATTGAACTGTTCCGGAAGGCTGTTCATGGGGTGTCTCCGTCGCGATGGCGTTGTTTTAGTGGGTGGTTACGGGGGTCAGCAGCCCAGCGCAGCAAGCACTTCGGGGCTGGCCTGCACCGCACTGCGCTGGTGGTAGAAGTCCAGCGCCCGCAAGCCACCCAGCTCAGCACCACCACCAGCCCGGCCGGGCCCCCCATGCAGCGACATGGGCATGACATTGCCGTGGCCCGTGTGCGCAGTGGCCACTGCCGGCGTCACCACATGCACACGGCCATTGCTCGCAGCCAGCGCTACGGCGGCCTGGGCCAGGGCCTTGTCGTCGGAGCCATAGAGCGAGGTCACCAGCGAGCCCTGGCCACGCTGCGCAAGGGCCAGCGCATGGGGCAGGTCGTTATAGGGCAGCAAGGTGGCCACCGGTCCAAACACCTCCACGTCATGAACGATGGAGGCCTTGTCGGCATCGCGCGCGCCCAGCAGCACCGGGCCGACGCAGGCGGCCACGGCAGGGTCGGCATCGACCAGCGGCCGCGTTCGGCCGTCATACACAAGGTCGGTATGGGCCCCCAGGGCGGCAATGCCTGCCTGCACCCCATCGAACTGGGCGCGGCTGACCAGCGAGCCCATGCGCACTTCCGGTTTGCGGGGGTTGCCCACTACCACGCGGGCCAGCTGGGCGCTGACAGCCTCTGCCACCGCAGCGTACGACGCAGCGGGGACGAGGATGCGGCGGATCGCGGTGCACTTCTGGCCTGACTTGACGGTCATCTCACGAACGACTTCGCGCACCAGCAAGTCAAAGGCGGCGCCGCCCGGCTCTGCGTCGGGCATCAGTAGCGCGGCATTGAGGCTGTCCGCCTCGATGTTAGCGCGCACCGAACGCTGCGCCACCGCCGGATGCGCGCGGACAACGCCCGCCGTCTCGGCAGAGCCGGTGAACGACACCACATCAAAGGGTTGCAGCGCATCCATCAGGCCCGCCGAGCTTCCCGCGATGATCGACAGCGCGCCGGCGGGCAACACCCCCGCGTTCACCACGTCCTGCACCATGCGCTGAGTCAGCCACGCCGTGGATGTGCCGGGCTTGACGATGACCGGCATGCCCGACAACAAGGCGGGCGCGGCTTTTTCCCACAGGCCCCAAGCAGGAAAGTTGAATGCGTTGATGCACAGCGCCACCCCTGGCCTCGGCACCTGCAGGTGCTGCGACTGAAAGACCGGTTCCTTGCCCAGCCTGACGGCACCCCCGTCACGCAGCACGCGCACATCGCCCAGCGCATCACCCCATTTGGCGTATTGGCCGAGCGTGGAGATGCCGCCGTCGATGTCCACCGCAGAGTCCGTCTTGACGGTGCCGGAATTGGCGGTGGCGATGTCGTAATAGCTGTCGCGGTGCGCCTGCAGCACCTTGGCGACCGCGCCGAGCATGGCGGCCCGCTCACGATAGGTGGCAGCGCGTAGCGCAGCTCCCCCCTGTTCGCGGGCAAAAGCAAAGGCCTCGGGCAGATTCAACCCCGTGGCGTCCACCCGCACCAGGGCGGTGCCCAGCACAGGATCGCGCAGCTCAGTGCCGGGCCCCGTTCCGTGTTGCCAGCGGCCGGCAACGTGGTTGGCGAGCAATTCAGTCATGCAGTCAATCTTTCAGAGCAGGAAAGTCAATAGGGAGCAGCGCTGGCGCCAGCCCTAGCGGGTGAACTGGATCTGCCCATCGGGCAACAGGTACAAAACCAGCGCCCTGCCGCGCGCCACCGTAGGGTGGTGGGCACTGCCGGGCGGGTAGACGCACCAGCCGGCAGGGTGGCCGTCAAACAACGCATCCCCCTCCAGTGGCATGATCAAATCGATTTCGCCCTGCGGGTGGGTGTGGTGGGGGCCAGCAATGTTTTGCATGTCCACCACGTCCACAGAAAACCGGTGCAAGGCATCTTCGGGCTTGAACACACGGCCATAGCGGATGCCGCCGCCTTCGCGTTCACACAGCCAGCCTTCACGTGCGCCCTGAATGCACGCCTCCCGCAAGCACTGGTAGGTCGCACTGGTGGGGCCGTGCATGGTGTTCAGCCATTGCGCCAGAGCGGCATCCAGGGGTTTGCAAGCGAGCTGGGCGGTCACATCAACCAGGGCTTCGTGAAATGCAGTTTTGTCGGACATGGGCAGTGGGTGCAGCTAGAGTCGGGGCCCAATCTGCACCGTTTTTGATCCACCGCCTTGCGCGCATCCAAAACATGCAGTATTTTGCCAATTGATGAACCATAGTTACCTCAAAGATCCATGTCAAGCACTATAGTGCATGAATGGCGTTTTCCCTGAGAAGACCAGGGCGCTCCATGAAAAGGATGGGTATGAATGAAACAGAAACGGCGGGGCTGCTCGCACCCGCCTCCCCGCAGGAGGGTGCGCAGTCATCGGCCGAGGAGCCCAAGAACCCTCTTCTGGTGTCGCTGGGCGAGCGCGTTCGCAATCTGCGTGCACAGCGGGGCCTGACCCGCAAGGCGGTAGCAGTGGCCGCCGACGTGTCGGAGCGCCACCTGGCCAACCTGGAGTACGGCACGGGCAACGCCTCCATCCTGGTGCTGCAGCAGGTGGCCCATGCGCTGCACTGCTCGCTGGCGGAGCTCGTGGGCGATTTCACGACGCAGTCGCCCGAATGGCTGCTGATCCGCGAACTGCTGGAACACCGCAGCGAGCCCGAACTGCGGCGTGCCCGCCTGGCGTTGCACGAGCTGCTGAGTGGGGGGCACAACGACGCAGCACGACACCGCCGCATTGCGCTGGTGGGTCTGCGGGGGGCGGGCAAATCCACCCTGGGGCCACTGCTGGCGCGCGAGCTGGATGTTCCTTTCATTGAACTGAGCCGCGCCATCGAGGCCCTCGCCGGGTGCAGCGTGCGCGAAATCCACGACCTGTACGGCACCACCGCCTACCGCCGCTACGAGCGCAGGGCACTGGAAGAGACCATCCAGATCCATAGCGAGGTGGTCATTGCCACGCCGGGTGGCATTGTGTCGGACCCCGCCACTTTCAACGAGCTGCTGGCCCACTGCACCACCGTGTGGTTACGGGCCGCGCCCGAGGAACACATGGGGCGTGTGGTGGCACAGGGCGACATGCGCCCGATGGCCGCCAGCAAGGAGGCCATGGACGACCTCAAGCGCATCCTGGACGGGCGCGCTGCTTTCTATTCCAAGGCCGAAATCACGGTGGATACCTCCGGCCAAACCCCCGAGCAGAGCCTGCAGACCTTGAGTGCCAGCGTGCGCAAGGCCATGGCCCGCGTGGCGTAAAAACCTGCACCCGGTCTGAACGGCTGCAGCCCGGACATCGGCGCCGCAGCACCCACGCCCATCCCGGCACAGCACAGCGCCCGCCACCACGGCGGCCTGTGCAGCTCGCCCCCTCCCAATCGACCCCTGCACAGCTCTCAGCAGAGCTGCCCGTCTACCCGAATGCCATCGGCAAAAAAATGCATTGACACACCGAGAAACATGCATGATGATGCACATCAACGGCGACATACAAGCACTATATTGCATTAATTCTCCACGGAGACCTCATGGCAGACCTCACCCACGCTCCCGAACGCGTTGACTACCGCACTGATCCCACGCAGTACCGCCACTGGACCTTGTCGGTCGAGGGTGCCATTGCACGGCTGTCCCTCGACATTGCAGAGGACGGCGGGATCCGTCCTGGCTACAAGCTCAAGCTCAACAGCTACGACCTGGGGGTGGACATTGAGCTGCATGACGCGCTCAACCGCATCCGCTTCGAGCACCCCAACGTGCGCAGCGTCATCGTCACCAGTGGCAAGGACCGTATCTTTTGCTCGGGCGCCAACATCTTCATGCTGGGTGTGTCCAGCCATGCCTGGAAGGTCAACTTCTGCAAGTTCACCAACGAGACGCGCAACGGCATTGAAGACTCCTCCAAACACTCGGGCCTCAAGTTCATTGCGGCGGTGAATGGCGCCTGCGCGGGCGGTGGCTATGAGCTGGCACTGGCGTGCGATGAAATCATCCTGGTCGATGACCGGTCGTCTGCCGTGTCGCTGCCCGAAGTGCCTTTGCTAGGCGTGTTGCCCGGCACCGGTGGGCTGACACGTGTCACGGACAAGCGCCACGTGCGGCACGATCTGGCCGACATCTTCTGCACCAGCGTGGAGGGTGTGCGTGGCCAGCGCGCGGTGGACTGGCGCCTGGTGGACCGTATCGCCAAGCCCGCACAATTTGCCGCCACGGTGCAAGAGCGCGCCGCCGCCCATGCACAGACCAGCACCCGCCCCGGCAGCGCACAAGGCATTGCCCTGCCACGCGTGGAGCGGCAGGACCATGCCGACGGCATGCGCTACCAGCACGTGACGGTGGACATCGACCGCGCACGGCGCACGGCCACGCTGTGTATCCGCGCCCCCGAGGGAGCGCAGCCCGCAGACACGGCAGCCATTGAAGCAGCGGGCGCCGCCTGGTGGCCACTGGCACTGGCCCGCGAGCTGGACGACGCCATCCTGAACCTACGCACCAACGAACTGGACATTGGCACCTGGCTGCTGAAGACCGAAGGGGATGCACAGGCGGTGCTGGCCAGCGATGCCATCTTGCTCGCGCATCAGGACCACTGGCTGGTGCGCGAGACCATCGGTGCGCTGCGGCGCACGTTTGCCCGTCTGGATGTGTCCTCACGCAGCCTCTTCGCGCTGATCGAGACGGGATCGGCTTTTGCCGGCACCCTCGCAGAACTGGCCTTAGCGGCAGACCGCACCTACATGCTGGCGCTGCCCGACGCGCCAGAGCAGGCCCCAACGCTCACCCTGAACGCATTCAACTTTGGCCTGCTGCCCATGGTGAATGACCAAAGCCGCTTGCAGCGCCGCTTCTATGAAGAGGCGGGCCCGCTGGAAGCGGTCCGTGCTGCCGCGGGCCGGCCGCTGGACGCAGACAGCGCACTGGCGCTGGGCCTGGTCACGGCAGCCCCCGACGACATCGACTGGGCCGACGAAATCCGTATCGCCATTGAAGAACGCGCCGCCATGTCGCCCGATGCGCTGACCGGCCTGGAGGCCAACCTGCGCTTTGCCAGCAGGGAGAACATGAACACCCGCATCTTCGGGCGCCTGACCGCGTGGCAGAACTGGATCTTCAACCGCCCCAACGCCGTGGGCGAGAAGGGCGCGCTCAAGGTCTACGGCACCGGCCAGAAGGCCGGGTTTGACCAGACGCGCGTCTGACCCCCTGCCCTGCATTCGATTTCCATCCAGAGGAGCACCCCATGAGCAGCATCAACTACAGCGAGAAGATTCCCAACAACGTGAACCTGGGCGAAGACCGCACGTTGCAGCGGGCGCTAGAAGGCTGGCAGCCCAACTTCATCAACTGGTGGGACGACGTGGGTCCCGAGGGCTCCACCAACCATGAGGTCTATCTGCGCACCGCCGTGAGCGTGGACCCGAACGGCTGGGCCCAGTTCGGCCACGTAAAGATGCGCGACTACCGCTGGGGCATCTTTTTGAACCCGGGCGATACCAACCGCGAGATCCACTTTGGCGACCACAAGGGCGAAAAAGCCTGGCAGGACGTGCCCGGCGAGCACCGCGCCAATCTGCGCCGCATCATCGTGACCCAGGGCGACACAGAGCCCGCATCAGTCGAGCAGCAGCGCCACCTGGGCCTGACAGCGCCCAGCATGTACGACCTGCGCAACCTGTTCCAGATCAATGTGGAAGAGGGCCGCCACCTGTGGGCCATGGTGTACCTGCTGCACAAGCACTTCGGCCGCGACGGCCGCGAGGAAGCCGAAGCGCTGCTGCAGCGCCAGTCCGGCGACGAAAACAACCCGCGCATCCTGGGCGCATTCAATGAAAAGACGCCGGATTGGCTGGCGTTTTTCATGTTCACCTACTTCACTGACCGTGACGGCAAGTTCCAGCTCTCGGCCCTGGCAGAGAGCGCTTTTGACCCGCTGGCGCGTACCACCAAGTTCATGCTGACCGAAGAGGCCCACCACATGTTTGTGGGCGAAAGCGGCATCTCGCGCGTGCTGTCGCGCACCGCACAGGTGATGAACGACCTCAAGACCGACGACCCTGCCAAGGTGCGTGCTGCTGGCGCCATCGACCTGCCCACCGTCCAGCGCTACCTCAACTTCCACTACAGCGTGACCATCGACCTGTTCGGCGCTGACCAGTCGAGCAACGCCGCCACGTTCTACAGCTCGGGCCTCAAGGGTCGCTACGAAGAAGGAAAACGCACGGACGATCATGTGCTCAAGGGCCAGACCTACAAGGTGCTGGAGGTCAAGGACGGACAGCTGCTGGAAAAAGAAGTGCCCATGCTCAACGCGCTGAACGAAGTGCTGCGCGACGACTTCATCAAGGACTCCATGGCGGGCGTGGGCCGGTGGAACAAGGTGCTGGAGAAGGCGGGCGTCCCCACCCGCCTGGTGGTCCCCCACAAGGCCTTCAATCGCCAGATCGGCGCGCTGGCGGGCATCAAGATGTCGCCCGACGGCCGCGTGGTGAGCGAGGCAGAATGGACCGCACGCAAGGCCGAATGGCTGCCCACGCCCGAAGACTTCGCGTTTGTGGCGTCGTTGATGGGCCGTGTGGTCGAGCCGGGCAAGTTCGCCGGCTGGATCGCGCCCCCCGTCATGGGCATCAACCGCCAGCCGGTGGATTTTGAGTACGTGCGTTTTAATTGATCGCCGCTGAGTTGCCCGTGCCGCATTCGCCCCAGGCAAAACGGCACGAGCGGCCCGGCGAAGCGGGCTCTGCGTTGTGGCACACCGAATGCCTCCACTGTATGCAAGGTCCCAGCACTGGTAGCCGGATATTGCTCGAAGAATGAATATGGACACCCACACGCTGATCGACAACGGCATCCTGAAGCAGCATCTGATCGACCCGGAGATCTGCATTCGCTGCAACACCTGCGAGGCCACCTGTCCGGTCAACGCGATCACGCACGACGACAACAACTACGTGGTGCGAGCCGATGTGTGCAACGGCTGCATGGCCTGCATCTCGCCCTGCCCCACGGGTTCCATAGACAACTGGCGTGCGGTGCCAGTGGCCCGTGCCTACACCGTTGAGGAACAGTTCAGCTGGGAAGAACTGCCGGGCGAGCTTGCTCCCCATGAACTGGTCGCAGCAGGCGGAGAGCCCGCCACAGAGGTAACGGCGCTGCAGCAAGCCCCCGAAGCGCCTGCTGAGCCGGGCACGCAGGTGTTTCGCTCCGCCCAGTACGGAGCCACGGTACCGCCCTGGTCTGCAGCCCATCCCTACACCAATCTTTTTCCGCCCAAAAACCCGACCACGGCCACCGTGGTCGGCAACTTCAATTGCACCGAGGCGGGTTTTGAGAGCGAGACCCACCATGTGGTGCTCGACTTCGGCACCATGCCGTTCCCCGTGCTGGAAGGGCAATCGATTGGCATCATCCCGCCGGGCGCCGATGCGCTGGGCAAACCCCATCACGCGCGCCAATACTCGGTGGCCAGTCCGCGCAACGGCGAACGCCCCGGCTACAACAACTTGGCGCTGACCGTGAAGCGCGTGACCGTGGACCACGATGGCAATCCTGTGCGAGGCGTTGCATCCAACTATGTTTGTGATCTGAAGGTGGGCGACAAGGTGCAGGTGGTGGGGCCGTTCGGCAGCAGCTTCCTCATGCCCAACCACCCGCGATCGCACATCGTGATGATCTGCACCGGCACTGGCAGCGCTCCCATGCGCGCCATGACCGAGTGGCGACGCAGGCTACGCAACAGCGGCAAGTTTGAGGGCGGCAAGCTCTTGCTGTTCTTCGGCGCACGCACGCAGCAGGAACTGCCCTACTTCGGCCCCCTGCAAAGCCTGCCCAAGGATTTCATCGACATCAACCTGGCTTTCTCCCGCACGCCCGGGCAGCCCAAGCGCTATGTGCAAGACCTGATGCGCGAGCGCGCCGCCGACCTGCTGGCCCTGCTGCGCGATGACAACAGCCACTTCTACGTCTGCGGCCTCAAGGGCATGGAAGAAGGTGTGGTGATGGCGCTGCGTGACATCGCCCAGGAGGCCGGGCTGAGCTGGGACGCCTTGGGTGGGACGCTTCAGCGCGAAGGGCGACTGCATCTGGAGACGTACTGAGGCGGGCATGGCATCGGCCTGAGCCAAACTCAAGCCATGGCGCCCCCCCAAAAAGGCCCATTGGCCGGGCCTCGGGGCGCTGCATGGAGACCTTTCCCTTGTGTAACAGCTGCAACGCCGGAGGCTGACTGGCAGACTGGTCTGTCGTTCCTGCGAAAATAGTGGGCTTTGCCTTCGGGAGGACTCCTTCCCCCGATGCACGCGCCGCCGGACCGTCCCGCTCGGCCGTGCCCACCCAGTGCACAGCCTTCACGGGATGACCCAACACCACCGACTCAACAGCTCACGCCTCGTGGTCCTGCTCCAGCAATGGACGCGGGAAGCCAGCGAGCGGGCCGCGCCTCCGCTACCAGCAGCCAAGCCCCCCGATGTGGCAGAGCAGCTGAGCCTATGGCTGGGAACCGTGGACGCCGTCCAGCTCAGCCGGGCGCTGCACGCGATCGAGAACCTGCCATCGCAGGCGGCCACTGCACAGCACCCGGCAATGGCGCTGAACATGACGGTACTCGCCGGCCTGGTAGCGAAGGTTCGGGCCGACCTCGAAGTGCAGCTGGCCACTAGGCCCACTGCACCCAAGCCACTGCGGGCCCGGGCGGACAACACCCCCGTGGAACTGCCCGACCCGAGGGTGGACACGGATTTCGCCACCCACGCGCCACGCTATCTGGACCTGCAAAAGCAGATGGAGCTGCGGCTGCAGCCCCTGCGGGCACAGTTGCGCCAGGCGATCGCACAAGGCGCCCCCAGATTGCGCCAGGTGGCTGCGCTGGACGCTGTGATGGAGCGCATGCTGGCACCGCGTGAACAACGGCTGTGGGCCTTGCTACCCGCGCACCTGGAGCGCCGTATGGCGCACCGCCACCGGCAACACCAGCACAGGCTGACCACCCAAGGGTTGACCGATGAGCCTGCGCGCTGGCGGCAGGCTGGAGGCTGGCTGTGGGCCTTCGAGCGCGACATGCAGGCCCTACTTGCCGCAGAGCTGCAAACGCGCATGGAACCGATCACGGGACTGCTGGAAGCAGCCCAGAACGACACAACAGGACAACAGGAATGAACAAGAGTGTGATGACAGCCATCTTCGCTGCGGGCCTTGCAGCCGCTGGCTGGGTGGGCTGGGGTTTTGTGGGCCACAGCCCGCTGGCACTGGCAATGACGGTGATGATCGCCGCCACCTACCTGCTGGGAGCATGGGAGCTGATGCGCTATCGCGCGGCCACCGCCTCGCTGACGCGTGCGCTAGAGGCCCATCAAGAGCACCCTGCCCTGGATGCCTGGCTGGAAAGCCTGGACCCCGCACTGCGCCACCCGGTTCGCCAACGTATCGAAGGAGAGCGTGTAGCCCTGCCTGGCCCTGCACTCACGCCTTACCTGGTGGGGCTGCTGGTCATGCTGGGCATGCTGGGCACCTTCGTGGGCATGGTGGTGACATTCCACGGCGCCGTGTTCGCCCTGGAGGCCTCAGGCAACCTGGAATCCATCCGCAATGCACTGGCTGCGCCCATCAAGGGGCTGGGTCTGTCGTTCGGCACGTCCGTCGCGGGGGTCGCCACATCGTCCGCACTGGGCCTGTTGTCCGCCCTGAGCCGCCGGGAGAGGCTGCAGGCGGTGCGCCAGCTGGATGCGCGCATCCCCACGCTGTTCCGTGCCTTCTCGTCCGCCCAACGGCGCGAGGACACCTTGCTGGCCCTGCAAGCGCAGGCCCAGGCCCTGCCACTGATTGCCGATCGCCTGCAAGCCATGATGGAAGGATTGGAGCGCCGCCACAGCCAGCTCAACGACCAGCTGCTGGCGCAACAGCAGGGGTTTCATCAAGAGGCCTCTGCCGCCTACACCCAATTGGCGCAGGCCGTGGGTACATCGCTGCAAGACAGCCTGAGCAACAGTGCCCAGCAGGCCACCGCCGCCATGCGCCCGGTGGTGGAACAGGCCATGGCGACGCTGGCACAAGAGTCCCAGCGCACCCACGAGCGGCTGCGAGAGCACACAGGGCAGCAGCTGCAAAGCCTCAGTGCGCAATGGGAGGGCACAGCACGCAAGGTGGCCGACACCTGGGCCCAGGCGCTCGACCAGCAGTCGAACACACAGGGCACGCTGATCACCCAGTTTGAGGTTGCAGTGCAAAAGCTCACGCAGACTTTCGACGAACGATCGAAAACGCTGGTGGACTCCCTGCACGTATCGGCTGCACAGCAACAGGCTGCCCAGGCGGAGTCCGACCAGCGGCGACTGCAAGGCTGGGAGCACTCCATGCAGGACATGGCTCGCAACCTGGCCAGCGAATGGCATCAAGCGGGCAACCAGACGCTGGCCCAGCAGCAGGAGGTGGGCCAGGCCTTGGAGCGCACCGCACAGCAGATGGACCGGCAATTGCAAGCCACCACCCAGGCATTTGCACAACAGGCCGAAGCCCTGGTCACCACACTGCAGGCGACGGTAGCCGAAGCCCACGGTGCGCAGCGCGCTGCGGATACGCAGCGGCTCGCCGACTGGACGCAGTCCATGCACCAGATGGCCCAGAAACTCAGCGGCGAATGGCAAAGCGCGGGGGCACAAACTGCCGAACAGCACCAGACAACCGGCGCGGCACTCGCCCAAGCAGCCCAGCAACTGGAGCATCGCCTGCAGTCAGCCAACAACGCATTTGAAGAACGCTCCGAGGCCTTGCTGGCTGCATTGCAAAGCACCGTCACCGATGCTCAGCAGGCGCAGCGCGACGCCGATGCGCAACGGCTGGCAGGCTGGAGCCAGTCCCTGGAGAGACTGGCCCACACGCTCAGCGCTGAATGGCAGCGCGCAGCCACACAGACCGTGGAACAACAGCGCGCCCTGATGCAGACCCTGGAAGACACCGCCACGCAAGTGAGTCTGCGACTGAACGCCCAGGTGGACCGTACATTGGGCAGCGCCACCGCGCTGATGGAGCAATCCGACGCCCTGCTGCGCACACGCATCGACAACGAAGCGCAATGGGTGCAAGCCCAGGGTCAGCGCATGGATGCGCTGACCCTGGTGTGGCGCGAGGAACTGACCACCCTGCGCGATGCGGAAGCCGCGCGCGGACAGGCGGCAGTGGACCGCCTGGATACTCTGCAAGCCGCCGTGGCAAAGCACCTGGCCACCCTGGGCGCTGCGCTGGAAGCCCCCCTCACGCGCCTGCTGCAGACCGCCTCCGACGTGCCGCAAGCGGCGGCCGAAGTCATTACCCAGTTGCGGCAGGAAATGACACGCCTGGGCGAACGCGACAACCTCGCACTGGCCGAGCGCACGGCCATGACACAGCAGCTGGGCAGCCTGCTGCAATCCGTGAACGAAGCCGCTGTGCAGCAGCGCGCGGCCATTGACGCACTGGTGGGTTCCGCCGCCGAGGTGCTCGAACAGGCGGGCCAGCAGTTTGCACAGGCCCTGGGCGCACAGGCGGGCAAGGTGGACGAAGTGGCAGCGCAGGTTGCGGCCAGCGCCATCGAGTTGTCCAGCCTGGGGGAATCCTTCCAGCACGGCGTCGGCCTGTTCAGCGCCAGCAACGAGAAGCTCGTGGAGAGCCTGCAAGGCATGGAGGACGCCCTTCGCGAGTCCATGGGCCGCAGCGACGAACAGCTGGCGTACTACGTGGCACAGGCCCGCGAGGTGATTGACCTGAGCATCAGCGCACAACAAGGCATCGTGGAAGACCTGCGTCGACTGCATGGCAAGGCCACGGCAGAACAAGGGGTGCCCGCGTGACCGGCGTGGACGACACCCTGGATGATGCTACCGACCAGACGGCACCGGTGTGGGCCGTCTTCGGCGATCTGATGGCGGGGCTGCTGGGTGCGTTTGTACTGATCCTCGTGGGCGTGCTGGTGGTGCAGATCGACCTGGTGGCCAGCCTGCAGCAGGAAGTGCAAAAGCGCCAGATGGAAGAGCAGCGGCGCATGGCGCTTGAGAAGGCCCTGGCCATTCCGCTGGCCAGCGGGCGCGTGACGGTGAACAACGGGCGCATTGGTATCAGCGGCAGCGTGCTGTTTGCCACCGGTTCGGACGAACTGCGTGCCGAGGGACGGCAACTGCTCAAGAGTCTGGTTCAGCCGTTGGGGGTTTACTTGCGGGAGCGCGACGAAATGCTGATGGTCAGCGGCTTCACCGACAACACCGCGCTGCTACGCGGCAGCCAGAAGCGTTTTGCGGACAACCTGGAGCTGTCAGCCCAGCGTGCACTCACCGTGACCCGGGCTCTGATTGACGAGGGCATGCCATCGTCCCAGGTGTTCGCCGCAGCCTTTGGCGCCGAACAACCCGTGGCTGACAACAGCGACGAAAAAGGCCGTGCACAAAACCGCCGGGTGGAGATGGCCCCAGTCCCCAAGGCCGCCACCCCCCGGTCCACCGAGTCTCCCCGCGCACCATGACAGATCCCCGTCTGGAGGCATTGCGTGCAGTGGGCGCGCACCACAACGACCCCGCGCGTTTTCACTACCTGGAGATCCTGGCGCGCCGCCTGCCTGGCCAATCAGCGGCCGTGCAGCGGCTGTTGGCGCACAAGCTCGATACGGCGCTGTCGAGCTACCCCGAAAGCCCGCCCCACACAACTCCATCACAGGGCAACCAACGCCCCGCCCCTGCAGCATCTGCGCTGGCACAACTGAACCAAACCCTGGGAACCCCTCGGCGCAGCATCGCCAGGGACGACCCCTTTGCGATGGACAGCGCTCCATTGCCCGCGCTCAAAAGCGTGCGCCATTTCAGCGAGGTCTGGTCGCACATCGCCGCCGAGCAGCAGGTGGTGCAGGCCCTGCACAGGGGGCCTGAGAACGCCGGGCCACTCAACGCCCACAAGCTGATGCTGCGCTCACTCAACCTGATGCGCTCCCTGTCCCCCGACTATTTGCGCCATTTCATGGCGCAAATGGACACCTTACTGTGGCTGGATCAGGCAAGCACCCGAGCCACAAGCCCCGCTCCGCGTTCGGTGCGCAAGACACGCAACAAGCCATAGACCGATAGATCCGCAGGCCTGCAGCCAGGGCACGAACCACTGCTGTGTAGTCCCCGGCCCAACGCCCGGGGCGATGGAAACTGACGCTTCGGCGCCTCCAACCACTGACGCGAAACGTCACAGTACGTGGCCCAGCCATTGTTTTCAAAACTGGAACAGTTAGTTTGCGACTGAGTGGTTTTTCCCTGAACACCATCGGCGTACAGTTCATCCCATCGATGAGCCGAACCCGCAAGGCGACTCACCGAACCCGGTTCAGGAATGGTTTTTGATCCGGCTTTTTTGAGACGCTTTTTTAGC
>Ga0207976_100213_pt1 | contig 34376 bp, 30 predicted proteins | sample LakWasMe94_HOW11_2_FD_183916 | JGI IMG/M metagenome (GOLD analysis project Ga0207976, IMG submission 183916) | Freshwater sediment methanotrophic microbial communities from Lake Washington under simulated oxygen tension - Sediment Metagenome... | ecosystem: Environmental > Aquatic > Freshwater >... | reverse complement strand
TGAGGAAGATGACCGCCGACAGCGTGACCATGGAGCGCATGAACAAGAACACCAGCACCGCCAGCAACGTAGGCAGCAGCGCGGGCAGGTACACATCGCGCAGCACGCGGGCGGTGCTGCCGCCCAGCACGGTGGTGGCGTCTTCCAGCGTGGTGGGCACGTTGCGCATGCCGGTCATCATGGTCATGAAACCCTGCGTGTGGTAGTGGTAGTAGTTGCACAGCGCCAGCAAAATGGCCGTGCCATACAGCATGGCCCAGGGCCAGGTGGCCGTGTTGAAGGTGAACACATAGGCCAGCCCCAGCACCAGCCCGGGCACACCCACTGGCAGAGCGGACAAGGCGGTGGCCGCCTGCGCCAGCCGCCCCGGCAGGCGGCGGATGCCAAAACACAGCACAAACAGCATCACCGTGCCCACGCTGGCGGCCAGGGCCGACACCCACACCGAGGTCCACAGCGGCGCATAGCCCCCCGCAATGGTGATGTCGTAGTGCTTGAGTGTGAGGTCCAGCCGGTAGGGCCACAGCCGAATGAAGCTGGCCACCACCACCGTGAGCACCAGGGCCACGATGCTGCCCGCAATGCCCATGCAGGCGATGAAGAATGCGGTATCGCGCCCCGGGCGGTGCGTGGGCGTGGGCGGCAGGGCCGATTCGGCACCTGCCCCGGCGCGCTGTGCGGCCATGCGTTCGATGAACACCGACAACGCGGCGGGCGCCAGCAGCAGCATGCCCACCACCGAGCCCATGCCGAACTTCATCTGCCCGCTGACCTGGTTGTAGATCTCGGTGGCCAGCACGCCAAAGTTGCCGCCAATGACCACGGCATTGCCAAAGTCGGTGATGGTGATGGTGAACACCACAAACCCTGCGCTCAGCAGGCCGTAGCGGGCCTGCGGCAGCGTGATGTCGCAAAACTGCCGCCAGGGCGTGGCGCCGAGCACCTCGGCGGCGTCGTACTGCCGGGCATCGCCCTGGCGCAGCGCGGTGCGCATGATGAGCACGGCCTGCGGCAGCGCATAGAGCACGTCCGCAATCAACAGGCCCCAAAAACCATAGATTTCGGGTCGCACGCCCAGCATCTTGCCCACGATGCCGTTGCGCCCCAGCAGGAAGATCAAGCCCAGCCCCAGCACCAGCGAGGGTGCCAGCATGGGCAGCGCCAGCGCCCCGGTCACAAAACGGCGACCCGGCATGCCGGTGCGCTCCAGTCCAAACGCCACCACGAAGGCCAGCACCAGCGTGACGGCCGTGGTCACCGCGCCCAGCAGCAGGCTGTTGGCCAGGGCCCGCCACACGCCGGGGGTGTCGAGCAGCGCGGCGTAGTTGCCCCAGCCGATGCCGCCCGTGTCCTGCACCAGGCTGCGCCAGGCAATGGCCAGCATGGGCACGCCAAAGAACAGCACCAGCGCGGCCAGCGGCAGCAGCAGGCAGGCACGCAGCAGCCAGCGCTCGCTGGCATGCATGGGCGGCAGGTGGAGGGCTGCGGTGGTGTTCATGCGTGCACCCAGGCGCAGTCCTTCGCGCTCACCGAGATGTCCACGTTCTGGCCAGCCTCCCAGGTGCTGGCGCTGCTGGATTCGGCCAGCAGGTCCATGTCGTTCCAGCGCAGCTGCACCCGCTGGATGCTGCCCAGGAAGGTGGTGCCGGTGACGCGGCCCGCGCCCTGCGCGCTGGCCTGCAGCTGCAGGCGTTCGGGGCGGATGCACAGCAGGGCGGATTCGGGCGCCATGCCTTCGGGGGCATCGCCCAACGCGGGCTGCAGCAGCCGTGCCTGGGCGGGCGGCAGCAGGTTGCTGTGCCCCATGAAGTTGGCCACGAAGCGGGTGCGCGGCGCCAGGTACAGCTCGCGCGGCGAGCCCGCCTGTGCAATGCGACCGCCCTGCATGCAGACGATGCGGTCGGCCATGGCCAGGGCTTCTTCCTGGTCGTGCGTGACCATGATGGTGGGAATGCCAAGGCGGCGCTGCACCTCGCGCAGCTCATGGCGCAGGTCGGCGCGCACGCGGGCATCCAGCGCCGACAGGGGCTCGTCGAGCAGCAGCAGCGAAGGGTTCACCGCCAGTGCCCGCGCAATGGCCACGCGCTGCTGCTGGCCGCCCGACAGTTGCGCCGGGTAGCGCCTGCCATAGGCGGCCAGCTTCACCATGTCCAGCAGCTCTGCCGTGCGCGCCTGCACCACGTCGGGCGGTGTGCGGCGGATGGCCAGGCCGTAGCCCACGTTCTGCGCCACCGTCATGTGCGGGAACAGCGAGTACGACTGGAACACGATGCCAAAGCCCCGGTCGCGCGCCGGCAGCGTGGCCAGGTCGCGCCCGCCCAGGGTGATGCGGCCGCCATCGGCAGGCAGCAGCCCCGCGATGATGCGCAGCAGCGTGGTCTTGCCGCAGCCGCTGGGGCCCAGCAGGCACACGAACTCCGAGGCGCCCACGGCGAGGTGGATGCGTTCGAGCGCGACCTGGCCGTCAAAGCTCTTGTGCAGGTCGGTGATCTGCAGGGACATGGTGTGTGGTCCTCGGGGAGTGCGGTTCAGTACAGCGGTTCAGCGGCCGATGGTCTTTTGCCAGGCGCCCAGGATCGCGTCGCGTTCCTTGGCGGACTTGGCAAAGTCCATGGGGTAGAGCACCTTGGAGAGGTCGGCGGGCAGGCCTGCCGCTGCAGCCGCCTTGGATTGCGGCACGCCGGGCACGGTCACGATTTCCTTGTACTTGGTGTAGAGCTGCGCTGCGCCGGGAGACAGCGTCCAGTCCAGAAAACGCTTGGCGTCGGCCTTGTTCTTGGCGCTGGCCATCAGGCCCGAGGCTTCCAGCTCGTAGCCCGCACCGTCCGTAGGAATCACCATCTTGACCGGGTAGCCCTCGTCCACTGACTGCATGGCCGCAAACGCCAGCGAGGTGCCAATTGCAAACTCACCCGCCCGCGCGGCCTTGCAGGGGCGCGAGCCCGACTTGATGTACTGCGCCACGTTGCCGTCCATGGCCTTGATGAGCTTCCAGCCCTCCTCATTGCCGCGCGACTGGATCAGCGCGGCAATCTGCAGGTAGCCGGTGCCCGAGGACACCGGGTTGGGCATGACCACCTCGCCCTTGTAGACGGGGTTGGTGAGGTCCTTCCACGACGTGGGCATGGGCAGCTTCTTGGCCTTGAGCACCTCGGTGTTCACACAGAACGCGGCCATGTAGCCGGTGGTGGTGAACCATTTGCCATCGGCGGCCTTGTCCTTGGCGGCCAGCTTGTCGCTGCCCTTGGGGCTGTAGGGTTCCAGCAGGGCGGTGATGCGCGGGTCCAGCGTGTTGGTCAGTGCCCAGCCCCAGATCAGGTCGTGCTGCGGGTTGGCAGCTTCGGCCAGGATGCGCGCGCCCAGGTCGCCCGTGGACAGGCGCAGCACCTTCACATCCACATCGGGCAAGTCCTTTTTGGCGGCGGCCAGGTATTCCTTGATCTCGTCTTCTTCGAGCGCGGTGTAGGCCGTGACGGTGCCCGCCTGGGCGGTGGTCAGCCCGCAGGCCAACGCGCCCAGCACGGGCAGCAGGCGCAGGGCGGCAAAGAGGGAGGAGCGAGTGCGCATGAATTTCTCCAGAACGGTGCGTTGCCAAAAAACAGTGCGGGGTCGCCGCAGGCCAGGGAATTTGTTCACCAAATGTGTGCGTTTTATTGCACTTGTGCAAATTATTGTTTTTGCACGAAAATACACAAGCACTAAATATGCCAACCCGTTCATGCCGACCGGTAGGCCCTTCCCCATTGCCCAACCACTGCCCGCACCCCCTTCCTTGCACATTCCCATGAACACTTTGCCAACCCCCGTTTTCCCCTTCCTGGACCTGGCGCACGCCCTGGCCGATGCGGCCCGCGTCCACTCGCTGCGGTACTTCCGCACCCCGCTGGATGTGCTGACCAAAGCGGACGAGAGCCCGGTCACCATTGCCGACCGCGAGGCCGAGGCTGCGATGCGCGCGGTTCTGAGGGCGCAGGCACCCACGCACGGCATCCTGGGCGAGGAGCATGGCCGCGAGCGGCTGGACGCCGAGTACGTGTGGGTGATCGATCCCATCGACGGCACCAAGAGCTTCATCACCGGATCGCCGCTGTGGGGCACGCTCGTTGCACTGCTGCACCAGGGGCAGCCCGTGCTGGGGCTCATGGATTTGCCGGTGCTGGGTGAGCGCTGGACGGGGCTGGCAGGCCAGCTGACGCAGTGCAATGGCCAGCCCGTGCGGGCCAGCGGGTGCGAGCAACTGGCGCAGGCCCGCATCTACACCACCTCTCCGGACGCCTTTGGTGCGGCCGACTGGCAGCGTTTTGACGCGCTGAGCCGCCAGTGCGCGCTGCGCCGGTTTGGCGGCGACTGCTATGCCTATGCCCAGCTGGCGGGGGGGCATGTGGACCTGGTGGTGGAGGCAGGGCTGCAGCCGTACGATTACCTCTCGCTGGTCTGCCTGGTCGAGGGCGCGGGCGGGCGCATTACCGACTGGCAGGGCCGCGCGCTCACGGCGGCATCAGATGGGCGGGTGGTAGCCGCTGCCACGCCGCATTTGCATGCCCAGGCGCTGGCCCAACTGGCCGAAACCGCCATCGCCTAGTCGAATGCGGTGGCGCCTACACTGGGCGCACCATGTTCCGCTGGCTCCTCGTCATTCTCCTGGCCCTGATGTTCATCAGCTGGCTGTCGCCGCTGCTGCGCCGCATGGGTTTTGGGCGGTTGCCCGGGGACTTCCGGTTTCGCTGGCTGGGGCGCGATTGGGATGTGCCACTGGCGTCCACGCTGCTGCTGAGCTTTGTGGTCAGCCTGATCACCAAGCTGTTGTAGGGCCGCCATCACTGCGGCCGCTGCGCCTGTTAGCCTGCCGTCTGCAGCGCGTCCAGAAACGCCTTGCGCCACCAGTGCACGTCGTGCTCGCGGATGCGCGCCATCAGCTTCTGGTGGCGCGCCTGCCGTTCAGCCAGCGGCATCTGCAGCGCCTGCTGGATGCTGTCGGCCATGCCCTGGGGGTCGTAGGGGTTCACCAGCAGCGCTTCTTTCAACTGTTCTGCTGCACCTGCAAACCGTGACAGCACCAGCACGCCGGGGTTGTCCGGGTCTTGCGCCACCACGTATTCCTTGGCCACCAGGTTCATGCCATCGCGCAGTGGCGTGACCAGGCCCACGGCAGCGGCGCGGCACAGGCCCGGCACACGTTTGCGCGCCACCATGCGGTGGATGTAGCGCACGGGCATCCAGTCCAGTTCGCCGTAGTCGCCATTGACCGAGCCGCACAGGCCCTCCAGTTCCTGGCGCAGGTCGGCATAGGCGTGCACGTCGTCGCGGCTGGGCGAGGCGATCATGATCATCGTCGCACTGTCGCGGTTTTCGGGGTAACGATCCAGCAGCTCTCGGAATGCGCGCACGCGGTGTGGGATGCCCTTGGAGTAGTCGAGCCGGTCAATGCCAAGCAGCAGGCGCCTGCGCGAATACTCGTCGCGCATGTTCTCGTAGGTCTCCACCGCGTCGGGGGCGTGTGTGAGGCGGGTGAATTCGTCCACGTCGATGCCGATGGGAAACGACTGCACCACCACGGTAGCCCCAAAGGCGCGCACGCGCTTTTCGTCCACTTCTTCGGCGCTGCCCTCGTTGCGCACATAGCGCGTGAAATGCGACACGTCGGCCTCGCTCTGCAGGCCCACCAGGTCGTAGGCGAACAAAGAGCGCATCAGCCACTCGTGCTGCGGAATGGCCGCCATGATGAGCGGCGGCGGCATGGGAATGTGCAGAAAGAACCCGATGCGCTGCTTGCAGCCCATGGCACGCAGCTCGGCGGCGAGGGGAATGAGGTGGTAGTCGTGCACCCAGATCACATCGTCGTCGCGCAGCAGGGGCAGCAGCTTGCGCGCAAACATCTGGTTCACACGCCGGTAGCCGGTGATGTAGCGGGCGTTGAAGTCGGCCAAGTCCAGCCGGTAATGGAACACCGGCCACAGCACGCTGTTGCTGTAGCCGTGGTAGTAGCTGTCATGGTCTTCGCTGCACAGGTCCACGGTGGCCAGGGTGACGGCGCCGGCCTGGCGGGTGTGTAGTTCGCTCTCGCCGGGTGTGCCGTCTTCGACCACGGTGCCGCTCCAGCCAAACCAGAGTCCTCCGGTCTGGTTCAGGGCTTCACCCAGGGCCACAGCAAGGCCACCGGCGGCGGGCTTGCGCGGATCGGCAAGGCGGTTGGAGATGACGACAAGACGGCTCATGGGGGCAATCATCCGTGCTGACTGCCCCCGGCCGGTGTCGGACAGCGCCTCAAATCACGCTGTCCCAGGGCGCTGACAGGCGCACGGCGGCGTTGATCACACCCACCATCGAATAGGTCTGCGGGAAGTTGCCCCACATCTCGCGGGTTTCGGGGTGGGTGTCCTCCGACAGCAGGCCCAGCGGGTTGCGTGCGGCCAGCATGGTTTCGAAGATGGCCCGTGCCTCGGCCTTGCGGCCAATGCGCGCCAGCGCGTCGATGCGCCAGAAGGTGCAGATGTTGAAGGCCGTTTCGGGCTTGCCAAAGTCGTCGGCCGCCTCGTAGCGGCGCATGTAGGGCCCATCGCACAGACTCTTTTCCATGGCCTCCACGGTGCTCACAAAGCGTGGGTCCTTGGGGTCGATCAGGCCCACCTCGGCCATCAGCAGCACACTGGCATCCAGCTCATGCCCGCCAAAACTCTCGGCAAACGCCTGGCGTTCTTCGCACCACGACTTGTCGAGGATCTCCGCGCGCATGCGGTCGGCATGTTGCTGCCAGTGGCTGGCACGGTCGGCCAGCTGCAGCGTGGCGGCGATCTTGGCCAGCCGGTCGCAGGCGGCCCAGCTCATCAGTGCGGACGAGGTGTGCACCCGGGCGCGCGTGCGCAGCTCCCACATGCCGGCATCGGGCTGACCGTACACACGCACTGCGTTGTCGCCCACCTGTTCCAGCCGCTTGAATTCGGCCAGGCCCGCGCGGTGCAGCAGGCGGTGGTCATGAAAGGCCTGGGCCGCGCCCAGCACGATGTTGCCGTACACGTCGTGCTGAAAATGCTCGGCTGCCTGGTTGCCCACGCGCACCGGGCCCATGCCCCGGTAGCCCGCCAGCTGGGGTACAAAGCTTTCGGGCAGGTCTTTCTCCAGTCCGATGCCATACAGCGGCTGGATGTGGCCGTCGCCGCCTTCGACCACCACATTGCTCAGCCAGCGCAGGTAGTCCTCCATGGTGCCCACCTCGGAGATGCTGTTGAGCGCGCGCACCACAAAAAAAGCATCGCGCAGCCAGCAGTAGCGGTAGTCCCAGTTGCGGCCGCTGTGGGCCGACTCAGGGATGCTGGTGGTCATGGCGGCCACGATGGCACCGGTTTCTTCGTACAGCGACAGCTTGAGCGTAATGGCCGCACGGATCACCGCGTCCTGCCATTCCAGTGGAATGGCCAGGGCGCGGCTCCAGCTGCGCCAGTAGGCCGTGGTCTCCTGTTCAAAGCGGCGGGCGGTATCGGCAATACCGTCCACCAGCGTCTCGTCGGCGCCCAGCAGAAAGTTGTGTTCGCGCGTAAGCACAAACGCCTGGCCCGACAGCACATGCGACACCGGCGCATCGGTGGACAGGCGCAGCGTCATGCTCTCGCCCACGTAGCGGATGTGGTTGCTGCCGCGCGTGATCTCGGGGGTGGTCTGGCCCCAGTCGTAGCGCACCTTGAGCGCCACACGGATGCGAGGCGACCCCTGGATGGGGCGCACCCGGCGCACCAGCGTCATGGGCCGGAAGTAGCGTGACCGGCTGTAAAAGCGTGGCGCAAAGTCGGTGATCTCGATGCCGTGGCCCGCCTTGTCGAACAACTGCGTGCGCAGGATGGCGGTGTTCGGCTCGTACCACTGGTGGGCCGATGCCAGGTCTTCCAGCTCGATCGCAAAGTGGCTGCCCTCATCCCCGGGCTGCAGCAGGGCGTTGAACACCGGGTCGCCATCAAAGCGCGGCAGGCAGCACCACACCATGCGGGCGCGGTCGTCGATCAGTGCGCTGATGGCGCAGTTGCCGATCATCCCGAGGTTGAGCGAGCCCGTCAGGGGGTGTGTGGCGGCTGTGTTCATCGTTCGCGCTCCAGCGTTGTGCGTGCAGACGACAACCAGCCCCGCAGTGCGGCCGATGTCATGCAGCGGTGTTGTGCCATGGTGGGCCCTTCGCCCACCTTGATGCCCCAGCCGCCGAGCGCCTGCACAGCGGCAAAGCCGGCCTCGTCGGTGACGTCATCGCCCACAAAGACCGGCGTGCGGCCCACAAAGGGTGGCTGTGTCATGAAGTCGACGATGGCCTGGCCTTTGTGAACGCCACGGGGTTTCACTTCAAAGACGCATTTGCCACGCAGCAGTTCCACACCTTCCACCTCGCGCATGGCCCGCACCAGCGTGTCATGGCACAGGGATTCGAGGTGGGGCGCCTGGCGGTAGTGCAGGGCCACGCTCACACGCTTGGTCTCCACCAGCAGGCCGGGGTGCCGTGCTGCAAGGTCTTGGGCGGCCTGTAACACGGGCTCCAGGGCGGGTGGCTCGGTGGCGGGAACGGAAGTCTCGCCCAGGCGGTATTGGGCCCCATGTTCGCTCGCCAGCGGCAGGCGCAGTGGCGCCAGAAATCCGTCGATGTCCGCCTCGGGCCTGCCAGTCACGATGGCCAGCGCGCCACCCAGCTGGGTATGCAGCGATGACAGCGTCGGAATCAGCCCCGACGCGATGCGCACCGCCTCGGGGCGCGGTGCCAGCTCGGTGAGCGTGCCATCGAAGTCGAGAAAAAGCGCATGGGCAGTTGTCAGTGTGGGGAGCAGCTGCATGCACGAAACCATAGCAGACGCGGCAATGCAGATATGGCGACCAGGGGGATTCTGGGCTGGTAAACGCGCGCAAGGTTTGCGACCTCTTGAAACGGAGAGCCAGTGCCGCAATGTGTTCAGAGATCCCAATGCCCCCGCCACGCCATGACCGAAGCCCTGCACATCGTCTGCCCCCATTGCCACACCACCAACCGCGTGCAGAGCGCCGACCTGAGCAGCGCGCCCGACTGTGGCCAATGCCATCAGCCCCTGTTTGCTGGGGCGCCGCTGGAGCTGGATGCCACCAGCTTTGACAAGCATGTGGTGCGCAGCCACATCCCGGTGCTGGTGGATTTTTGGGCCCCGTGGTGCGGTCCCTGCCGCCAGATGGCGCCCGCCTTTGCGCAGGCTGCCCGTGAGCTGGAACCCCGCGTGCGCCTGGCCAAGCTCAACACCGAAGACCAGCAGGCCATTGCGGCGCGCTATGCCATCCGCAGCATTCCGACCATGATCCTGTTCCAGCAAGGGCGTGAGGTGGCGCGCATTTCGGGCGCGCTGGGGGCGGCAGACATCGTGCGCTGGGTGCGTACGGCCGGTGGTTGAAGAGACTATCGCTTCAACGGATCAACGGACTCCGAACGCGCGGTCCAGCGACACGTTGCCTGCACCGCGCCCCACCAGGTACAGCATCAGCCCCGCCCATGACAGGTGGGTGGGCCAGGCGTCCGGGTAGACAAACAGCTGAATTGTCAGCGTCATGCCCAGCAGCGCCAGGGCCGACAGGCGTGTGAACAGGCCCAGCACCAGCAGCACCGGAAACAGGTGCTCGGCCACGGTGGCCATCTGCGCCGCCAGCTCGGGCGGCAGCACGGGCAGTTTGTACTCGTCGCGGAACAGTGTGTAGGCGCTGTCGGAGATGGTGAACCAGCCCTCGACCTTGGTGCGGGCCGACAGCCAGAAGATGCCTGCAATGGCCACGCGGTTGACCAGTGCCAGCAGGCTGTGCGGTGTGAGCCAGGTGGCCGCATCGGCCAGGCGCGCCCACAGCATGCGCGGGCCTGTGGCTGGGGGCGTGGGGAAGTGGGTGGCCGGGGTGTTGGGGATGTGCATGGTGGGCTCCTCAGCCGGTGTGGGTGGTGTGTGGGTTGGTGATCGTCAAGGCGCCCGCGTCGAGCAGGCTGGTCATCAGGGTGGCAAAGTCGGTCGCCGGCTCGGCCACCAGGGCGCGGGTGGCGGCAGTCTCCAGTGGCAGGCCTTGGGCGCACGCGTCCAGAAACGCCACGCCGGCGCGGGACAGGGGCCGCCATATCACGTCCGCATGGGGCCGGGTGAGCAGTGCGCCGTCGCCGTGCCAGTCCAAGGCCTCGGGCAGGGCCAGGCCTTCGCGGTGGTGGTGCCACAGCGCATAGGCGGGAAAGTCTTCACACCAGGCCCAGCGTGCGGCGGGGTGCGGCTGCAGTGACGCGTGGGGCACGGTGCCAGGGGCCTGCTGTGCCAGCCAGTGGCGGTCCACGGCGGTGGCGTCTGCCGCCAGATGGCATGCGGTCCAGCAGCGGTCAAGGCTTGCCACGGCGCTCAGGTAGGGCAGTTCGGCCGCCGGTGCAAAACCGGCCAGAAAGTTGTCAAACCCGGCGCCATAGTCCACCAGCAAGCCGTCACGCGGCGGCTGCGCGCGGGCAAACGCCGCCGCAGCGGCGCGGAACCAGTCTTCGCCCACCAGCTGGCACACCGTGGGGTAATTGGCCTGCAGCGCATCGATGCAGCCCTTGAGCACGGTGTTGCGGTACACGGCAAAACCGGGCTGAGCTTCCAATGCGGACAGCCATGGTGCATCTGCAGCATGGCCGAGCAGAGCGGCAGAGAAGCCGTCCTGAAAGGTGCTCAGCTGCATGCAACCTCCCGGGGCTGTGTATGGGTGAGCGCGCGGTGGGCACGCTCCCGCTCGGCCAGCAGTTCATTGAAGGTAGGCAACTGGTCGTCGCGTTCGATCAGGGTGGGTGCGGGGCCGGTGCGCGCCATCACCTGCTCGTACAGCGCCCACACCGCTGGCGCGATGGGCGCATCGTGGCTATCGATCAGCAGAGCATTGCCATGCACCGGGTCGGCATGGTGGCCTGCCAGGTGGATCTCTGCCACGGCGTGCAGGGGGAAAGCTTCGAGGTAGGCTTGCGCGCTAAATCCCAGGTTGTTGGCGCTGATGTACACGTTGTTCACGTCCAGCAGCAGCGTGCAGCCGGTGCGCCGCACCAGCTCGGCCAGAAAATCGGTTTCTGCCCAGTCGTGGCCGTCGATGTGCAGGTAATGCGTGGGGTTCTCGATGGCGATGGGGCGCTGCAGCACATCCTGCGTGCGGTCGATGTTGCCGGCGATGCGGTGCAGTGCCGCGTGCGTGCGCGGAAACGGCAACAGGTCGGGCAGGTATTGCCCGCGCCAGGTGGACCAGGCCAGGTGCTCCGAAATGATGGCGGGCTCTATCCGTCTTGCGAGGGCCGCAAGCCGTGCCAGGTGGGCCTCATCAGGTGGTGCATCGGCCGCAAGCGACAGCGACACGCCATGCAGTGCCACCGGATGGCGCGAGCGGATGGCTTCGAGCCAGGCCAGGCGCGGGCCGCCGTCGGCCAGGTAGTTCTCGGGGTGCACCTCCCACCACAGGCCGGGGGCAGTGCACCGCAGCGCCTCGTCGTAGTGCTGGGGCTTGAGACCCAGGCCGGCGGTGAGAGGGGATGCCATGGTCAGCTCTTCATGGGCGTCAGCATGCCCATGCCCTTGGGCGTCTTGATGGTGGTGCAGGTGCCTGCGGGCACAAACTTCCAGGCGTTGCCTTGGTAGTCCATCTTGGACGTGCCCGCGCAGGTGGTGCCGGGACCTGCGGCGCAGTCGTTCTTGCCCGCCATCGAGACGCCGTAGCACTTCTCCATGGCAGGCTTGGCGCCGTCCATGGGGGCGGCGTTGGTTTGGGCCATGGCGGCGCCAGAGGTCAGGGCAACAAGTGCGAGGGCGCCGAGGCTGAGGGTGCGAGTGGTCATGGTACGGTTCTCCGAGGGTTGGATAAAGGTTGAATCCGACCGGGTGGCGGCACTGAGGTCGCATTGAGTGGCCCGATCTGCGTTGTAATTCGGGCTGTGCAACAGGCGGGTTACAGCACTGCTCAAAAAATCGTGGCGGCGTTGCGCAAATATTTTTTGTGTTGCCTGTAACCCATTGGCCCCGGCATACGAATTCCTTGCAGGGAGACACCATGGAGATAGTGGAAGAGCGCCTGCGCGGCTTGCTGATGCGGGGGCTGGATGCCGATGCAGCCGCTTACCAGCGTTTTTTGAAGGAGCTGAGCGCTCACCTGCGCGCCTTCCTGCGCCGCCGCCTGGCGCAGCGGCCCGATGAGGTGGAAGACCTGGTGCAGGAGACGCTGCTGGCCGTGCACAACCAGCGCCACACCTACCGGCCCGAGATGCCGGTGACCGCCTGGGCGCATGCGATTGCGCGCTACAAGCTCATCGACTGGCTGCGCTCGCATGCCGTGAAGGAGGGCCGCAACGACCCGCTGGACGATGCCGACGAGTTGTTTGCCACCAGCGACAGCGAGGCTGCCGAAGCCCGTCGAGACCTGGGGCAACTGTTGCGCACGCTGCCAGACAAGCAGCGGCTGCCCATTGAGTATGTGAAGCTGGAAGGGTTGTCGGTGGTCGAGACGGCGCGCCTCACGGGGTTGTCGGAGTCGGCCGTCAAAGTCGGCGTGCACCGGGGGCTCAAGGCCCTGGCCGCCAAGATCAGGGGAATGTCATGAAAACCGATGAATTGATCCACCTGCTGGCCACCGATGACCGGCCGGTGCAGCCCGTCGCTATTGAGCGACGGTTTGCTGTCGCCAGCGCTGTGGGCATTGCCGGCGCCGGGGGGCTGATGCTGGCCCTGTTCGGTCTGCGCCCTGACCTGCTGGCGACCATGGCGTTGCCCATGTTCTGGGGCAAGCTGGTGTTTGCGGCCGCCCTGGCAGCCGCTGGCCTGGCGCTGCTGCGCCGCATGGCCCGCCCGGGCATGCCGCTGGGCCTCGCAGCCCTGTGGCTGGCGGTGCCGCCGCTGGTGCTGTGGGCCATGGCCCTGGGGGCTCTGTGGCAGGTGCCGGCGACGGAGCGTGTGCCGCTGATTCTGGGCAGCACCTGGCGGACTTGTCCCTTCAATATCGCCTTGCTGTCGGTCCCGGCGTTCGTTGGAGGCTTCTGGGCGCTCAAGGGCGCTGCGCCCACGCGGCTGGCGTGGGCAGGAGCGGGCGCTGGCTTGCTGGCGGGCGCGCTGGGGGCGTTGGTGTATGCCCTGCATTGCCCCGAGATGGCCACCCCGTTTTTGGCGGTGTGGTATCTGGCGGGCATGGCCATCCCGACTGCTCTGGGGGCTGTGCTGGGGCCGCGTCTGCTGCGCTGGTAGCGCTGGTGGGGGAATGGAGCTTCAGGCGCTGACACGCTTGTTGTACGCGCGGAACACAGTGTCCAGCGTCCAGCCCAGCGATTCGTAGAGCTTTTGCGCCGTGGTGTTGGTGTGGGCCGTGGTCAGGTCCATGCGCACCTTGCCATGGGCGCGGGCCGTCGCTTCTGCCGCCAGCAGCAAGCTGCGCCCGGCCCCTGTCTTGCGCGCTGCGGGCGCCACGAACAGGTCGTACAGCGTGTAGATGGGCGCTGCCTCCACCGAGCAGAACGTGGGGTAGAGCTGGCAAAAGCCCACCGCTGCCTGTGCCCCATCCATCGCAAGCAAGACCACGGACTCCTCGCGCTCCAACCGCTCTGCAATGAAGGCCCGCGCTCCGGCCAGGTCTGGTGCCTGTTCGTAGAACTGCCGGTAGGCATCCAACAGCGGCGCGATGGTGTCTGCGTCTGCCGGGGTGGCGGGGCGGATGTGCACAGAGGTCATGGAGGCGTCGTGATCGCAAAAAAGCCAAAAGACGCACCCTTTCCAGAGTGCGAGCGGACGCGGATTGTAGGGAGGGTTGGACCGATCTTGGCGACGCAGCGCACGCGGTCAGGTGGTAGCGCCGTGCGCCTGGGTGTGCAGCCACTGCGCCACCGCCTCGACCCGTGCCTGGTGGATCAGCGCACCCACCTGCGGGCCGCTTTGGCCCCTGGCGGCGGCCTGTGCCGCAATCTCGCGCGTGACGACCGATTGGACGGCGGCCAGCACGGCCAGCAGGCGGGGGCGCTGCGGATACGCGGACTCTTCAAACCCCAGCCGCCCGCGCGCATCGCACTCGCAGGCCAACAGCACCTCGGCAAAACGCTCGGGCTTGCGGATGGCGTCGCAGCGCTCCAGCAGGCGCACCAGGGCAGCGGCAGACAGGTCGGCGCTGCGGTGGATGTGCCCGTGTTCGCGCGCTACCACTTCGGCGGTCTCGCGGCAGTCCACGGGCACGCGCAGGCGCTCGGCCACGTCTTTCAGCAGCTCGGCACTGCGCTCCTCATGCCCGATGTGGCGCGGCAGCATATCGGCGGCCGTGGTGCCCTTGCCCAGGTCGTGCGCCAGGCAGGCAAAGCGCACGGTGAGTGGCGCCTGCAGCTGCGCAGCCATGTCCAGCACCATCATCAGGTGCACGCCGGTGTCCACCTCGGGGTGGTACTCGGCCCGCTGGGGCACGCCCCACAGGCACGCCACCTCGGGCAGCAGCACGGCCAGCGCGCCACACTCGCGCAGCACCTCGAACATGCGCGAGGGTTGTGCTTCCATCAGCCCGCGCGCCAGCTCTTGCCACACGCGCTCTGCCACCAGGTGGTCCATCTCGCCATGCGCGACCATCTCGCGCATCAGCTGCATCGTCTCGGGCGCCACCGTGAAGTCGGTGAAGCGCGCAGCAAACCGCGCCACGCGCAGGATGCGTACCGGGTCTTCGCGGAAGGCATCTGTCACATGGCGCAGCACGCGCGCACGGAGGTCTTTTTCGCCGTGGTAGGGGTCAAAAAGGCGGGTGGCGCCGGATTCATCTGTGCTGGATGCTATTGAATTGATAGTGAGGTCGCGGCGCGAGAGGTCTTCCTCCAGCGTCACATCGGGCGAGCTTTGCACCACAAAGCCCCGGTAGCCGCGCCCGCTCTTGCGCTCGGTGCGGGCCAGCGCGTATTCCTCGCGTGTTTCGGGGTGCAAAAAGACGGGGAAGTCGCGCCCCACGGGCAGGTAGCCTTGCGCCAGCATCTGCTCAGGCGTCGCGCCCACCACCACCCAGTCGTGGTCATTCACCGGTCGGCCCAGCAGCTTGTCGCGGACGGCGCCGCCCACCATATAGATTTGCATCGGCGTAGTTTAGGACGAGGGTCGTATAGTCCCGCCACCATGTCCCTATCGTCCGACCTCACCATTGCCCAGCTCAACCCCGACGGCAGCGTGCCCGTGCCCCAGGCGCCCGACGCCGCTGCCAACGCGGCCGCCGAGGCCCTGCAGCGCGAGGCGGAGTTCGAGGCCCTGAAGGCCCAGGTGGAGGCGCTGCAGGAGATCCTGGCCAAGCCGCTCAACGACATCCTGGCTGAACACGACAAGTTCAAGGAGGTGGCGGCCGCATGGGATTCATTCGGCGCGATGTGGATGCTGTCGCAGCGCGCCATGCGCCGCGTGGCGATGGACCTTGCAGCCACCCAGGGCGTGAGCGAGGAAGAGGTGGTGACCCGTGCCATGGCCTACGCGAACCAGGTGCTCAACACCGAGGACGAAGACCTGGGCGGCACCATCGCCCCCGCCCAGTTGGCCCACATCGCGCGGCATAAGGCGTTCTTGCGCAAGCAGTTCCGGTAACGGGGCTGCACGGCCCCGCTGGTTCAGCGGAACACGGGGCGGAAAAAACTCCGCTCATAGCTCACGATGCACCCCGTCTCTTCGGCATAACGGAACGCCGCCTGGCACTCCGCGTCTTGCATCGACTGCTGGCGGTACACCTCGTAGGCCGCGAGACTCTCGAACGTGAACAGCGCCAGCGCGATGTTGTTGGCGCCCTCGCTGGGCATGAAATAGCCGTGGTGTTGGCCGCCGAACTTCTCGACCAGCGGAATCCACAGTTTTCCGTAGTGCTCAAACTCTTTCAACTTGCTGGTGTTGAGCACATAGCGCAGGTAGATGGTGACGGCCATGGTGGTGCTCAGCCTTCGGTATGGCGCAGGCGGTAGGGCTCTTCGAAGTCCAGAAAGTCCTTCTCGGCCAGGGCCTCGTCGATCCAGGCCTGCACGCCGGGCAGGGTGCGCACCCGGTCCACATAGGCCCGGATGGTCGCAGGCACGGGCAGGGCGTAGGTATGCAGGCGCATGCAGACGGGGGCAAAGTAGGCGTCGGCCACGGTGAATTCACCAAACAGCAGCGGACCACCGTGCTCTTGCAGCAGCGCACTCCACATCTCCACCAGGCGCTGCACGTCGGCGCGCACGCCGGCCTGGTCGCGCCAGATCAGGGCGCCGGTGTCGGCAAGGTTCGCTTCGATGTTCATGGGGCAGTGGCTGCGCAGGGCGGTGAAACCGCTGTGCATCTCGGCGCAGACGCTGCGGGCGCGTGCGCGGGCCTTGGCGTCGGTGGGCCAGAGCTTTTTGTCGGAGTGGGTTTCGGCCACGTACTCGGCAATCGCCAGGGTGTCCCACACTACCAGGTCGCCGTCCACCAGCACGGGCACTTTGGCCGTGGGGCTCACGGCTCCGATGGTGCGCTTGAATTCCGACTGCGCGTCAAAGCTGTCAAAGCGCACGCGCACTTCTTCAAAGACGATGCCCGCCTGCTTGAGCAGCACCCAGGGGCGCATGGACCAGGACGAGTAGTTCTTGTTGCCGATGTAGAGCTTGAGCATGTTGGGCACCTGAGATGAAGAGGTCAGCCCGCCATGCTAGCGGCTGCCGGGCGCGTCAGCGATGCCAAAAACTGGCCTGAATGATGCGCTGCCGGCATCACAGGCCATCGTGCAGGTCTGCCTGGCCGGGGATCAGATGGGCCAGACCACGCCGTTGTCGTTCAGGATGGCGTCGAGTGGCAGGTCGAACTCCTCGGGCTCGAAGTCGTCCAGGTAGCCATGGGTGAAGCCCAGGCCCACCGTGAACGGCTTGGGCTGCAGCGTCGCCAGCGTGCGGTCGTAAAAGCCGCCGCCATAGCCCAGCCGGTAGCCACCCGGTGCGTAGCCCACGCAGGGCACAAACAGCAGCGTGGGCACGATGACCTCGGTGTCCTTGGGCTTGGGGATGCCATAGGCGTCTTCTTCCATGGGGCAGCCGGGGTACCAGGCGTGGAAGGTGAGGGTCTTGTGCTGCTTGTTGACCACCGGCAGGCCGATGCGGCGGCGCAGGGGTTCGTCCAGCAGTTCGCCATCTTCCTTCCAGCGGTGCAGGGCGGGCAGGGGGTCGAACTCGCCCTTGATGGGCCAGTAGGCGCCGATCACCGTATCCGGCCGATTCACCAGCCAGATGCGCATCACCTGCTGTAACAGGTCGGCCCGCTGTAGGCGGTCGGGCAGGTTGAGGCGTTCTTCTATCAATGTGCGCCGAAGGGCTGCTTTGTCCATCAGATAATTCCCCCATGCAATTTCTCAGAGCGATTCTGACACCCCTTGTGGCCGCCACCCTGCTGGCCGCCACCGCGCCCCTTGTCATGGCGCAAAACCGTGGTGACGATACCCTGCTGGAGATGCAGCAGGCGTTCCGCAAGGGCGACCGCAACAAGCTCGCGCAGCTGCTGCCTGCGGCACGCGGCCATGCGCTCGAGCCTTGGGCCGCGTACTGGGAGTTGCGCGTGCGTCTGGGCGAGGCCTCGCCACAGGAGATTCAGGCCTTCATGCAGCGCTACGCCGGCACCTACCAGGAAGACCGCCTGCGCAACGACTGGCTGCTGCTGCTGGGCCAGCGGCGCGACTGGGGCCAGTTTGCCGACCAACACCCCAGCTACCGCATGTCAGACGACCGCGAAGTGCGCTGCTACGCGCTGCTGATCGACCAGATCAAGGGCACGGCACCGGCCACCGTGGCCGAGGACGTGCGCAGCAACTGGTATGCGATCCGCGACGCCGACGATGGCTGCACCCACGCCGCGCGCGAGCTGTATGGCTACAAGAAGCTCTCGGCCCTGGACGTGTGGCGCAAGGCCCGCCTGGGCGTGGAGGCCAACCGCCCCCGCGTGGTGCGCTCGGCGGTCGAGATCGTTTCGCCCGAATCGCTACCGCAGCTCAAGGATGTGCTCGATGCGCCCAGCAAATACCTGCTCTCGCGCGCCACAGCGGCCGGCAAGGCCCGGCAGGAACTGGTGCTGCTCGCCCTGTTGAAGCTGGCCACCAGCGACCCGGACGGCGCGGCCTACCAGCTGGAGAACAAATGGGGCGTGCACCTCTCGGCCGAAGAGCGCAACTGGGCCTGGGGCGTGATCGGCAAGACCGCTGCGCAGAAACTGGCCAGCAACGCCCACGGCTACTTCGCCAATGTGACCAAGGACAGCGACCTCAACGACGACCTGCTGGGCTGGAAGGTGCGTGCCGCCTTGCGCGCCGGCCAGTGGAAGGCCGTGGGCAAGGCGGTGGATGCCATGGGCCCTGAAGGCCGGCAGGACAGCACCTGGGTGTACTGGAAGGCGCGCTCGCTGCTGGCGGGCCGCGTGAGCGATGCCGAACGCGCCGAAGCCCGGCAACTGCTCGAAGGCATTGCCGGAACGCGCGGCTTCTATGAGCAGCTGGCGCTTGAAGAGTTGGGCCAGCGCATCACCACACCCCCCGCTCCTGCGCCCCTCACCGCCGAAGAAAAGGCTGCCGCCCGCGCCAACCCGGGGCTCAACCGCGCCCTGTACGCCATCCTGCTGGGCCTGCGCAGCGAAGGTGTGCGCGAGTGGAACTACACCACCAACCTGCACCAGAGCGGCGGCATGCCCGACCGCGAACTGCTGGCCGCCGCCGACTTCGCCTGCCAGCGCGAGGTGTGGGACCGCTGCATAAACACCAGCGAACGCACCAAGGGCGTGGTGGACGTCACGCAGCGCTTTCCCATGCCGTTTCGCAGCACCGTGGTAGAGCGTGCCCAAGGCATCGGCATCGACCCGGCCTATGTGTACGGCCTGATCCGCCAGGAAAGCCGTTTTGTGATGGATGCCCGCTCGCATGTCGGTGCCTCGGGCCTCATGCAGGTGATGCCCGCCACGGCCCGCTGGACGGCCAAGAAGATTGGCCTCACCAACTTCACGCCCGACCAGATCACCGACCGCGACACCAACATCACCATCGGCACGGCCTACCTCAAGCTGGCACTGGACGACTTTGCGGGCTCCATGCCCATGGCTGCGGCCGCCTACAACGCGGGCCCCGGCCGCCCGCGCAGCTGGCGCAACGGCCCGGTGCTGGACGCCGCCATCTGGGCCGAGAACGTGCCCTTTGCCGAGACGCGCGACTACGTGAAGAAGGTGCTTTCCAACACCACCAACTATGCAGCCATCCTCACCGGCCTGCCTCAGTCGCTCAAGAGCCGCCTGGGCACCATTGGCCCCCGCGACGCGAACCTGCCCGAGGTGAACAAGGACTTGCCCTGAGGCTCTTTCGCTCACCGAGCTGACAGGCAGTGAGGGGTAGCAGGTTTGCTATAAATAGAGGAGCTGAAGGCGCATGTTCAACTGGCGCTTCAGTGGGTTTTAATTAAAAGAGAGAGGGTGTGATGGGCAAACTGGCATGGATGGCCTGTGTGGCCGCAGTGTGGGCGTGGGGCGCGGGTGCTCAGGCGCAACCCGTGTACAAGTGGGTGGATGCCGATGGCAAGACCCACTATGGCTCGCAGCCCCCGCCCGCCAAACAGGACGCCGAGCCGCTGAAGCTGCAAAGCAACAACGGCACCAGTGGCGGCAGCACCTCATCCGGCAACAAGGGCGCCAGCGCCAAGGCGGGCCAGCAGTACAACCCCGATGGCACCAAGAAGGTCTCCAAGGACGTGGAGGAGTTTGGCGAAGGGCTCAAGAAATCGCTGGGCACCGTGGACAGCCAGCAGGTGCCCCTGAACTGCGCCGTGGCCGTTGACAACATTCACTACCAGGCCGACCTGATGCTGGAGGTGGGCCAGAAGAACGTGCGCGATGGCTACATGACGCAGGCAGCGTTTGATTCCGCCGCCCCCAAAATCCGCGAGGCCAAGGGCAAGTACAGCGTGTCGGACTGTCAGGGCGCATCGGGCAACAAGAAGTCGTTTTACCAGTGCATGTCCAGCAGCAAGAACCACGTGACGGGCTGCGACAAGCAATACAAACACTGAGGGCGTTGTGCTGATCCGCCCAGGCGCTTTGCGCCAGTGGTGGGGTCCCTCCGTCAGGGCACGCACTGGCACCCAGCCATGCCGAGGCGCCAGGCCTCACACGTTGTGCAGCACCTCGCCCTGGCGCGCAGCGGCGCCTGACCGCACCAGTTCATCTGCCAGGCTCTCCAGCCATTCGGCCTCGGTCTGCGTGGCAAAGTGCCGTGCGCGCAGCATGCCGAAATACGGCGTGGCCTGCGCCCAGGCCGTGAGGTTGGGTATGCCGATCTGCTGCCATTCGAGCAGCTTGTACTTGAGCAGCACCTTGGCCGCATAAAGCGCGTGCTTGCCCGGGTTGCGCACAAAACCATCCAGGCGGCGACGGGCGCCGTCGATGGCGCGGGGCGCATCGGCAAACACCGGCCCGTGGCCCGGGATCACGATCTGGGGCGACAGCGTTTCAATCAGGTCCAGCGTGGCGCCCACCTGGGCGAAGGCATCGTCGCCCTCCAGCTCCGGGAACACCACGCCAAAGCCGTTTTCCCACAGCGCATCGGCCGAGATCAGCACGCGGCCCTGGGGTTCGAACAACACCACCGAGTGCGGGTCGTGCCCCGGCGCGGCATGCACCTGCCAGGGCTTGTCGCCCAGCAGCACGCACGAGCCCGGCACCAGCAGCGTGTCGGCCCGAAAGGGTGGGCACTCCTGCCCTGTGGGGGTGTAGCTCAGCGCGTAGGCATCCCACTGGCGCACATGGTCGGCCTGGCCGGGCGGTATGGCCGTGAGCACGCCGGGCCAGGCCTTTTGCAGCGCGGCATTGCCGCCGCAGTGGTCGCTGTGCAGGTGGGTGTTGAGCAGGCGGTCCAGCCTGCGGCCTGCGAGGGCATCGCGCACCAGCTCCACGGTTTGCTCGGCATGGCTGCAATAGCCGGTGTCCACGATGGCTGTGTCGTGTTGGCCGATGAAGAGGATGTTGTTGGCCGACAGCCAGCCGCGTTCGAGAACGGTGATTTCAGGGGGCAGCAGATTGTGGTAAGCGGTGGCGGGCATGAAGGCGAGTGTGGAGGCTTTGCGGCGGGCATCAAAACTAACGCTATGCCGCAGCATGCTGCCCAGCGTACTGCAGGTTTAGCGTGCCCGCAGTCCTCCAAAACCCGCATGCCCGCGCCAGCGATGCCGCTGGGTGGAAAAGCGGTGTCTGGCTCTGCGCCGCTACTGAGGCAAGGTCACTTGCGCCACCGCATTGTGGGTGGTGAAGAACAGTTTGGAATCTCGCACGACGATGCCCACCGGCGTGTGAATGATGCCAGGGGCCTCTCCGGCCAGGAAGCCCTTCCGTCCGGCTTGGCCAACTACAGTGCTGACTTGTCCGTCCTTCGCAATCTTGCGGATCACGCTGTAGCGAGGGTCGGTCAGGTACAGGTTGCCCTTGGCATCGGCGGCCAAGCTGGCCGTGCCACCCCATGTGGAGGGAAAGCCATCAAAATCCGTTCCCCACGGGATGGTCGCGGCGATCAGCAAGGTGGAGTAACCCGCCACAGTGAATTGCGCGCTGGCGGCCGGGCCATCGACATAGCCTGCGGGAAGGTCGGCGCGACCAGCCACGGTGCTGACGACGCCCGACGGCGTAATCTTGCGAATGGTGGGCCCGATGCCTGTGAAGGCGTCATGCAGTCCGTCGACCACGTACAGGTTGCCGTCGGGATCTGTTGTCATGTTGCCTAGAACGGAGAAGCGTGCAGCGCTGCCCAGGCCGTCCTGATGGCCGAGCACACCCGCACTGCCGGCCAGCAAGCTGACGATGCCTTGCGGGGTGATTTTCACGATGGTGCCGTTGACACCTGCTGCATAAACATTGCCTGCTGGGTCGGCGACCAGTCCGTTCACGGGGCCACCGTACTTGTACGAACGCCCCGCGTACTCGAAAGGCGGGAACCAGGGAGAAAGGTCCGCCAGCACCCTGATGGCGCCCTGGGGCGTGACCTTGTAGACGTAGCTGGGCTGGTTCGGCAACCAAGCGTTGGAGGCGGTGTAGAGGTTGTCGTTGCCATCGACGGCCATTGCCCGCCAGGACGGCCTGCTCTGCACTTCGTTCGGAACAGTGTCCCAGGTGAGTGGCAGGGTGCTGGTGCTGCCATCCGGTTCCACTTTGCGCAGGGTGGTGATGCTGCTTGCGTCTCCCACATACAGAGCCCCCGCTTTGGTGGAGGCCAGGGCGAGGGGAGCGATGAAACGGGCCTGCGCCCCTGCGCCATCGGCGGGCACCGGCTTGGGTTCGTACGGCGTGGCCTTGCCCGCAAGAACGGAAGTCGTTCCATCCAGGCGGAATTTCTGGATCCACGCCGACAGCGAGTTGCCCAAACTGACGATGAAGTTGCCGTTCGCATCGATGACGAGGCTTCGGGCCGTCTGCACATGGGGAATGTGCAGCACCGTCGAGACGGTGCCGTCCTCGCCAATGCGGCGCACGGCGATCGAGTGGTCTTGGGTCGTCTCATACGCCGGGGGGTATTGGTCGAGGGCGTACAGCTTTCCAGAAGCATCCAGCGCCAGGTCGAGCAAGGTGCCAAACCGGGCGGTGGCGGCATCGCCGTCCGTGTTTCCCTGGGCGTCTGCCGAGCCGGCGACCTGTACCAACCCCGTCTGAGGGGTGTATTTCTGGATGGTGCTGCCAGCGACAATGAACAGCGCACCCGATGCATCCACGACAAATGTGGAGGGCAGGTCCCATGTGCGCTTCAGCGGCAGGGTGCTGACCATGCCTGCCGGGGTGATCTTGCGGAATGGGCGGTCGCCACCACCGCTCAAAATGTAGAGGTTGCCAGCACCATCCAGCCGGAGGGCGATCACACCGCAGAGCGTTGCCACCTGCGTCGGGCCGTCGTCAAAGCCGCATTCCCTGGGCTTTCCGGCCACGGTGGAGACCACTCCCTGGCTGTCGATCTTGCGCACGGTGTAGTTGTCTGCCACGTACGTGTTGCCCGCGGCATCGACAACCACCGCCGAGGGGTTGTCAAAGCGTGCTGCCGGGCCCGGCCCATCGGCGTAGTTTGGGGGGTTGGCAAAGGAGAATGGGCGTGGGGGCTGCCCGCCCGCAACAGTGCCGACCGTGCCCGAGGCGGTCAATTTGCGCACCGCCTGGTTGGTGGAATCCGCCAACATCAGGTCGCCGGCAGGTGTCAATGCGAGTGCCGGAGGGGCTGCAAACAGTGCATCGGCGGCCGCACCATCCTGGTAGCCGGTACCCTGCGTGGCGCCCGCGACCATGCTGAGCACGCCTTTAGGTGCGGGAGGTGGCGGGGCTGCGTCTTCGCCGTTACCGCCGCCGCAGGACACGGCCAGAAGGGAGAGGCTCAGTGTGACCACAAGCCAGGAACGGACGGATGGGGTTTGTCGTGACTCGGTTTTCACAAATGAATGCTCCGCATAAAAGTAGACGTGGATTTCTTCAACACCGGGCTCTCCGGCTGCCAATTGATTTGCGCATGGATCCGAGAGTTTTATGTTTCAAACAGTTGCAAGCCAGCTCTGGGAGTTGGTCATTGCTATGGGGTCAATAACGCACTGCAGGGACCGATTTGATTGGTTCGGCTCCAAGGTTCTGGTTCTACAAAATGCCTCTCCAACATAAGCGGTTTCCAGTCGCCATGGCAGCGTAGTGTGGCGTACGCGTGGTTCGCGCGCAGTAGCGTCGCTCGCCTGCTGTCTTCGCCAAACGGCCGTGTTTTCGCTACTTCGGAAGGTTCACCTGCGTTACTGCATTGCGTGTCGCGAGGTACAGCTTTGAATCCCGCACGGCAATGCCGATAGGCGTGTGAATGATGCCCGGAAGATCCCCTCCCAGAAAGCCTCGCTGCCCGGCACGACCGACCAGCGTGCTGACTTGGCCTTCTGTGGAAATCTTGCGAACCACGCTGTTGACAGGATCCGTGACGTACAGATTGCCCTTGGCATCCATTGCGAGGCTGGCTGTGCCGCCGTTTTCTCCATTGAGAGAGCCAAAATCTTGCCCGATGTAAACCCCGCCAGCTGAGTAGCTGCTGTAACTGGCTGCCGCAAAGCGCGCGCTGCTGGCCGGCCCATCCACCAGACCCGCAGGCAAATCGGCCCTGCCGGCGACGGTGCTGACCGTGCCAGCAGGGGTGATCTTGCGAATGGTGGGGCCAATCCCGGTGAACGCGTCGTTGAGCCCATCCACCACATACAGATTGCCTGCCTGATCCAGGGTCATATTCCCCAGGATGGAGAAGCGCGCGGCGCTGCCCTGTCCGTCCACATGGCCCAACGCGCCGGGACTGCCGGCCAGCAAAGTGACCTCGCCTGCGGCGGTGATCTTGAGGATGGCGCCATTGACGCCTGCCGCATAGACAGTGCCTGCAGCGTCGGCGGCAACCCCATTGATGGCAGCAGCATATCTGTAGGTGGTGCCACCATGGACGAATGGGGGAACCCATGTGGACACATCTGCCAGAACCGAGGCTTGGCCGGTGGGGCTGATCCTGAAAACCAGATTGGGATCGCCAGGAAACGGTGCCATGGAGGCCGTGTAGATGTTGTCCTGCCCATCTACCGCCATGGCCCGCCAGGAAGGGTTCGCAAAGCCTGCAGGCCATTGGAGCGGGAGTGCGCTTGTGGTGCCGTCGGGGCGGACGATGCGCACCCTGCCAGCGTCGTAGTCGCCCACATACAGCGCTCCTGACTTCGCCAGAGCCATTGCCTGAGGAGCCTTGAACCGCGCATCTGTGCCCGGACCGTCTGCAGCGACGGCCTCGGGATTCGCCGCCGTGGGCTTCCCGACAAGGGTGGATCGGGTGCCATCGCGATGGTATTTTTGAATCCACGTGGATTGGACATTGGCGAGGCTGACGATGAAGTTGCCGCTGCGATCAACGACCAGGCTTCTACCCCCCGAAGCCGCAGGAGCTGTGAGGGTCAGGGTGGACACGGCCCCGCTCTTGGCGATATGGCGAATGGTGACCGGGTCATGTCCATCCAGCGCATAAAGCTCGTTGGTGGCATCCAGTGCCAAATCGTGGAGGATGCTGAACCTGGCCGTCACGGCATCGCCATCGGCAGCACCCTGGGTGTCTTGGTTGCCAGCGACATGGGTCACTTCTCCGGTGGGGGTAGATTTCTTGATGGAACTCCCGTGTGTGAAGTAGACGGTGCCGGAGGCATCCACAACGAACTTGGAGCGCTCCGGCTCCGGCAGCTCCATGGGCAGGGTGCTGGTGACGCCCGCAGGGGTGATCAGGCGAATCTTTGGATAGGCGTAGCTACCCTGGCCGACATAGAGATTCCCGGCGCTGTCCAGCCTTATTTCGCGAGGAGCGCAGAGCGTTGAGACCTGGGAGGGGCCATCGGCATTGCCACACACGCCGGGTTTACCTGCGATGGTGGTGACGGCATCGGTGCTGTCAATCTTGCGCACCAAGTGGTTGGCTGTATCCGCCACGTAGGTGTTGCCTGACGCGTCTGCAGCGATCGCTGTTGGATAGAAAAAACGTGCAGCTGGCCCCACGCCATCGGCGTAGTGGACAGTGACCGAGGGTGCAGGGGCCGGACTTTGGCCGCCTGCGACGGTGCTGACGAGACCGGAGGTTGCCCATTTCCGGATGAAATGGTTGCCTGTATCTGCCATCAGCAAGTCACCTGTGGACGAAAGCGAGAGTGCTGGTATCCCGGAAAAAAGCGCGTCGGCGGCGGCGCCATCCAGATAACCGGACCGGTGGGTGGCCCCCGCCAGCAGACTGAGTGCCGGTGTGGGCTCGGGGACGGGGGTATCTGGGCCGCTGGAGCCCGGACCACCACCGCTACCGCCCCCGCAGGACGTGGCAAAGATGGAAAGGCTGAGTAAGCCTGCCAGCCAGGGGAGGGCAGGCCGATGTTGTCGCGACATGGGTTTCAAAAGTGCTTCCTCCCTGATGAACTTGAAGCGGGCCTGCGCCAAGCATGGGCCTTCTTGCTGCAGGTTGATTATGTGTAGGGAGCATGAAAGTACGTGGTTGTTTCAACCCGTTGCAAATGCAGCGCCAGACCCGTGGTCCGGCGTTCTGGGGCGCGCCGACTAACTACCCAGGCCACGGCCAGCTTTGGCGCTAAGTCACAGAAGCCGGGTGTGGAAAAGGTGACTCCGCAGTCAATGGGGAAACGTATGGGTTGGCGGGACGTGGGCCGCACTTTTCCTGCTGCTGCAACTCCAGCTCTAGCTCCAGTTCGGGTCTACCGTGCTGGTTTAACGAACCCCGTGATGTGGCCTCAATGTCGTGAGGTCAGAACGTCACGCCCGCCACCAGAATCACATTGGCATAAGGCGTGCACTCACCCGTGCGCACCATCACGCGGGCCTGCTGGGTCAGGCGCTTGAACTCATCGTGCGATACGGTGCTAGGGACCACCGGAAGCTGGCACCACGTGGGCAACTGGCCACTGTTGCGCTCCATGGCTTCGGTGGCGATCACCGCTTTCTCGACCTGCATTTCTTCCAGCACCACCCGCAGCACATCGGCCACGGCCGGGATGCCGGGCGTGAGGGCCAGGTCGATGCGGCGCGGGCCGGGCGGGATAGGCAGGCCCACGTCGCCGATCACCAGCATGTCGCCATGGCCCAGGGTGGCGATGGCGTGGGAGAGTTCGGCGTGCAGCAGGGCGGTGCGTTTCACAGGGGGCTCCAGGCGGGCGGTTGGGGGCTGTGCGCCACGGCGGCGCGGGTGGGGATGGAGGGCTGGGCGCCGGGCTGGGTGACGCACAGCGCCGATGCGCGGATGCCTTCGCGCACGGCGGCGTCCAGTGGCTCGCCGCGTGCCAGCGCTACGGCCAGCGCACCCAGGAAGGTGTCGCCGGCTGCGGTGGTATCCACCGCCTGCACGACCAGGCCAGGGTGGTAGCGGTTGCCTGCAGCATCGGCGGCCACGGCTCCTGCGGCGCCCAGGGTCACCACCACCTGGGTGGGACCCTTGGCGCACAGGGCCTGTGCAGCCTGCGCGGCATCGGCGGGCGTGGCCACGCTCTGGCCTGCCAGCGCGGCGGCTTCCACCTCGTTCACGACCAGCGTGTGCACCAGCGGCCACATCGCATCGGGCAGGGGCTGGATGGGAGAGGGGTTGAGCACCACCGGACAGCCCGCCGCATGGGCCATCTCGGCGGCGGCCAGTACCTGGGGCAGGGGGGTTTCGAACTGCAGCACCAGGCTGCCTGCGCCTTGCAGCGCAGCGCCCAGCGCGGCGGCATCCAGCACAAAGCGGCCATTGGCGCCGGGCACGACCACGATGCGGTTTTGCCCGCTGGCCTCCACGGTGATGGCGGCGACGCCGGTGGTGGCTTCGATGTCGGTCTGTACGCCGCTGTGGTCGATGGCGTCGGCGTCGAGCCCGGCACGCAGCGTGTGGCCGTAGCCGTCGTCGCCCACGCGGCCAAACAAGGCCACCTCCGCGCCCTGGCGCGCGCAGGCCACGGCCTGGTTGCCGCCCTTGCCGCCGGGCACCAGGTGCAGGGCGTCGGCCAGCACGGTCTCGCCAGGGCCCGGTGCGTGTTGCACCTGGAGCACCAGGTCCATGTTCAGGCTGCCGACGACGGCGATGCGGGGCGTGTGGGTCGGGCTCATGCCGCACCTCCGGGCGCATGGGCCGTGGAGGCGCGCACGCGCAGCTCAGGCTGCAGCATCACCTTGCGTGCGTCCTGGCGCTTGCCGTCGATGCGCTCCAGCAGCATGTCCACGGCCAGGGCGCCGATGCGCTGCTTGGGCTGGGCCACGGTGGTCAGCGGCGGGCTGGTGAAGGCAGTGAGTTCGATGTCGTCAAAGCCGACGATGGACAGTGCCTCGGGCACACGCAGGTCGCGTTCGTGCGCGGCGCACAGCGCGCCCATGGCCATGAGGTCGTTACACACGAAGACGGCAGTGGGCGGCTCAGGCGCGCGCAGCACGGCGTGCATGGCTTCGTAGCCACCCTGGCTCGTGAAGTTGCCATGCCATAGCAGGCCCTCGCCGGTGCCGCAGCCCGCATCGGCCAGCGCGGTGCGCCAGCCGGCAATGCGCTGCTCGCTGGGGGCAATGCCGTCGGGGCCGCCAATGCAGGCAATGCGGCGGTGGCCCAGCGACAGCAGGTGGCGCGTGGCCAGCAGGCCACCCTGCATGTGGGCGGTTTCCACCAGGTCGCAGGGCTGTTGCTCGGCGATGTCGATTTCGCGGTCCACCAGCACGGTGGGGATGGACAGGCCCGCCAGCTGCGTGGCCAGCGTGGCGTCGTGCCCGGTGGAGACCACGATGAGCCCGTCGATGCGCCGCTCGGCCAGCACCTGCAGGTAGGTGCCCTGGCGGTGCGCCTCGTCGTTGGTGTTGCACAGGATGACGTTGTAGCCCGCGCCAAAGCAGCGGTCTTCCACGCTGTGCACGATCTCGGCAAAGTAGGGGTTGGAGCTGTTGGGGATCAGCATGCCCAGCGTGCGCGTGTTGTTGCTTTTGAGGCTGCGCGCAATGGCGCTAGGCACATAGCCCAGTGCGCGGATGGCGGCCTCGACCCGCTCGCGCCCCTCGGGGCTCACGCGGCGTGTGCCGTTGACCACGTGCGACACCGTGGTGACGGACACCTCGGCGTGGCGCGCAACGTCCTTGATAGTAGCCATGCAGGAAAAAGAAAAATCGGTGTGTTGAAACAGGTTCAGCGGGCGGCGCGGCGCTGGCGCAGCGTGTCCACAATGACGGCCGCCACGATCACAAAACCCGTGATGATGCGCTTGCTGGGCTCGCTGGCGCCCACCTGGGCCAGGCCTGCCTCCAGCACCGCGATGATGAGCACGCCAAACGCGGTGTTGACCACCGAGCCGCGCCCGCCCATGAGGCTGGTGCCGCCAATCACCACGGCCGCAATCACCTGCAGTTCCATGCCGGTTCCGGCGTTGGGGTCGGCGGCTTCGAGCCGGGCCGACTGCATGAGGCCCGCCAGGCCCGCGAGCAGGCCGGTCATCGCAAACACGATGACGCGGATAGGGCGCGGGTCCACACCGGCCAGGCGCATGGCTTCTTCATTGGTGCCAATGCCCACCACGCAGCGGCCAAACACGGTGCGCGACAGCACCAGCTGTGCCACCACCACCAGCACCACGGCCAGCAAGAAGGCGAACGAGATGCCGCCAAAGAAGGGTGCCGACAGCCACGAGATCGCATCGCCCACGTACTGCGTGCGCGAGTCGGTCACCACATACGCGCTGCCACGCACGGCTTCAAGCATGCCCAGCGACACGATGAACGAGGGCAGCCGCCATGCGACGGAAATCATGCCGGTGATGGTGCCGCACACCAGGCCCGTGGCCAGTGCCAGCACTGCGGCGGCGGGCACCGTCCAGCCCCATTGCAGGATGGCGGCGGCCGAGGTCGCAGCGGCCAGCGCCATCACCGAGCCTACCGACAGGTCGATGCCCGCAATGATGAGCACAAAGGTCATGCCCACGGCCATCACGGCCAGGGCCGGGATCTCGTTGGCGATGGTGATGAAGGTCTCGGCGCTCCAGAAGTATTCGGACAGCGACGAGAACAGCGCCACCATGCCCGCCAGCACGGCCAGCAGGCCCAGGTAGGTGCCCAGCTGGCTGCGCCAGACCGAAGCGGAGGAAGGCGCCGCAGCGGGCGCGGCAGATGTGGTGGGGGCGTTCATGCGGTCACAGGAGAAGAAGTTGAAGGGGTGGTGCTGGTGCGCCCGCCGGGCTCGGAGAACGCGGCCGCCAGCAGCGATTGCTCGGACCACTCGCCGCGCTCGAACACGGCCACCAGGCGGCCCGCGCTCATCACGCCGATGCGGTCGGCCATGGCCATGAGTTCGCGCAGGTCAGACGACACCATGAGCAGCGCGCGGCCTTCCAGGGCCATGCGATCCAGCTCGCCATACAGCTCGGCGCGCGCGCCCACGTCCACGCCGCGCGTGGGTTCATCCAGCAGCAGCACGCGGCCTTCGCGGTGCAGCCAGCGGGCAAACACCACCTTTTGCTGGTTGCCGCCCGACAGCTGCCCCACCGGCTGCTCGGGGCTGCGGCAGCGGATGCCCAGCGTGCGCACAAAGCCCTGCACCAGGCGGCTTTCGAGCCCGCGCTGCAGCCAGCCGCCGCGCGACACGGCCGATAGGTCGGACAGCGTGGCGTTGATGCGGATGGGCTGCGAGAGCAGCAGACCCTGCGATTTGCGGTCTTCGGTGACCAGGCCCACACCGGCGGCGATGGCCTGCAGCGGCGATGCGAAACCCCGCTGCCAGGTGCGGGGGGCGGTGGGTGCTAGTGTGGGTGATTTTGCTATGTTTTGTGTAGCTGCTGGCGCATGATTCACTGGCGCTTGCGGTTGTTTTTGCTCAAAAGATTGGTGCAGCGTCACGCTGCCACGGTCTGCCCGGTCCGCGCCAAACAGCAGGCGGACCAGCTCAGTGCGGCCCGATCCAACCAGCCCGGCAATGCCAAAGATCTCGCCAGCGCGCAGCTCCAGGCTCACGTCCTGCACGGCGGTGCCCCGTCCCAGGTTTTCAGCGCTCATCACCACGGGGCCGATGGGGCGGCGCGGGCGGTGGTCCAGGTCGCTCACCACGCGGCCCACCATGCGCTGCACCAGGTCGTCTTCGCTCATGCCGGCCATGGGGCGCACGTCCACCAGGCGGCCATCGCGCAGCACGGCCACGCGGTCGGCAATGCGGCGCAGTTCTTCGAGCCGGTGCGACACGTAGATGATGGCCACGCCGCGCGCGGTGAGGTGCGCGATCTGCTCAAACAGGTAATTGGTCTCGCGCGGCGTGAGCATGGCCGTGGGCTCATCGAGCACCAGGATGCGCGTGTCGTCCTGCAGGTTGCGCGCGATCTCCACCATCTGCTGCTGGCCAATCCCCAGTTGCGAGACCGGGGTGGCGGGGTCGATGTTGTCGAGCCCGATCTTGGCCAGCTGTGCACGGGCGGCGGCGTGCAGCGCATCGCGCTGCAGCCAGCCCAGCCGGTGCGGCAGGCGGCCCATCAACAAATTCTCGGCCACGGTGAGCGTGGGCACCAGGCCCAGCTCCTGCATCACCATGCGCACGCCGTGGCGCTCGGCATCGCGGCGCGACGTGGGGGCGTAGGCCTGCCCCGCCAGCTGCATGCCGCCGCGCGTGGGCTGTTCCAGCCCGCAGAGGATCTTGGACAGCGTGCTCTTGCCCGCGCCGTTTTCCCCGGTCAGCGCCAGCACCTCGCCCGCAAACAGCTCCACGTTCACGCCATCGAGCACGGTGGCGGTGTAGTCCTTGCCCACGGCCTGGATGGCGAGCAGGGGCGTGGCTTGTCGGGCGGCGGAGGGGCTGAGCATGGTGGTGTGATGGGGGCGACTGCAGAGCGGGCTTTATGTTTTGAGCGGTGAACAAAGCTCAGCGAAGCGGTTCTGGCTAGGCGCCGTGTCGCAGGCAGTACTGGAAGTACGACAAGACACGGCAACAACGCCAGAAGAGCTTTGTTCTCCGCTCCGAGGCTTACTTGCTGTCTTTCGTCACCAGCACCACCTCCGTCTTCACCGTGGCGGGCAGCTGGTTCTGCGGCGTCTTGGCGGCCAGGGCCTTCTGTGCCAGTTCGATACCAAACACGGCCTGCTTGGCGGCGTACTGGTCGGCGGTGGCGAGCACGCGGCCATCCTGCAGCATGGGCTTGATGGCCCCGATGTTGTCGTAGCCCACCACCTGCACCTTGCCGGTCTTGCCTGCGGCCTTCACGGCGGCCACGGCGCCCAAGGCCATGCTGTCGTTGCCGGCCAGCAGGGCCACGAGGTCAGGGTGCTCGCGCATCATGCCGGCGGCCACGGTGTTGCCCTTTTCAATCTCCCAGTTGCCGGACTGCACGCCCACCACGGTGATGTTGGCGGCTTTCATGGCGTCCTGGTAGCCCAGGGTGCGCTGCTGTGCATTGAAGGTGGTGGACACGCCTTCGATGATGCCGACCTTGTCGCCCGCCTTCAGCGTCTTGGCCAGGTGGTCGCCCACCAGCTTGGCGCCTGCACGGTTGTCGGGGCCGACAAAGGGCACGGTGATGTTCTTTTCCTTCAGGGCGTCGGCATCGAGCTGGTTGTCGATGTTGACCACGAGGATGCCCTTGTCGATGGCGGACTTGACCACGGGCACCAGCGCCTTCGAATCCGCCGGGGCCAGCACGATGGCGTTGACCTTCTGCGCCACGGCCTGCTCGATCATCTTGATCTGTGCCGCCGTGTCGGTCTCGTTCTTGATGCCGTTGGCCACCAGCGTGTATTCCTTGGCATGGGCCTTCTGGTGCGCCTTGGCACCGTCTTCCATGGTGCGGAAGAACTCGTTGGCCAGCGACTTCATGATGAGCGCGATCTTCGGCTTGTCCTGCGCAAAGGCAGGGCTGGCCAGCAGGCTGCCCACAACGGCGAGGGCGGCGGCGGTCTGAACGGAACGGCGGGTGAACTGCATGGGTGTTGTCTCCAGGTTGGAATGTGGACTGAGGCAACGCTGAACAAGCCTCTCGCGCCAGGCGCATCCCTGGCTCAGGACGGTCTGCAGCGTTGCAAATCCTCGCGATAGCTACGGCTATCAACCTGGTTTGCGCCTTGCAGTCCATCCCGATCCAGGGCCCGCCGCATCGCGGAGACTTATCCAGCGTCGCCCTAAGGCGACCGACAGCGTGGAGGGAAATCCCCGGCAGCGCCTCAAAGAGGGAGCGGCTGCGGATGCCCGGTGCCTTGTCGCGATCGGGATGATAACGAAAGCAAACGTTTGCGCAAACGTTTGCTAGTCAGTAAAAACCCGGAGATACAGACATTGGAGCACCTAGTGCAGGCGGCCGACCTGCATGGTCGGAACCCAAGAAAAAGGGCGCCGAAGCGCCCTTGGGGAGGTGGCAGGGGGCGGCGCTTGGCGCGCTGCCCTTGTGAACAGCGTCAAGCCTTGCGCAGCTCCCTGCGCAGGATCTTGCCCACATTGCTCTTGGGCAGCTCGTCGCGGAACTCGATGTACTTGGGGCGCTTGTAGCCGGTGAGGTTCTGGTGGCAGTAGTTGGCCACTTCGTCCTCGGTCAGTGCCGGGTCGTTCTTGATGATGAACACCTTAATGGCTTCGCCCTGCTTCTCATCGGGCACGCCGATGGCCGCGCATTCGACCACGCCGGGGCACAGGCTGATGACCTGCTCCAGCTCGTTGGGGAACACGTTGAAACCGCTCACCAGGATCATGTCCTTCTTGCGGTCGATGATGCGGGTGTAGCCCTGCGGGTCCATGATGCCGATATCGCCCGTGCGCATGAAGCCGTCCGGCGTGAAGGCCTTGGCGTTCTCTTCGGGCTGGTTGTAGTAGCCCACCATCACGTTGGGGCCGCGGATGCAGATCTCGCCCGACTCGCCCTGGGGCAGGCTGTTGCCTTCGTCGTCCTTGATGGCAATGTCAATGCCCGGCAGCGGCAGGCCGATGTTGCCGCTAAAGGTGGTGCTGATCACCGGGTTGTTGGTGCCGATGGCGCAGGTCTCGCTCATGCCCCAGCCCTCGATCATGGTGCTGCCGGTCACCTTCTGCCACTGCTTGGCCGTGCCCTCGCTGGCCGCCATGCCCCCGGCCTGCGACACGCACAGGTGCGAGAAGTCCAGCGCCTTGAACTGTGGGTTTTGCAGCAGCGCGTTGAACAGCGTGTTCACCGCAGGCAGCATGTGGAAGGGGCGCTTCTTGAGTTCGGCCACGAACTTCGGAATGTCGCGCGGGTTGGGGATCAGCGTGAGGCTGGAGCCCTGGCGGATGGCCAGCAGGCACAGCGTGAGCGCGAAGATGTGGTACAGCGGCAGCGCGGCGATGGAGTTGGCCTTGCTCAGGTCGCCCACCTTGGACAGCGCGGGCGTGAACCAGGCCTCGGCCTGCAGCGTGGCGGCCACGATGTTGCGGTGGGTGAGCACCGCGCCCTTCGACAAGCCCGTGGTGCCACCGGTGTACTGCAGGAAAGCAATCGAATCCAGCGTGGCCTGGCTGGGCGCGAGCGACTTGTGCTCGCCCAGCGACAGTGCCTTCTTGAAGGTGACGACCTTGCGGCCGTTCGACAGGGGTAGGTCGTAGGCAGGCACCATCTTGGCTAGGTGGCGCACGGCGAAGGTGATCCATTTGCCGAACCAGAAGCCCAGCAGGTCGCCCATGGAGGCCATCACCACATGCTTGACGGCCGTGTGGTCAATGACCTCAGCCAGCGTGTGGGCAAAGTTCTCCAGGATCACGATGGCCGTGGCGCCCGAGTCCTTGAGCTGGTGCTCCAGCTCGCGGGCGGTGTACAGCGGGTTCACGTTCACGCAGGTGTAGCCTGCGCGCAGCACGGCGGCCATGGTCACGCCAAACTGCGGGATGTTGGGCAGCATGATGGCCACGCGCGCACTGGGCTCCAGGCCCAGGCTTTGCAGATAGGCACCCAGCGCGGCCGA
>Ga0207976_100210_pt1 | contig 34801 bp, 31 predicted proteins | sample LakWasMe94_HOW11_2_FD_183916 | JGI IMG/M metagenome (GOLD analysis project Ga0207976, IMG submission 183916) | Freshwater sediment methanotrophic microbial communities from Lake Washington under simulated oxygen tension - Sediment Metagenome... | ecosystem: Environmental > Aquatic > Freshwater >... | reverse complement strand
CGCCGCCAGCACCGACTGCGGCACGTGGTACAGCGCGGGCGTCAACCACAACAGCACGACCAGCACCAGGCTGATCGCAAACAGTGTGGCCCAGCCCGTCTTGGCACCGGCGTAGAGGTTGATGGCCGAGCGTGAAAACGACGCACTCGTGGCAAAACTGCCGCACAGGCCACTGCTGATCTTGGCCAGGCCCTGGCCAATCAGGTCCTGGTTTTCGTTCCACTGCTCCTTGGAGCGCTGGCTTTCCACCTTGGCGCTCGATGCCGTCTCCAGAAAGCTCACCAGCGTCACCACCAGCACGGGCATGACCAATGCACTGAAGCTGGACCAGGGCAGGGCGCCGGGCCAATAGGGCGCTGGCAAGCCCGATGGCAAGGCGCCCACCACTGCGCCACCTGCATCGGCATAACCCAGGGCCCAGCTCAGAGCACCCGCAGCACCCACCACCACGATGGCCGCCGGGAACTGGGGCAACAGGCGGCGCGCCAGCATCAGCAAAGCGAGGCTCCCCAGGCCGAAGCCCGCTGCAGTCAGGTCGAACAGCCCCAGCGATGGCGTGGACAGCAGGGCGCCCCAGTCGGCAGCCCGCAACCCGGTCAGTGCCCCCAACTGCGACCCCAGGATCAGCAGGGCCGCCGCCTGCGTAAAACCATTGAGTACGGGTGAGGTCACGAGGTTGAGCAACCAGCCAAAGCGCGCCATGCCCATCACCATCTGCAGCAGACCCGACAGCAGGGCCATCCATGCCGCCAGGGCCACCCACTGCGCACTGCCTGGCTCGGCCAGGCCGGTGAGCGAGGCGCCGATCAGCAAACTGGTGAGTGCCGTGGGCCCCACCCCCAGCCGGGTGGATGAACTGAACAGCACGGCGACCAACGCCGGAATCAGCGATGCGTAAATGCCCGTGACCAGCGGCATGCCCGCCAGTGCCGCATAGGCCACACCCTGCGGCACCAGCATCAGCCCCACCGTCATGCCCGCCCAGAACTCCCCTTTGAGCAGTTGTCGGTCAGGGCGGGGCCATTTCAAAAAAGGAAGCCAACGGGCGAGCGAAGACACGGTCATGCCCCGATTGTCACCCGCTCAGCAGGGACTGCGGCCGATGCGCGGCTGGCGTTGCCGTCCTACAAGCACTTCGGCGATGTCCGACCCGCAAGCCGCGGCCCGCTGCCTACAGTGAGGCCATGTTTCAACCGCAAGGAGTCATTGCATGAACCCCAAGAATCTGATCGACCGTCCCGCCCATCGCGTTGCGAGCATTCTGGCCGTGAGTGCCCTGGCCCTGGGCCTGGCCGCCTGCAACAAGACCGAAGAGCCCACCGTGGGCCAGCGACTGGACTCTGCCGTCGAAAAGACCGAACAAGCCGCAGCTGACGCTCGTGTAAAGGCCGAGGGCGCGATGCAGAACGCAGAGACCAAGATGGAGCAGGGCGCCGCCAATGCGGAAGCCACGGCCAAACAGGCAGCCAACTCCGCCAAGGGCGTGATCGACGATGCCACCATCACTGCCCAGGTAAGCGCGGGCCTGGCTAAGGACCCCGACCTGAGCGCCGTCAAGATCAATGTGGACACTGTCAACGGCAAGGTCACGCTGAACGGGCCCGCACCCTCCACGGTGGCCCGTGACCGCGCCGAGACAATCGCCAAGGGCGTGAGTGGCGTGACCTCGGTGAACAACCAGCTGGTCGTGACGGCTGGTTAATGCCAACCTGCAGGGCTCGTGGTGCATGCATCCCAAGCCCTGCGGTGTGATCGCCAAGCAATCTGAGCGCCGCCCGGGTCACTCCGGGCGGCGCGCTACCATGGCTGGCATGAAAGACCACGACATTGATCTTGCCACCCATATCGTCCACCACGACTACCAGCCTCCGGCCGGGTTTGTAGCCCCCCAACCGGGGGTTTTCAAGGCCTCCACCGTCATCTTTCCCAGCATTGCGGCCATGCGCTCGCGCGAGTGGAAAGACAAAAGCGGCTACACCTACGGGCTGCACGGTACGCCCACGACCTTCATTCTCGAAGAGCGCCTGTGTGCGCTGGAGGGCGGTCTGCAGTGTGTGCTGGTGCCCAGTGGCTTGGCGGCCATTGCCAACGTGGGGTTGGCGCTCCTCAAGCCCGGCGATGAGGTGCTGATCCCCGACAACGCCTACGGGCCCGGCAAGGATCTGGCCAATGGCGAACTCGCCCGGTTCGGGATCACCCATGTGTTTTACGACCCGTTGGATCCGGCCGACCTGGCTGCCCGCATCACGCCGGCCACCCGTCTGGTTTGGCTGGAGGCGCCGGGCTCTGTCAGCATGGAGTTTCCGGACCTGTGCGAGCAGGTGCGCATTTGCCGCGATAGGGGCGTGACAACCGCGCTGGACAACACCTGGGGCGCTGGCCTGGCGTTTGCGCCCTTTGACCTGACGGGCGACGGCAGCCTGGGGGTGGACATTTCGGCCCATGCGCTCACCAAGTATCCGAGCGGTGGAGGTGACGTGCTCATGGGCAGCGTGATCACGCGCGACCCGGGCCTGCACATGAAGATCAAGCTGACGCACATGCGGCTGGGACTGGGCGTGGGGGCCAACGACGCCGAGGCCGTGCTGCGTGCGCTGCCCAGCATCGGACTGCGCTATCGCGCCCACGATGACGCTGCCCGCCACCTGGCGCGGTGGTGTCAGCAGCAACCCGCCATTGCGCAAGTGCTGCACCCCGCGCTGGAAGGCGCGCCCGGCCATGCACACTGGAAGGGCCTGTGTGGCGCTGCGCACGGCGGGCAGGGGCTGGCAGCTGGCCTGTTCAGCGTGATGATCGACGCCCGGTACACGCAACAGCAGGTGGATGCCTTCTGCGACGGCTTGCGCTTGTTCAAGCTGGGCTACAGCTGGGGCGGCCCCATGAGCCTGGTCGTCCCTTACAACATTGCCAGCATGCGCAGTCGGCCGCCCGCCCATTTGAAGCCGGGCACGCTGGTGCGGTTTTCGATCGGCCTGGAGGCTGTGGAGGACCTGCGGCGCGACCTGCAACAGGCGATGGAACGCGCCTTCACCCAGGGCTGAGCGGCCTCGGCAGGGATCCGGTGCGGCCCATTGCCGCTGGATTTCGTGTGGGATACGGGCTTTCCTCAGTGGCGCAGCCGAACGGGCGGGCTTAGTGTGGCGGCATGAACGCGACATCCTCCAAGCCTGCGCCGGACACCCTTGGCACCCCAGACACCTCCGAGGCCCGGCAGGCGGAGGCCATTGCCGACCGCGTGAAGGCCCAGACCGCGCAGCCCGTGCAGCTGCAGCCGTTGCGCGTGGCTGACCCCTTCCGGTGGCTGCGGCGCGGCCTGGACGATGTGCGCGCCGCGCCGGGCATTGCTGTTTTCTATGGCGTGTGCTTCTGGGTCATGGCGGGGGTGCTGGGCTGGGTGTTCCGCACGCGGCCTGAATACACCATGTCGCTCGCCAGTGGTTGTCTGCTGGTGGGGCCTTTTCTGGCCATGGGGCTGTATGACGCCAGCCGTCGGCGCGAGGCGAGCCTGAAGCCGCAGCTGAGCGAATCCCTTACCTGCTGGGACAGCCACATGGGCAGCATGGGCATGCTGGTGCTGGTGCTGGTGGTGCTGGAGCTGCTTTGGGGCAGGGCCTCGCTGGTGGTGTTTGCCGTGTTCTTCAACACCGGCATGCCCTCGACCACCGGTGTGCTTCAGGCGGTGTTCAACCCGCAGAACTGGAGCTTTGTGGCGGTGTACACGGTGGTGGGCGGTGTGTTTGCGGCGCTGGTGTTTTCCACCTCCGTGGTGTCCATCCCCATGATTCTGGATCGCGACACCGACGCGCTGACTGCGGGCATCACCAGCATGCGTGTGGTGATTGAAAACCCCGGCGTGATGCTGCTGTGGGGGGCATTGATCACCCTCATCGTGGCCGTCTCGCTGTGGTTCTGGGGGGTGGGCCTGGTGCTGGCGGGGCCTGTGCTGGGCTTTGCCAGCTGGCATGCGTACCGAGCTGCCGTCATTCCGCTGCAGCGCACCCCGGCAGGGGCCTGAAAACCCCGTCCTGTTACAGTGAGTCTCAACTTCAGGAAGCAACTACCTTGGCAACACCCAACTACGGATACGAAAAACGCCAGCGCGAACTCGCCAAAAAACAAAAAAAGGAAGAGAAGCTGAGGGCCAAAACACAGCGCAGGCCGAACGATCCGCAAGGGGATGACCAGCCCGCTGATGACCAGCCAGCGGGCGCTGCAGGCCATCCCGAGCAACCTGCAGGCTGAGTGACCTGGCTGCGTCACAGGGGTCCGCTGCACCAATCGCCGCGCCCTGTGCATCTGCGGTCTCTGGCGGTCTGCAGCGTTGCAAATACTCGCAATAGCTACGGCTATTGCTGCGTTTTGCGCCTGGCAGCCCCTCCGATCCGCAGCGCATACTGACCGCTCGATGCGTGCAGCGAATCCCTAACGCAGCAGCTTTTTGAGCTCTGGCCACACGTTGGCCAGCATTTGCGGATGCGCTTCGGCGCGAGGGTGAATGCGGTCGGGCTGGAACAGGCGGGTCGGGTCCGGTCCGTCAGCCACACCCTTCAAGAAAAATGGCACCACAGCCGCCTTGTGGGTCTGCGCCACGGTGGTGAACAGACCCGCAAACTTGTTCGCGTAGTCGGTGCCATAGTTGGGCGGCACCTGCATGCCCACCAGCAAGACCTTGGCCCCGGCCTTTTGCGCCGCCTGGGTCATCCAGGCCAGGTTCTCTTCGGTGTTCTTGAGCGGCAGGCCGCGCAGGGCATCGTTGCCCCCCAGTTCAATCACCACATGGCTGGGCTTGTGCTGCGCGAGCAGTGCAGCCAGGCGCGAGCGGCCGCCCGAGGTGGTCTCGCCGCTCACGCTGGCATTGACCACGGTGGCTGCGAGCTTGTCTTGCGCCAGTTGTTTTTCCAGCAGTGCCACCCAGCCCGTGCCCCGCGCCAGGCCGTATTCGGCGCTGAGCGAATCTCCCAGCACCAGAATCACCGAAGGGCGTCCGGCAGTCCCTGCCTTGGCGGCGGCCTGCGCAAAGGCCGTGGGCGCACAAAGCCCCACCACCAGGCCGATAGATGCGCTCAGGATAAAGTGGCGCCGTTGCTGCAGATTGCGAATCAAAGTAAAGAGCCTTTCATGTCCGAACCCTCCCCGCTGCCCAAGACACCGCCCGCCACCCCCATCATTGCCGTGGAGCATGTGTTCAAGTCGGTGACGGATTCCACCGGAACCCTCGACATTCTGCGGGATATCGATTTCCGCCTGGCTGCCAGGGAAACGGCAGCCATCGTCGGCGCCTCGGGCTCGGGCAAGAGCACGCTGCTGTCCATCATCGCGGGTCTCGATACCCCCACGCGCGGAACGGTGCGGCTGGACGGCCACGACCTGTTTGCCATCGATGAAGATGCGCGGGCTGCATTGCGGGCCCAGAAGGTGGGTTTTGTGTTCCAGAGCTTCCAGCTCATGGGCAACCTCACAGCGCTGGAGAACGTCATGCTGCCGCTGGAGCTGGCCGACCGCCGCGATGCACGCAAAGCCGCCACCGAGATGCTGGCGCGCGTGGGGCTGGGGCAGCGCCTGTCACACTACCCCAAGGTGCTGTCGGGCGGCGAGCAGCAGCGCGTGGCCCTGGCCCGGGCGTTTGTGGTGCAGCCTGCCGTGCTACTGGCCGATGAGCCCACGGGCAGCCTGGACTTTGCGACCGGCGAAACCATCATGAAGCTCATGTTCGAGCTCAACCGCGAGTTGGGCACAACGCTGGTGCTGGTGACCCACGACCGCGCGATCGCCGCGCAGTGCGAGCGGCGCATCACGATCGATGCAGGGCGCGTGGTGTGAGTGGTGGGCGGGGTTTTTGAGTGTTTTGGGCCGCAGGCGCTAGTGAAACATGCGCAAGCAGCTATGAATTTGATAGTGGTCTGAGGGAGTGGGCTGCGCCCAGCGGATAATCCCCCCATGTCCAGCCCCAAAGTTCTCTTCGGCTTTCACGCCGTGGGCGTGCGTCTGAAGACCGCGCCGCAATCCATCATCGAGATTTACTACGAAGCCACGCGCCGCGATGCGCGCATGCGCCAGTTTCTCGACCGTGCCCGCGAGGCCGGTGCCCGCCTCATCGAAGCCGACAGCGTGCGCATTGCCAAGCTGGCGGGCAGCCACGGCCACCAGGGGGTGGCCGCGCGCGTGGAGCCCGTGGCGCAGGTCACCTCGCTCGATGAGCTGCTGGAAAACCTCGAAGCCGCAGGCATTGAGCAGCCCCTGCTGCTGGTGCTGGACGGCGTGACCGACCCGCACAACCTGGGTGCCTGCCTGCGTGTGGCCGACGGCGCGGGTGCCCATGCCGTCATCGCCCCCAAGGACCACGCCGTGGGCATCAACGCCACCGTGGCCAAGGTGGCCAGCGGTGCGGCCGAGACCATGCCGTATTTCATGGTCACCAACCTCTCGCGCACCCTGAACGAACTCAAGGAGCGCAACATCTGGTGCATCGGCACCAGCGACGATGCGCCCAAGACCATTTATCAGGTGGACCTGAAAGGCCCCGTGGCCCTGGTGCTGGGCGCCGAGGGCGACGGCATGCGCCAGCTCACGCGCAAGACCTGCGATGAGCTGGTCAGCATCCCCATGAAGGGCGCGGTCGAGAGCCTGAACGTGTCCGTGGCCAGCGGTGTGTGCCTGTACGAGGCGCTGCGCCAGAGGACTTGATCCTCGGCCCGCTGGCTCCACCGAGGAAGGCACCATGCTGGACACCGTGAAAGCCTGGGTCCGGCAAAGCCAGCGCATCGCCGTGCTGACGGGCGCAGGGGTCAGCGCCGAATCTGGCGTGCCCACCTTCCGCGATGTGCAGACGGGCTACTGGGCGCAGTTCCGCCCCGAAGACATGGCGACCGAGGCAGGTTTTCGCGCTCACCCACAGCGGGTGTGGGACTGGTACCAGTACCGGCGCGACCTGCTGGCTGGTGTGTCGCCCAACGCAGGGCATCTGGCGCTGGCCGACTTTCAGCGCCGCCACCCCGACTGCATCACCCTCATCACCCAGAACGTGGACGGGCTGCACCAGCGCGCGGGCAGCACCGGCGTGCTGTGCCTGCACGGCGACATTTTTCAGGACCGCTGGCTCGACACCCCGCGCAACTGCTGCTTCATCGACCACGCAGTGGCCGGCCACCCGCCGTACTGCGACCGCTGCGGCAACCTGGTGCGCCCGGGCGTGGTGTGGTTTGGCGAGCCTTTGCCGCTGGCGACGTTGGAGGCCGCCGAACAGGCGGCCAACCAATGCGACCTGATGCTGGTGGTGGGCACGGCCGGTGCGGTGTACCCCGCAGCGGGTGTGGCCCACCAGGCTCGGGCCGCCGGTGCCAGGGTGGTGGTGCTCAACCCCGCGCCCAGTGCGTTGGACGATGCAGCGCACGCGGTGCTGCGCGGCACGGCGGCGACGGTGCTGCCGCAGTTGCTGGGCGATTGAGCGGGTGTGCGTGGCGCAGGCGCTTAGCCCCGGGTTGCGCGGTGCTGCAGGGGCTCACACGCTGTCGAATCCCGGTAGAAACCCTAATTTGACGTACTCCTGCCACCCTTTGTCGCACAGCTGACAGGCGGGGAGGCGCTCTGGCCGGTAGCCTGCCCCACCTTTGTTCTATCTGCCCTGCACACCATGAGCCGTCGCCACTTTCTTTTGCGTGCCACCCAGGCCGTTGCCGCCACTGGCCTGCCCGCATGGGCCCACACCGCGATGGCGGCCGAGGAGGCGTTGACTGCGCGCTCCATCACTCTGGGCTGTTCCATTGCCCTGACGGGCCCGCTCGGCCAGGCAGGCATCGAGCAGGTGGCGGGCATGAAGGCCGCGTTTGCCGAGGTGAATGCCGCTGGCGGCGTGTTGGGCCGCGAGATCCGCATGGAGGTCAAGGACGACGGCTACGTGGCTGCGCGCACGCTCAAGAACGTGACCGACATGGTCGATGCGCAGTCGGTGTTCGCGCTCATCTCGCCGCTGGGCACGGCCAACACCGCGTCCATCCTGCCGCTCATCGAGTCCAAGGGCATTCCTACGGTGGGCCCGGTGACCGGTGCCACGTCGCTGCGTGCGGCGGCCAACAAGCACGTGTTCTTCTTGCGCCCCAGCTACCGCGAGGAGACACAGCGCCTGGTCAAGCAGATCGTGGACATGGGCCTCAAGCGCATTGCCGTGGTGTACCTGGACAACCCGTTTGGCAAAGAGGTGCTCAAGGACATGTCCGCGGCGCTGGACGAGATCAAGGTCGAGCGCGGCGGCGAGTTTGCGCTGGCCGTGGACGGCAAAAATGGCGCCGAGCTGGCCGACAAGGTGGCGGCAGAGCGCCCCGGTGCCGTGCTGCTGGCCACCACGGGCACGGCCAACACCGCGTTTGTGCAGGCTTTCCGTGCCAAGGCGCAGGGTGTGCCGCTGGCGGGCCTTTCCGTCACCGTGATCTCGTCGGAGCTGCCCAAGCTGGCGGCCTCCACGCGCGGGCTGGCGCTGGTGCAGGTGTTCCCGGATGCCAACTCGCAAAAGTCGGTGGTGGTGCGCAAGTTCCAGAGCACCATGAAAGCCACGGGGGTTGATCCTGCGTTCTTGAACAGCGGCAGCGCGCTGGAAGGCTGGCTCAACGCCCAGATCATGATCGAAGGCCTGAAGAACGCAGGCAAGGAGCCCACGCGCGAACGCCTGCGCGCCGGGCTGATGGCCATCCGGTCTCTGTCGTTTGGCGACTTCAACGTGGGCTTTGGCAACAAGGCGCCCTACATCGGCTCGGACGCCATCTACCTGGCGATCTACGCGGAGAACGGTCGCCGGATCAGCTAGCGCGCAGATCGCGTCCTCCCGCTCAGCGGCAAGACCGACAGCCTCACAAGGTGCAAGGGCCAGCGCATGCGCTGGCCCCTTTTTTGGTGGCACCGCCAGGTGAGGTGTCTCACCCCGTAGCTCAGACCAGCCCCAGCGCACCCAGCAGTGCACCGGCGCCCAGCATCCACAGCAGGTGCAGCTTGGTGCGCCAGACCAGCACCGTGGCTGTGGCGGTTAGCAGCCACAGTGGCCAGTCGGTGGTCCATTCGCCATGGGCGCGCGCCAGCACCCAGGACGTAGCCACCAGCAGGCCGATCACCACCGGGGCCATGCCTTGCTTGAACGCGCGCACGCCGCGCCGCTCGCGGTTGCGGTGGCCCCAGCGCGTGGCCGTCCAGGTCAGCAGGCTGCTGGGCAGCATCACGCCCAGCATGCACACCGCCATGCCCAGCGCGCCCAGCAGCCAGCCAGCCACACCGGGGCCGCCTGCGTTGATGCCCACGTTCCAGCCCAGCAGGGCGATGAACAGCACGTTGGGGCCCGGTGCGGCCTGGGCGATGGCGATGGAGGCGTTGAACTGCGGGTCGGTCAGCCACGCCTGGCGTTCGACCAGAAAGCGGTGCATGTCGGGCGCGGTGGCAATGGCGCCACCCACAGCCAGCAGCGACAGCGACAGGTAATACAGGAACAGGTTGAACCAGTCGCCGATGCTCAGGGCCATCAGGGGTGCGGTGAGGGGGGCGGTGCTGCTCATGGTGCGAGCTTTCTCCAGGTCAGCAGGCAGGCGGCCCCGCCGATCACCGGCAGGATCCAGAACAGCGGCCAGCGCAGCCAGGCCATGGCCACGATGGTCAGCGCCGTGATGGCCAGGCACAGGGGGCGGCCGAGCGGATGGTTGCGGATGGAGACAAACAGCTTGATACCCACCCCGGCAATCAGGCCTGCCGCCACGGCCCCCATGCCACGCAACGCGCCTGCCACGGCCGGTTGGGCAGAGAACTGCGCATACACCACCGCGAGCGCCAGCACCAGCATCAGCGGAAACGTCAGCATGCCCGCCAGCGCGGCAAACGCGCCGCGCAGGCCAAAGTAGCGGTCCCCGATCATGATGCTGAGGTTGACCACGTTGGGGCCCGGCATGATCTGCGCCACGGCCCAGTCTTCGACAAACTCCTCGTTCGTCATCCAGCGTTTTTTCTCCACCAGTTCGCGCTGCACGACCGCCAGAACACCGCCAAAACCCTGCAGCGCCAGCCAGGTGAAGGACCAGAACAGATCGGTCGGGTTGCGGGGCTGCGGGCGCGCAGGCGTTTCGGTGGGGGGGGGTGAGGCGGTGGCGGGTGCCATGGGTGCAAGATTCAGTGAAAAGTGGCTGGTGCGCCAGTAGTTCATGCCTTGATAGCTATCATTGTGATAGCTGTTCGGTGATGCGGCGGCCCCCGTGATGTTACGCGCGCATGAGGCGGTGCGCTGGCGTCGGGGCGTCGTCATCGGGCAAGCCCGGGACGGCGATTGGTGCACGCGCGCAAGGCGGCGTGCCGCTATGCTGCCGGGTGGTACGCCCCCCGGGCCCTGGATTCATCCATAGAGACAAGGACACCCCATGAAACTCATTCGATACGGCCAGCCTGGTGCAGAACGCCCCGGTCTGGTGGACGCCCAAGGCACGCTGCGCGACCTGTCCATGCTGTTGCCTGATATCGGCCCCGCGCAGCTCAGCCCGCGCGCCCTGTCGGCGCTGGCCGCCATCGACGCGCGCCGCCTGCCTGCCGTCTATGGCTCGCCCCGCCTGGGCAATCCGGTGGGCGGCGTGGGCAAGATCGTGTGCGTGGGCCTCAACTATGCTGACCACGCCAAGGAGGCGGGCATGCAGCCGCCCGCCGAGCCGGTGCTGTTCATGAAGGCCGTGACCGCGCTGAGCGGCCCCAACGATGATGTGCGGATACCGCCTGGCGCCATCAAGACCGACTGGGAGGTGGAGCTGGGCATCGTTATCGGCACCCGCGCCCGTCATGTGTCCGAGGCCGACGCGCTGGCCCATGTCGCCGGTTATGTGCTGGCCAACGATGTGTCCGAGCGCGCCTGGCAGTTGGAGCGTGGCGGGCAGTGGGACAAGGGCAAGAGCTACGACACCTTCGCGCCCATCGGCCCCTGGCTGGTGACGGCCGATGAGGTGGCCGACCCCCACGCCATCGACCTGTGGCTAGAGGTGAATGGCCAACGTGTGCAAAACGGCAGCACGCGCAATTTCATTTTTGGCGTGCCCACCGTGGTGTCGTACATCAGCCAGTTCATGACCCTGGAGCCGGGCGACCTCATCCTGACCGGCACGCCTGCAGGCGTGGGCCTGGGGCAAAAGCCCGCGCCGTGGTTCCTCAAGCCTGGTGATGTGATGCGCCTGGGCGCCACGGGGCTGGGCGAGCAGCTGCAAAAGTGCGTGGGTGGGTGAGGCTGGCTGAGGCCAGCAGGGGCGTAGTGTGGTCACACACACCCGAGGGGCTTTGTGACAGGCCTATCGGGCTTCGTCAGGCCAGCTTGCCCTTGAGCGCATGCCCCTGGGTGCGCCAGCCCGCTTGGTCTGCATGGGCCACCTTGAAGACCTTGAGGTCCGCCTGGCTTTCGCGCTTGACCTTGAATATTTTGAAGCTGGCCTGGTTCTCGTAGTTCACGAAGAACCAGGACGCATCGCCTGTGGCCTGCGTGGCGTAGGCGACCTCGTGCCAGCACAGGTCGGCCTGGCTCTCGTAGGCCACTTCGCACACGCGTGCATCGGCCTGGTTCTCGTATTTCACTTCCAGAATTTTGGCCACGGGCGTCCTTTGGGTTGTTGGTCTGCTAGCGCTGGGAGCCTGCAAACGGCAGCCCTTTGCCGGTTTCGGCCGAGAGGTGGGCGGCAGCGCGACCCACCAAGATAATCCAAAACCGCTGGCATCGTGCTGGCAGCGGTGCAAGAGGATGTAAGAGCCCGCTGCGGCCACCTGTTGGTTTGGCTTGTCGGGAGTGTGCATGTATGGTGCTGGCTTGTACCTTTGACTTTGGAAGCCCCCATGCCCCATACCGCGCGCCGTGCCCACGCCGAGGGCCACCGTTCTGACCGCATTGGCTGGCTACGCGCCGCGGTGCTCGGGGCCAATGACGGCATCGTCTCCACCGCCAGTCTGGTGGTGGGCGTGGCGGCTGCGCAATCGAGCCAGTCCACCATCGTGGTGACGGCGGTCGCTGGGCTGGTGGCGGGCGCCATGTCGATGGCGGCGGGCGAATATGTGTCGGTGCATTCGCAGGCCGACACCGAAAAGGCAGACCTTGACCGCGAGCGCGCGGAGCTGGCCACAGACCCTGCGGCCGAGGCGCGCGAACTGACCGCCATCTACGTCGGCCGAGGCCTGACCCCCGAGCTGGCCCAGCAGGTGTCAGCGCAGCTGATGGCGCACGACGCGCTGGGCGCACACGCGCGGGACGAGTTGAATGTGTCCCCGGCGCTGGCCGCCCGTCCGGTGCAAGCGGCCCTCACATCAGCCGCCAGCTTTGCGGTAGGGGCAGCCCTGCCGCTGGCTGTTGCCGTGGTGGCGCCCGCCAGCAGCCTGCTGTATGCGGTGGCGGGCTCGGCGCTGATCTTTTTGGCGCTGCTGGGGGCTGTGGCAGCGCGCACAGGTGGCGCAAGCATGGCCGTGGGGGCCTGGCGAGTGACCTTCTGGGGGGCTCTGGCCATGGCGATCACGGCGGGGGTGGGGGCGTGGTTTGGGGCGCCGGTGTGATGTCCGCTGGAGCGTACGGCTCAAAATGGCTCAAAGTGCTTGATTTATATGCCTTGAATGCTATGAATTTTCTGGTTTTTGCTGAGCCTGCTGTGCTCCTTCCCCCGCACTTCAAACCCAGTGTTCATGACAGGGCACGTGAGCAGGTGTCAGGTTGATGTACTGCACCAGCCGCGGCCGTGTGCCCCGATTGGGGCTGGGGCCGTGGGGCAGGGCCTGGTGCCAGATCACCAGGTCGCCTGCGTCGGCTCCGATGGGCGTGGCGCCCAGGGCTTGCAGGTCTTGCTGGCGGGGGGCGGCATCCGCGGGGAGCTGGCTCAGCCAGTCACCCACGCGGCGATGAAATCCCGGCACCAGGGTGAGGGCGCCTTGTTCGGGGGGCGTGTCGGTCAGGTACAGGATGCCTTGGGTGGCAAAGGGTATGGGCTGGTAGAGGCTCACATCCCAGTGCATGCCCTGGCCCCCGTAGGGGTAGCCGGGACGCTCGGGCGCGTTGAAGCCGCACCGGTCGGTGCTGCGCCATAGGTCGGCTGTGCCCCATAGCTGGGCGAACGCCTTGTGGATGCGCAGGGAGCGGCGGTTGACTTCAAATGCCGGGTGTTGAAACTGCTGCACCATGGTGTTGCGTGGGGCGTGGGCATACCAGGATTGCGCATCTGCAGGGTCTGCCCGCACTGCGTCCCACACCACCTGCGCTGCCGCAGAGCTGTCGGCTGCGGGGACTGCTTGGCGCACAACCACATAGCCATGCGTTTCCCAGTGGGCCAGGTCGTCGGCATCCAGCACCGGCTCCATGGCATCGATGTGGGCGTGAAGTTCCACAAAGGCTTGCGGTGCAGGATGGCCTTCCACAAGCGCTTGAAGTCGCTCCACGGTGATTGCGTCGGGCACGCCCGCCGTGCGGACGATCCAGTCTTCAAAAGTAGCAAAGTCTGGGGCCTGGCGCATCACGTACTGCATGGTTTGCTCCAACCCCACACCCAGCGCTGACAGCACGATCTGCGTGCGGTGGGCTTCAGCTTGCGCACCTGCTGCAACCAGCCCCTGCCGGGTTGACATCCAGCGCGCCCAGCAGCGCTTGATGTGTGGGACTTGCAGGGCACCCACCTCCGCATCGTGCGGCAAGGATGCATGGGCTGGCGCGAGCATGGATTTCTGGATGGGGGTGTACATGGATGGACGCAGAAAGCTAAGACGGTTCAGTGTGGTCAATCATCACGGAGTCAGGGCTATGCCGCCCGCAAGCCTTTGGGTGACCGTACTGCGTACACTGGACGGGGCATCCCGCAGCAGGTTCGGCCATTCGCTACTGGCTCGCTTCACCACATCCCGCAGCAGCGCCAGGTGCCGGGGCACGCGCAGCAGCCCGGCGGATTTCATCAGGCCTTCCATGTCATCCCAGGTCAGCGCCCGCAGGGTTTTGTCGATGGCTCGGTTCACGGCGTACTGCTGGTCTGGCACGCCATCAAAAAACGCGGCCACGCATACCGGGTCATACAGCGGGGCCAGTTGGGGCACACGGCCGTCGGGGTAGATCAGGGCCCAGTTTTTGAGGTGGGCGTCGGTGTTGCCCATCAGGATGAAGGCCACCATGCGCGCGAGAAACTCTCGCGTGTCCTGCACCGGCTGCCGGCTCAGGCGGTTGAGCACACGCAGCATGGTGGCCCAGTCGTGCAATACCCCCTTGCCGTGAGACTTGCCGTATTTTTGGCGGGGCGTGTAGCCCAGCACCTGGTTGAACTCCTCCATGTGCACACGGGCGCCGCCGGGCAGGTGGTCAAAGCGCTGCACGGCCAGGATGTCGTTGAAGGGCACGGTGTCGGGCAGGTCGGCCTCGGCGCGGGTGATGACGCGCACATCGGCCACGTTCAGCCCCAGTGCCTTGCACAGCTGGTAGCCGGTGTACTCGTTGGCCACCAGGTCCGGGTGCGCGGTGGTAGGCAGCTTCAAAATCACGCTGCCCGCCGCGCCCTGGCGGTGCACGGTGTAGCGTCGGCCGTCCTGCACCGCGCTGAACTTGGTCACCACGCCGGGGAGCGAGGCTGCGTCTTCCACCGGGAACTCCACAAACCCTGGCTCCAGCACATCGAGCCCCTGTGTGGTGTGCCAGTAGCGCACCACGTCCGGGATGCCGTCTTGCGCGGGCACGGGCTCCACCTCCAGCGCGCCCATCAGGTCATGGCCTGCAGCGGCCAGCAGCTCGAACTCGTCGTCGGGGCTGCAGCCGCGCTCGCGCGCCAGCCGCTCGCGGTTGTGGCCTTCGGGCAGCAGGTTCTGGAAGTACACGGGCCAGCGCCCATCGGTGCGCACCAGCCGTGCATCGCGTGCTGATGCCAGGATCTGCTGCGTGGCGGCCTCGTCCGCACCCTGGTAGCTGAGCGACAGGGTGGGGCGCTGCGGGTTGCGGATGTAGCTCTCGTCAAACGACACACGCAGGATGTCGCCGTATTGCGAGAGGTAGCCGATGGCCTCACGACGACTTGCTGTCGTACCTGGCTCGCCCGCGCTGCCATCCGCCTGCGGGGGGCGGTGCAGGTACAGGCGCAGGTAGCGGATGGAGGTGCTCATGGGGCTTGGGCTGGGCAGTGCGGTAGGGTGGTGCGTCGTCAGGGTCAGCGGCGCAGGCTGTCCACCACCGAGGGCGGCGCATCCACCCCCTCGGGCTGGCCCAGAAACTTGCCACCGGCCTGAATGAATGCCTCCAGGCTGGGCCGCAGGCTGCTGGGTACGGCAATGATGTCCATGCCCAGCACCCGCGCCATTTCGGCCAGGGTGGAATAGCGGGGGTCCAGGTCGCCGCCTTCGGTGCGCTGCACCGTCATGCGGGAGAGACCCGCACTTTCGGCCAACTGGGCCTGGGTCATCTGGTGGGCTTTGCGGGCGGCGGCGAGAGCGGGGATGAGATCGTTTGGCATGATGCTATTTATACTCTTTTATGAATTAAAGAGTATTTATTTAATCATTATTTTAGGCCGGTCATTGTGCTGCCAGCGCTGACCGACCCGGCGCGACGCCCCCTTCCGCTAGGGTGGTCTGCCATTCACATCTTTTGCATCACCCGGCATTTGGGGAACGTTGAACATCCCCAGAACTGCTTGCCCGCATTGGCGCCTGCTTTGGCAGTGCGCAGAGCCATGGCGCTGCCGCACTGCGGGCATTTGCGCTCGGCGTTGGGGGCGTGGCGTTCTTTGAGCTGTTGCACATGCGCACTGTGCGTCGCCCGGGTCGGTGGCATGCGACCGGAGCGCAGTGCCAAAAGCAGGTCTTGCACCTGCTGGTGATCAAACACCGGTTGCGTGAACGACAGAATGAACCGAGCGCATCCGCCGCCGTAGGTCACGCTGGCAGGCATTTCGGTTTTGAAGGTGCTACCACCCACAAACACAATGACCGAGTGAATGGTGTCCGGCGGCACCTGCAGCATGGCCTCCAGGGCCTTGGTGTGCTTGTAGTTCTGGCGCAGCGGGTTCTGAAACTTGAAGGTGCGCTTATAAATCTTCTGCGTCCACTCGGCCTGCCGCTCACTGCCAAAAATCCAGCCCTGCATGTTCTTGGTTTCTATGGCAAAGATGCCGAAGCGCGACACGATCACATGGTCGATTTGTGTGCTGCCGTCGGGCGTGGCCAAAGTGACGTTGTGCAGCGGGAAGCACACGGCTTTGTCCAGACGCAGCCAGAGCATGAAGCGAACGAACCACTCCCCAACGTGCCCCTTGGCCCACGGCGTGCGCAAGATCGACACCACCAGCATCAGCGGGACGAGCCACGACAGGGTGGACAACAGCATGTGGAAAACAGGTTGAAATGCGTTGCTCATGGTTCCTCTGGTGATGTGCGTTGTTGTAGGGGGGCGCTTAGGCTGGGCGCTGGGCGGGTTAGCCGCGCCAGGCTGCGCCACCCTCGGTAGCCACGGCCTGCGCCCGGCCCAGGGCCTCCAGCGTTTGTAGCAGCGTGGGCAGGCCCTTCTTCCACGGGCCACGGCCTTTGAAGCGGGCCTCAATGGCGGGCAGGGTGAGCGGGGTGGGGCTGGCGGCCAGTGCGTCGGCCACGGCGCGCACCTGTTCGGGCAGGGTGGGGGGCCAGGGGTGTTGGGCGGGTTTGGTTTGCTCTGGTTTTGATAGTGGTTTTTCACTATCCAAATCAGCCTCTGGCGCTTGTTCCTCTTGCGGAAGCAGCTCTTGTTTTTGCAGTGAATTTTGCGGATTCTGAAACGCGGGCCGCAGCCAGCGCACGCGGCCCTGGGCTTCTTCGGCCGCACGCTGGGTGTTGAGCTGCACCAGGTGGGCCAGGATGTCGTCGGTGGTGGCGTTGGCGGGCAGGCCGTAGGAGGCCAGCACGGCAGTGTCGAGCTCGTCGTGCAACTCGCGCAGCACTCCCACCAGGCCCTGGGTGTGCTGGGTTTTCTCCTTGGCGGTGAGCGCGCGGCCTTCGCGCAGGGCGGCCAGCACGTTGTAGAGGCCGGTGAGGGTTAGGCCGGTGTTGCCGGATTCGGGCGCCAGCACGCGCTTGCGGTGGGCGTCGATTTGTTCGGCGAGGTGGGCGATGCGTTCCCGCAGGGCAGGGGTCAGGCCGGTGTCTTCGTCGGGGAAGGGGAAGGTTTCGAAGCAGCGGGATTTGTGGTATCGCGGGCGGTCTTCTAGTGTGCCGCCTGTGGCCAGCGCCCACTCGATGTGCAACTGGCTGGAAAGCACACCCAGACTGAAACCAGAATCCATCGCTATGACCACTAGTGTTTGGTCCGGAAGGATCTCTTCATTCAAGAAGAGAAAGACTCTGTGCTTGGCGGTCAGTGTTGTAACGACATAGCGACGTAGGCCTATGAGAGCCGGACGAAACTCTCTTCGAGGCTCCCCAAATATCCACCAGTTAGCTCGATAGGATGCTCTGTTGTTTTGATCGCGCTCAGGTTTTACCCGCTCCAGTAGCCATTGGTAAATAGCAGGGTGTTGGTTGCGGAGTTCTTCCGCAGTGAGGCCAAAGGCGTCGATAACTCTCACTCCGCGTGGTGAGTCGGTTAGGTCGCGGCCATTTCGGTATTGGCGTATGAGCTGGGAGTTGTTCAGGTCTTGAGCTTGTTCACGAGTGACGACAAAACCTGCGCCGTGCAGTTGTACTCCAGGCGATGAAATGCTTTGCATCGCCTTTAGCGTGCTGGCTCCCGCCACATTTGCTCCGGCGGTGAGATCGGCATGCACAAACCCCATGCGTTCGGCCAATTGCACTCGCATTTCGCCGTATTCGCCTGGGTGCTCATCCGTGACCGTTTGCAGCAGGCTGTCGCCCTTGCCAGGGGCGAGCACAGTCATAGCAATGCGCACTGCGGCGCCATTTGCACTGTCCACCCAAGGGTGATCTGCAATTGCCAAGTGCAAATGGCAGCCTTTGTCCAGCGCGGCCTGGACCACCCGCCGGTTGTAGAGCATGGTGAGACTGTTGGTCGTAATCAGTCCCATACGACGCGTGCGTCCCTCAGCTACTTGTGTGGCGGCATGGTGCCACCAGAACATCACAAAGTCAGCGCTTTCTGGCACTTCTGGCCAGGCGCCGCGCAATGCTTCGACGTAGCCGTCCCCCAAGGCCTCGCGCATCCGCAGTTTCCCAATAAACGGCGGGTTCCCCACAATGAAATCCGCCTGCGGCCAGGCGCTCGACATAGGCGCGGGGTGTGTAGTGCGCGCCCAGGGCGTGGCGCTCGGTGGGATCGAGGGCGCGCTCCAGCAGGGTGCCGAAGATGGCGGGTTCGACCTCGCGCCAGTTGCATTGGGCGGCGGCGATGAGCAAATCGACCTGCTCGGGCGTGAGCAGCAGGCTGTAGCCGTCTTCGCCCGCGCCTTTGAACAGCTTGCCGTTGAAGTGAAGCACTGGCTTGGCCAGCGCGGCGCTGAAGCCTCCCCGGTCCATGTCAGCCCACAGAATGCGCAGCATTTGCTTCAGCGTAGCGGGGTCGTTGCGGTGGGTTTGCAGCAAGCCCAGAAAGGCGCCTTTGGGCAGCAGTTCAACGTCTTCAGCAAACATGCTGAACAGGCAGCGGGTGAGGTAGGCTGCTACTGTTTCAGGAGCTGCCAGGGCATTATTGACTAGCGCATCCGGCTGATTTGGCTTGAAATTTTTGGTAACGCCGTTGTGGGAGCCCTCCAGCGACTTGGCCAGCTGGGCCAGCAGTGCGGCCACGTCGCGGGTGACCTGTGCGCTGATGCGCGCGGGGTTGAGGCTGTCGGGGTCGGTCCAGATGCGGCGCAGGCGGTCTTGCACCTCGGGCCGGGCCAGGTCGGCCAGCTGCAAGCGGTGGCTGCGCGGGTCGGGGTAGGGTGTGTAGGTGCCGCCGGTTTTGCTGAACTCGGCATACACCTCGATCACGGTGCCCACATCTACCACCAGCACAAAGGGCGGGCGGCCCTCGGCGCCTGGCAGGGCGCGGGCATAGGCCTCGCCCTGGCTGCGGGCGCGCAGCAGGCCATCGTCAAAACCCTTGGTGTGGCTGCCGGCCTTGAGCTTCTTGGCCTCCAGCACAAAGTGGCCGCGCCGGTAGCAGTCGATGCGCCCGGCGCTGGTGCTGCCGTCGCCATGGGCAAAGGTCACGGGGCGCTCGAACATGTAGTTTTGCTCGGGCGTAGGGTGGGGTTTGTCCACACCGAGCAGCTCGCACAGGTCCATCACAAAGCTCTGCGCGGTGGCCAGCTCGCTGGCGGTGTTGTGTTGCCAGCGCTGGATGAAGGCGTTTGCGGCGGCTGTGGTGGTGTCGGGGCTGGCGGAGGTCATGCGTGAAGGTGTGGATGCCGTGACGGGGTGCGCTGGGGAGTCTAACGAGGCGGTGCGTGTTGTAACGCAGAGGTACGGGCGCCTTGCCGATGGTGTGAAGCAGCCGGGTGAACCCTGGCAGCCCCGGTCTGTTGGGGCTCATCAAAAACAATAGCTGGTAGCGCTTTCCTAACAAGCGCGAGTGGCCCAAAACATTGAAATTCCGAAGACCGACACCTTCTGCGCCCGCTGCATTTCATACCGCTGGCGCTGGCGCTGGCAGCACCTGCGCCCTTTCCTCACCAAACCGCCGTGCCTCTTCCAGCAGCCACTCTCGCACCAGCTCCATTACCGGGCTAGGGTGCGTGGTGGTCACAAACGAATAGGCCGCGCGCGATGTCACGCTGCGCCCCAGCAGCGGCACCAGGCGCCCGGCCTTCACATCCTGCAGCACCAGCGCGGCGCGGCCCATGGCAATGCCCTGGCCAGCCAGCGCTGCGCCGAGGGCCAGTTGCGACAGGTTGAACTGCTGGCCGCCCGCCCAGGGCGGTGGCGTGGCGCCCCTCTGCGCAAACCAGTGCTGCCATTCTTCGTACGTGTCCGCGCCGTCCCAGGCGCTGCCGTCGTGCAGCAGCCAGTCGCCGTGCAGGTCTTGCGGCTGGGTGATGGGCGGGTGGCGGGCCAGGAACTCGGGGCTGGCCACGGGGATGAGCCATTCGTCGAGGAACACGGTGGCGTTCAGGTCGCGGTAGCCGCCCAGGTCAAAGCGCACGGCGGCTTCCACGCCGTCGCGCACCATGCGGGTGCGGTCCAGCGTGTGGAACTCGCCAAACACGCGCAGCCCGGTGTGCGGGTGCTGACGAAAGAAGTCGCCCAGCCGGGGCGTGAGCCAGCTCATGGCAAACGAGGGCGAGCAGCTCAGCGTGGCGGTGGCGGCCTCGGCCGGTTGGCGCATCTGGGCCAGGGTGCTTTCGATGGCATCAAAACTCTCGCGCAGCACCACGGCCAGCCATTTGCCCTCGGGCGTAGGCACCAGGGCGCGCGGCGTGCGCAAGAACAGCGGGCGGCGCAGCCAGTCTTCGAGCTGCTTGACCTGCTGGCTCACGGCGCCCTGTGTGATGCACAGCTCGGCCGCCGCCTTGGTAAAGCTGCCGTGGCGGGCGGCTGCATCAAAACTGCGCAGCCAGGCGAGCAGGGAGGGGGAGAGGCGAATATCCATTATTAATACTAATGATGCGCTCAATATAAATGGTTTGTGACGGGGGCGTGACCGGCGAAGAATGGGGGCAAGACTTTTCGAGATGAACGCGCCATGACGATTGCCGAACCCCAAGCTGCCATCGATGCATTGCTGGCCACCCGCCTGCGCAACGCCCAGCCCGCCCTCTGGACCAACCCGGCGCGGCAGGCACAGCCCGCCGCCGCGCTGCCTGCACTGGGCAGAACCATTAGTCTGGATGATACGCAAGGAGCGGCTGCCCGCCTGGCCCGTTTTGCCGGGCTGCTGGCGCAGGTGTTCCCCGAACTGGCCGCTACCGGGGGCGTGGTGGAGTCGCCCTTGCTGCCTGCTGCGGCGCTGGCGCCTGCACTGGGCTTGGCCGAGGCGCAAGGCAGGCTGTTCATCAAGGCCGACCACAGCCTGCCCGTGGCGGGCTCCATCAAGGCGCGCGGCGGCATGCACGAGGTGCTGGAGTTTGCCGAGGGGCTGGCGCTGCAGCATGGGCTGGTGCAGCCCGGCGGCGACTACCGAGCACTGGCGACGCCGCAGGCGCGCGAGCTGCTGGGTCGTTACCAGGTGGCGGTGGGTTCCACCGGCAACCTGGGCATGAGCATTGGTGTGGTGGCGTCTGCCCTGGGTTTTCAGGCCACGGTGCACATGTCGGCCGATGCCAAGGAATGGAAGAAAGACCGCCTGCGCCAGCGTGGCGTGCAGGTGGTGGAACACGCGGGCGACTACGAACGCGCCGTGGCCGCAGGCCGTGCCGAGGCGGCCAGCAACCCGCTGTGCCACTTTGTGGACGACGAGCAATCGTTCTCGCTGCTGCTGGGCTACAGCGCAGCGGCGCTGCACCTGCAAAAGCAGCTGGCCGAACAGGGCGTGGTGGTGAATGCCGAGCACCCGCTCATCGTCTACCTGCCCTGCGGTGTGGGCGGTGCGCCTGCAGGCATCACCTTTGGTCTGCGGCAGGTGCTGGGGCCCCATGTGCACTGTTTTTTTGCCGAGCCGGTGCAGTCGCCGTGCTTCATGGTGCAGATGATGGCCGATGCAACGCAAGGTGTGGGGCAGCACCCCTCGGTCTACGACTGGGGCCTGACCAACCGCACCGAGGCCGATGGCCTGGCGGTGCCGCGCGCGTCGCTGTTGGCGGCCGAACTGATGCGTCCGCTGCTGTCGGGCGTGTTCACTGTGGCCGATGACACCCTGTTTGCACACTTGGTGCGGGTGCTGGACGCCTTGGGCGAGCGCATCGAGCCCTCGGCTGCCGCAGGCTTCAGCGGCCCGGCCATGTTGACGGGTACCACGGCCGGGCAGGCCTGGCTGCGCAGCACGGGCATTGAGGCCGTGCTGCACCAGGCCACGCATCTGGTGTGGACCACGGGCGGCCTGCTGGTGCCCGATGCGCAGTACCAAGGCTTTGTGCAGCGCGGGCGGGCCGTGCTGGCTGCGCAGGCCTGATGGCCCGCCAACTTTTTTCCTCTTTTTTTCTTTTCACTTTTTCTATCTGGAGCCACGCCATGAACCGCAAGCAACTGCTTTTGTCTGCCGTCCTCTGTGCCGCCCTGGGGGCCACTGCGTGGACTCCGGCAATGGCGCAGGAGGCTGCGTTCCCCACCAAGCCGATCACGCTGGTGATTCCGTTCCCGCCCGGTGGCGCCACCGATGTGCTGGGGCGGCTGATTGGCAAGAAGCTGGGCGACAAGCTGGGCCAGAGCGTGGTGATCGACAACCGCGCGGGGGCGGGCACGGTGATCGGTGCGACGTCGGTGGCGCGGGCGGCGCCGGATGGCTACACGCTGCTCATGAGTTCGGGCACCACCTTCACCGTCAACCCCGCCGTGCGCGCCAAGCTTCCGTACGACCCGGTCAAGAGCTTTGAGCCCATTGGCATCACGGGCCGCACGGGGTTGATTCTGCTGGCCAACAAGGATGTGCCAGCCAGCGACCTGAAGCAGTTCGTTGCCCTGGTGAAGGCGGCGCCCGACAAGTATTCGTATGGCTCGTTCGGCACGGGCACCACCTCGCAGTTTGCAGGCGAGATGTTCTTCCACGCGGCGGGTCTCAAGATCCAGCATGTGCCGTACAAGGGCAGCGCGCCTGCGATGACCGACCTGCTCGGCGGGCAGATCCCGTTCACGGTGGATACCGTGTCGGCCGCGCTGCCGCAGCTCAAGGACGGCAAGATCAAGGCCATTGCGGTGACCTCTGGCAAACGCTCGGCCCTGCTGCCCAAGGTGCCTACGCTGGCGGAGAGTGGCTACCCCGGCCTGGAGATGGACACCTGGCTGGCCATGGTGGCGCCCCGTGGCCTGCCGCCGGCCGTGAAGTCCCGCCTGGAGCTGGCTCTGGCCCAGGTGGTGTCGGACCCCGAAACGCGTGACAAGATGATCGCGGTGGGGTTCGAGCCGTCCTATGCTTCGTCCAAGGTGTTGGCCGAGCTGATCGACAAGGAGCTGCCGCTGATGCGCGCCATTGCACAGCGCGCAGCCATCACCGCAGACTGAACCCGTGTGACCAGAACAAGGAGACAAGCCCGAGATGACCACAACAAGCCCCCAAGCCCTGGTTGAGCTGACCGCCAACGAACTGCGCCATCACATCGGCACGCGCGAGATTTCGCCGGTGGAGCTGCTCGACGCCTGCATCGCCCGCATCGAGGCGGTGAACCCGCATGTGAATGCCGTCACCGCCACCTGCTACGACCGCGCCCGCACCGAGGCCAAAGCGGCCGAGCAAGCCGTGCTGCGCGGCGAACCACTGGGCCTGCTGCATGGCCTGCCCATGGGCGTGAAGGACCTGGAGGCCACGGCGGGCTTGCTGACCACCTATGGATCGCAGATCTACCGTGAGCACATTCCGGCCGAGGACAACGTGCTGGTGGCGCGCTTGCGCGCGGCGGGCGCCATCGTCACCGGCAAGACCAACATCCCCGAGATGGGGGCGGGCGCCAATTCGCGCAACACCGTGTGGGGCGCTACGGGCAACCCGTTCAACCCCAACCTGAATGCCGGGGGATCGTCGGGCGGCTCGGCCGCTGCGCTGGCGTGCGACATGCTGCCGGTGTGTACGGGCTCGGACACGGGTGGGTCGCTGCGCATTCCTGCATCCATCTGCGGGGTGGTGGGCTTCCGGCCCTCGCCCGGCGTGGTGCCCAGCTCGCGCAAGCTGCTGGGCTGGACGCCGATTTCGGTGGTCGGCCCCATGGGCCGCACGGTGGAAGAGGCCTGTCTGCAGCTGGCGGCATCGGCGGGCATGTCGGCGGGCGACCCGCTGAGCTACCCGCTGGACCCGATGGGCTTCCTTCTGCCCGAAGCCGTGGACCTGAGCCGCCTGCGCGTGGCTTATACCGAGGACTTTGGTGCCTGCGCTGTGGACAACGGTATCCGCGCCGTGTTCCGCCGCAAGGTACAGGCCATGAAGCACCTGTTTGCGCGTTGCGACGCCATCGACATCGACCTGGGCGATGTGCACCGCTGCTTTGACGTGCTGCGCGCCGAAGCCTTTGTGGCCAGCACGCGCGAGGCCTACGAGCGCGACCCCGCCAGCCTGGGCCCCAACACCCGCGCCAACTACGAAATGGGCGCCGCCATGACGCTGCTTGACAGCGCCTGGGCGCAGGCCGAGCAGACGCGGATCCTGGCGCGGTTCCAGAAGCTGTACGAAGAGTACGACGTGATCCTGGCGCCCACCACGCCGGTGTCGCCGTTTGCGTGGACCGAGCTGTTTGCCAGCCATATCAACGGCGAGCCGCAGGCCAACTACTACCGATGGCTGGCGCTGACTTATGTGACCACGCTCACCACCCACCCGGCGCTGAGCCTGCCCTGTGGGCTGGACGACGCCGGGATGCCGTTTGGCCTGCAGATCGTGGGCCGCTTCCGTGCCGACCGCCACACGCTGGGCGTGGGGCATGCGCTGGAGCAGGCGTTCAAGGGCATTGCCGGGCTGGCACGGCCCCGGCCCGACATCGCCAAGCTGATGCAAACCAATGCCGAACCCACGCTGACCTCCATCGTGACCGTGGCACCCGACCCCCGCGACGCCCGCAGCCTGCCGCGTGACGACCGTGCGGCATCGGCAGCGCAGGTGTCGGCCGTTTGAGCAGGAGGAGCAGATGCAAACCGTAGACACCATCGTCATCGGCGCAGGCATTGCCGGGGCCTCCGTGGCCTGGCAACTGGTGCAGCCCGGCGCCGCAGGGCAGGGGGGCAGCGTGCTGCTGCTGGAGCGCGAATCGCAGCCCGGCTACCACACCACCGGCCGCTCGGCTGCGCTGTACATGGCGACCTATGGCACACCCAACATCCAGGCGCTGACGCGGGCCAGCCGGGCGTTTTACGACGCGCCGCCGGCGGAGTTTGGCGCTGACCCCATCCTCTCGCCCCGGGGCGTGGTCTATGTGGCCGGGCCGGACCAGCTGGATTTGCTGAAGCAGACCTACGACGAAGCGCATGCAACCTCGCCCAATGTGCAGTGGGTGGACAAGGCCGAGCTGCTGGCGATGCTGCCCTGCCTGAAGCCCGAGGCTGTGGCTGCCGGCATGAGCGAGCCCGAGGCGGCCGACATTGATGTGAACGCCCTGCACCAGGGCTACCTGCGCGGCCTGCGCCAGCGCGGCGGCGAGGTGCTGACGAACGCCGAGGTCATGGCTGTGCGCCGCGAGGGTGATGTATGGCAAGTGACGCTGGCCGATGGGCGGGTGTTTGCCGCCCCCACCATCGTCAATGCTGCGGGTGCCTGGGCCGATGTGGTGGCGGGCCTGGCGGGTGTGCCGCCCATCGGGCTGAAGCCACGCCGCCGCACGGCGTTCACCTTTCCGGTGCCCGAGGGCATGGACGCCACCCACTGGCCTGCGGTGATCGGCATCGACGAAAGCTTTTACTTCAAGCCCGATGCGGGGCAGTTGCTGGGCTCACCCGCCAACGCCGACCCGACGCACCCGCACGACGTGGTGCCCGAAGAGCTGGACGTGGCCACGGGCATCTATCACATCGAGGAAATGACCCGCTTCCAGATCCGCCGGCCGTCGCACACCTGGGCCGGGCTGCGCTCCTTCGTGTCGGATGGCGACATGGTGATCGGCTGGGACAACCACGTGCCCGGCTTCTTCTGGCTGGCCGGGCAGGGCGGATACGGGATTCAGAGCGCGGCGGGCGCCTCGTTGCTGGCGCGGCAACTGTTGCGGGGCGAGCCGCTGGCCGAGGAGCTGGTGCGCGAGGGCGTGGGGGTGGAAGGGCTGTCGCCTGCGCGGTTGCGCTGAGGTGCCCAGACGGGAGGGGCTCCGCCTATCAGGCGAAGGTGTTGACGTTGGTGCCCAGCGCGCCGCTGGTGGCCAGCTGGGGTTGGGGCATGGACTGCTGCATGGCGTCGATCATGGTGGCGGCCGATACCGCCTGCATATCCAGCGCCTTTTTCAGTACCACCATGTTCAAGGCGTCCGACGTCTTGGCGCTGGCCAGGTTGGTAGCGGTGTTGACGATGCTGTTGGTCAGGGCGACGTCCATGGTGACTCCTCGGGGCAATGGAGGGTTATCGGCGCGGCAGAACGCGGCTTGAGCGTTGTTACATGTTCAGCGGTCGTGGACCTGCCCTGTAGTGCTCCGCCTAGTCCAGCGCGGGTACCCCAAGGGCTGGGCAGGCGGCCAGGTCGGAGGCGTGGGTGTGTGGCAGCTGGCGGGCTGCGTCGCGCAAGGCGGTGCGCAGGCCTTCTTCCAGCGTCGGGTGATAGAAGGGCATGCCCAAGAGGTCGTGCACTGTCAGTTGCTGCTGCACGGCCAAGGCCAGCAGGTGCGCCAGGTGCTCGCCGTCAGGGGTGCACAGCTCGGCGCCCAGCAGGCGACCACTGGCATGGTCCGCATAGACGCACAGGCGTCCATGGTTGCGCTGGGCGGTGCGGGCACGGCCCTGGTTTGTGTAGCTGGCGGTGCCGGTGACGGTGCTGTGCGCGTCCATGTCGGCCACGCGCGGTCCCACCACGGCCACGTTGGGGTCGGCGAACACGATGGACAGCAAGGTGCGGCGTCGAAAGCGCGTGGGATTGGGGGCCAGGGCGTTCAGGCCTGCAATATGGCCTTCATCGGCCGCCTCGTGCAACAACGGGGTGTGGGTGTTGGCGTCACCCGCCAGAAACACCGGCAAATTGCCAATTTGCTGGGTTTGTGGGTCTACGGTGGGCAGGCCGCGCGCATCCAGCGGGACGCCCAGTGTCTCCAGGCCGAGGTGTTCAATGTTGGGCACCCGGCCCATGGCGGCGATGACCTGGTCCACTACCACGCGGTTGGCGCCGCTGGCGACTTCAATGCCTCCAGGCACTTCGCGCAGCTGCGCCTCGGCGCCCATGTGCAGCACCATATCCTGCTTGAGCAGGGCCGCCAGCTCGGCATTCAGCGTTGGGTCGCTCAAGCCAGCCAGCGTGTGGCCAGTGGTGAACGCAGCCACCTGCAGGCCCAGCCGCGCGAGCGCTTGCGACAGCTCCACTCCAATCGGGCCCATGCCGATCACTGCAATGCGGGGGCCTAGGGTTGGTTGTTCGAACAAGGTGTCGGTGGTGAGCATGCGGTCGCCAAATGCCAGCCATGCCTCGGGCACACGTGGGCGTGACCCCGTGGCGATGATGATGCTGCGCGTGGCGTAAGCCGTGCCATCAATGTCCACCAAACGCGGTCCCAGCAGCGTGGCGCGCCCTGACACCTGGTTGCTGCCCAGTTCATTGGTGGCTTTGAGGGCGCCCGCCACGAAGTCGTCGCGCAGTGCGCGCACGCGCTGGAGCACGGAAGGCAGGTCTGCGGTCAATGCACTGGCGCCCCGAAGGCCAAATGCTTCAAAAGTGTGGCGCCGGTGGAAAGCGTTGGCCGCCTCGATCAGCGCTTTGGACGGCATGCAGCCCACGCGGGCGCAGGTAGTGCCCCAGGGGCCTTCATTGACAATGAGGTAGCGGTCGGTGCGCTTGCGCACTTCACGCAGCGCGGCCAGGCCCGCCGTGCCTGCGCCAATGATGATGGTGTCGAGCGGTTGGGCCATGGGGCTTTCTCGGAGTCTGAAAACCCGGAGTGTGATGCGCGAGCCGCCGCAACGTTGTAGGCGCACAGGCCGTTTCAGTGAGGCCGCTGAGGGCGCTTGCGCGCATGTGAAAACCGAGCTGGTTGCCCTTTGGGGGCCCGGTCTCGGCGTCCGATCAGGCCTCGGGGTCCGTCCAGCCCACTCGGCCTTGCCCGTGGTCGTTGATGCGTTGCACAAAAGGGGTGGCTTGCGTCTGGGGCAGGCGCAGCTGCAAGGTGACCAGGGTGCCATGCTGCACGTCCACCAATTCGGCGCCAGCAGCTTCAATTTCGCGGCGCAGCAGGCCTTCCAGGGCATAGGGCACCTGGCACTGCAGCAGGGCCATGCGCTGCAGCGTGACCTTGGGGGCCGTCAGCAGTGCCTGGGCAATTGTGTCGGTGTAGGCGCGCACCAGGCCGCCCGCGCCCAGCTTGACACCGCCAAAGTGGCGTACCACCGTGGCCAGCACGCCTTCCAGGTCCTGGTGGCGCAACACGTCCAGCATAGGGCGGCCGGCGGTGCCGCCGGGCTCGCCGTCGTCCACCGCAGCTGACTGTCCGCCCGCCAGTAGCGCCCAGCAGATATGGGCTGCGCCAGGGTGTTGCTTCCACAGCGCATCCACTGCCGCCTGAGCGCTGGCGCGGTCGGCCATGGGCTGCACGCAGCCGATGAAGCGGCTTTTCTTGATGATGAGTTCGCTGTGCGCCGGGGCAGCCAGAGTCTGGGGCATGGGGCAGCGAGTGTACGGCGAGCGCTTTGGGTGCCAGCAGGGAGCCGTGTGTGACGGAAGTCACAGCCCGGACCCTGAAGGGTGTGGATCGGCACAAATCGCGTTGGGAATGTGCGTTCTGTCACACACGCCGTAGGCGTGCGTTCCTACACTGCGGACTTGTTGCTGTGGCCTACGCTGTTGCTACTCATTTGAAAGCACCCGGGCCATCAGAAAAGGAACCGCCATGTTTGCCACTTCGCTCTCTGCACCTTTGCCTACCTCTCTCGCCAGCCATCTGTTTGGCCGTTTAATCTCTCCCTCGGTCTCCCACGCATCGGGTGCCAGCACGGTGGCATCGACCGGCGCGATGCCAAACGCAATGGAAGAGCACGACGACGAGATGCCGGACCTGGCTCAGCGCGTGCGGGAAATCGGCGAGTGGTGATACGGCGTGCTGCGTAACGTAACAAGCCACGCAGCGTCCCTTCAGCCGGTGTCGCCCATGCAACCATCTGCTGCGCCCAGGTCGCGTGCCATGAGCACGCTGGTGTAGTTGGTCAAAGGGCGCCAGTCGCACTCGCCGACCACCCTGTAACCCCAGGATTCATACATCGCTATCAAGGCCGTGGCCGGTTGCGCAGTGTCCAGCGCCATCACCCGGGCGCCCGCTCGGCGGGCATAGTCCAGGGCATAGGCGTGCAGCTGTTTGCCGTAACCCTGGCCTTTGGTGTCAGGGGTGATGCAGAACTGGCACAAAGACCATACCGAAGGGTCGCGGTACAGCGGCACTGAGGATTCGGGTTGCGGCGGTCGCAGCGTGACAGTGCCCACATAGTCTGCGCCGTCCAGCATCACCAACCCCGTGCCTGAAGCAAACCGCTTCGCCGTATCTTCCACAGACTGGTGGGTGCCCCAGTAGCGCAGACCCCGCAGCGCGTGGGGTGCATAGGCGCAGTGGATGAGGGTGGTCAGGCGTGCGAGGTCATCGTCGGCCGTGACCGGGCGAATCAAAAGCGAATCGGACAAAGTCATCGAGATACTCCGTGGCCTCGCGTTGAAGGCCGCTGGTCGGTCAGCGGGTCGTGTTGCCTCATTTCAAAGCTTTAGCTCCCAGGTCTCTCCCACCAATTGCTGACCAAAGCCTTCGTAGGGCTCGGTCTTGACCAGCCGAAAACCGCGCTGACCGTAGATGCCACGCGCAGCTGTGAGGCAGCTGTTGGTCCATAGAACCATCTTTTTGTAACCTTTTGCACGCGCAAAGGCAATGCATTCGTCGGTGAGGCGGGCGCCCAGGCCGAGGCCCCTGGCTTTGGGGCTGAGGATGAGCATGCGCAGCTGCGCCGTGGTGGCCGATTTGCGCACCACAAACACCGAGCCCACGCGCTCGCCATCCAGCTCGGCGATCCAGGCTTTCTCCCATGCGGGCTGGAACTTGCGCAAGAACTGCGCTGCAATGTCTGCCACCAAGGCCTCAAAACGGTTGTCCCAGCCGTACTCGCGCCAATAGATCTCGCCATGCTGCTGCACTACCCAGCCCATGTCGCCGGGCAAAGGGTCGCGCAGGACGGCGATTAGGGTGCCATCCGCCGCGTTGGAGGGGGAGGACAGCAGGGTTTCGATCCGTTCCATGGCCTCCACGACCTCCTGGCGCCGAGCCGTGGGCAAGGGGGCCAGCAGTGCGGCAGCTTCGTCGCGCGAACGCTGCTGCAGCGGCTCGAACGCCTCGCGTCCAGCAGCGGTGAGCGTGACCAGGCTTTGCCGCGCGTCCTTGGCGTTGGCATGCCGTTCTATCCACCCGGCCTGCTCAAAACGCCGCAATATCCTGCTCATGTACCCGCCGTCTAGTCCCAGTTCCCGCGCGAGTTCGCTGGCCACAGGGGCCTCGCGATGGGCCAGCTCGTAGAGCACGCGCACGTCGGTCAGCGACAGCTTGCTGCCCAGGTACGGGTCCAGTACGCCAATGCGGCGGGTGATGAAGCGGTTGAACCGGCGCACGGTTTTCACCGCGCTCGCAGGCACGGGGACGGACTCGGGGAGGGTAGAGGTGTTGTCGCTCATAAATGCCTCTGTCAGTTAATTAATTGACAAAAGCAAGTATATGCCTGACGGCCATCAAGCCTGTAACAGTGAGGGGCAAGGGCTGCCAAGGCGACAAAAATCGTCCGCCAACGTAAAATCACGGGTTATCCACCACAGACGCGCCCCACGAAGGCCCCCATCGCACCGGGGGCGGTCGCGACCCCCTTTGCATGAACGCCCCCGTTGACGTCTCCTTTTTTGCGCGCGCCGCAAAGCCCTTGACCAGCTACCGTCCGTACTGGGCCAAGCGCTTTGGCACGGCACCGTTCCTGCCGATGAGCCGCGCCGAGATGGAGAAACTGGGCTGGGACAGCTGCGACATCATCCTGGTGACGGGCGACGCGTATGTGGACCACCCGAGCTTTGGCATGGCCGTGATCGGCCGCACGCTGGAGGCGCAGGGCTTTCGCGTGGGCATCATCGCCCAGCCCGACTGGCAGAGCGCCGAGCCGTTCAAGGCGCTCGGCAAGCCCAACCTGTTCTGGGGCGTGACGGCGGGCAACATGGATTCGATGATCAACCGGTACACCGCCGACCGGAAGATCCGCAGCGATGACGCCTACACCCCCGGCGACGTGGGCGGCAAGCGCCCCGATCGTGCGGCCATCGTCTACAGCCAGCGCTGCCGCGAGGCCTACAAGGACGTGCCCATCATCCTGGGCGGCATCGAAGGCAGCCTGCGTCGCATTGCGCATTACGACTACTGGAGCGACAAGGTGCGCCGCTCCATCGTGGTAGACAGCAAGTGCGATCTGCTGCTGTACGGGAACGCCGAGCGTGCGTTGGTGGAGGTGGCCCACCGCATCGCAGCGCGTGAACCGGTGGAGCAGATCACCGATGTGCGCGGCACGGCCTTTGTGCGCCGACCGGACGACGAGAGCGGCAAGGGCTGGTTCGAGATCGACTCCACCACGGTGGACGAGCCCGGCCGCGTAGAGGCGCACATCAACCCGTACATGACCACCAGCGAGCAGGCTGCGGCCCAAGGCAGCACCTGCAGCAAAGAGGATGGGAATGCTACTGATTCTGTAGCGGGCACCGCAAATAACACCGGCGCTACCGGCCAAAACAGCCCCAACCCTGCCATTCAGCCGATCCAGTTCGTTGCCAATCCGGCGCTCAAGGCCAAGCTCAAGGTGCCCCCGCGCGAGAAGAGCGTGATCCGCCTGCCCAGCTACGAGCAGGTCAAAAGCGACCCCGTGCTCTACGCCCACGCCAACCGCGTGCTGCACCTGGAGACCAACCCTGGCAACGCGCGTGCACTGGTGCAGGCCCATGGCGAGGGTGTGACGGCGCGTGATGTGTGGATCAACCCGCCCCCCATCCCGCTGACCACGGCCGAGATGGACTACGTGTTCGACCTGCCTTACGCGCGTGGCCCGCACCCTAGCTACGCCGACGAAAACGGCAGCCATGACGGCGCGACCAAGATCCCCGCGTGGGAGATGATCCGGTTCTCCATCAACATCATGCGCGGCTGCTTTGGCGGCTGCACCTTCTGCTCGATCACCGAGCACGAGGGCCGCATCATCCAGAGCCGATCCGAAGATTCGATCATCCAGGAGATCGAGGACATCCGCGACAAGGTCAAGGGCTTCACAGGCACCATCAGCGACCTGGGTGGCCCCACGGCCAACATGTACCGCCTGGGCTGCCGCAGCCCCGAGATCGAGGCCGCCTGCCGCAAGCCCAGCTGCGTGTACCCTGGCATCTGCCAGAACCTCACCACCGACCACGGCCCGCTGATCAAGATCTACCGCCGTGGCCGCGCGCTCAAGGGCATCAAGAAGATCCTCATCGGCTCGGGCCTGCGCTACGACCTGGCGGTGAAATCGCCCGAGTACGTGAAGGAGCTGGTACAGCACCACGTGGGGGGCTACCTCAAGATCGCGCCCGAACACACCGAGCAGGGCCCGCTCACCAAGATGATGAAGCCCGGCATCGGCAGCTATGACAAGTTCAAGCAGATGTTCGAGAAGTTCAGCGAAGAGGCGGGCAAGAAGCAGTTCCTGATCCCGTACTTCATCGCCGCGCACCCGGGCACCAGCGACGAGGACATGATGAACCTCGCCATCTGGCTCAAGAAGAACGGCTTTCGCGCGGACCAGGTGCAGACCTTCTACCCCAGTCCCATGGCCACGGCCACGGCCATGTACCACTCGGGCCGCAACACCCTCACGAAGGTGCGCCGACAGATGCGCGACGAGGCCGAGGAATCGGTGGACATCGTGCGCGGCGAGAAGCGCCGCCGTCTGCACAAAGCGTTCTTGCGCTACCACGACCCGAACAATTGGCCGCTGCTGCGCGAAGCGCTCAAGGCCATGGGTCGGGCGGATTTGATCGGCAACGGCAAGCACCATCTGATCCCCACCTTCCAGCCCCTGACGGACGGCGGGTATCAAAGCGCGCGTCGCAAGAACTCGACCCCGACAGGGGCCAAGCCCGCCGTGGCACCTGCGTCGCGCACGGTGCAGCAGCCCACGAAGGGCCGCATCCTGACCCAGCACACGGGCCTGCCGCCGCGCGTGACCGGGGGCGCGGCCAAGCCGGCTGCTGGCGGCAAACCGTTCAAGAAAGCGCGATAGTCCGCTGCTTGCTTGCGTGGCGTGGCGGGCAGGGCGTCCATCTGCCCATTGCATCTGCAGGCTGAAACGGGGGGCTGGCATGCCGCGCCAACGGCATCGGTGGGGTGGCGGGACTCAGGCGCGCCAGGCCCGCGCGGTGGTCAGGCGGTCGTGTAGTCCCTCGCCAGGCATTCCGACAGCGGCACGGGCTTCGCCACCGCATAGCCTTGGGCGTAGTTCACTCCGATGAGTCGCAACGCATCCACGATGGCGTCGGACTCGGCGAACTCGGCAATCGTCTGCTTGCCCATCACATGGCCGATGCGGTGGATCATTTCCACCATGGCGCGGTTGGTGGGGTCTTGCAGAAGGTCTTTCACGAAAGCGCCGTCGATCTTGAGGTAGTTCACCGGCAGGTGCTTGAGGTAGGTGAAGGACGACATGCCCGCGCCAAAGTCATCGAGCGCGAACCGGCAGCCCAGTTGCTGCAGCTCCTTCATCAGTCGCACCGCGTTGGGCAGGTGCGATATCGCGCTGGTCTCGGTGATCTCGAAGCACAGCAGCGCGGGGTCCAGCCCGGATTCGGTGAGCGTGGTACGGATGTACTTGAGCAGGCTGTCATCCCCTAGGCTGGTGCCTGAGAGGTTGATGGCGCAGGTGTGCAGCGGCTGGGCGCCCGGGGTGCGCTGGTGCTGCGCCAGCGCCTGCAGTGTGTGGCGGATCACCCAGCGGTCGATGGACGGCATCATCCCGTAGTGCTCGGCGGCCGGGATGAAGGTGCCAGGCGCTACCAGCAGGCCGTTTTCTCCTTCGCGCAGGCGCAGCAGCACCTCCATGTGCAGGCCTTCATCACCGGTGCCTTGCAGCGCGCGGATGGTCTGCGCGTACAGCTGGAAACGGTTGTGCTCCAGCGCCAGGCGCAGGCGCCGCACCCAGTCCATGTCGCCTTCGCGCCGGGTCATCTCGATGTCTTCGGGCTGGTAGATGAACACCCTGTTGCGCCCACCTTCCTTGGCACGGTAGCAGGCCATGTCGGCCACGCGCATGGCCTCCTGGATGGAGGTGAGCGCTGGGATGAGCTGCACCATGCCGATGGAGAGGCCCGTGCTGAGCTGCTGGCCTTCCCAGGCCAGGCGCAGGTCCTGGCCAGCCTGGCGCAATTGCTCTGCAATACGCGCCGAGGGGCCAACGGGGCAGTCCTTGAGCAGGATGCCGAATTCGTCGCCGCCCAGCCGTGCCAGCGTGTCCCCTTCGCGCAGGTGGCTTTGCAGCATGCGACAGACCTCCCGCAGCATCTCGTCGCCGGCCTGGTGGCCGCAGGTGTCGTTGATGAGCTTGAACTGGTCCATGTCCACGTAGAGCAGCGAGCCCTCACGGCCCGGCTGGCGCGGGTGGCTGAGCAGGGCTTCAAGCCGGTGCTCGAACTCGCGCCGGTTCACCAGGCCCGTCAGCGCATCATGGCTGGCCTGCCACGAGAGCTGCTCTACGTAGTGTTGCTCGCGCGTGACGTCGTGCAGCGCCAGCACCGCTCCGGTCAGCACACCCCGGTGCCGGATGGGAGAGCCCACCAGCCTCACCGGAACGATGCTCTGGCCCGGTCGCACCAGGGTGCGATGGATGTTGCCCTTGGCGGCACCATCGCTGCGCAGCAGCGTCTGCACCAGGGCGTCGGCCGACAGGGGTGCTGCATCACCTTCGAAGACCAGCAACTGCGCCAGAGGTTGCCCGGTGGCCTGGGCGGCTGGGCGGGCCAGCAAGGTTTCTGCGGCAGGATTCATGTAGGTGACCTCGCCGTGGATGTTGGTCGTCACCACGGCATCGCCAATGGCGGCCAGCGTGGTGCGCGCCAGTTCCCGCTCGACCTCCAGGGCGCGCTCCGCGCTCTGGCGCTGGGCCAGCAACTTGTGCGTGTGCCAC
>Ga0207976_100208_pt1 | contig 35436 bp, 31 predicted proteins | sample LakWasMe94_HOW11_2_FD_183916 | JGI IMG/M metagenome (GOLD analysis project Ga0207976, IMG submission 183916) | Freshwater sediment methanotrophic microbial communities from Lake Washington under simulated oxygen tension - Sediment Metagenome... | ecosystem: Environmental > Aquatic > Freshwater >... | reverse complement strand
TGCTGTTTGATACCCAGCCACGGCCTATCCCTGTGGACATTCCCATAGAGATCCCAGACCGCAACAAGGTGGCTCCCCTGGTGGTGCCTGCGCCAGTGGCCGAAGCTACCGCCGCCAAGCCTGTTGCGCCCTCCACCCCAGAGCCAGCCCCGACGGCTGCTGCGCAGCGGCCTGCGCCCTCGCGCACTGCCGCAGCCAATGGCTTGGCGGATGGTGAAGAACTGGTGCCTAGCGCTCGTACTGCAGCGGCCAAACCTGCGCCAGCCCCAGCGGTTGCCCCCCCAAAGTCCGAGGTGAAACACGAGGCCAAGCCGCCCGCTGCTCCCGCACCTTCTCCCGTCCCTGAACCCAAGCCTGCACGTGCTGACGATTCGGCACGTGCCCGCGCCCTGTTGGAAGGCCGCAGCACCGAGGCGCCAGCCGCCGCCGGTGCCGAGGAGGCGCGCTTCATTGTGCAGGTGGGGGCCTTTGCAGATGCCGAAAAGGCCCGCGAAGCACGCACCAAGGTGGAACGGGCGGGTCTCAAGACCTATATGCAGGTGGTGGACACCAAGGACGGAAAGCGCACCCGGGTGCGTGTGGGTCCGTTCACCAACCGGGCAGAGGCAGACAAGGCGGCGGCGCGCATCAAGTCGCTGGACCTGTCGGCGTCGGTGCTGACCCTGTAAACATTGATCAGGCTGCCGCTTGTCCATGGCTGCGTTGGATTGGGTGTTTGTGGCCGTGTTGCTGGCCTCCATGCTGATGGGTGCGTGGCGCGGACTGGTGTTTGAAGTGCTGTCGGTACTGGGCTGGGTGGCGTCTTTTTTTGTGGCGCAATGGTTTGCGGCCGACGCAGCGGCCTTGTTGCCCATGGGTGGGTCGGGCGAGTCGCTGCGGTATGCAGCCGGTTTTGTCGTGGTGTTTGTGGCTTCGGTTTTTGCCTGTGGTTTTCTGGCATGGCTGGCCAAGAAGCTGGTGGAAGCTGTAGGGCTGCGCCCGGCGGACCGCACCCTCGGCGCCGTCTTTGGTGTGTTGCGCGGCCTCGTTTTGTTGCTTGCTGTGGCCGTGGTGGCTGGCATCACCCCCGTGCACGAGGCACAGTGGTGGCAGGAGTCGCGGGGCGCGCCGGTCTTGGCCGAAGTGCTCAAGGGGTTGAAACCGGCGCTGCCGGACGAATTTGGAAGGCATCTGCCTTCGTGAGATCGAAGCGGTAGCGGCCAGAAGCTGCTGCCGTTGGATGACCGCGGGGCTGTTCCCGCAAACGGATGGAATACAACTATGTGTGGAATCGTCGGCGTCGTCAGTCCTGCGCCCGTCAATCAGCTGATTTATGACGCTTTGCTGCTCTTGCAGCATCGTGGCCAGGATGCTGCTGGCATCGTGACCCAGCAGGGCCGCAAATTCTTCATGCACAAGGCCAAGGGCATGGTGCGCGACGTTTTTCGCACGCGCAACATGCGCGCTCTGCCGGGCAATGTGGGGCTGGGCCAGGTGCGTTACCCCACCGCCGGCAACGCCTACAGCGAAGAAGAGGCGCAACCGTTTTACGTCAATGCCCCGTTCGGCATCGTGTTGGTGCACAACGGTAATCTGACGAACGCCCGCGAACTGCGCACCGAGCTGTTCCAGACGGACCACCGCCACACCAACACGGAAAGTGATTCGGAAGTCCTTCTGAACGTGTTTGCGCACGAACTCGAACGCGCCACGCGGGGCGTGCCTCTGCAGCCCGAGGACGTTTTCACTGCCGTGCGTGCGGTGCACAAGCGCATCAAGGGTTCCTATGCTGTGATCGCGCTGATCGCAGGCCACGGTCTGCTGGCCTTCCGCGACCCGCACGGCATCCGCCCGCTGGCCATGGGCCGCAGCCAGGACGGCACCGTGATGGTGGGCAGTGAGTCGGTGGCGCTGGAGGGCACCTCCCATCTGTTCGAGCGCAACATCAATCCGGGCGAAGCGATTTTCATCACGCTGGACGGACAGGTTCACGCCAGCCAGTGCGCAGAGAATCCGCAGCTCAACCCTTGCATCTTCGAGTTTGTGTACCTTGCGCGGCCCGATTCGGTGCTTGACGGCATCTCGGTCTACCAGGCCCGCCTGAACCTGGGTGAAGCCTTGGCCAAGCGTGTGGTGTCCACCGTGCCGCCCAACGAGATCGATGTGATCATCCCCATCCCCGAGTCCAGCCGCCCCAGCGCTACCCAGCTGGCACATCTGCTCGGCGTCCCGTACCGGGAAGGTTTCGTCAAGAACCGCTACGTGGGCCGCACCTTCATCATGCCCGGGCAGGGCGTGCGCAAAAAGTCGGTGCGCCAGAAGCTCAATGTGATTGGCAGCGAATTCAAAGGCCGCAACGTGCTGCTGGTGGATGACTCTATTGTGCGCGGCACCACCAGCCGCGAGATCGTGCAGATGGCACGCGACGCGGGGGCCCGCAAGGTGTACTTGGCCAGCGCGGCGCCGCCCGTGCGCTACCCCAACGTGTATGGCATCGACATGCCTACCAGCAGCGAACTGGTGGCCCATGGCCGCACGGTGGAAGAGATTCGCCAGGCCATCGGTTGCGACGCTCTCATCTATCAGGATGTAGATGGCATGAAGAGGGCTGTGGGTGCGCTCAACAGTGCGATTGTCGGGTTCGATGCGTCGTGTTTTGACGGCGTGTACGTGACGGGTGACATCACTGCGGAAGGGATTGCCAGCCTGAATGAGGGGCGTGTAGGTGCAGAGGAGGGCGAGGAAGATACCTCGCGCCTTGCTTTGCCCAATGCGCAGGAAGCGTAGCCAAGGGCTTGCGCAGCCACCGCAGACCATCGCACGCGATGTTGTGCCCCCGGTTGTGCGCGTGATGCCCTAGCCGGGTCGGGCTGCGCCCGACGGATTGATCCTAGTTTGAACTGGCCCCATGGAGGGCCAGCATTGATTTTTATGACTGAAACCACTGCCACCAGCACGGGCCGCATACGCACCCGTTTTGCACCGTCTCCCACCGGCTTCATCCACCTGGGCAATATCCGCTCGGCGCTGTATCCCTGGGCGTTTGCCCGTGCCACGGGGGGGGATTTCATTTTGCGCATCGAAGACACCGACCTAGAGCGCTCCAGCCAGGCGGCGGTGGACGTCATCATCGAGGGCATGGCCTGGTTGGGTCTGAACCACGACGAAGGCCCGTTCTATCAGATGCAGCGCATGGATCGTTACAAGGCGGTCCTTGCAGAGTTGCAGGCCGCCGGTCACGTGTATCCCTGCTACATGAGCGTGGCTGAGCTGGATGCCCTGCGCGAGCGGCAGATGGCTGCCAAGGAGAAGCCTCGCTACGACGGCACATGGCGTCCTGAAGCTGGCAAGACCTTGCCAGCCATTCCTGAAGGCGTGCAGCCGGTGCTGCGCTTCAAGAACCCACAGGGCGGCGTTGTGGCCTGGGACGACAAGGTCAAGGGCCGCATTGAGATCAGCAATGATGAGCTGGATGACCTGGTCATCGCACGGCCCGATGGCACGCCCACCTATAACTTTTGCGTGGTGGTGGACGATATCGACATGGCGATCACGCACGTGATCCGAGGCGATGACCATGTGAACAACACGCCGCGTCAGATCAACATCTTCCGCGCCCTGGGCAAGGAACCCCCGGTGTATGCCCACCTGCCCACTGTGCTCAACGAGCAGGGCGAGAAGATGAGCAAGCGCAACGGCGCCAAGCCCGTGACGCAATACCGCGATGAAGGCTATCTGCCCGATGCCATGGTGAACTATCTGGCGCGTCTGGGCTGGAGTCACGGCGACGATGAGATCTTCAGCCGCGAGCAGTTTCTGAGGTGGTTCAACCTCGACCATCTGGGCCGCAGCGCGGCGCAGTTCGATGAGGCCAAGCTACGCTGGGTGAATGCCCAGCACCTGAAAGCCATGGCTGACGACGCTTTGGCCGCGCTGGTTGCTCCGCAATTGCAGGCGCGTGGTGTTTCGGCTGAGGCGCTGGCCGATGGGCGCCTGCCCCGGATCTGTGCGCTGTTCAAAGACCGGTGCGACACCACCGTCGTGCTTGCCAACTGGGCGCAGGTGTTCTATGGCGACGTGGCTCCGGTGGATGCAGAGCGCGCTCAGCATGTCACCAATGCCATTGCGCCCGCTCTGGACGCACTGGCTGAAGCGCTGTCCGCCTGCGAGTGGGACAAGGCGTCCATCAGTGCTGCGTTCAAGCAGGTGCTGACGGCTCAGGGTCTGAAGATGCCCCAGCTGGCGATGCCTGCGCGTGTCCTGACGGTCGGAACTGCCCACACACCATCGGTCGATGCTGTGCTGGAACTGGTCGGACGTGAAAAAGTTATAGCGCGTTTGCGAAACCGCTAAAAATCTGTCTATAATTCAAGGCTCAGGTGATGACAACAAATACAAAGTGTTTGAAGTCATTCAGTGGGGGTATAGCTCAGCTGGGAGAGCGCTTGCATGGCATGCAAGAGGTCATCGGTTCGATCCCGTTTACCTCCACCACGTCGCTTGATAACGGTTAGTTCCAAGGTTTTGACCCTATCGTCTAGAGGCCTAGGACATCACCCTTTCACGGTGAGTACCGGGGTTCGAATCCCCGTAGGGTCGCCAAGTTTGTAGCACTTGGCTTGTGTTGATAAATACAAGCGAAAAGCTGCCTGCCAGGAGTGGTAGTTCAGTTGGTTAGAATACCGGCCTGTCACGCCGGGGGTCGCGGGTTCGAGTCCCGTCCACTCCGCCAGTCATAAGCCTTTGCAGCTCTTTTGGGTGCACTGGTTTTTCTTTGGCATAAGCCAAAGAAGTTTGGGGGTATAGCTCAGCTGGGAGAGCGCTTGCATGGCATGCAAGAGGTCATCGGTTCGATCCCGTTTACCTCCACCAAATTTGTTAGTGGTATTTCGGTTAGTTCCAAGGTTTTGACCCCATCGTCTAGAGGCCTAGGACATCACCCTTTCACGGTGAGTACCGGGGTTCGAATCCCCGTGGGGTCGCCAAGTTTGTAGCACTTGGCTTGTGTTGATAAATACAAGCGAAAAGCTGCCTGCCAGGAGTGGTAGTTCAGTTGGTTAGAATACCGGCCTGTCACGCCGGGGGTCGCGGGTTCGAGTCCCGTCCACTCCGCCAGATATCAACCGCTGCAGTCGCAAGGCTGCAGCGGTTTTTTTATGCCTTGTTCTAATGCGCCCTGCGCTGGCAGGCTGTGCAAGCAGCGTGAGGCGGGGACCGCTACTGGGATTCGACCTGTTACAAGTGGTGGGGCCTGTGCAAGAATCGTCGGTATCCGGCCACGCCGCCATACCGCTCAGGCGGTCCTCACAGATCCATCCAGCGCCCATGAACCTTATTCGGCTGCAGATCCACCCACAGCACCTGGCCAGCTTCAAAGCCGTGGCGCCGGTGCTTTCCCTGTTAACCGGTGGGGTGATCGCAGCGTGGGTCTATTTTTCGGTGGCCAGCCCACAGCGGGTGGGGCATTACCTCACGTTGCACCAAGTGCTGGAGACGCTGTCCATTGCAGTGTCTGCCCTGGTGTTTGCGGTGGGGTGGAAGGCGCACAGTCTCAATCCGCAGCGCAACGTGCTCATCCTGGCCTGCGGCTTCCTGGGCGTGGCGATCCTGGATTTTTCGCACATGCTGTCATTCGCCGGCATGCCCGACTACATCACGCCCAACTCGGTAGCCAAAGGCATCAATTTCTGGTTGCCCGCCAGATACCTGGGGGCGCTGACGCTCCTGGCTGCGGTGACGTTGCACTGGCGCGTGCCTGGCGATGCGGCCGCACCCGGCCCTGGCAGATTTGTGGTGCTGATGCTGGTATTGGCTGCAGTGGCCGCCATTCATGCTGTTGTGTTCTGGTTTCCTCAGTGGTACCCGCAGACCTACGACGCCCACGGGCTCACGCGGTTCAAGATCGCCTCCGAGTACAGCGTGGTGGCCTTGTATGCAGCATCGCTGGGCGTGCTGCTGCACTGGGCGCGGGAGCGTGCCGCCTTTGATGTGGCCAGACTCTTCGCGGCCGTGTGGGTGATGGCACTGAGCGAGTTCTTCTTCACGTTCTACATCATCGCTACCGATCCATTCAATCTGCTGGGCCACATATACAAGGTGGTGGGGTACTACTACCTCTACCGGGCCATCTTTGTGGGCACCATCGAGGCGCCGTATCGGGTGCTCAAGCAGTCCGACAAAGCCATGCGCGCTGTGCTGGATGCAGTGCCCGACCTGATGTTCGAAGTGACCCGCGATGGCCACTACGTGCAGATCCATACCCGCCAGCCCGAGCTGTTGCTGATGCCAGCCAGCGAGGTGGTGGGCCGCTCTATCCACGACATCTTGCCCCCAGCGGCCGCAGCGGTAGCGCAGGCTGCGATCAATACGGCGGCTGAACAGGGCCTGGCCCGTGACTTCCAGTACGCGCTGGACTTGCCCGATGGCAAGCACTGGTTTGAGCTGTCCGTGGCGCGCAAGGTGATGGACGATGAAGCGGACGATCACTTTGTGGTGCTGTCGCGTGACATCACGCAGCGCGTTCAGACGCTCGATACTCTGCGCAAGCTGCGCCATGCCGTGGAGCAGGCGCCCAATTCCATCTTCATTGCGGGCGCTGATGGCAACATCGAATACGTGAACCCTGCGTTCACCGCCACGACGGGCTACAGCCCCGAGGAGGCGATAGGCCGCAACCCGCGCCTGCTCAGCGCAGGGGCCACGCCAGCCAGCGTGTATGCCGACCTGTGGGCGCATTTGACGTCAGGCCGTCCGTGGCGCGGCGAGTTCGTGAACCGGCGCAAGGGCGGAGGCGAATACAACGAGTCCGCCATCATTTCGCCACTGCACGACGAGCAGGGCCGCATCACCCACTACCTGGCCGTCCAGGAAGACGTGACGGAACGTCGGCGTGACGAGGAGCGCATCCGCAAGCTGATCAACTTTGATGCGCTGACAGGCTTGCCCAACCGCACGATGTTCGCCTCCCGTTTCAGCCAGGCCCTTGCACTGACCCAACGCAGCGGCCATCAGCTTGCCTTGTTGTATCTGGACCTGGACCACTTCAAGAACGTGAACGACTCGCTGGGTCACCAGGTGGGCGATGGGTTGCTGATCGAGATTGCGCACCGCTTGCAGTCGGTGGTGCGCGACGAGGACACGGTGTCCCGACAGGGCGGGGACGAGTTTGTCATCGTGCTGCCGCTCACCGATGCCCAGCAGGCAGCCCACGTGGCCGACGAGCTACAGGCACAGGTGCGCCGCATCTGCAAGCTGGAGCACCACGAGCTGGTGGTCACGTCATCGATCGGTATTGCGATGTACCCCGAAGATGGTGGCGACTTTGAAACCCTGGCGCAGCGCGCCGACGCAGCCATGTTCCGCGCCAAAGAGTCGGGGCGCGACACCTACCGCTTCTTCTCGGCAGACATGCAGGCACGCTCGCTCAGGGTGTTGCACATCGAGAATGCTCTGCGCAGCGCCCTGGTGCAGGGCCAGCTGACGCTGCACTACCAGCCGCAAATCCGGCTGAAGGACCGTCAACTGGTGGGGGTGGAGGCCCTGCTGCGCTGGACCCACCCCGAGCTGGGCGCCGTCAGCCCGGCCGAGTTCATACCGGTCGCCGAGAGCAGCGGCCAGATTCTGGGCATCGGTGAATGGGTGCTGCGCACTGCGCTGGCCCAGGCCCGGCAATGGCGCGATGCTGGCCACACCGAGCTGGTGGTGGCAGTGAACCTGTCGATGGTGCAGTTTCGCCATCCGGGTCTGGTGGACATGGTGGGCCGGGCGCTGGCCGACAGCGGGGTGCCGTCGCAAATGCTGGAGCTGGAGCTGACCGAGAGCATCGCAATGGATGCGCCAGAGCAGGTGATTGCCATCGTGCGGCAGCTTTGTGACCTGGGTGTGCAGCTGTCCATTGACGACTTTGGGACCGGGTACTCGTCGTTCAGCTATATCCAGCGCCTGAAGGTACACAAGCTCAAGATCGACCAGTCGTTTGTGCGTCATTTGGGCGACGACCCCAGCGCGCCCCACATCGTGCGGGCCATCATTGGTCTGGCGCAAAGCCTGGGCCTGGAAACCATTGCCGAGGGCGTGGAGACGGCTGCGCAGCGTGACGTGCTTTGGGGACTGGGCTGCGACACCGGGCAGGGCTACCACTTCAGCCGTCCCGTGCCAGCTGCCGACTTGGAGGGGCTTCTCACCCAAGGCCACGCAGTCTTGGGTTGAGGAGGCGGGAGACCGAGGTAAGCCACCGCCACAACGAAACCGCCGCGCTGTGAGCGCGGCGGTTGGGTGGGCATCAGCAAAGTGTTTGGCTCTCGGTAGTCCTGCGGCCTTTCCGGGCCCCTTGTGGACGACTTTTTGTGCCAAACAGGCACCATGTGCTAGAGGAATATACCTAAGGTGCTATCGAAAGAGTAGCATTCAGGCGTGCCTCTTTAACTCAATCCCCAGCTCAGCGTGGTGCCAGGCGAATGGCACCGTCCAGGCGGATCACCTCGCCATTGAGCATGTCGTTTTCGAGGATGTGGCGCACCAGCTTGGCGTAGTCCTGGGGGGTGCCCAGGCGGCTGGGGAAGGGCACGCCAGCGGCCAGCGCATCCTGCACTTCCTGCGGCATGCCAAACAGCATGGGGGTGCCGAAGATGCCGGGGGCAATGGTCATGTTGCGGATGCCGTTGCGCGCCAGGTCACGGGCAATCGGCAGGGTCATGCCGACCACGCCGCCCTTGGAGGCTGCGTAGGCGGCCTGGCCGATCTGGCCGTCGTAGGCGGCCACGCTGGCCGTGGAGATCAGCACGCCACGTTCGCCGGTGGATTCCGGCTCGTTCTTGCTCATGGCCTCGGCGGCCAGGCGGATCATGTTGAAGCTGCCGATCAGGTTGACCGTGATGGTCTTGCTGAACAAGGCCAGCGCATGCGCACCGTTCTTGCCCACCGTCTTCTCGGCGGGGGCGATGCCGGCGCAGTTCACCAGGCCCACCAGTTTGCCCAGCGACACGGCCTTGGCCACCACGGCCTGGCCGTCTGCCTCGTTGCTCACATCGCATTTCACGAACGCGCCGCCGATTTCCTTGGCCACGGCTTCGCCTTTTTCTGCCTGCATGTCGGCAATGACCACGGTGCCGCCCTGGGCGGCCAGCATGCGTGCCGTGCCTTCGCCCAGGCCCGAAGCGCCGCCGGTGACGATGAATACCTTGCCTTGGATGTCCATGGTTGTCTCCAGTAAGTGACGTTAACGTAAACGTCAATTATGGCGCATCTCCTCACCGTGCTGAACGCGAAAAAAAGCCCGGACCAGGCCGGGCTTGTGGTGGATGAGGGCAGGGGCAGCTTACTGGAAGCCCACGCGGTCCAACATCTGCTGCACCTTGGTCGTGTTGGCGCCCACCGCGCTGATCGGGATGGTCTCGCTCTTGAAAGGCTTGCCGCCGGTCATGGCCTTGAGGGCCGGGTTGTCCAGTGCCACGCCCTTGGCAGCAGGCCACTCGTTGTTGCCGTTTGCAAAATAGTTCTGTGCCTCGGGGCTGGCCAGATATTCGAGGAACTTGATGGCGTTGGCCTGGTTCTTGGAGTGCTTGGCCACCGCGCCGCCGGCGATGTTCAGGTGCGTGCCCCAGGATTCCTGGTTGGGGAACACCACGCCCACCTTGTTGACCACAGCCACGTCTTCGGGCTTGTTGGAGCGCATCATGCGCGCCAGGTAGTAGGTGTTGGTCACGGCGATGTCGCACTCGCCCGCAGCCACGGCCTTGATCTGGTCGGTGTCGCCGCCCTTGGGTGGGCGGGCCAGGTTGGCCACCATGCCCTTGAGCCAGGCTTCGGCCTTCTGCTCGCCCATGTGTTCCGTTACAGCGCCGAACAGGCTCAGGTTGTAGGGGTGCGAGCCGGAGCGGATGCACAGCTTGCCCTTGTTCTTGGGGTCACCCAGTTCTTCGTAGGTGTCCACATCGGCCTTCTGCATCTTGACCTTGTTGTAGACGATGACGCGCGCGCGGGTGGACAGGCCAAACCACGAGATGCCGCCGTCCGCTGCCGGCTGGCTGCGCAGATTAGCGGGGATGGCATCGTTCAGTACCTTGGACTGGATGGGCTGAAACAGGCCATCGACCTCGCCCTTGTACAGGCGGGCTGCGTCCACCAGCAGGATCACGTCGGCGGGCGAGGCGGTGCCTTCGGCCTTCAGCCGGGCCAGGATGCCGGCATCGTCCGCGTCCACGCGGTTGATCTTGATGCCCGTGGCCTTGGTAAAGCCGGTGTACAGCGCTTCGTCGGTGGAGTAGTGGCGGGCCGAGTAGAGGTTGACCACTTGTTCCTGGGCGTGCACGGCGCCTGCAGCGGCGGCCAGGGCACAAGCGCTCAGCAAGGCTTTCACAGTCTTCGACATGGGTTGCGTCTTTCGGGGTTGAAACTGCGTCAATGATAAAGCAAACGCGAATTATTCTTGATCAATGTCTTGCGCAAAGGCCGGATTTCGGGTCCGGGTTTGAGGTGGCGCAAGGGCCGCATGCCGTGGATGCCGGACCACCAATGGCGCGCCGCTCGCTTTGGCACTGATTTACACCGCCTTTGGCACCAAATGTCGCGCACTTTGGCGCTCAAACGGTCGAAGAAAAGCTGCCCCTGGGCGGCTTAAACCCCTCACGCTCGCCCCCTACTGACGCGCAGCGCGATGATTGGGGCACTGAGATTGAGATGGATGCGAGGCGCTCCCGTTCGTACAGCCCAACAGAATTGCGCCGCATCTCAGCTACGGCAATTTCTTGAGAATGAATGAAGTGGGTAGCGCTTCCTTCACCTGTTCAACCACTTTAACTTCCAGGGTCGTGTCTACTGTCTCTGGAGGAGACTCAGTGATCGAGTCCTCATACATAGAAGTGAATTTGATCTCGAGAACAGCGAACACTTTGGGCTTGCCATCTAAGTAATCGTATAGATCGAGCTTCAAAGTATCTCTCGTTCGGGTCCCTCGAAGCATTCCAAAGTTGTAGCCCGACAGCCCTCGGATCGCCTCTGAATACATCTCACCAGACGTGGAGTCTGACTGACTCGACAGGACGATACGTATCGCCGCCGTTTTAGCTGTGACATCCTGCGGGCTGTATTCCCATATGCCAGAGAGTCCTTTGTCTACTTTGTGGTCGAGGACTAATTTAGTCACCGTAGCGAACGCTGCGCTCGGGATCTCGGGTGCACGACGGACAGCATCTGGACCTTGGACAAGAAGGTTGCCAACCATTGTCCCTAGCGCCACCACAGCCAGTAGAGGTAACCTCGACACTTGGGCTTTCAGACGAGATCGCCAGAGCGGGAGTCCTTGCAGGGGTGATACAAGATTTCTGGGCGAACGCGGAATGGGATATTTGCTTCTCATGAGTAGTCGCGATCCTGCTAAAACAACCCAGCGGGCTCAGCATCACGGTTCCAACTGTAAATGACCAGTTCGCCACGTTCCACACGATTGGCGCCACCGCCCACGGTGTAGTCCAGTTTCAGCTCCTCCATGTCGTACCCGGAGAAGCACTTCCGGATCGCTGGGTGATCGTTGATACTGACCACCGCCTTGCCCTTGATCTGCTTGAGTTTGGCGGCCATCAGCTCGTACTGCTCCCATGGGAACGGCACACCATAGCCTTCCGTCTCCCAGTAAGGAGGGTCCAGATAGAACAGGGTATGCGGGCGGTCGTACCGGTCGATGCAGGTCGCCCAGTCCAGGTTCTCGATGTAAGTCCCAGCTGCCAGGCGCAGATGGGCGGCCGACAGGTTCTCCTCGATCCGAAGCAGGTTGATGGCCGGGGCTGTGGTGGCGGTGCCAAAGGTCTGCCCAGCCACCTTGCCGCCGAAGCTCTGCTGCTGCAGGTAGAAGAACCGGGCGGCGCGCTGCACATCGGTCAGCGTCTCGGGCCGGGTCTCCTGCAGCCACTTGAACACCTGGCGGCTCGTCAGCGCCCATTTGAACTGGCGCACGAACTCCTCCAGGTGGTGCGTCACGACGCGGTACAGGTTGACCAGGTCACCATTGACGTCATTCAGCACCTCGACGTCGGCAGGGTTGCGGGCGAAGAACACCGCCGCCCCGCCCGCGAAGACCTCTACGTAGCAACTATGGGCGGGGAACCTGCTCAGCAGCAGGTCAACGAGACGGCGTTTGCCGCCGATCCAGGGAATGATGGGTGCCATGGTGGGTTCCAGTTACGTTGGACGCTCCATGGCGCTCTGAGGTGGGGCTCTCGGCCCTCAGTGAATTCATGACCCCGCAGCGGGGGCACTTGATGCTCAGCCGGATGTAGACACCCTCGCCGAGTTTGCGGCTGCATGCGCCGCATCGAATCTCTTCCATATTTGCAAGCCTGTTTCTCTGTACGAAAACTCTGATAGGCTCGACGCGCTCTCGCGAGAGTGGCGGGTCTTGCCTGGCTTGCAGGTCACTTCTGCAGGTTGGGGGCTTGGCCAGGTGTTAGCGCACTTGGCCAGGTCGCCCGTCTTTTTTCGATCTACCCTTCTGCCGACACATACGTCAGTGTCGGTGCACCTCCTTCAATCAGTCCAGCACGCACAAACACGCGCTGGCCTAGGGTGCCCTCTCCCCGGGCCTGGAGCACCCCGCCGCCTGGCAGCGTGATGATTGCCACGCCCCCAGCGATGGAGGTGATCTCACCCACTTCCAGGGGCTGGTCTGGCATCAGGTCCATGAACTCCCGGTAAGCGTTAGGCATGGGTCTCGATCTCCAGCGTTTGACGCAAGCGCGGACGGTTCCACTCGATGGACGTGCCGCGCACGATGCCCATCACCGTTGATTCGCCCAGGTAGCGCACGAATTGGCCCGGCACGATCACGCCACTCTCGGGCAGCACCTGCATGTTCAGCGTGATCCGCTCTTGCCTGCCGGTGTCCGAAAGCTCTGCAATACCGCGCTGGCGATGGGCGTCCGGGTGCGTGATCAGTGCATGGTTCACCTGCGGTGCGATGATGTTTCCCGGTGTACCTGTCCGAGTGAACGGGCCAAACACCCCGGCTCCAATGCCGCCGAGGAACACGCGGTTGTATGCGGGCTTGTCGATGTACTCGGTTCCTTCCACCTCTGCGGCATCGGCCGGGATCTCAAAGTCGGGTGTGATGGTGTCCCAGTACCAAGGCGCCAGCGGATAGCGAGGCAACACCCGCAGCGTGGAGGCCGTGTTGTGGGGCTGCACATAGCTGCTCGTGGACCGGCAGCATTCTGATGTTTGAGTCGGATGTCAGATTCCAGGGCATGTGGAGCTTAGCGTTCGACATGAGCATCATGACCCGGCTTGCCGGGACATAACCGCTTGATGGAGGTGCTAGACGCCCTCTTGCTTCGTTGCCTCGAGAGCAATGTCATTGGCGACGATCCATTGTTCTAAGGCCTCGAAGGCCGCTGGCCACTCTTCGTTGTACTCATAGTCAAACAGCGACATGCACAGCTCGACGCCTGACACGTGGGAGCTTGAGTACATGGAGGCCCACTTGTTTGAAAACGTAGTGACATATTCGCTCGGATCAATGTCCGAGTATCCGAGGCAGATACCAGATCAGCGCCCCAGACCTTTTTTCCTGCGACTATGGGCTGGAATTCAACGCGGTAAAACCAGCCGTCCTGAATACCAGAACCAGACGCGGACTGCATCCGCAGAACTATCTGACTGACTGCCAGTTTTGTGAGATCAGGCTGGCGCTTCCGCAGCCATAACTCACTGGCTTCTACAGCCTTCGCAATAGACAATGGCGGTGGCTTGGCTGAAGATGGTGTCCACTTAGGCTGTGCGCCCCACTTCTCGCGAGCCACCTCCCAGTTCTGCATGACGTTGTCGCGGCCTTCGCCCAACAAGAGGACGGAACTTGGCTGCGCGCTGAGCGTGGTCGGCATCAACGCGATGAATAGAATCGCTCGAAGAAAGTTGTGATTCATCTTGTCCCACGTTTGAGGGGCTGCCGAAGGCTGCAGGTATCAACTCAGCAAACTATAGCTCGTCATAGGCAGGCACAGGAACTTAGACAGGGCGGTTTGGACTGCAAGCCAGCGGGTAGCGACCCAACGGCAGCTATGTGTGGTTTTGTCCAACGTCGGCTTCGGGCCCTGAGCCGCCGTTCAGAAGCGCCACCCGTGAGCTGCCATTGACTAGCCGCGCTGCTGTTGGAAATCCCGGTCTCTGCCCCGACAAGCTATAGTTTGCCGAGTTGACGCCTGCCGGGTTTCCCGGATTTTTATACCTGGACATTCAAACAAGCCACCCTTTGCAAACCCTATGCTGCAAGCCACTTCCGGCTGGGGTCGTGCCCTGAATATCCCGCATGGTCCAGTTTATTCCGCAGATTTCGCGGGATACATCACGTTAGAACTCACAGTGGCCGTCTTGCACAATCACGCACGCCCATGAAAACATCCGATCGAACACGCGCTTGGCTCGTCGCACCACTGATTGCTTCCACTGTGCTCGTGGGCTCAGTCCGGGCGAGCTTCGCACAATCGAGCCAAGAATTTCCGACGCAGCGCGAGTGGGCATACGCGCAGCAGCCGGATCTTCATACGGGCGATCTCCAGCCAGAGGCTACGCTTATGAGCCGGAACACGTTGCCACGTCCCGCCGAGACGAAATTGACCAACTACGGATACATCTCAGTACGCAATGACCCCCGACGGCCTGTGAAGGTTGCTTTGACTATCGAAAAGCGGCTGCGAGGAGCAGGTGCGATGGACTGCAAACCATCCGGTTGCATGGTGAAGGTTCGTTTTGGCACAGCTTCTCTTATGAGCTTCCGTGCTCTACCTGGCAAAGACTGGCCTGAACAGATCGTTCTAGAGGACGGAGCTGCATTCGCGAAAGAGGCGTCTCGGACCGCCGGAGCAATCGATGTGCAGTTCACCGACTTGGAAAACGGGGCGGTCATTTATCACTTTGCGTCAGCTGCTCCACTGAGAATGGAGAGGTTAACGCCACTGCGGAAGTGAAGACACTTGGTGCCTCTGCGACAGATTGCAATGAATGTTTTTGAGCTGCGCGATGAGGCCTAATTTGTCGGGCGTACGGACACGTTGAGCATCCGCTTTAATCTGTCGCGACAGACCGCTCCTGGCCGAAAGCCGACATCGTAGCAAGCGACGCAGGCACAAATTTCGACCGCCCCCTTAACTGACCTTGGGGAATTGCGCCAGGTGGTGCTGTTTTAAAGGCGGAATAGGTCGGATTTACAGACGTCCGACCTCGCCAAGGTCGGACGCTGTGGATAAATTGCGTCGGCCTCCAATAACCTTCTGATTTCATTCGGTCTTACGAGTTCGGACGCACGGCCGACGTCCAACCTCATAACGTCCGACCTCGTGCCGCAAGTGGCTATTGCTTGAGGCGGCCGGTTTGTGCGGCCGTCTAGATGGGATATCCCAATGAAAACGGGGCCACTAGGCCCCGTAACCACTGCCCGACACTCCAGGCCCGTCTGGCATCACAAAGCGCCCATTCCGACCGTTTTGGCCCTTAGGCCGCCCATTTCGCGCCAAAGCCACCGACAACGCCCAAATGCTCCAAATCACCCGTAAACCCGCGCCAGCATTAGCGAGGGCCAAATTTATCCACAGCCCGCGACCGTGCCAATTCGATCACCTCCCCACTCACCGTAAAAAGATCGGTTCGCTGCGCGGGCCCGTCCCACGCTTGCGGCCTGTGGGTGGTCAGGCCAAAAAAAAAGCCCGGTCGTAAAACCGGGCTTTAAAAGGATCCTTGAAACGGGGGTTTCGAGAGGATCCAAGGAGACAACTGAGGCGCTGTAGACAAGGTCAGCAGCGCATGGGTTGAATTATCAGGGTATTCCCTGAACACGGCCTAGAGGTTGCACTCCAGACCGCAGGTAGGGCGATTAACGCTTGCGGGGAGCGGCCGTCTTGGCAGCGTTGGCAGCGGTGTTGGCCACGGCGTTGAAGTTGGCTTCAGCCACATCAGACGCTTGCTTCACAGCCTTTTGTACCGACTCAAACGCGTTGTTGGCGGCAGACACGGCGCTCTTCATCACGGCCACAGCGGTTTCGGAACCGGCGGGGGCGTTCTTGGCGGCGCTGTCCACCAGGTTGGTGAAAGCCTTCTGTGCGTCGGTGGCCTGGGCTTCGAAAGCCTTGCCGAACTCAGCGCCCGTGCCCGAAGCGATGTCGTACAGGTGGCGGCTGTAAGCGGCGGTCTTTTCAGCCAGGGGCTGGAACAGGCCAGCTTGCAGGGCCAGCAGTTCTTGTGCGTCTTTCACGCCCAGCACGGCTTGCGTGTGGTTGGCGGCTTCGGACAGGGCAGCGCGCGAAGCGGTCACGTTCAGTTCGACCAGCTTTTCCACGCCTTCGAAAGCCTTGGTAGTCAAGCCAAACAGGGTTTCGATGTTGGCCTTGTGGGATGCCAGGATTTGTTCTGCGGTCAGCGACATGTCATATCTCCTAAAAATGAGGGCCCAGGGGGCCGGGTGGTTCACAGACATCTGCGCTGACCTTGACCTGTTGGCCATGTTGCAGTGCAGCATGGGTTGAATTTTAGGGACTTGCAGCGCTATTGCAAGGGCTTTTTGTTGCACTGCAGCAAATTAGACACGATCACCCAGAAATCCCCGGCTTGCCACAATCGTGTCATGCACGCCTACTACGCCGACCACTTCGTGTTGCCTTTGCCGGATGGGCACCGCTTCCCCATGGCCAAGTACCGCATGCTGCGCGACCGGATCGCCCAGCACCTGCTTGGCGTGCTGTTGAAAGAAGCCCTGCCAGCATCGGATGAGGCACTGGTGCGCGTGCACAGCCCGCAGTACATCGACGCCATCGCCCAGGGCACGCTGGTGCCCGCCGCGCAGCGGGAGATCGGGTTTCCCTGGAGTCCTGCCATGGCAGAGCGCGCTCGCCGCTCGGTGGGCGCTACTCTGGCGGCCACCCGCGCTGCCTGGCGCGAGGGTGTGGCTGGTAACCTGGCTGGTGGCACCCACCACTCGTATGCCGACAAGGGCAGTGGCTTTTGTGTGTTCAACGATGTGGCGGTGGCTGCCCGGCAGGCACAGGCCGATCACCTGAACGATGGATCGGGCTGGCCGCTGCAGGTGGCGGTGATCGACCTGGATGTGCACCAGGGCAATGGCACGGCCCATATCTTTCAGGGCGACGACAGCGTGTTCACCCTGTCGCTGCATGGTGCACGCAACTTTCCTTTTCGCAAGGAGCCGAGTGACCTGGACGTGGAACTGCCAGACGGATGCGCTGACGACGACTACCTGCACGCCCTGGACCAGGCCCTGGAGGCGCTGGACCATCGCTGCAAACCGGACCTGGTGTTTTATCTCGCGGGGGCCGACCCCCACGTGGGCGACCGCCTGGGTCGTCTCGCCGTCACCCACGACGGGCTGGAGGCACGCGACCGGCGGGTGTTTGACTGGGCCTGGCAGCGGCGCATTCCCACGGTGTTCGTGATGGCGGGCGGCTATGGCAACGACCTGGAAGACACACTGCAGGCGCAGCTCACCACCTGGCGCGTGGCCTGGCAGTACCACCAGCGCTGGCAGAATGTGCGGCCATGACCTCTGCCGCCAGCCCCTCTCCCGTCGCTTCTTCCGCACCAGTCCGCCTGGCTCCGCAGCCGCGCAGCGCCTACCCCGTGTTCCGTCCCATCACCACACGCTGGGCTGACAACGACGTCTATGGCCACGTGAACAACGTCGTGTACTACAGCTGGTTTGACACCGCCGTGAATGCCCACCTGATCGACCAGGGCGTGCTCGACATCCACGCGGGGGAAACCATCGGCCTCGTGATCGAGACCCAATGCAATTACTTTGCGCCACTGGCGTTCCCGCAGACAGTGGAGGCTGGCATACGCGTCGCGCGGCTGGGTGGCTCCAGCGTGCGTTACGAGGTGGGCCTGTTTGCGCAGGGTGAGCCACTGACGGCGGCGGCAGGACACTTCATCCACGTGTATGTGGACCGCGAGACCCGTCGCCCGGTGGCGGTGCCAGATGCATTGCGCAATGTGCTGCAGGCGCTGGTCATGCCTGGCTAATGGGTAGTTGATGGGCGGCTGATCGGCGGCCGCATGCCGTTGCCACTGATTTGATAGCACCAAGCGCTGGCGCAATTTGCACTTGGGCCCTGAACAGCCTGAATTTCCGGCAGCGGCTGAACGCTGGCTGACGCCGCCCGCCGTGCCGCGCACCGGGCGCCGTGATGGCCTACACTTTGTGGCTTTGTTGTCCGGTCTGCGGCCGGAGCATCGCGTGCCCAGCGTGCGCGGTTTCTGAGGCGTGCCCTGTCCATGATCATCACCAGCCTGCTCGACACCGACCTGTACAAGTTCACCATGATGCAGGTGGTGCTGCATCAGTTTCCCGGGGCGCAGGTCGAGTACAAGTTCAAGTGTCGCAACCCCGGCGTGCAGCTGGCACCGTTTGCCAACGAGATCCGGGACGAGATCCGTTCGTTGTGCAGCCTGCAGTTTCAGGATGCCGAGCTGGCCTACCTGCGATCGCTGCGGTTCATCAAGAGCGACTTCGTGGACTTTCTGGGCTTGTTCAAGCTCAACGAAAAGTACATCACCGTAGTGCCCCAGCACAACGGCGAAATCGACATCACCATCCGCGGGCCCTGGCTGCACACGATCCTGTTCGAGATCCCGGTGTTGGCCATCATCAACGAGGTGTACTTTCGCAACACGCAGAAGGTGCCCGACTTTCCGGAAGGCCGCCGCCGTCTCGACGCCAAGATTGCGCTGCTGCAGGGTGAGGGCCTGTCCGACCTCAAGATCGCCGACTACGGCACGCGCCGCCGCTTCTCGCGCGCCTGGCACGAAGAAGTGCTGCGCGTGCTGGTGGCCCGCCTGGGCACCGGCGACCGCCGCCCGGGTGCACCCGCAGGCCCCGGGCAGTTTGCGGGCACCAGCAACGTGCTGTACGCGATGAAGCTGGGCGTGACTCCCCTGGGCACCATGGCGCACGAATATCTGCAGGCCTGCCAGGCGCTGGGCCCGCGGCTGCGCGACAGCCAGGTGTTTGGCTTCGAGATGTGGGCCAAGGAATACCGGGGTGACCTGGGCATTGCGCTGTCGGACGTATACGGCATGAGCGCCTTCCTGCGTGACTTCGACCTGTACTTCTGCAAGCTGTTCGACGGTGCCCGCCATGACAGCGGGGACCCGTTCGCTTGGGGCGAACGCTTGCTGGACCACTACCGCAAGAACCGCGTGGACCCGCTGACCAAGACGCTGATCTTCAGCGATGCGCTCACCATCCCGCGCACCATCGAGCTGTACCAGCAGTTCCGGGGTCGCTGCCAGCTCGCGTTTGGCATTGGTACCAACCTGACCAATGACCTCGGCAGCCCGCCTGCCCATGAGCCATTGCAGGTCGTCATAAAGATGACGCGCTGCAATGACCAGCCTGTGGCCAAGCTGTCGGACACGCCGGGTAAGGGCATGTGTGATGACGAGAAGTACCTGGCCTACCTGCGCCAGGTGTTTGATATCCCTTCGCCGGTGTGACCGTGCCCCGCAGGTGCCATGGCCCTGCGTCCCCTGATTTTTTGCAATGAGACGGAGACAAGAACCATGAAATTTTCGCGCGGGCTGGCAGTGGCCGGCCTACTGGCGGCGTTGCCGGGACTGGCACTGGCGGCCGATATTGATGGCAGTGCGTTGTCAGTGCTGTGGGGCGTGCCCTTTGCCGGCATTCTGCTGTCGATTGCCTTGATGCCGCTGTTGGCGCCCATCTTCTGGCACCACCACTTTGGTAAGGTCGCAGCCGGTTGGGCGCTGGCTTTTCTGGTGCCGTTTGCGCTGGTGTTTGGCCCGGGCGCGGCGGGCGCGAGTTTTGTGCATGCGCTGGTGGCCGAATACATTCCGTTCGTCATCCTGCTCACCGCGCTGTTCACCGTGGCGGGGGGCATCTACATCCGGGGCAACCTGCATGGCAGCCCGGCGCTCAACACGGCCATCCTCGCTATTGGCGCGGTGCTCGCCAGCGTCATGGGCACCACGGGAGCGTCGATGCTGCTCATCCGCCCGTTGATCCGCGCCAATGACAACCGCAAGCACACGGCGCATGTGGTGGTGTTTTTCATCTTCATCGTGTCCAACGCCGGGGGCTCGCTCACACCCTTGGGTGACCCGCCGCTGTTCCTGGGCTTCCTGAAGGGGGTGGACTTCTTCTGGACGGTGAGCCACATCTTCCCCGAGACCCTCTTTTTGGTGGGCTCGCTGCTGGCCATCTTCTTCGTGATGGATTCCTGGTACTACCACCGGCGCGAAGAGGTGCTCAGGGCCGACCCCACGCCCGACACCAAAGCCATCGGCTTTGACGGTAAGGCCAACTTTGCGCTGCTGGGCGTGGTGGTGGTGCTGGTGCTGCTCAGCGGCCTGTGGAAGTCGCAGGTGGCGTTCACCATCGCCGGGGCCGAGGTGGGGCTGCCCGGCATCGTGCGGGACGTGGGCCTGATCATCGTGGCGCTGGTTTCCCTGCGCATCACGCCCAAGCAGGTGCATGAAGACAACCAGTTTAGCTGGGGCCCCATGCAGGAAGTGGCCAAGCTGTTTGCGGGCATCTTCCTCACCATCATCCCGGTGATTGCGATGCTCAAGGCGGGCGTCAATGGCCCCTTTGGGGCCGTGGTGTCCGCCGTCACGCGGCCGGACGGAACACCTGACCCGGCTATGTACTTCTGGGCGTCCGGGCTGCTCAGCTCGTTCCTCGACAACGCGCCGACCTACCTGGTCTTCTTCAACACCGCCGGGGGCGACCCGGCCGTGCTGATGACCACCCTGGCCCCCACGCTGGCCGCTATCTCGGCGGGCTCGGTGTTCATGGGTGCCAACAGCTACATCGGCAATGCGCCCAACATGATGGTCAAGGCCATTGCCGAAGACCGGGGCGTGAAGATGCCCAGCTTCTTTGGTTACATGCTGTGGTCCGGCAGCATTCTGGTGCCGCTATTTGTGGTGATGACGTTTATCTGGTTCCGTTGATTGGAGTTTTGAGCGCTATGAGCAAACCTCGCATCCTGGTCGCCCGCGCGATCTTTCCTGACATCGTGGACCGCCTGCGCCAGCATTTCGATGTGGAAGACAACCCCGACGACGTGATCTGGACTCCGCAAGAGTTGGCCGCGCGCCTGGCTGACAAGGACGGGGTGCTGACCACCGGCAGCGAGCGCATCGACGCCGCGCTGCTGTCCGCTGCGCCGCGTCTCAAGGTCTGCGCCAACATGGCCGTGGGCTACAACAACTTTGACGTGGATGCCATGACCGCCGCTGGTGTGTTGGGCACCAACACGCCCGATGTGCTGACCGAGACCACGGCCGACTTTGGCTTTGCGCTGCTGATGGCCACGGCCCGCCGCATGACCGAGAGCGAGCATTACCTGCGAGCCGGGAAGTGGACCAAGTGGAGCTACGACATGTTCGCGGGCAGCGACATCCACGGCAGCACGCTGGGCATCATCGGCATGGGCCGCATCGGGCAGGGCGTTGCCAAGCGCGGGGCGCATGGTTTTGGCATGAAGGTGGTCTACCACAACCGTTCGCGCCTGTCGGCCGAGCTGGAGGCCGAATGCAAGGCCACCTACGTGGGCAAGGATGAGTTGCTGCGCACCGCAGACCATGTGGTGCTGGTGGTGCCCTACACGCCCGCTTCGCACCACACCATCGGCGCGGCCGAGCTGGCGTTGATGAAGCCCACGGCCACGCTGGTCAACATTGCGCGTGGCGGCATCGTGGACGACGCTGCGCTGGCTGTGGCCCTGCGCGAGCGTCGCATTGCGGCGGCGGGGCTGGATGTGTTTGAAGGCGAACCCAGCGTGCACCCCGATCTGCTGACCGTGCCCAACGTGGTGCTCACCCCGCACATTGCCAGCGCCACGGTGCCTACCAGGCGCGCCATGGCCAACCTGGCAGCGGATAACCTGATTGCCTTCTTTGACGGGCGGGGGCCGCTCACGCCTGTGAATCAGCCCTCCACTCTCCGTTGATGCGGGATTCTAGGTCCAATCGACCGGATGCGCTAGTCAATCATGCGCTGATAGCTATCAAAAATATAGTAAATCTTGGCCACTGACACACTTGTTCTCTTGGCGGCGCTGGCACTGGCGCTGGTCCTTCTGGTGGTGCTCTTGTTGCGCCGTCCCCGCGTGGACCTGCCGCCCGAGTGGCTGGCACGCCTGCAGTCGCTGGAGCAAACCACACAGGCGACGCAGATTGCGGTGGCCAAGAATGACGGCGCGCTGGACGGCATGGGCCAGCAGCTGCGTGGCTTTACCCAGACCACACAGTCCACGCTGGAAACACTGCGCCAAGCCGTGGACGAACGCCTGGCCCAGGCCGTGGCCGAATCCCGCAACGGCCGCGCCGAGCTGTTGGCTGCCTTTGGCGTATTCGAGGCGCGGCTGGAGCAGCGCCTCACGGCCCTGGATGCGGCCACACGCCTCACGCTCGATTCGCTCAAGGGCGATACCCAGTCGCAGCTGGGAGTGATGTCGCAAGCGCTCAAGGACCAGCTCGAAGCCAACGGCTTTCAGATCAAGAACCAGTTTGCGGTGCTGCAAGACGCCGTGTCGCAGCAGCTCACCGGGCTGGTGCAGGGCAGCCAGCACAACGCCGAGCAGCTGCGCACCGCCCTCAACGAGCGCCTGGCCGCCATCCAGGCCGACAACGCCACCAAGCTCGAAGAAATGCGCCGCACGGTGGACGAAAAGCTGCACGCCACGCTGGAGCAGCGCCTGGGCGAGTCGTTCAAGCTGGTGAGCGACCGGCTCGAACAAGTGCACAAGGGCCTGGGCGAAATGCAGACCCTGGCGGGCAGCGTGGGCGACTTGAAGCGCGTGATGACCAACGTGAAGTCGCGCGGCACCTGGGGCGAAATGCAGCTGGGCGCCATCATCGACAACGTGCTCACGCCCGACCAGTTTGCGCGCAACGTCAAGACCGTGCCGGGCAGCGATGAGCTGGTGGAGTTTGCGATCCGCCTGCCCGGCAAGAGCGACGAGCATCCGGTGTGGCTGCCCATCGACTCCAAGTACCCTGTGGAGCAGTACCAGCGCCTGCTGGACGCGCAGGACGCGGCCGACAAGGCAGCCATTCAGTCGGCAGGCAATGCGTTCGAGACGTCGATCAAGCTGGAGGCCAAGAAGATCTTTGCCAAGTATGTGTCGCCCCCACACACCACCGACTTCGCCGTGCTCTACCTGCCCACCGAGGGCCTGTTTGCCGAGGTGATGCGCCGCCCCGGCCTGGTCGAATCCGTGCAGAACGAGTGCCGCGTGATGATCACCGGCCCGGCCAACCTGGCCGCCATGCTCAACAGCCTGCAAATGGGCTTCAAGACGCTGGCGATCGAAAAGCGCTCGTCCGAGGTGTGGAGCCTCTTGGGCATGGTCAAGACCGAGTTCGCCAAGTTTGGCGATGTGGTCGAGGCCACCAAAAAATCCATCGATGCCGCCGCCAAGAAGTTTGACGAGGTGGGGGTGCGCACCCGCGCCATCCAGCGCAAGCTGCGGGATGTGCAGGACCTGCCTGCGCCCGACACGGCCGTGCCGCTGGCAGGGGCCGGTCCATCGGCATTGCCTGGTTTGGATTCCGAGGACGACCTGCCGTGAACTGGGCCCTGGCGCGCCTGATTGCGGGGCAGATCTGCGTGCACGCCTGCATGGCAGGCATGCGACTGGCAGCGCCACTGCTGGCGCTGCGCGAGGGCCACAGTGCAGCAGCCGTGGGGGTGTTGCTGGCATTGTTCGCACTCACGCAGGTTTTTCTGGCCTTGCCCGCAGGGCGCTATGCGGACCGGCACGGCTTGAAGCGCCCCGTGGGCTACGCGGTGGCCCTTGCATCGGCAGGGGCTGCGCTGGCGCTGGTGTTCCCCGTCTTTCCGGTGTTGTGTGTGGCTGCGTTGATGACCGGTGGCGCCACCGGGGCCGCCACCATTGCACTGCAGCGCCATGTGGGGCGCGCTGCGCACGACGCCACGCAGCTCAAGCAGGTGTTCAGCTGGCTGGCCATCGGGCCTGCGGTGTCCAACTTCATCGGGCCTTTCTGCGCGGGGCTCATGATCGACAACGCGGGCAGTGCTGCGGGCAGCACCGAGGGCTATCGCGCCGCCTTTGCCCTGATGGCGGTGTTGCCCCTGCTCACCTGGTTCTGGGTGCGAGACACGGTAGAGCTACCGCCCGTGATTGCCGCCGCGGGCGGCCCCCCGCAGCGCGCGTGGGACCTGATGAACGAGCCGCCGTTCCGCCGCTTGCTGCTGGTCAACTGGATCTTGTCCTCGTGCTGGGACGTGCACACCTTCGTGGTCCCGCTGCTGGGGCACGAGCGGGGCCTGTCGGCGTCCGTCATTGGCTCCATCCTGGGGGCGTTTGCGATTGCCGCTGCCGTCATCCGCGTGCTCATGCCCATCGTGGCAGAGCGCCTGCGCGAACGGGTGGTGGTGGCGGGCGCCATGGTCGCTACGGCCGTGCTGTTTGGCGTCTACCCGCTGCTGCACAGCGCGCTGGCGATGGGCGCGTGTTCGGTGCTGCTCGGGTTTGCACTGGGCTCGGTGCAGCCCATGGTGATGAGCCTGCTGCACCAGATCACGCCGCCGGCCCGCCATGGCGAGGCGCTGGGTCTGCGGCTCATGGCCATCAACGCATCCAGCGTGCTCATGCCCATGCTGTTTGGCTCTGCGGGGGCCGTGATTGGGGTGGGAGGGCTGTTCTGGGTGGTGGGCTGCGCTGTGGGGCTAGGCTCCCGCCAGGCCTGGCTGATGGGGCGCAACCCATGAAGAGAGCCCTGCGGGGTAGGTAGGTGCTTCAGGCACCCGTCCCGCCGTATGTTGGCCGTCAGAGCTTGTAAAACGCCCGGATCAGGTCCCAAGCCTCCTGTGGGTCATCGGTGTAGTGAAACAGGTTGAGGTCCTGCGCGGAGATCGTGCCTTCTTCCACCAGCACGTCGAAGTTGATGAGGCGCTTCCAGTAGTCGGTGCCGAACAGCACGATGGGTACAGGCTTGGCCTTTTTGGTCTGGACGAGGGTCAGCACTTCAAACAGCTCGTCCAGCGTGCCAAAGCCGCCAGGAAAGGCCACCAGCGCCTTGGCGCGCATCATGAAATGCATCTTGCGCAGCGCGAAGTAGTGGAACTTGAAGGACAACGAGGGCGATATGAAGCGGTTGCCGCTTTGCTCGTGGGGCAGGGCGATGTTCAAGCCCACGTTCAGTGCACCCGCATCATGGGCGCCCCGGTTGGCGGCCTCCATGATGCCTGGGCCGCCACCGGTGCAGATGTAGATGCGGTCGGCAGGGCGCTGGCGTTCGCTGTAGTCGGCCACCAGCTTGGCGAACTGGCGGGCCAGGTCGTAATAGCCTGCGTTGCGCACGGCCAGGCGCGCGCGGCGCACGCGTTCGGCGTCACCACTGGCTTCGGCCTCGGCCAGCTGTGCTGCGGCTTCGTCGGGTGCGACGAAGCGCGCGCTGCCGTACACCACCACGGTGCTTTCAATGCCTTGTTCGGCCTGGCCCAGGTCGGGCTTGAGCATTTCGAGCTGAAAGCGGATGCCGCGCGTTTCGCGGCGGAACATGAATTCGGGGTCGGCAAAGGCCATGCGGTTGGCATCGGCCTGCAGGGGGTTGCCGTTGTGGGCGTGGTTGTGCAGCTCGGCCCAGGCATCGGCCAGGCGGCGTTCGTTGAGTTGGGTGTTGGATTCCATGAGGGGCTCGCGTATCGGTAGATGAACAGAGAAGAAAGGGGCGGCACCGGCAGCAGCGGGTGAGGGCCCATGCAGTGTGGCGTGAATGGATGACGAAATGACGTGCTAGTGCAGGAACATCAAGCGCGAGATGCTATGAAATATGAAGCAGTTTGCATGCCAAGCACCGTGAGGCCCAGGGAGCCCAGCAGGTGCAGTGCGGTGGTGCCCAGCGCCATGGCATAGCGCTGCACCATCAGCATCTCGACGACTTCGGCCGAGAAGCTGGAAAACGTGGTGAGAGCGCCCAGGAATCCTGTGACCAGTGCCAGTCGCCACACAGGGTCGAGTTGCGGCATGGCGTGGAACACAGCGACGCACACCCCGATGAGATAGCCACCCACCAGATTGGCGGCCACGGTGCCCCAGGGAATGAGCCCCCCGGGGCTGAGCCACAGACCCAGGCGCCAGCGCGCCAGTGCGCCCACACAGGCGCCGATGCAGATGGCAAGAACGTTCAACATCGGGCCATTGTCGCCGGATTTTTGGAGCGTCGGACTGGCTCCTCTCCATCCCTCAAAACGCCAAGCGGGGCGTCCCCGGTGGGGGCGCCCCGCTTGGCTGTGCCTGCTGGCGGCAGGTGCGTTCAGCGTGCCGACATCTGCTGCGGCAGCCAGGTCACGATGCCGGGGAAGACATAGATCAACGCCACGGCGCCACACATCAGGAAGAACATGGGCATGGCCACCTTGGCGATCCAGGGCAGCTGGCGACCTGTCATGCCCTGCAGCACAAACAGGTTGAAGCCCACGGGCGGCGTGATCTGCGCCATCTCCACCACCAGCACGATGAAGATGCCGAACCAGATGGGGTCGATGCCGGCTGCCTGCACCGTGGGCATGAGCACGCCCATGGTCAGCACCACCATCGAGATGCCGTCGAGAAAGCAGCCCAGGATGATGTAGAAAACCGCCAGCGCCACGATGAGCTGCGCCTGGTTCAAGCCCAGCGACGCGATCCATTCCGCCAGGTGGCGCGGCAAGCCGATGTAGCCCATGGCCAGCGTGAGAAAAGCGGCGCCAGCCAGGATCAGCGCGATCATGCAGTACAGGCGCGTGGCGCCCATCAGCGAGTCCTTGAACGTGCCCCAAGTCATGGAGCCCTGCACGGCCGACAGCACCAGCGAGCCGACCACGCCCACGGCCGCGGCCTCGGTGGCGGTGGCAAAGCCGGTGTAGATGGAGCCCAGCACGGCCGCGATCAGCAGCACGACAGGGATCAGGCTGCGGGATTCGGACAGCTTTTGCATGAAGGTCATGCGCACATCGGCCGCAGGCACCTGCTCGGGGTGGCGCAGCGCCCACAGCATGATGTAGCCCGAGAACAGCGCCGCCAGCAGAATGCCCGGCAGCACACCCGCAATGAACAGCTGCGAGATCGACACCTCGGCCGACACGCCGTACACGATCATGATGATGGACGGCGGGATCAATAGGCCCAGCGTGCTGGCACCGGCCAGCGTGCCCACCACCATGTGCTCGGGGTAGCCGCGGCGCGTCAGCTCCGGCAGCGTCATCTTGCCAATGGTGGCGCAGGTGGCGGCGCTGGACCCCGACACGGCGGCAAAGATGGTGCAGCCCACCACGTTGGTATGCAGCAACCGGCCCGGCAGCGCCTGGACCCACGGGGCCAGGCCCTTGAACATGTCTTGCGACAAACGGGTGCGGAACAGGATTTCGCCCATCCAGATGAACAGGGGCAGGGCGGTGAGGGTCCAGCTGGAGGCGCTGCCCCAGATGGTCACGGCCATCGCATCGCCCGCCGGGCGGGCGGAGAACAGCTGCATGGCGATCCAGGCGACGCCGGAGAGGGTGAGCCCGATCCATACGCCGCTGCCCAGGATCAGGAACAGTGACAGTACGAGCAGGCCGGTTATGGCGAGATCACTCATGGTAGGTTGTGCAGCAGGGGTTATTCATTGCGCAATGCTTCGCCAGAGGAGGCATCCACACGCTTGCCCATCATCTCCAGCACCAGCTCGTCCAGGAACGCGATCGCCAGAATCACGGTGCCCAAGGCCATGGCGATCTGTGGAATCCACAGAGGCGTGGCGTCGCTGCTGGTGGAGATGTCGTGGAATTCGTGCGACTGCCAGGCCAGCTTGCAGCTGTACACCGCGAACAGCACGGCCAGCAGGGTGGCAATGGCCAAAGCCCAGATCTCGAACGCCTTCTTGGCGCCGCCCTTCAGAAAGTTGAGCAGCAGCGTGACGCGGATGTGCTCGCCGCGCTTCAAGGTGTGGGCGAGCGCCAAGAAGCCCGATGCGGCCATCAGATAGCCCGCATAGGCATCCGTGCCCGGCACGTGGAATTGGAACTGGCGGCTGGCGATGGACAGCAGCACCATCCCCAACAAGCCGACCATGAAAAGCGCCGCCAGGGCGGCGGCGCTGTCGTACAGAAAGTCCAGCAGACGACGCATGTGCGTGGGCGCCTGGGCTTACTTGCGGTAGGCGTCGATGAGCGCCTTGCCTTCGGGGCCGGCCTTGTCCAGCCATTCCTTGAGCATGGTGTCACCCACCTTAGCCATGTCGGCCTTCAGGGCGGCCGGTGGAGTCACCACATCCATGCCATTGGCCTTGAGCTTGGCGACGGTATCGGTGTTGACTTTGGCACTGTTGGCCCAGCCGCGTGCTTCGGCGTCGGCACCGGCCTTCAGCAGCGCGTCCTGGCTAGGCTTGTCGAGGGCGTCAAACGCCTTCTTGTTCACCAGCACGGCGTTCTTGGGCAGCCAGGCCTGGGTGTCGTAGTAGAACTTGAGGTGTTCGTACAGCTTGCTGTCCACACCGGTGGCGCCCGAGGTCATCGTCGATTCGACCACGCCCGTGGCCAGGGCCTGCGAGAACTCTGCGGCCTGCACCGTCACGGGCTGGGCGCCGACCAGCTCGGCAATGCGCGCGGTGGCAGGGCTGTAGGCGCGCCACTTGATGCCCTTGAGGTCGGCGGCAGAGGCCAGCGGCTTCTTGGTGTAGATGCCTTGTGGAGGCCAGGCCACGGCGTACAGCAGCATCATTCCCTGCTCAGCCAGTTTCTTTTCCAGGAAGGGCTTTTGCGCGGCGTAGAGCTTCTTGGAGGCGTCGTAGCTGTCGGCCAGGAAGGGCAGGCCATCCACGCCAAACAGCTGCCATTCGTTCTGGAAGTTGGCCAGCAGGATCTCGCCCATCTGCGCCTGGCCGCCTTGCACAGCGCGCTTGATTTCAGGGGCCTTGAACAGCGCGGCGTTGGCATGCACCGTGATCTTGAGCTTGCCGCCCGTGGCCTTGTCCACATCGCTGGCCAGCTGCACCATGTTTTCGGTGTGGAAGTTGGTGGCGGGGTAGGCGGCGGCCAGGTCCCACTTGGTCTGGGCGAATGCCGAGGTGGCAGACAGGCCCGCAGCCAGGGTCAGGGCGAGTGCGGTCACGGGGAAGATTCGACGCTTCATGGATATTGCTCCGCAGGGTTGTATGTACAAGGTTGGATGTAACAAATCACTGTATCGGAAGCCGATCCGATTGCGATAGGTGTTTTGCCTAAACGCTGACAAATTGCCAACAAATTACCATCGACTTGCCTACAATGCCCCATGCATATCCCGTGCCAATGACAGAACCCGCAGTCCTGAACCCGCCATGAAATCTGACGCCAAGCCCAAGGCCAAAACCGACTCCGGTCCCATCGTGTCTTCGGCGCATCTGGTGTCGGCGCAGAGTGCAGAGATGAGCGAGTTCGAGTTCGGCCTCATCGTGGCGGGCAACGCGTTCCACCGCTGGGTGGTGCACTGCATGGCGGCGGCGGGCCTCAAGGACCTGACGCCGCTCGACGTGGTGGTGCTGCACCATGTCACGCATCGCGCGCGCGACAAGCGACTGGCCGACATCTGCTTCATCATGAACGTGGAAGACACGCACCTGGTGAACTACTCACTCAAAAAGCTGCAGACCCTGGGCGTGGTCGCCTCGCAGAAGAACGGCAAGGAAGTCACCTACGCCGCCACCGACACCGGCCGCGCCTATGTGCAGCGCTACCGCGAGATCCGCGAGAGCTGCCTCATCGATGCCTTGAATGCCGATGACGCGCTCAACCGCGACATCGGCGAACTGGCCCGTTTGCTGCGTGTGCTCTCGGGCATGTATGACCAGGCAGCGCGCTCCGCAGCGTCGCTGTGACAACCTGCCCCTGGTTTCTGGTTTTTTGAATGAAATGCAGCTGTAGTGCAGGTATTCAATGCGCTGGCAGCTATTGATTAGATAGCATCATCATGTCCCAACAAGTTTCTCCTTTGTCCCGCTGGCAGTTCTGGATCGACCGGGGCGGCACCTTCACCGACGTGGTGGGAAAGCGCCCGGACGGCACCTTGGTCACGCACAAGCTGCTGTCGGAGAACCCCGAGCAGTACAAGGACGCGGCGGTGGCCGGCATTCGCCACCTGCTGGGCTTGCAGCCGGGCGAGCCCGTGACGCCTGCACTGGTGGAGTGCGTGAAGATGGGCACTACCGTGGCCACCAACGCCCTGCTGGAGCGCAAGGGCGAGCCCACGCTGCTCATCACCACCAAGGGCTTCAAGGACGCGCTGCGCATTGCGTACCAGAACCGCCCCCGTTTGTTTGACCGCCACATCGTGCTGCCCGAGCTGCTGTACGAGCGCGTGATCGAGGCGCAGGAGCGCATGGGTGCACAGGGCGAAGTGATCGAGCCACTGGACGAAGCCCACCTCAAGGAACGCCTGTGGGCGGCCTACGACGCGGGCCTGCGCAGCGCGGCCATCGTGTTCATGCACGGCTACCGCTACACCGCCCATGAAGAAGCCGCCGCCCGCATTGCGCGCGAAATCGGCTTTACGCAGGTGAGCGCCTCGCACGCCACCAGCCCCATGATGAAGCTGGTGAGCCGGGGTGACACCACGGTGGTGGATGCGTACCTGTCGCCCATCCTGCGCCGCTATGTGGACCAGGTGGCGAGCGAAATGCCGGGCGTGAAGTTGTTCTTCATGCAGTCGTCGGGCGGCCTCACCGATGCGCAGGTGTTCCAGGGCAAGGACGCGATCCTGAGCGGCCCGGCAGGCGGCATCGTCGGCATGGCGCGTACCGCTGGTTTGGCAGGCCACGACAAGGTCATCGGTTTTGACATGGGTGGCACCAGCACCGACGTGAGCCACTACGCCGGCGAGTTCGAGCGCGAGTTCGAAACCCAGGTGGCGGGTGTGCGCATGCGCGCGCCCATGATGAGCATCCATACCGTGGCAGCCGGCGGCGGATCCATCCTCGGCTTTGATGGCGCACGCTTCCGCGTGGGCCCAGAAAGCGCGGGCGCCAACCCTGGCCCCGCCAGCTACCGCCGTGGCGGCCCGCTGGCCGTGACGGATGCGAACGTGATGGTGGGCAAGATCCAGCCCGCACATTTCCCCAAGGTGTTTGGCCACGCGGCCAACGAGGCGCTCGATGGCGATGCGGTGGCACAGAAGTTTGGTGATCTCGCCGCCCAAACCGGTCGCAAGGCCGAAGACGTAGCCCATGGCTTCATTCAGATCGCCGTGCAGCAGATGGCCAATGCCATCAAGAAGATCAGCGTGGCACGCGGCTACGACGTGACGCGTTACACGCTGCAGTGCTTTGGCGGCGCGGGTGGCCAGCATGCTTGTTTGGTTGCCGATGCCCTGGGCATGACGCGCGTGTTTGTGCACCCGTTGGCGGGGGTACTCAGCGCCTACGGCATGGGCCTGGCGGACCAGAACGTGATCCGTGAACAGGCGGTGGAAACCAAGCTCGTGCCCGACGCGTTGCCCGGCATCGAGGCCACGCTGGAGCAACTGGCCACCACCGCACGCACCGAGCTGGAGCGCCAGCAGGTGGGCGCGGGCACTGCCGTGGTGCACCGCCGCGTGCATGTGCGCTACGAGGGCAGCGACTCGGCACTCATCGTGCCGTTTGGCTCGCTGGCCGAGATCACCGACGCGTTCGAGAACGCTTATCGCCAGCGTTTTGCATTCCTCATGCAGGGCAAGGGCCTGGTGGTGGAGGCTGTGTCGGTCGAGGCCGTGGTGCCCGGCGACGCGCCCGTGGAGCCACGCCACACGCTACAGCCCGCGCGCGAGGTGCCGCGCCGTAGCACCGTGCGCATGTACACAGGTGGTGTGGATGGAATCGCTGCCTGGCACGATGCGGCGCTGGTGGTGCGCGAGGATCTGCACCCCGGCGATGTGATCCCTGGCCCGGCCATCATTGCCGAGAAGAACGCCACCACCATCGTGGAGCCCGGCTGGGAAGCCGCGCTGACGGACCTGGACCACCTGCTACTCAACCGCCGGGTGGCGCGCGCCGTACAGCATGCCGTGGGCACCACGGTGGACCCGGTGCTGCTGGAGGTGTTCAACAACCTGTTCATGAACATTGCCGAGCAGATGGGGCTGCAGCTGCAGAACACGGCGTACTCGGTGAACATCAAGGAGCGCCTGGACTTCAGCTGCGCGCTGTTTGACACCGCAGGCAACCTGATTGCCAACGCGCCCCACATGCCCGTGCACCTGGGCAGCATGGGCGAGAGCATCAAGACGGTGATCCGCGAGAACGCGGGCCGCATGCAGCCTGGCGATGTGTTCGTGCTCAACGACCCGTACCACGGTGGCACGCACCTGCCGGACATCACGGTCATCACGCCGGTCTACATCGCCAACGAGGCCGAGCCCACGTTCTATGTGGGCAGCCGGGGCCACCACGCCGATGTGGGCGGCACCACGCCGGGCTCCATGCCGCCGTTCTCCACGCGCATTGAAGAAGAGGGCGTACAGATCAACAATGTGAAGCTGGTGGAACGCGGCACTTTGCGGGAACGCGAGATGATTGCGCTGCTGGAAAGCGGCGAATACCCGAGCCGCAACCCCCAGCAGAACATGGCCGACCTGCGCGCGCAGATCGCCGCCAACGAGAAAGGCCAGCAGGAGCTGCGCCGCATGGTGGCCGAGTTTGGGCTGGACGTGGTGCAGGCCTATATGCGCCATGTGCAGGACAACGCCGAAGAGTCCGTGCGCCGTGTCATCACACGGCTCAAGGATGGTGCGTTCACACTGCCTCTGGACAACGGCGCGCAGATCAGCGTGGCCGTGAAGGTGGATGCAGCGAGCCGCAGCGCCACCATCGACTTCACCGGCACCAGTCCGCAGCAGACCAACAACTTCAACGCGCCCACGGCGGTGTGCATGGCGGCGGTGCTGTATGTGTTCCGCACGCTGGTGGATGACGACATTCCGCTGAACGCGGGGTGCCTCAAGCCGCTCAACGTCATCATCCCGCCCGGCAGCATGCTCAACCCCAACCCACCAGCGTCAGTGGTGGCGGGCAATGTGGAAACGTCCACCTGCATCACCAACGCGCTGTACGGCGCCTTGGGCCTGATGGCGGCAGGACAGTGCACCATGAACAACTTCACGTTTGGCAGCACGCGCTACCAGTACTACGAGACCATCTCGGGCGGCAGCGGCGCGGGTGGTGTGTGGGATGCCAACGGGCAGCTGGTGGGCGGGTTTGGTGGCACCAGCGTCGTGCAGTGCCACATGACCAACTCGCGCCTGACGGACCCCGAGGTGCTGGAGTTCCGCTTTCCGGTGCGGCTGGAGGGCTACGAGATCCGCAAGGGCTCGGGAGGCGCCGGGAAGTGGAAAGGCGGCGACGGCGGCGTGCGCCGTGTGCGCTTTCTGGAGCCCATGACGGCCAGCATCTTGTCGAACGGCCGCCACCATGGCGCGTTTGGCATGGCGGGCGGCCAGCCGGGGGCCGTGGGTATCAACAAGGTGGTGCGCAGCGATGGCCGGGTGGAGCTGCTGGACCACATCGGCCAAGCAGAGATGCTGCCGGGCGATGTGTTCGAGATTCACACCCCCGGCGGCGGCGGGTTTGGTGTGTCGGGGGCGAAGTAAGAGCCAAAAATGCCGCAAGCGCATGTTTTATATGCGCCTGCAGCTATCAAATCAGGAGTTTTTGATCAGGCGTCTTTGACTTCCGTGTTCACACCCGCCTTGGGTTGGCTCAGGCTGGGCGGCACGTTGCGCCCGGCCTGCCGTGCGCGGAACAGCGCCGCGCGCATGAGAAAGATCGACATCACCGGCACCGTGATCGCCACGAACACGGCGATCAGCAGCGCATGCAGCGCCAGGCTGCGGTCGGCCACCGAGAAGTACAGCACGGTGCCGTGCATGATCAGCCAACAGCCCAGCGTGGCAATGATGGAGGGCGCGTGTACCCGTTCAAAAAAAGTGGGTAACCGCAGCAGCCCGATGGAGCCCAGCAGGGCCAGCGCGGCACCGGCCAGCACCAGCACGGCCACGATGATTTCCAGCCACAGCGGAAGAATAGCGGTGGCGGTGTTGGCGGCTTCGGTCATTCGATCACCTCGCCGCGCAGCAAAAACTTGGCCATGGCCATGGAGCCGACAAAGCTGAACAGCGCCAGCAGCAGTGCGGCCTCAAAGTAGTTCTTGCTGCCGTAGAGCAGGCCCAGCACTAGCATCACCAGCATGCCGCTCAAGTACATGCAGTCCAGCGCCAGCACGCGGTCTTGCGCGGAAGGGCCCTTGAGCAGTCGGATCAACGCGCAGCCCATGGCCAGCGCAAGCATGAGCAGGGCGGCCGGCAGGGCCCAGTCCAGCACGGGGGTCATTCAAAAATCTCCATCAGGGGCGTCTCGTAGCGCTGCTTCACGTCCGCGATCACCGTGGCGGGGTCGTCCAACTCCAGCACGTGCAGCAGCAGCATGCTGCGGTCCAGCGAAATCTCGGCCCACGCGGTACCGGGTGTGATGCACACGATCATCGCCAGCACGGCCAATGCGTTGGGGTCTCGCACGTCCAGCGGGATGTGTACAAAGCCCGCAGGATGGCGCCTGCGGCCGGGTGCCAGCAGCAGGCGTGCCACCGCCAGGTTGGACCGGGTGGTGTCTGCCACCACCGTGAGTGCCAGGCGCAGGACGGTGCCCGGCTTGCGGATGCGTACCGGCAGCGGGCGCAGCCCGGCGGTGAGCAGCGGGATGGCCAGTGCCAGCACCGTGCCCAGCACGAAGTGGCCCGCGCTCAGGCTGCGGTTGAGCAGCAGCCACAGGCCCAGGAGCGCCAGCGAGAGCAGCGGGGCCGGCACGAGGCGCCGCAATGGACCCGGGCGTGGCGGCATGGCGGGGGCGTTGGACGCGGCAGGTTGAGCAGGTTGGGTCATGGCTTGTCCCCCGGTGGCGTGGTTTCAGGCATCGCCGCAGGCGAAGCCGCGACGGGAGCAGCGGTCATCACCGCACGCACGTAAGTGCTGGGCGCATGCAGGGCATCGGCCGTGGCCTGGGTGTAGCGCATCACCGCCCCAGCCTGCCACACCAGCGCCACGCAAGCCAGCAGCAGCAGCGCAATGGGCAGCCCCTCCAGCACCAAAAGCTGCGGTGAAGCACGGCCCTGGGCCGACCAGAAATGGCGAATGCCCGCGCGTGTGAGTGCCAGCAGCGCCAGCAGCCCCGAGCTCACCAGCAACGCCACCAGCATCCAGCCCGCAGCGCCCAGGCGGATGCCCTGGGCCGCGCCCAGCCCCAGCGGGTTGAGCAGTGCGTGGATCATGGCGAACTTGCCCACAAAACCGGGCAAGGGCGGCAGGCCCGCAATGACCAGAGTGCAGGCCATGAACGCCAGGCCCAGAAAGGCCGCTGCGGCGGGGATGACCTGGCCGATCAGCGCCTGTTCCTTGTCGTCCAGGTTCATGCCCTCGGTGGGCACCAGGTCGGCCGACAGAAAGGGTG